>TARA_R100000935_G_scaffold57013_1_pt1 | contig 112140 bp, 98 predicted proteins | sample TARA_R100000935 | Tara Oceans TARA_R100000935 (sample SAMEA2621502) | marine metagenome | biome: marine biome (ENVO:00000447); feature: surface water layer (ENVO:00002042); material: "saline water (ENVO:00002010), including plankton (ENVO:xxxxxxxx)" | depth 5 m
CAAGGCTCTCATGAGCCTTGTTAGGCACCATAGAATCTCCCACAGTGGTTGGCAGTCATCATAATCAGCGGACAAAAAAAGCCCGGCGCTGAGGCCGGGCTTTTTTCTTGCGGCTTGCTGAGAGCCTTCAGGGGTTGGCGGTCATCAGCTTGCGCTCCGCCGAGAGGCCCTTGTAGAGGCTGAAGCACATCAGCAACAGCACCACCGTGAACGGCAGGCCGGTGGTAATGGCGCCGGCCTGCAGCGCGTTCAGCGCCTGCTCGCCACCGCCGTACAGCAGGGCACCGGCGATCAGGCCTTCCATGATTGCCCAGAACACACGCTGGGGTACCGGCGCGTCGAGCTTGCCGCCGGCGGTGATGGAGTCGATCACCAGCGACCCGGAGTCCGAGGAGGTGATGAAGAACACCAGCACCAGCACGATCGCCAGGAAGGAGGTGATCGCGGTGAGCGGCAGTTCCGCCAGCATCTGGAACAGTGCCAGGGAGGAATCGCCGACGCCGTTGGCGAGCTCACCGATGCCGTTGATGGTCTGATGCAGACCGGAGCCGCCGAAGGTGGCCATCCACACCACGGTCACCAGGGTGGGCACCAGCAGTACCGCGGTAAGAAACTCACGGACGGTGCGGCCACGGGAAACCCGGGCGATGAACATGCCCACGAACGGCGACCAGGAAATCCACCAGGCCCAGTAGAACACGGTCCAGTCATGCAGGAAGCCCTGATCTTCACGACCGACCCAGTTGCTGAGCGGGATGATGTTGACCACATAGTCCACGGCGGTCTGGCCCATGCTGGTGAAGATCAGCAGGGTGGGACCGGCGATCATCACGAACAGCAGCAACAGCGCCGCCAGGCCCATGTTGATGTTACTCAGCAGTTTCACGCCGCCGTCCAGGCCGCGCATGACGGAGATCACCGCCGCGGCGGTAACACCGACGATGATCGCGATCTGCACGTTGATGGCGTTGGGCGTGTCGAACAGGAAATGCATGCCACCGGCGGCCTGTTTGGCGCCCAGGCCCAGTGAGGTGGCCAGACCGAAGATGGTCGCCAGCACCGCCAGCACATCAATGACGTGGCCGGCCCAGCCCCAGCAGCGTTCGCCCAGAATCGGGTAGAAGGCGGAACGGATGGTGAGCGGCATGCCTTTGTTGTAGGCGAAGAACGCCAGGGACAGCGCCACCACGCCGTAGATCGCCCAGGGGTGCAGACCCCAGTGGTACATCACCGCGCCCAGCGCCATGTCTTTCGCTTGCGGGGTGTTGGGCTCCACGTTCAGAGGGGTGCCGAACCAGTCGGTGTAGTAACCCACCGGCTCCGCCACGCTCCAGAACATCAGGCCGATGCCCATGCCGGCGGCGAACAGCATCGCGAACCAGGACAGGGTGGAGAAATCCGGCCGGGCGTCCTTGCCACCCAGGCGGATCTTACCGACGGGAAGAAAAATCAGGGCGATACAGAACAAAACGAAAATATTGGCGCCGACCATGAACAACCAGTCAAAGTTGTCGATGGTCCAGCCCTTGGCACCGTCGAGGGCCGTCTTGGCCTCGGCGGGAAAAATAATGGTACCGATCACGAATACCAGGATCAGTACCGCACTGATGAAGAAGACCGGATTGTGCATGTCCATGCCAAGGACCTGCACATTATCCTGACCCACTTCATAGTCTGTTTCGTATTCCACGCTCATGGCATAGCTCCATTTTCCGTGTCACGCGGCGCCGGCTCAGAACCAGACAGGCGGCACCGCGCGGTCGGTTCGGCGGGGCCGAACCCTGAAGCCGGCCCGCGGCCGGCTTGACGGCATTGGATTCAGAAGTAGAAATCGAAGGCGACGTAGACCGCATCGAAATCCGATTCGTAGACATCGCCATAGGCATTGATGTCGCCGTCGGACTGCAGGTATTCGAAGTAGATCCAGCCGGGACCGTACTGGTAACGAACACCGGGGGCGATGAACTGGACGTCATCGGCGTCGTTGCCGGTGGTGTCGGTGCTGGCCACACCGGCGTCCACATAGTAGAACCAGTTGTTGTGGTTGTAGCCCACTTCCACTACATGACGCTGGGTTTCTACCTCCTCGTCGGCTATACACGCGGTATCCACCTCACCGTTCGCGGGATCGCAGTATGCCAGGAGTCGATCCATTCCACCGAAATCACGCTCAGCATGGATAAAACGATACTTCGCTACCCAGTTATCCTTTTCGAACATGTAGTGGAGATCATAGGCCAGGTGACGGCCTTCATCATTGCTGTTCGCGATGTCCGCTTGCAGTCCATCGGTGGACGCGTCGGTATCAAACTGCAACGACTGCAAATCCTGCATGCGACCGTACTGGGCGGAAACGCCAACAGTGTGATGCTCAATGAAGTTCCAATCGAAATTCACCACGCCGGTCTTCAGTTTGCGATACGTTTCACTGCTACCCCAGTGACCGTTGTCATCAACGGTGTCGGTGCTGTCTTCGCCCCAGTCATCCTGGTGGTAGTAAGCGACATCATAGTGGATGGTGCCAGCATCACCGCTCAGTTTCAGGCCCACGTCCATCTGGTCGCCGTAACCGCCTTGCAAGCCGTCACCGGGCCAGAAATTTACGGTTTTCCAACCGAACGGCACCTGGCTCTTACCCAGTTTCAGGCTAGCGTCCTCGGTCAGATCGTAACCGATCCAAGCCTTGTGCACGGTAAAATTGTCGCCACTGTTGTTGTTAGCGGCGCTGGTAAAGGAACCGGTACCGATGCGGGTTTCCGCGCTGAAATGCCAAGGACCGTGACTGCCGTCGTCATCGGCATACAGAATCAGCGCCGGATCGGCGAAGTTGCCGCCGGTTTCGTTATCGAGATCCTCGCTGAACGAGGCCGAATTGAAATCAGAATTGGTTACGTTCTGATAAACCCACCAAACGCCGGCACTCAATTCCGCCCCAGCGGTGGCCGTGATCGGTGTACATACGGCGGATGCCGCGAACAAGCCCAGTGCGGACTTCGCAAAAATAGACTTTCTCATTATGGTCTCCCCAGCAGAAGTCATCACGCAGCCTAAAGATCATTGAACTGATGTCAAATCGATGACCTTTTTCTTGCTCAGACTTTCGCCAAAAAACCCTTATTGTCTCTGGCTTTCCAGCAATATAAAAAAATTGAAAAATCCAATGAACTAATTACCGCACGGCGTTCAAGGATGCTTTATATATCCTCCATTCGGCGTCAGGTTTCAAGGCCGAGACGGTATTCGCTTGTGCAAAAAACAGAAAAGGCGCGGCCCTTTCGGCGCCGCGCCTCCTTTTAAAAGCGTCCCTTCAACGGACGCCGGATGATTTTAACCGCGCCTCACATATTCTTGACGATGGCGTCACGAACCGCGTCCAGCTCCGCATCGATGGTCACCATACGGGAATCCTTGCACTGCTCGATGGCGGTGTCCGGATCCTTGAGGCCGTTACCGGTGAGCGTGCACACCACGGTGGACCCTTCGGCGATCTTGCCGGATTTGATGTCTCGCATGGCACCGCCGATGGAAGCGGCGGAAGCGGGCTCGCAGAAAATACCCTCTTTCTCGGCGAGCAGCTTCTGGGCGGCGAGAATTTCCTCGTCGCTGAGTTCGTCGAACCAGCCGCCGGACTCTTCCTTCACTTTCCAGGCTTTGTCCCAGGACTGCGGGTTGCCGATACGGATGGCGGTGGCCACGGTTTCCGGATCGGACACCCGCTCGCCGCGCAAGAACGGGGCGGATCCCGCCGCCTGGTAACCCACCATCTTCGGCCGGTCGCCGATCATCGGGCCGCCGGCGTAGCGACAGTGGCCTTCGCAGAACGCGCACGCCTCGGTAACGATGTCGGTTTTGCTGGACGAGTATTCGCAGTAACCGATCCAATGGGCGGTGATGTTGCCCGCGTTGCCCACCGGCAGGCAGTGGTAGTCCGGGGCACGGCCGAGCTCTTCGATGATTTCGAAGGCCGCGGTTTTCTGACCCTGCAGGCGGAAGGGGTTGACCGAGTTCACGATGGTCACCGGCGCCTTCTCGGCCACCTGCTTGACCAGTTCCATGCCCTGGTCGAAGTTGCCGCGGATCTGCATGATCACGGCGCCGTACATCATCGCCTGGGCCAGTTTGCCCATGGCAATCTTGCCTTCCGGGATGATCACGAAGGCGGTGATGCCGGCGCGGGCGGCGTAGGCCGCCGCCGCCGCGGAGGTGTTGCCGGTGGACGCGCAGATGATGGCGTTGCTGCCCTCTTCCACCGCCTTGGTCACCGCCATGGTCATGCCCCGGTCCTTGAACGACCCGGTGGGGTTGAGACCTTCGTATTTGACGTAGATGTCCACGTCCTTGCCGAGCAGGCGGGGAATGTTCTTGAGACGGATCAGCGGCGTGTTGCCCTCGCCCAGGCTGATCAACGGCGTGTCGTCGTTGACCGGCAGGTGGTCACGGTAACGATTGATCAGGCCGGTATAGCGGTCACGGAATGGCATGTCGTATCTCTCTTAAGCGTCAGGCGTCCAGCGTTTCCACGCGGATGCGCATAATACTGTTATCAACGGTGTCCAGGGCGGCGATTGCCGCCAGGGCCGCGTTCATATCCCCTTCCAGCACCTTGTGGGTCATCATCACGATCGGCACCAGGCCTTCCTCGGTCTCCTTCTGCACCATGGCTTCGATGCTGATGTGGTTGTCGCTGAGGATACGGGTGATGTTGGCCAGCACGCCGGGCTTGTCCTGAACGTGCAGACGCAGGTAGAAGCTGCAGGACACATCGTCGATGGTCAGAATCGGGTCGTCGGACATCTGGTCGGCGTGGAAGCCCAGGTATGGCACCCGCTCGTCGTGGTCCACGGTCAAGGCGCGGCCCATTTCGATGATGTCCGCCACCACCGCCGAGGCGGTGGGTTCGGCGCCGGCGCCGGCGCCGTAGAACATGGTCGGGCCGACGGCGTCGCCGTCGATCATGATCGCGTTCATCACCCCGTTGACCGCCGACAGCATGGTCTCGCGGGGAATCAGGGTGGGATGCACGCGCAGCTCAATGCCGTGGCCGGTGTCCTTGGCGATGCCCAGGTGCTTGATGCGGTAACCGAACTGGGCGGCGCTCTTCACATCCTCGATGGTGATGCGGCTGATGCCTTCCATGTACACCTTGGAAAACTGCAGCGGGATACCGAAGGCGATGGAGGCGATGATGGTGAGCTTGTGCGCCGCGTCCACGCCTTCCACGTCGAAGGTCGGGTCCGCTTCCGCGTAGCCCAGGCTTTGCGCTTCTTCCAGCACTTCCTGGAAGGCGCGCCCGCCCTGCTCCATCTCGGTGAGGATGTAGTTGCCGGTGCCGTTGATGATGCCTGCCACCCAGTTGATGTGGTTGGCGGCCAGGCCTTCACCCAGGGATTTCAGAATCGGGATGCCGCCGGCCACCGCCGCTTCGAAGGCCACGTCCACGCCGTTCTGATGGGCGGCCTGGAAGATTTCGTTGCCGTGCTCGGCGATCAGCGCCTTGTTGGCGGTGACGATGTGCTTGCCGTTCTTGATCGCGGTGAGCACCAGCTCGCGGGCGGTGTCGGTGCCGCCGATCAGCTCCACCAGAATGTCGATTTCCGGGTCCGTGGCCACCGCGAAGATATCCCGCGACACGCGGATACCGTTGATGTCGCACGCCGGATTGTCGCGGCGGGCGCCGATATGCGCGATCTCGATCGGGCGGCCCACGCGCCGGGCGATTTCCCCGGCGTTACGCTGCAGAACGTTGACCGTGCCGGAGCCCACCGTGCCCAGACCTGCTATGCCGACCTTTACCGCATTCACCTTGGCATCCTCTCTCTTCATTCGCCGGACACGCCGTCGGCGCGGAACATCTTCTTGATGCCGCGCAACGCCTGCCGGGTACGTTGTTCGTTTTCGATCAGTGCGAAGCGCACATGGTCGTCGCCGTATTCACCGAAGCCGATGCCCGGTGACACCGCCACGCCCGCTTCCTGAAGCAGCTTTTTGGAAAATTCCAGCGAGCCCATCGCCCGGTAGGTCTCGGGGATGCGCGCCCAGACGAACATGGTGGCGCGGGGCTTCTCCACCGTCCAGCCCAGTTCGTTCAGGCCGTCGCAAAGCACGTCGCGGCGCCGCTGGTACATGTCGCGGATCTCGCCCACGCAGCTCTGGTCGCCCTCCAGGGCGGCGATGGCCGCCACCTGGATGGGCGTGAAGGTGCCGTAATCCAGGTAGGACTTGATCCGGCCCAGGGCCTGGATCAGTTGCGGGTTGCCGCAGCAGAACCCCACCCGCCAACCGGGCATGTTATAGCTCTTGGACAGGGAGAAGAACTCCACCGCCACGTCACGGGCGCCTTCCACCTGTAGAATCGAGGGCGCCTGGTAGCCGTCGAAGACAATGTCCGCATAGGCGATGTCGTGCACCACCCAGATGCCGTACTCGCGGGCGATGGCCACCACCTTCTCGAAGAACTCCAGCTCCACGCACTGGGCGGTGGGGTTGCCCGGAAAATTCAACACCAGCAGTTTCGGCTTGGGCCAGGCTTCCTTGATGGCGCGCACCAGCTCCTCGAAGAAATCCACACCGGGCACCAGCGGCACGTGGCGGATGTCCGCGTTGGCGATCACGAAGCCGTAGGGATGGATCGGATAGCTGGGATTGGGCACCAGCACGGTGTCGCCGGGGCCCATGGTGGCCAGCGCCAGATGCGCCAAGCCTTCCTTGGAGCCGATGGTGACGATGGCTTCGGTTTCCGGATCCAGGCTGACGTCGTAGCGGCGCTGGTACCAGTCGGTGATCGCCTTGCGCAGACGGGGAATGCCCTTGGACTGCGAATAGCGGTGCGTGTCGCCGCGCTGGGCGGTCTCGGTGAGCTTGTCGACGATGTGCTTCGGGGTGGGCTGATCCGGATTGCCCATGCCGAAATCAATGATGTCCTCGCCGCGCGCACGGGCCGCCATCTTCAACTCGCCGACGATGTTGAAGACATAGGGGGGCAGGCGCTTGATGCGCTGAAAGTCAGCTTCCACGGCGTCACCTTGGGCGGGGTCATTGGAAGCCGGACACATTAACGGCGCAACCCTGCGCCGTCAATGTAAAGAACCGGTGAACGGCGCCGCAAAGCGCCGTATGGCGGGGCCTGGAGCGGGCGGCCCGGCTACAGACCGAGGCGCTGGTTAAGCTGCTGCGGGGTCACGTAGCCCCCCAGCTGGGCGCCTTCGGCGGTGTACACCGCGGGGGTGCCGCGCACGCCGAATTCCAGCCCCAGCTGATACTGTTCGTCCACGGCGGCGGCGCACTCGGCCAGCTCGGAGTCGGAGATGGTGTTATTCAGCTTGGCGGCGGTGAGCGCCTCGTCGGGGTTGGCGTCACACCAGATGTGGCGCATGTCCTCGGCGCTGCCGGCCTGCGGGCCGCCGCGGGGGAACGCCAGGTAATGCACGGTGATGCCGGCGTCGTTGTATTCCTCGATGTGGCGGTGCATCTTGCGGCAGTAACCGCAGGTGATGTCGGTGAAGGCGTAGATCTCGGCCTTCTCCTTGCCCTTGGCCGGATAGGTGATCAACGCGTCCGGGTCCAGGTCGGCGAGACCGGCGTTGCGCACTTTCTGGTAGCGGGCTTCCTTGAGGTTGACCGGGCCGGTGTCGCGCAGCTCGATCACGTCGCCGGTGAACACCAGGCGGCCGTCATCGGAGGCGTAGATGATCTCGCGGCCGTTCAGCTCCACTTCCACCAGGCCCTCGGCGGCGGGCTGGATATCGGTGATTTCAGTGCGCGGAAAGGCGTCCTGGAAGTTGCTCTTGAAGGTTTTCTCGTCGATCTCCCCCGCGCCCTGGGCGACGGCGGATACGGCCAGCAGCGTGGCCGCCAGGGTCGCCATACGGGCACTTACAATCGCTTTCATCATTGTTCTCCAGTTGTTCGGGTTCCCAGGCCAGTTGGAGCCCGGGGCCGCCCTCAGGTTCCCGAGCGCGGGTGGTGTTGTTGGTACACCTCTTGTAACCGCTGCTGCGCGACGTGGGTGTAAATCTGCGTGGTGGACAGGTCACTGTGCCCCAGCAGCATCTGCACCACGCGCAGGTCGGCGCCGTGGTTGAGCAAATGCGTGGCGAAGGCATGCCGCAGTGTATGGGGCGATAACGGCTTTTGCACCCCGGCGCGCACCGCCAGCTGCTTGATCCGGTGCCAGAACGTCTGGCGGGTCATGAAGCCGCCGCGCCGACTCGGGAACAACACTTCGCGGTGCTCGCCCAGCAACGCCGGCCGGGCGTCGCGCAGGTAGCGCTCCAGCCAGTGCAGCGCCTCCTCGCCCAGCGGCACCAGCCGTTCCTTGTCGCCCTTGCCGATCACCCGCACCAGCCCCTGGCGGGGGTTCACCTGGCTGAGCGTCAGACCCACCAGCTCCGACACCCGCAGCCCGGACGCGTACAACACTTCCAGCATGGCGCGATCACGCAGGCCCAGGCTGTCGTCCAGGTCCGGGGCGCGCAACAGGGCCTCCACATCGGCCTCGGAGAGCGTCTTCGGCAGGGCCCGGCCGGTGCGCGGGCGGGCCACGTTCAGGGTCGGGTCCTCGGCGATGCGCCCCTCCCGTTTCATCCAGCGGAAAAAACTTTTCAACGCGGACAACTGACGGGCCACCGAGCGTGCGCCGACGCCCTGGCGGTGCCGGTCGGCCAGGAAGCTCAGCAGTCGTTCCCGGTCACAGCCCCCCAGGCTCCGCCCGCCGCCGGCGAGCCACTCGCCGAACTGGCGCAGGTCACGGCCGTAGCTTTCCAGGGTGTGGCGGCTCAGGCCGCGCTCCAGCCACTGGTTGTCCAGCCAGGCGTCGACCAGGGTCCGGTCGGTGTCGCTGAGGGGCGTGCGGGGAGAGTTCATGCCGCGAGTATTGGCAATCGCGGCGGAAAACACAATCGCGTCCTCGCGCTCTGTTCACGTTCTGGTTTTACCTTTTATTACCGGCCCCGCCGCGCTTGCGCAGGCATACTGAACGTGATCAATGAATCGGCCAAGGAGAACGTTTTATGGGCATTTTATCGTGGATCGTACTGGGGCTTTTGGCGGGCATTATCGCCAAATGGATCATGCCCGGCCGCGACGGCGGGGGATTTATTCTGACCACTATTCTCGGCATCATCGGCGCGATCGTCGGCGGCTGGCTGGGCGCCATGGCCGGCATCGGCGGCCCGGTGGGCTCGTTCAGCCTGGGCGGCCTGGTAACCGCCGTGATCGGCGCTCTGGTGATTCTGGCGGTGTTCCGGGCGGTGTCTAAATAGAGGCAGCCGCAAGCCGCATGAAAAAGGGCCACCCTGGGGTGGCCCTTTTTTTGGGAGCGTCCGCCGGACCAGAGGTCGTCTCCGAATTGCCCTACAGCAAAGGCTGAGACGACATGGCTCGCGGCGGCACAACCGCAAGTTCGATTACTTGCGGATTTTTTCCTTGATCCGCGCGGACTTACCGGAGCGGTCACGCAGGAAGTACAGCTTGGCGCGACGCACGTCACCGCGACGGTTCACTTCGATGGAATCGATGATCGGGCTGTGCAGCTGGAACACCCGCTCAACGCCCACGCCGTGGGACACCTTGCGCACCGTGAAGGCGGAGTTGAGACCGCGGTTACGGCGGGCGATGACCACACCCTGGAACGCCTGCAGACGCTCACGGGTGCCTTCTTTCACTTTCACTTGCACGGTGACGGTGTCACCGGCGCCGAACTCGGGCACGTCGGTTTTCAGCTGTGCCTGTTCGATTTCCTGAATCAGGGGTTTTTTGCCGCTCATGGCAGGCTCCTCGGTTCATTGATCGCTGTATTGCTGCCCGTCGTCCCGCGCTTCGAACTCGCGGATGTATTCGTCGAGCAACTCGCTCTCTTCCTTGCTCAAGCCCCGCTCCCGGCGGGCCTCCAGCAGTTCGGGACGCCACCGCCAGGTGCGTCCCAGTGCCTGCTTCAAACGCCAGCGACGGATCCGTTCGTGATCGCCACTGAGCAGAACTTCAGGCACCGACCGGCCCTGATACAGCTCGGGCCGTGTGTAGTGCGGGCAGTCCAGCAGGTTTTCCATGTCGCCGGAAAACGAATCCTGGGCCGCCGAATCCTGATGCCCGAGCACTCCGGGCAGCAGACGCGTCACCGCGTCGATCAGTACCAGCGCCGGCAGTTCACCGCCGCTGAGCACGTAGTCGCCGATGGAGATCTGCTCGTCCACCGACGCTTCCAACAATCGCTCATCGACCCCTTCGTAGCGACCGGCGAGCAGAATCAGTTCCGGCTCCGCCGCCAGCGCTTCGGCTTTCGCCTGGGTCAGCGGCCGCCCCTGGGGCGACAGGTAGATCACCCTGCCACCGCCGGCCCGTTGCCGGGCGTGGGTGAGCGCCTTTTCCAGCGGCGCCACCTTCATCACCATGCCGGGGCCGCCGCCGAAGGGCCGGTCGTCCACGGTGCGGTGGCGGTCCTCGGTGAAATCCCGCGGGTTCACCGTGTCCAGCATCAGCTGGCCGTTCTCCACCGCGCGCCGGGTAACCCCGAAGTCGGTGACCGCCCGCGCCATCTCCGGGAACAGGGTGATCAGCGTTATCCGCATGGCCGTGCCCCCGTTAGAGCCGCTTCGCTAAAACTCCGGGTCCCAGTCCACCCGCATCTCGCCGTGCTCCAGATCCACATCCAGAATCACCTGCTCGGGCAACCAGGGGAGCAACCGCTCTTCCCGGTCGAGACTGTCGCCGTCGCCGCGCACCACCAGAACATCGTTGGCGCCGGTTTCCATTAAACTGTGCACCCGGCCCAGATCCCGGCCGTCGGCGAGTTTCACCCGCAGGCCGATCAGATCGCGCCAGTAATAATCGCCCCCGCCGGAGCGGGGCAGCAGGTCGCGGGGGACGGCGATGTCCCGCCCGACCAGCTCTTGCTGGGCCTGGTCCCGGTCGTTGCAACCTTGCACGCCGGCCACCAGCCCCTTGCCCTGCCGGCGCTTGCCGGTGAGCGTCACCGGCAGCCAGTGCTCGCCGCGACGCATATACCAGGGCTGATACTCGAAGATGTTTTCCATCGGGTCGGTGTGGGAATACACCTTCACCCACCCCTGGACGCCGTGGACCGCCATTACGCGGCCCACCACCAACACCTGCTCGGATGTCAGGGCGTTATCGGCTGCCGCCATCTTCAGGCGCTCGCTACGCGCGCCTTACGCGCTTTTCTCGGCTTCTTTCCGGGCTTTCTTGACCAGCGCCTTAACGCGCTCGGAGGGCTGAGCCCCCTCGGCGACCCAGGCGTCAACCTTGGCCAGATCAATGCGCAGCGGGATTTCGCCGCCACGGGCGATCGGGTTGTAGAAGCCCAGACGTTCGATGAAACGGCCATCGCGGGAAGTGCGGCTGTCGGCCACGGCGATGTGATAGAAGGGACGTTTCTTGGCGCCACTGCGGGCGAGACGAATAACTACCATAATTCGATTACCTTAATTCAATCCGGTTTCCCGGCCCGCGGCGCCCGCCGCCGGCCATCGTATCCGCTTGAAAACCCGCCCGGCGCCATGAAAAAGGCCCGGTCGGGTCGCGAAGGGTGCGGATTGTACGCCCATCCGCAGCCGAGATAAAGCCCTAGCGGCCGCCACCCATGGGGGGCAGACCACCGCCGCCACCGCCCATGGGCGGCATGCCGCCACCGCCGCCCATGCCGCCCGGGGGCATGCCGCCGCCGGGACCGCCGGAGCCGCCGCCCATCATGCCTTCCATGCCGCGCATCATGTTCTTCATGCCGCCCTTGCCGCGCATCTTCTTCATCATCTTCGCCATCATTTTCTGCTGCTTCATGAGGCGGTTGAGGTCCTGGATTTCCAGGCCGGCGCCGGCGGCGATGCGCTTCTTGCGCGAGCCCTTGATCACGTCCGGGTTGCGGCGCTCCTTGGGGGTCATGGAGTCGATCAGGGCTTCCATGTGCTTCATCTGTTTCATCGAGGCCGGGTTCTGGGCCGCCTCCATCATGCCGCCCATGCCGGGCAGCTTGTCGAGCAGGCTGGCCATGCCGCCCATGTTGCGCATCTGCTGGAACTGGTCCTTCAGATCCTCGAAGTCCATCGCCCGGCCTTTCTTGAACTTCTTGGCGATCTTGTCGGCTTTCTTCTTGTCCAGGGTGCGCTCGGCCTGCTCCACCAGGGACAGCACGTCGCCCATGCCAAGAATGCGGCTGGCGATCCGGTCCGGGTGGAAGGGCTCCAGGGCGTCGGTTTTCTCGCCCATGCCGATGAACTTGATCGGCTTGCCGGTGAGGTGGCGCACGGACAGCGCCGCGCCGCCCCGCGAGTCGCCGTCCGCCTTGGTGAGAATCACACCGGTGAGCGGCAGCGCCTCATTAAAGGCCTGGGCGGTGTTGGCGGCGTCCTGGCCGGTCATGGCGTCGACCACGAACAGGGTCTCCGCCGGGCTGATGGCGCCGTGCAGACGGCTGATCTCGCCCATCATCTGCTCGTCCACGTGCAGACGGCCGGCGGTATCGACGATCAGCACGTCCATATATTTGCTGCGCGCCGACGCCAGGGCGTTGTTGGCGATGTCGACCGGGTCCTGATCACCGGTGGAGGGGAAGAATTCCGCCTTCACCTCGCCGGCCAGGGTCTGCAGCTGGTCGATAGCCGCCGGGCGGTAGACGTCGGCGGACACCACCATCACCTTCTTCTTTTCCCGCTCCTGGAGGAAACGCGCCAGCTTGGCCACCGAGGTGGTCTTACCGGCGCCCTGCAGGCCCGCCATCATGATCACCACCGGCGGCTTGGAGGCCAGATCCAGGGCGTCGTTGGCGTCGCCCATGGTGTGCACCAGCTCGTCGTTGACGATCTTGACGAACGCCTGGCCCGGGTTAAGGCTCTTCAACACCTCCTGGCCGAGGGCCTTTTCCTTGACCTGCTCCACGAACTCCTTGACCACCGGCAGGGCCACGTCGGCCTCCAGCAGCGCCTTGCGCACCTCGCGCAGGGTGTCGCGGATATTGTCTTCGGTGAGCTGCCCCTGGCCGGCCAGGCCTTTGAGTGACTGGCCCAGGCGGTCCGTGAGATTCTCGAACATGATCATCAACCTCCAGATTTCGAGCGCTCGGCGGCGCTGACCGCGCACGCCGAGACGACAGGCCGCCGATTATAGGGCACCGATGCCCCGCCCGTCATGGCTGGCGCTTCAAAAGCACCGGGACCTGTGCCAGACTTCGGCGGCTTTTTCGGAGAAATCGCACCCTATGACTGCTGCCGAGGCCCTGGGCCTGATCGCCACTTTTTTATACGCGCTCTCGTCGCTGCTGCTGTACCGCCAGTTCCGCGGTCAGGCGGCGCCGTCACGGGCGGTGCTGATGCTGCCCGGCGGTCTGGCGGTGGCCACCCACGCCGTGGGGCTGTATTTCCTGCTGGTCACCGACCAGGGGCTGCGCCTGGGCCTGTTCCCGGTGGCCTCCTGCATGGCGGCGGTGGGCGCCGGGCTGGTGCTGGTGTCCAGCCTGTACCGGCCGTTTCAGTGGATCGGCGCGCTGGTGTTTCCGTTCGCGGCATTGATCATCCCCGCCAGCCTGTGGATCGACACCGGTTACACCGCCCACCCGCTGGAACACGGCATCGGCCTGCACGTGCTGCTGTCGATCCTCGCCTACGCGGTGCTGGTGCTGTCCGCCTGCCAGGCGCTGCTGCTGATGGTCCAGGACCGCCAGCTCAAGGACGGCCATATCCGCGGGGTGATGCGCCTGTTCCCGCCCATGCAGGTGATGGAGTCGATGCTGTTCGACACCATCTGGCTGGGCCAGAGCCTGCTGACGCTGGCGATTCTGTTCGGCTTTATGTACGTGGACGACCTGTTCGCCCAGCACCTGGTGCACAAAACCGTGCTGACGCTGGTCTCCTGGGTGATTTTCGCGGTGCTGCTGGGCGGCCGCCATCTGCGCGGCTGGCGCGGCCGCACGGCGGTGCGCTTCACCCTGGCCGGCTTCGCGGTACTGGTGGTGGCGTTCTTCGGCTCCCAACTGGTTTTGGAAGTGATTCTCGACAAAACCTAGGGAGGGCGGGATGCACATCGATGAGGAGACACGGACCGCCATCCACCATTATCTGGGGCGCGGCATCACCGACCGCCTGTTCGTGGTGATGCCGGTGAATGAGGACGTGGAAAGCTACTTTATGTTCGACCGGCTGCGCGGCCAGCCCGATTTCACCCCGCAGGACCTGGAAATCGCCAGCTACGCCCTGCGTAGCCTGGGCTGGCTGAACCGGCAGATCCACCTCAGCTACGGCCAGCTGATGGCCGACGCCCCGCTCACCCCCACCGAGCGCGGCGTGCTCAAGCATATGCTGGCCGGCAGCGCCGAGAAAAACATCGCCGAGGCCATGGGCCAGAGCCCGCACACCACCCACCAGTACGTGAAAACCCTGTTCCGCAAATTCAATGTGCGCAGCCGCGCGGAGCTGACCGCCCTGTGGCTGGGACACAGTTGACAGCCCACCGCCGACCCCAAACAATGTGCTGCCAATAAGCAACGAAACGACTTCCTCTTGGACAGTTTCTCCGACGGGTGGCTGATCACCGCCCTGATCATCCTGATTCTCGGCTCCGCCTTCTTCTCCAGCAGTGAAACCGGCATGGTGGCGATCAACCGCTATCGCCTGCGGCATCTGGCCCGCCAGGGGCACCGCGCCGCCGTGCGGGTGGAGAGCCTGCTGCGCCGCACCGACCGCCTGCTGTCGGTGATCCTGATCGGTAACAATTTCGTCAACAACTTCGCCGCCACGGTGGCGGCGATCCTGGCGATCCGCTGGCTGGGCGACAGCGGCGCGGCGGTGGCGCCGGTGGTGATCACCCTGGTGATGCTGGTATTCGCGGAGATCACCCCGAAAACCTACGCCGCGCTCAAGCCCGAGCGCATCGCCTTCCCCGCCAGCGTGGTGCTCAAGCCCCTGCAGGTGCTGCTGGCGCCGCTGGTGTGGTTCGTGAACGGCATCAGCATGGTGTTCCTGAAGCTGGCCGGCGCCCAGACCCGCAACAGCGACGACGACCACCTCAGCCCCGAGGAGCTGCGCACCGTGGTCAACGAGGCCGGCGGCCTGATCCCGGAAAAGCACCAGAAGATGCTGCTCAATATCCTGGATCTGGAAAGCGTCACGGTGGAAGACATCATGATCCCGCGCAACGAGATGGTGGGCGTGGATATCGACGACGACATGGACGAGATCATGTCCACCCTGCGCGCTAGCCAGCACACCCGGCTGCCCGTCTACCGCAGCGACCCCAACAACATGCTGGGCCTGCTGCACCTGCGCAAACTGAGCCGGCTGCTGCTCAAGGAAGACATCAACAAAGCGGAGCTGATGCAGCACACGGTGGAGCCCTACTTCGTGCCGGAAGGCACGTCGCTGAACCGTCAGCTGATCAATTTCCAGAACGCGCGGCGGCGCATCGGCATCGTGGTGGACGAATACGGCGACGTGCTGGGGCTGGTGACGCTGGAGGACATCCTCGAGGAGATCGTCGGCGAATTCACCACCGACCTGGCCGCCACCAGCCAGGACATCCACCCCCAGGAGGACGGCAGCCACGTGATCGACGGCGCCACCCACCTGCGGGAGATCAACCGCTCACTGGACTGGGACCTGCCCACCGGCGGGCCGCGCACGCTCAACGGCTTGATCCTGGAATACCTGCAGGACATCCCCGACGCCAACATCTCGATCCGCATCGGCGACTACCTGATCGAAATCCTGCAGGTGAAGGACAACATGGTAAAAGCCGCCAAGGTCCGCCACGCCTCCCAGGAGCCCGACGCCCCCTAAACCCGATCCGCGTCCGGCGACCCCACCCAGGCAAAAATATCCCCTTCGTGGCGCTCCACCAGCCGGTAGCCCTCATCAATGGCTTCCCCGGCGCGGTGGAAGTCCATCAGGGCGAAATCCTCCAGCAGCGGGATCAGGGTGACTTCCGGCGGATCGCCGGCCATCCGCGAGCGGGTGATGCGGTCCTGCATGATATTGACGCTGGACGCCACCACATCGAAGAAGCCCGGCGGGCCGCCGTCCTGGGACGAGAAGTAGTGGGTCATCTTCTGCCACAGGCTGCGGTCCTCGTCGCTGTCGCCGCCCTCCGGCGGTGTCTGGCGGGACAGGTGGGCGCCCACCAGCTGGGCGTTCAGGTTCACCGCGATCACCACGTCGGCGCCGAACGCCCGCGCCGCCGACACCGGCACCGGGTTGACCAGGCCGCCGTCCAGCATCCAGCGCCGCTGGTGCTGCAGGGGCGAGAACAGCCCGGGCAGCGCGCAGGAGGCGCGGGCGGCGTCCAGCACCGGCCCCTTGCTGATCCACACTTCGCGGCCGCTTTTCATGTCCGTGGCCACGGTGACGAACCGCTTTTCCAGGTCTTCGATATTGGGGTTGCTGTGCAGCTTCTCGAAAAAACCGAACAGCTTTTCCCCCTTCACCACCCCGCCGGAGAAAGTGAAATCCATCAGTCCGAAGACATCCTTGGTGGTCAGGGTGCGCACCCAGTCACCGAACTCCTTCAGCGCGCCGCTGACATAGGCGCCGCCCACCAGGGCGCCGATGGAGGTGCCCGCCACCACGTCGATTTCGATGCCGCGCTCTTCCAGCGCCTGAATAATGCCGATGTGCGCCCACCCCCGGGCGGACCCGCTGCCCAGCGCCAACCCCACCCGGGGACGGGCGGGCAGTAACGGCTGCTCCGTCTCGCTCACGGCTGCTCTACCTCGCTCACGGCCTGGTTCACCTCGCTCATGGCTGCTCCTTCGTCACCATGCACGGCGCCGGTTCGCCGGCCATGCGCTGCTGGCAGCGGACCAGCACCTCGCGGCGCTCTTCCACGGGCAGCAGGCCCCAATAGCTGATCTCGCGGCCGGTGCGGAAGCACCCCACGCAGATATCGTCCCCGTCCAGGGCACAGATCGATACGCAGGGCGACACCGGGGCTTCCGGGAATTCCGGCCGGTTATTGAAAGCGCTCATCGACTTCCAGGTGCTCATCGAAGTGTTTGGCGTGGGCGGCGTAGTGCTGGCTGCTCATGGTCAGCATCGCCTTGTGGCCGTCGGAAATTTCCTTGACCACCTTGGCCGGCGCGCCCATCACCAAAGAATTATCCGGGATTTCCATGCCCTCGGGCACCAGGGCGTGGGCGCCGATGATGCAGTTCTTGCCGATTTTCGCCTTGTTCAGCACCACCGCGTTGATACCGATCAGGCTGTTATCGCCGATGGTGCAGCCGTGCAGCATGACCTTGTGACCGACGGTGACGCCGTTGCCGATTTTCATCGGCACGCCCGGGTCCACGTGCAGTACGGAATTTTCCTGCACGTTGGTGTTGTCACCGATCTCGATCAGGTCGTTGTCGCCGCGGATCACCGCGCCGAACCAGACGCTGCTGTTGGCGCCCAGCACCACCGAACCGATCACCGTGGCGTTGGGCGCCACCCATTGGCCTTCACCCCGCATTTCCACGCGGCGGCCTTCCAGTTTATAGATCATTTTTCACCCGTCAGGTCGAAACGCACATCGGCGTCGTACACATGATTGATCAAATCCAGGATCATAAAGGCGGTCAGCCCCCAGATCCGCTTGTCCTCGTAATAATAGCTGGGCATGCACAGGCGGCGGCCGTAAAAGTCGATCGGCGGCGACAGCTCCGGCTCTTCTTCCAGGAAGAAGCTCAACGGCACCTGGAAGATGGTCTCGATCTCGCCGGGCTCGGGGGTCAGATCCACCCCGGCCCGCACCAGGCCCACGAACGGGGTCACCTTCATGCCGAACCGGGACGCCAGCGGCGACAGCTGGCCGATCACCTCCACTTCACGCTGGGCCAGCCCCACCTCCTCATGACTTTCACGCAGAGCGGTGTGCAACAGATCGCGGTCGCCGGGGTCCCGTTTACCGCCCGGAAACGCCACCTCGCCGGCGTGGGTGGGCATGCCCTGGGCGCGGACGGTGAGAATCAGTTCCGGGGCGGGCTGGTCCACGAACGGCATCAGCACGGCCGCTTCCGGCAAATCCACCGGTAAATCATTGAAAGGGTAGGCCGACATGCGCTGCCGGAGTTTTTCTAGCACGTGGTACTCCCAGTTTTATTTCAAACACCAGTTTGAACAGGCCTCGCGCACCGGGCAAGGCCGGATGCCCTCTATTCACGGCGGAGCCCGTGAAAACGCCCTAATTGCCGATCCACCGCCAAGCCATTAGGCTGTCGTTTCCTCATCATGCCGGCCGGCGGCCAGGCGCCCCGATGAGGTTCCATAAGCAGGCGAGAGCATCAATGAAATATTGCAGCCATTGCGGCGAAGAGATTCTGTTCTCCATCCCCGAAGGGGATAACCGGCCCCGCTATTGGTGCAACCACTGCGGCGTGATCCACTACCAGAACCCGAAGATCGTGGTCGGCGCGATCCCGGTCTGGGAAGGCCGCTTCCTGCTCTGCAAACGCTCCATCGAGCCGCGGGTCGGCTACTGGACCCTGCCCGCCGGCTATATGGAAAACGGCGAGACCCTGCAGGAAGGCGCCGCCCGGGAAACCTGGGAAGAAGCCTGCGCCACCGTGGCGATCGGCGACCTGTACACGGTGTTCAACCTGCCGCACATTAACCAGGTCTACATGTTCTTCCTCAGCGAGATGGTCAACGGCGACTACGGCGTGGGCGACGAAAGCGCCGACGCCGGCCTGTTCTCCGAGGATGAGATTCCCTGGGACGAGCTCGCCTTCCCCACCATCGGCCGCACGCTGAAGTTCTTTATCCAGGACCGCGCCAACGGCAATGAGTTTCCGGTACGCACCCAGGACATCCCGCCTTTGAAGCGCAAACCATCCCTCGACGACTGAACTTGTGGGAACAGGGCCTGTGGGAGCGGGCCTGCCCGCGAAAGGGCGACCCAGGTCGCCCGGCAGGATTCCAGAGACCTTGTTTGTGCTGCCGTTAGAGAGCTCTCTGGGATCCTGCCGGCCGGCATTGCCGGCCTTTCGCGGGCTGGGCCCGCTCGCACAAAGCCCGCACCCTGGTCCGAACCTAGCCCGGCAGGTCCTCGAGCCGCCACAGGTCGATGGCGGGCTCTTCGTAGGGGTGCGCCAGCCGCAAGGCGCTGAGGGCGGCTTTGAGGTGGTCTTCCATGCAGATGGTTTCCACCCGGAATTCGCGCACCGTTTCGATCTCGCCCTGGCCGCCTATGTAGGGGTCACTGCCTTCCAGGGGCCGGAACTGCCCCTGGCCGGCAACCTGAAAGCTGCAGCAATCGTAGTTGCCGATGCGGCCGGCGCCGGCCTCGAAGACGGCGTTCTTCACCGCTTCGGCATGCTCTTCGGGGACGTAGAAACAAAGCTTGTAGACGGTCATCGGGCCTCCCTGGCGGACCGCCCGGGTTCAGGCGGTCTCGCGGTCGTTGTCGGCGGGCTCGGCCAGGTGCGCGTAGGCGTCGCGCAACTGATAGTTGCCCTGGGACGAGATCCACACGCCGGTGGCGGACACGGTCTGGGTGTCGCCGGCGAACACCTTGGCTTCGGTGAGCAGCTTGCGGCCTTCCACTTTGGTCACGCGGGACTCAAAGCGGATCTCCGTATTCAGCGGCGTGGGCGCCATATAGCGGATGTTGAGCGTGCCGGTCATGCCCAGGCCGGTGACGAAATCCTGACACTTGGCCATCAGCATATCCAGGGCCAGGGACAGCACGCCACCGTGCACCTTGCCCGGCGGGCCCATGAACAGCCGCCCGAAGGTGGCGCGGCCGCGCACGGTGTCGCCGTCCAGCCACAGCTCCAGCGGCGGCGACAGCGGCGTCGCCTGGCCGGTCAGGATTTCAAAGTCGGCCATATCCAGCGCGTCCTGGCGGCTGCCCTTGCCGACAATCAGCCGGCCAAGAATATCGCGCATGCTGCGATGGCCATGTCCTTCCAGGCGTTCACGCAACGCCCGCGCCTGCTCAGTGTACTCCGCCAGCGCCGCCTCATCCGCGTCGAGACGAATCAACTGCTCGCTGATCGCCTTCAACTCGCTGGCCAGCTCCCGACGCCGCTCGGACACCGCCGTCGGCGCCGGCGACTCCGCGATCAACATATCAAAATAGTTATACATCTCGTCCGCCATACTCCCCCACTCCAATCCCGCAAAAGCGCCCAGTCTTTTGACTTCGCTTTTCACTGTTAACTATTAACTCTTAACTATTAACTGCCTTTACCCGACCCATTTCCGGGCGTTGGCAAACAACCGATACCAGGGCCCATTCTCGAACCGGCGCCAATCGTCCGGGATCCAGCTGTTCTGCAGCACGCGGAACACCCGCTCCGGGTGCGGCATCATGATGGTGGCCCGGCCATCGCGGGAGGTGAAGCCGGTGACGCCCTGGGCGGAACCGTTGGGGTTGGCGGGGTACTGCTCCGCCGGGTTGCCCAGGCTGTCCACGTAGCGCAATGCCAGCAGCCGCTGTTCGATGTTGCGGTTGAGGTCCTGGTCGCTGATCTCGGCGCGGCCTTCGCCGTGGGCCACGGCGATCGGCAGGCGGGTGCCGGCCATGTCACGCAGCAATACGGACGGCGAGTCCTGGATCTCCACCAACGAGGTGCGCGCCTCGAACTGCTCGCTCAGGTTGCGCACGAAGTGCGGCCAGTGCTCGGCGCCGGGGATCAGATCCTTGAGGTTGGACAGCATCTGGCAGCCGTTGCAGACCCCCAGCGAGAAAGTGTCCTCACGGAAGAAGAAGCGGTTGAAGGCGTCGCGCAGGCCCGGGTTGTAGAGAATGCTCTTGGCCCAGCCCTCGCCGGCGCCCAGCACGTCGCCGTAGGAGAAGCCGCCGCAGGCCACCAGGCCTTTCATGTCGTCCAGGCTGACGCGGCCGGCGAGCAGGTCGCTCATGTGCACGTCCATGGCGCTGAAACCGGCGCGGTCGAAGGCGGCGGCCATTTCCATGTGGCCGTTAACGCCCTGCTCGCGCAGAATCGCCACCTTGGGGCGGGCGCCGGTGTTGATGAACGGAGTGGCCACGTCCTCGCTCATGTCGAAGGTGAGCCGCACGTTCAGGCCCGGGTCGTTGGAATCGGCGATCGATTCGAACTCCTGGCGGGCGCAGTCCGGGTTGTCGCGCAGCGCCTGGATGCGGTAGCTGGTCTCGGACCACAGCCGCTGCAGGCCCCAGCGCGGGCGTTCGCGCAACACCGCGCCGCCCAGGCGCAGGCGCACCACGTCCTCGTCGTTGACGGTGCCGACGCTGTGCACGCAGCCGCCCAGACCGGCGTCCTGGTAACGCTGGCGCACCGCCTGCACGTCGGCGGCGCGCACCTGGATCACCGCGCCGGCCTCCTCGGCAAACAGCGCCGCCACGGCCTCAGGGCCGTCACCGGCGATGTTGTCCAGCACGATGTCCACGCCGGTGCGGCCGGCGAACGCCATCTCCGCCAGGGTGGTGAACAGGCCGCCGTCGGAGCGGTCGTGGTAGGCGAGCAGGCGCTCTTCCGCCAGCAGCCGTTGGGTCACTTCGAAGAAGGCGATCAGATCGTCGGCGTCATCCAGGTCCGGCGCCACATCGCCGACCTTGCCGAACACCTGGGCCAGCGCCGAGCCGGCCAGGCGGTTCTTGCCGCGGCCCAGGTCGATCAGCAGCAGCTCGCTGTCCAGGCCGGTTTTGAGCTGCGGCGTGGCGGTCAGGCCGATGTCGGTGACGTTGGCGAAACCGGAGACGATCAGCGACAGCGGCGCCACCACGCTCTTGTCGATGCCTTTTTCCTGCCACAGGGTGCGCATGGACAGGGAGTCCTTGCCCACCGGGATGGCGATGCCCAGCTTCGGGCACAGCTCCATGCCCACCGCTTTCACGGTTTCAAACAGGGCCTGGTCCTCGCCCGGGTGGCCGGCGGCGGCCATCCAGTTGGCGGACAGGCGGATCTGGCCCAGCGAGCCGATGTGGGCGCCGGCCAGGTTGGTGAGGGTTTCCGCCACCGCCATGCGGCCGGAGGCGGCGGCGTTGACCAGCGCCACCGGGGTGCGCTCGCCCATCGCCATGGCTTCACCGGTGCGCTGGTTGTAACCGGTGGCGGTCACCGCGCAGTCGGCCACCGGCACCTGCCAGGGTCCGACCATCTGATCGCGGTGCACCAGGCCGGTCACCGACCGGTCGCCGATGGTGATCAGGAAATTCTTGGAGGCCACCGTGGGCAGGCGCATGACCCGCTCGATGGCGTCCTTAAGCTCGATGCCTTCGGTGGTGAACGGCTGGCGCTCGAAATCTTCCCGGTCGTAGCCGCGCTGCATTTTCGGCGGCTTGCCGAACAGCAGGTCCATGGGCAGGTCCACCGGCGCGTCGCCGAAGTGGTCGTCGGCCACCTCCAGGTGTTCCGCTTCGGTGGCCTCGCCGAGCACCGCGAATGGCGCGCGCTCGCGCTCACACAGCGCCTCGAAGCGCTCCAGGTCCTCCGGCAGCACCGCTAGCACGTAGCGCTCCTGGGCTTCGTTGCACCAGATCTCCACCGGGCTCATGCCCGGTTCGGCGCTGGGGATGGCGCGCAGCGACAGTTTGGCGCCCCGGTCGTGGTCGTGGACCAGCTCCGGCAGCGCGTTGGACAGGCCGCCGGCGCCCACGTCGTGGATCGACACAATCGGATTGTGCTCGCCCAGCGCCCAGCAACGGTCGATCACTTCCTGGACGCGGCGCTCGATTTCCGGGTTATCGCGCTGCACCGAGGCGAAATCCAGCGCTTCGTCGGATTCACCGCTGGCCATGGAACTGGCGGCGCCGCCGCCCAGGCCGATCAGCATGGCCGGGCCGCCGATCACGATGATCTTGGCGCCCGGCGGAATCGGTTTCTTGTGCACGTCGCCGTCGCGGACGTTGCCCAGCCCGCCGGCGATCATGATCGGCTTGTGGTAGCCGCGGCGTTCGTCGCCGGCCACGCCCGGCGCCTGTATTTCCAGGGTGCGGAAGTAGCCGCACAGGTTGGGCCGGCCGAACTCGTTATTGAAGGCGGCGCCGCCCAGCGGCCCGTCGATCATGATGTCCAGCGGCGAGGCGATGCGCCCGGGGCGGCCGTAGTCGTCTTCCCAGGGCTGGCGGAAACCGGGGATGCACAGGTTGGACACGGAAAAGCCGGTGAGGCCGGCCTTGGGCTTGCCGCCGCGGCCGGTGGCGCCCTCGTCGCGGATCTCGCCGCCGGCGCCGGTGGCCGCGCCGGGGCGTGGGGCGATGGCGGTGGGATGGTTGTGGGTCTCCACCTTCATCAGCATGTGCACCGGCTCGTTGCGGTAGCGGTACTCACACGGATAGCCGGCGTTGCCCGGGTCCGGGTAGAAGCGGTCCGCCACCGGGCCGGCCACCACCGCCGCGTTATCGCTGTAGGCGCTGAGCACGCCCTCGCTGGCGTGCTTGTAGGTGTTGCGGATCATGGCGAACAGGCTGAGGTCCTGCTCCTGGCCGTCGATGGTCCAGTCCGCGTTGAAGATCTTGTGGCGGCAGTGCTCGGAATTGGCCTGGGCGAACATCATCAGCTCGGCGTCCGAGGGGTTGCGCCCCAGGGCGGTGAAGCGCTCCGCCAAGTAGTCGATTTCATCCTCCGCCAGCGCCAGGCCCAGCTCGCCGTTGGCGGTGGCCAGCGCCTCGCGGCCGCCGCCGATGACGTCCACGCTGGTCAGCGGGCGCGGCCGGTGGTGGGTGAACAGCACCTCGGCGTCCTCCAGCCGGTCGAGCACCGCTTCCACCATGCGATCGTGCAACGCCGCCGCCAGCTCGCCCCGGTCCGCCGGACCGTTGAGCTTGAGCCGGTACTCGATGCCGCGCTCCACCCGCGCCACCTTGGCGAGGCCGGCGTTGTGGCAGATGTCGGTGGCCTTGGACGACCACGGCGACACCGTGCCCGGGCGGGGCACCACCACGAAGGTTTCACTGCCGCTCTCTTCCACGGCCGCGTCTTCCAGGCTGGGGCCGTATTCCAGCAGGCTGTCGAGCACCTGGCGCTCGCGCTCATCCAGCCCGGCGTCGCCCTCCGTTGGAGACAGCTCCACGAAGTGCACGAAACGGGCGGACAGAGCCTCTGCCTGGGGCAGAGCCTCCAGCAGTTTTTCCTTTCTAAACGCGGATAGGGCCGGGCTACCGGGGAGGATCAGCATGGGGTCGGCTTTTCCTTTACGTGCAGGGGGAGAAATAAGGATCGCAATGATAAGGGATGGCCGCCCGAATTCCTATGCGCGCGCCGCGGGGGCCGAAAAGATGCAAGCAAATATGATTGTTGGACAAAAATGATGGATTTTTGACCAGTTCCGATGGTAGATTCGCCGCGCACACGTGATGTAGGTCACAGCCGACCCGGGGGCGAGCGCCCCGATTTCCGGGTCCGGCGATGGACGGCACGGGCCGTACCGACCTGTCTGGAGTACACCCAGCAGAGGTATCAACGGATATGACAGTGCTACAACGGCTTCGCGGTTTCCTCCGCCCCGGCCGACAGCTTATCGCCCCGCTCGCGCTGCTTGGCGCGGTCGGGCTGATGGTGGCGATGCGCCCCACCCCCACCGCCCTGGAACGTGTCCAGGCGCGGGGCGAGCTGGTGGTGGCCACCCGGCCCTCACTGACCACCGTCTACCGTGACCCCAACGGCCTCACCGGCATGGAATACGAGCTGGCGCGCGGCTTCGCCGAGCGCCTGGGCGTGGAACTGCGCCTGCTGGAGGTGGACAGCACCTCCGACCTTAAGTACGCGGTGCGCCGCGGTAAGGCCGATCTGGCCGCATCCGCCCTGCTGGCCGGCCACGACGGCGACCAGGCGCTGCGCTACAGCACCCCCTACCAGAACGTGGACACCCTGGTGATGTACCGCCTGGGTGACCAGCGCCCCGCCGAGATCACCGACCTGATCGGCAAGGAAGTGCTGGTGCGCGCCGGCAGCCGCCACGCGGACATGCTGGTGGCGGCGCAGCTGGACCACCCGGAGCTGAGCTTCGAGCAGGTGGAGAACGCCACCGCCGAGCAGTTGCTGGCCCTGGTCGAGCAAGGCGACGGCGACTACGCCCTGATCAACTCCAACGCCTATGCGATCCACCGCTCGCTGTTTCCGGACCTGGCGTCCGGCTTCACCCTGAGCGTGGATCAGGGCCTGGCGTGGGCGTTCCGCGCCAACGACGACCGCAGCCTCTATCTGGCGGCGCAGCGCTTTTTGACCCAGGCCAAGGCGGACGGCACCACCACCCGGCTGGCGAACCGTTTCTACGGCCATGTGGACCAGTTCAACCTGTACGCGGCGCGCAGTTTTATCCGCCATATGGACGACCGCCTGCCCAGCTACACCGCCCAGTTCCAGGAAGCGTCCGTGGACGCCGGCTTCGACTGGCGCCTGCTGGCGGCGATGGCCTATCAGGAATCCCTGTGGGACGCCCAGGCGATCTCCCCCACCGGGGTCGAGGGCCTGATGATGCTGACCAACCGCACCGCCCGGGAAATGGGCGTTTCCGACCGCACCGACCCGGCCCAGAGCATCCGTGCCGGCGCCGCCTACCTGCGTAAGCTGCACGACCGGGTGCCGGACCGCATCCAGGAACCGGACCGCACCTGGATGGCGCTGGCCGCCTACAACATGGGTATGGGCCACCTGGAAGACGCCCGCGTGCTCACCGAGCGCCAGGGCGACAACCCGGACCTGTGGCAGGACGTGAAAACCCGCCTCACCCTGCTCGACGACCCGGCCTACGTGAACCAGCTGCGCTACGGCGCTGCCCCCGGCGGCCAGGCGGCGGTGTACGTGCGCCATATCCGCCGCTACTACGACCTGCTGGTGTGGGCCAACAACTCCGACCGCCACCGCGCGAACATGGTGGCCCTGGCGGACTAGCGGCGCTGGCGGAAAAAGTCGCGCAGCAATTGCGCGGCTTGCTCCGCGCAAACGCCGCCGGTCACTTCAATGCGGTGGTTGTAGAAACCGCGCTCAGGCAAACCCAGCTGACTTTCACAGACCCCGGCCCGGGGTTCCCGGGCGCCGTACACCAGCCGCGCGATGCGGGCGTGCATCAAGGCGCCGAAGCACATGGTGCAAGGCTCAATGGTGACGTACAGGGTGGCGCCGGACAGCCGGTAATTGCCCGCCCGGGCGGCGGCGTCACGCAGGGCGTTCACTTCCGCGTGGCCGGTGGGATCATGGGCGATGATCGGCCGGTTCCAGCCCTCGCCGATCACCTCGCCGTCACGCACCACCACCGCGCCCACCGGCACTTCCCCTTCCCCGGCGGCGCTTTCCGCCAGCGTCAGCGCCCGGGCCATCCAGAATTCATCGTCTTGCGCGGTCATGGTGATCTCCCTGCGTTCCAGCGGCGTATGGTACGGCGTGCGGGACGCCAGGCGCCAGACGCCGCTCCCACAAGGCACTCCGTAGCGGCTACAATCATGCCTCGACGCGCCCGAGGGCGATGCAATGATTTTCAAGGAAAGGAGCCGCCACCATGACCACTCTGGGCACCCCCCATGCGCCCGGCGCCACTCGCGTGCTGCTGCTGGGCTCCGGCGAACTGGGCAAAGAGGTCAGCATCGAGCTGATGCGGCTGGGCTGTGAAGTGATCGCCGTGGACCGCTACGCCAACGCGCCGGCCATGCAGGTGGCCCACCGCAGCCACGTGATCGACATGCTCGACGGCGCCGCGATACGGGGCGTGGTGGAACAGGAGCGGCCGCACTTCATCGTGCCGGAGATCGAGGCCATCGCCACCGACGAGCTGCTCAAGCTGGAGCAGGAAGGCGTCACCGTGGTGCCCACCGCCCGCGCCGCCAGCCTGACCATGAACCGCGAAGGCATCCGCCGGCTGGCGGCGGAAGAGCTGGGCCTGAACACCTCCCCCTACCGTTTCGCCGGCAACCGGGAGGAGTACCTGGCGGCGGTGCGTGAGATCGGCCTGCCCTGTGTGGTGAAACCGGTGATGTCGTCCTCGGGCAAGGGCCAGAGCCTGGTGAAACAGGAGCAGGACATCGACGCCGCCTGGGACTACGCGCAGTCCGGCGGCCGCGCCGGCCAGGGCCGGGTGATCGTGGAAGGGTTCGTGGATTTCGAATACGAGATTACCCTGCTGACCGTGCGCCACCGGGACGGCACCTCGTTCTGCGCGCCCATCGGCCACCGCCAGGAGGACGGTGATTACCGCGAGTCCTGGCAGCCGCAGCCGATGAACGACGCCGCCCTGGTGGAGGCGGAACGGCAGGCCAAAGCGGTCACCGACGCCCTGGGCGGGCGCGGCCTGTTCGGCGTGGAGTTCTTCGTCAAAGGCGACCAGGTGTGGTTCAGTGAGGTGTCACCGCGCCCCCACGACACCGGCCTGGTGACGCTGATGTCCCAGGACCTGTCGGAGTTCGCGCTACATGCCCGCGCCATTCTCGGCCTGCCGGTGCCGCTGATCGAACAGCGGGGGCCATCCGCGTCCTCGGTGCTGATGGTGAAAGGCGAGTCCACCGACATGCGCTACGGCAATCTGGACGAGGCCCTGGCGCAACCAGACACCGACCTGCGTCTATTCGGCAAGCCGGAAGTCAGCGGCAGCCGCCGCCTGGGCGTCGCCGTGGCCCGCGCCGACAGCGTGGAACGCGCCCGCGTCAAAGCGAACAAAGTGATTGCCGCCATCAAGGTCGAGCTATAACGGCCCGGCGTTTTCAATTCAACGGAGAGGTTTTTCATGTATCGGGATACGCACAGCAAGATCATCGGCTATCTGCTCTGGATCTTCGGCTTCATGGGCGCCCACCGTTTCTACTACGGACGGCAGATCACCGGCACCATCTGGTTCTTCACCCTGGGCCTGTTTTTTATCGGCTGGATTATCGACCTGTTTCTGATTCCCGGCATGGATGAGTCCGCGGACATCCGCTACCGCTCAGGGCCCACGGACTACAACATCACCTGGATTCTGCTGACGTTTCTCGGCGTGTTCGGCCTGCACCGGTTCTACATGGGTAAATGGATCACCGGCATCATCTACCTGCTGACGGTGGGTCTTTTCGGGCTGGGGATTCTCTATGACTACTGGACCCTGAACGGGCAGATCAGCAGCAAGAACATGATGCACGGGTCGCTTTAAAGGGGGTATGCAGGCCGGCGGGATTCCACGCGTCTCTGGAATCCCGCCGGGTGGCTCTTGCCAACTTTTCGCGGGCGAGGCCCGCTCCCACAATTTTTCTCTCAGTTTTTCATGGCGTATTTGCCGGAGCCGAGGAAGAACAGCGCCACCGCGTTGAACAGGTAGAACGCCTGCAGCTCGATCGCCCAGCCGCCGGTTTTGCTGAGCGCGAACAGTTCGTTCATGTGCGCCATCAGCAGCGCCACCAGCATGTTGCCCACGATCAATACCGCGCCGATCCGGGTGTAATAGCCGATGATGATCATCACCGGGGCGATCACTTCACCGATAAACACCCCATAGGCGAGAAAGCCCGGCAGCCCATAACCCTGCAACGAACCGGAAATCCAGCCCACACCGCTTTCCAGCTTGGCGATGCCGTGCAGCAACAACAGCAGCCCCAGGGTCAGGCGCAGAATCAATTTGCCCAAATCGGCGTTTTGCATATTCCCTCCTCGCTTTTAGAAGTCATCGTTATTGCCGCCTATTGAACGGTTTTGCCGGGAAAAAGAAAAGCAGCCGGCCCACACTTTCGTTATTCATGCACAGTCCGGTGTCCGCCGCTCGGCGCACTTTTCTTAGCGCGACCTATTTACATGATGGCCATCATCATTATATAAATGATATCCATCATCCAAAAGCGACCACCAGGCGCAAGAGGTCCAGCATGAGAGTCAGCAAGGAACAGGCCGCCGCCAACCGTGAGCAGATCGTCCACCAGGCCGCCCGTTTGTTTCGCGAACGGGGCTTCGACGGCATCGGCGTGGCCGAACTGATGAAGAATGCCGGCCTGACCCACGGCGGCTTCTACGGCCATTTCGACTCCAAGGAACAGCTGATGGCGGAAGCCTGCGAGTACGCCATCGGCGTCACCGGGCGACGCTGGCGACGGCTGGTCAGCGACAGCGACGGGCCGTCCATGGACACCCTGGCCCGCCGCTACCTGTCCAAACGCCACCGCGACGCCCCCGGGGATGGCTGCGTGCTGGCCGCCCTGGCCGGCGATGCCGCGCGACAAAGCCCGCCGGTGCGCGCCGCCTTCACCGGCAGCGTGAAGCGCTTTATCGACCTGCTCGGCAATGCCCTTCCCACCCGCGCCAAAGCCGCCCGCCGGCAGAAGGCGGTGGCCGCCTGCGCCGCCATGGTGGGCGCGCTGGTGCTGTCCCGGGCGGTGGACGACCCGGCGCTTTCCGAAGAATTCCTAGACGCCGTGGCCGCCCAGCTGCCCGGCACGCACTAACCCCGGATTTTTTAACTCGAACATTGGAGTAAAACCATGAGCGAAGCCGCACTGAACGGCCTGGAAACCCTGCAAATGCTGATGCGGGAGAAGCGTAACCCGGCCATCGGCGACACCCTGGATTTCACCCTGGTGGAAGTGGAAAAAGGCCGCGCCGTGTTCGAAGGCACGCCCTCGGAGAAAGTCTATAACCCGATCGGCTCGGTGCACGGCGGCTACGCCGCCGCCCTGCTGGATTCCGCCTGCGGCTGCGCGGTGCACGCCAGCCTGGACGCCGACCAGGCCTATACCACGGCGGAACTGAAAGTGGCCTACCACCGGGGCATGACCAAGGACACTGGCCCGGTGCGCGCCGAAGGCACGGTGATCACCCTGGGCCGCCGCCTCGGCTTCGCCGAAGCCCGCCTCACCGACCGCAACGGCAAGCTCTACGCCAGCGCCACCTCCACCCTGTTGATCATGCAGCGGTGACCACCGTGAACCAGGCCGCCACCCTGAGCCCGCCGCGCGCCCTGCCGAATGCGCGCACCCGGATGATTCTGGAGGCGCCGGTGCTGCCCACCCTGCTGGCGCTGGCGGCCCCCAACCTGGTGGTGATGCTGGCCCAGGCACTGGCCAATTTCCTGGAAAGTTACTACGTCGGCCTGCTGGGCGTGGACGCCCTGGCCGGCGCCGCCCTGGTGTTTCCGCTGGTGATGCTAATGATGATGATGTCCGCCGGCGGTATCGGCGGCGGCATCTCCTCGGCGGTGGCCCGCTCCCTGGGCGCCGGTGATCAGGACAAGGCCGACGCCCTGGCCCTGCATGCGGTGGTGATCGTGCTGGTCTTCGGGCTGGTCTGCTCGGCGATCGTGATCGGCTTCGCCGGCCCCCTTTACGGTGCGCTGGGCGGACAGGGCGCGGCCCTGGACGCGGCGGTGGCCTATTCCAACGCGCTGTTCTGCGGCGTGGTGTTTTTGTGGTTGATGAACGGCCTGTCGGCGGTGTTGCGCGGCGCCGGCAATATGCGCCTGCCGGCCATGGTGATGGTAGGCGGCGTGCCCATGCTGCTGGTGCTCTCGCCGGTGCTGATTTTCGGCTTCGGCCCGGTGCCGGCGCTGGGCATTACCGGCGCCGGTCTGGCGCTGGCCAGTTATTACCTGATCGCCACGGTGATCCTGGCGGCCACACTGATCCGTGGTCGTGGGGGCGTGCGGCTGAGTTTGCATCACCCTCTGCGGCGCGCCCTGTTCGGCGAAATCCTCGGCGTCGGTCTGTGGTCGTCGTTGAACACGGTGCTGTCGAATCTGTGCGTGGTGGTAGCCACCTTCTTCGTGGCGCGCACCAGCATGGAGGCGCTGGCCGGCTTCGGCCTGGGCATCCGCATCGAGTATCTGCAGATCCCCATCGTGTTCGGCTTCGGCACCGCCCTGGTGGCGATGGTGGGCATGAACCTGGGCGCCGGCCAGTTCCAGCGCGCCCGGCGCATCGCCTGGACCGGCGCGGCGGTGGCGGCCATCGCCACCGAGACCGTGGGCGTGGCGGCGGCGCTGTTCCCGCACGCCTGGCTGGGCCTGTTCACCGACGACCCGGAGGCGATCGCCACCGGTGCCTTATACCTGCGCATCGTCGCCCCGGCCTATGCGTTTCTGGGCGTGGGCCTGGCGCTGTATTTCGCTTCCCAAGGCGCCGGCCGCATGGGTTGGCCGTTGCTCGCCAGTGTTGTGCGGCTGAGCGTGCTGGCCCTCGGTTGCACACTGGTGGCCGGCTGGCTGCCAGGCAACCTGGCCGCGCTGTGCGCGGTGATGGTGGCCGCCCTGGTGGCGCTGGCGTTGTTCAATGGTTTGCCCTGGTTGCGACAGGCGCCGGGCGCACCGCAAACAGGAGAGACACCATGAAAGCCGTTATCGCGGGCTACGCCCGATCCCCGTTTCATTTCGCCAACAAAGGCCTACTCGCCCAGGTACGTCCGGACGATCTCGCCAGCCAGGTGGTCAAGGCGCTGCTCGCCCGCACCGATCTCGACCCGGCGCTGCTGGAAGATGTGATTCTCGGCTGCGCCTACCCGGAAGCGTCCCAGGGCAACAACCTGGCACGCATCGTCGGCCTGCTCAGCGGCCTGCCCCAGGAAGTGGGCGGCATGACCGTGAACCGCTTCTGCGGCTCGTCCATGTCGGCGGTGCACATCGCCGCCGCCAACATCGAGGCCGGCCTGGGCGACGCCTTTCTGTGCGTCGGCGTGGAATCCATGACCCAGGTCCCGCAGGGCGGCTTTAATTTCTCGCCCAACCCCTGGCTCCAGGAATACACCGACGCCTATGTGTCCATGGGCCGCACCGCCGAGAACGTGGCGGAACGCTACGCTATTCCCCGCGGCGAGCAGGAACGGATGGCCCTGGAATCCCACCACAAAGCCGCCGCCGCCCGCGAACAGGGCCGCCTGCGCGACGAGATCGTGCGCATCCAGACCGGCACCGGCGAGTGGATCACCGAGGACGGCTGCATCCGGCCCAACACCTCACTGGACGCGCTGGCCAAGCTGGCGCCGGCGTTCGATGAGAACGGCGTGGTCACCGCCGGCACCTCGTCGCCGCTCACCGACGGCGCGTCCGCTGTGCTGGTCACCAGCGACGACTTCGCCGCCCGCCACAACCTCACACCGAGCGCACGCATCCGCGCCGTGGCCAGCGCCGGCTGCGACCCGGCGGTGATGGGCCTGGGCCCGATCCCCGCCACCCACAAAGCCCTCGCCAGGGCCGGTTTGAAAGCGGACGATCTGGGCGTGGTGGAGATCAACGAGGCGTTCGCCTCCCAGGCGCTGGCCTGCATCGGCGACCTGCACCTGGACCCGGCCACCGTCAACCTGGACGGCGGCGGCATGGCCATCGGCCATCCGCTGGGTGCCACCGGCGCGCGCATCACCGGCAAGGCGGCGGCGTTGCTGCAACGGGAAAAGGTGAAATACGCCCTCGCCACCCAGTGCATCGGCGGCGGCCAGGGCGTGGCCACCATTCTGGAAGCGCTGTAAATGCGACGCTGGCACTACGCCTGGGTGATCGCCGGCGTCACCTTCCTGACCATGCTTTCCGCCTCGGCGGCGCTGGGTTTGCCGGGGGCGTTTCTGCGCCCCCTGGGGGAAGAGTTCGGCTGGAACACGGAGCAGATTTCCACCGCGCTGGCGATCCGCTTCGTGCTGTTCGGGCTGATGGGGCCGTTCTCGGCCCTGTTTATAGAACGCTTCGGGCTGCGCCCGATTATGGCCGGGGCGCTGCTGTCCGTGGCCGGCGGGCTGGGCCTGTCCACGCAAATGAGCGAAGTCTGGCATCTGATTCTGCTGTGGGGCGTGCTGCTGGGCCTGGGCTCCGGGCTGATCGCCCTGGTGCTGGGCGCGGTGGTCGCCAACCGCTGGTTCGAGCAGCGGCGCGGCCTGGTGCTGGGCATGCTCACCGCCAGCGTCGCCACCGGCCAGTTGTTGTTCCTGCCCCTGGCCACCTGGCTGATCGAGGTGGTGGGCTGGCGCTGGGCGCTGATGCCGGTGGTGCTGTGCTGCCTGCTGGTGGCGGCGCTGGTATGGCTGCTGGTGCGCGACCATCCCCGCGACCTGGGCCTGCGCCCCTTCGGCGCCCATGCCGACACCTCGGTGGAAGCGCCGCCCGCCGCCGGCGTCGCGCCGATGTCTTTCCTGGAGCCGCTGCGGCTGCTGCGCGGCGCGCTTAAGAACCGGGTGTTCTGGGTGCTGTTCGGCACCTTCTTTATCTGCGGGCTGAGCACCAACGGCCTGATCCAGACCCACTTCATCGCCCTGTGCGGCGACTTCGGCATGGCGCCGCTGCCCGCCGCCTCGGTGCTGGCGATGATGGGCGCCTTCGACCTGGTGGGCACCATCCTCTCCGGCTGGCTGTCCGACCGCTTCGACTGCCGCAAACTGCTGTTCTGGTATTACGGCCTGCGCGGCCTGAGCCTGTTCTGGCTGCCCTACTCCGACTTCACCCTGTACGGGCTGGGCCTGTTCGCCATGTTCTACGGCCTCGACTGGATCGCCACCGTGCCGCCCACCATCAAGCTGGCCGGCCAGGCGTTCGGCCCGCAAAAAGCCGGCATGCTGTTCGGCTGGATCTTCGCCGGCCACCAGCTCGGCGGCGCCGTGGCGGCCTACGGCGCGGGCCTGTCGCGCACCCTGCTGCTCACCTACACCCCCGCGCTGTTCGCCGCCGGCGCCGCCTGCGTGCTCGCCGCCCTGGCGGTGTTCCTGATCCGCAAATCGGAAACCTCGCCGCCCCCGGCGTACACCAAGGGCGCCGGATAGGCGATACTGCGGCGGAGCCCAGAAACAGGAGAACCTTGTGTCCGCTTCCCCGATCCTTGTCGAAACCGACGGCCCGGTCCGCACGATCATTATTAACCGGCCGGACAAGCGTAACGCCGTGGACCGCCCCACCGCCGACGCCCTGCGCGACGCCTTTCAGGCGTTCGAGGACGACGACACCGTCAGCGTGGCGGTGCTCGCCGGCGCCGGCGGCAACTTCTGCGCCGGCGCCGACCTGGCCGCCCTGGGCGACCCGCAACGCCGCAACGAAGTCGAACCGAAAGGCACCGGCCCCGGCCCCATGGGCCCGTCGCGCATGTTGCTCAGCAAACCGGTGATCGCCGCGGTCTCCGGCTACGCCGTGGCCGGCGGCCTGGAGCTGGCGCTGTTCTGTGACCTGCGGGTGGCGGAGGCCTCCGCCGTGTTCGGCGTGTTCTGCCGACGCTGGGGCGTACCGCTGATCGACGGCGGCACCGTACGCCTGCCGCGTATCGTCGGCCAGGGCCACGCTATGGACATGATCCTCACCGGCCGCCCGGTGCACGCCGACGAAGCCCTGCGCATGGGCCTCGCCAACCGCGTGGTCGACGACGGCGAAGGCCTGGAAAGCGCCCAGGCCCTGGCCCACAGCATCGCCGGCTTCCCACAACGCTGCCTGCGCGCCGACCGGCTCTCCGCCTACCAGCAATGGGACCAGCCCCTGGCGGACGCGCTGGCCCGCGAAGGCGCCGGCGGCTACCCGATCGTCTTCGAAGAAGCCATCGCCGGCGCCGAACGCTTCGCCAAAGGCGCCGGCCGCCACGGCGAGTTCGAATAAAACCCCGAAGCAGCCGACACTCAGCAGTCGCCGATGCGCTTGCCGCTCAGCTCCATGCGCATGTTCATCGGCCCCATGGGGCTCTTCATATCACCCGTCATGGTGCCCTCCATGGTGTCGCCCTGGAGCTTGAGGTCCGCCGACATCGTATAGGGCGAACCGTCCGGCCCCGGACAGCTCAGCGTATAACGCAACCGTGACCGGCTCTGCTCCAGCTCGGACACCTCACAGTCCTTCAGCTCATCACCGCCGAACAGGTCCGGATCGGTCACGTCTTCCTGGCGCACGCAGTCCTTGTTCTTCATGGTCCGGGCCGGCATCGCCTGGCCACCGGCGCTCATCGTCATGGTGGTCTCATATTCCCACTGGCCAGGGTTAATGTTGGGCGTTTCCGCCGAAACCAGTGCAGGCGCAGTGATCAGCAGGGCCACGACACAAGCCTTTGAAATCGACATCCTCATGGTTGTTCTCCTTTCGGTATATCATGTAATCAATCGTAGGTCCGCCGAACGTCGCATAGTATCCCCCGAACGAGGCAGCCCACGTGCGGAAAACGTCTGTCCCACACGGCTCCAATGGCCCTTCATGACAATAAAAATATAAATGGAGTCACGATATAGCCGAAAATGGCAGCTCCCAAAAAGAACCAAAATGTCCTCTGGTCCTGCCTTAGATAGCTGATATTCGCACTGACCGGGCAAACGAATACACGATCTGGTATTTCCGCTTCCTCCGCCTTTTCTTTTGATGAAAAGGGACGTCCTCCAAAAAGAAAATACGTATTACCTTCGTATTTTTCACCTTGATGAAAATAGTGGTATTTAACAGTAACAATCCAAACCCTACGATCACCAACCTTCACCTCGTTTACTAATTTTTCAGTGTCTTTACTTGGAACCCTGGGCCAGAATCTAGCCCAGCACATAGTCATAAAAATCACGAGAGAGAGTGAAGAAATGGCCGCCAAAAAAAAAGCGATTATTTCGTATATCACGCATAACCTCTGAAAAATCTAATATGATTAGACGAAAAATACCTACTATTAAAGTTAATAAGAAGCACTGTTATGATAGCAGCAAAGACTAGGCCCGCGATCGCAGCAGCAACAGGCCCTCCAATAACACTAAACGCAGCCGCCGTCACAATGGATGTTGACGCATAAGCAAACATCGCGGTTGAAATACGACCAATCTTGCTAGAAATACTTAACGAATCATCCCCCAGCGCGCCCAAAGTCTCGACAAAAAGGGATATCACTCCGAGTATAGAAACGTATCTTGCTTGCCTAGCCAAAGTCCTTAGTCTTTCTGAGAAAACTGGCTGGCCAGTTTTTCCACTCATAGTAATCCCCCCTAAGAAACCCAACAGAGCAGCTATGATTACAGATAGGAATCCGCCGTTCTCGCCGCCGGCGATAAGGTAGCCGCCGGCACCGGTTTTGGGGTCGATGACCATGTAGCCGGCGGAGGGGCGGCCGTGGAAGTTGATGGTGTCTTCGTGGGCGGTGACTTCCTTGCCGGTGCGGACGGCGTTGCGGATGTCGGCTTCCACGGAGCTGCTCAGGTTGAGGGCGGCCATGGCCTGGCTAAGGTTGCTCTGGGTAATGGTCCAGATTTTCTGGCCTTCCGCCGCCGCCAGCTGCAGGGCTTTTACGGCGCTGATGCCGTGGGCGGGGTTGTCTTCGGTACTGTACATTTCTTCCGGGACGAGATGTTCCATGGCGGACATTCGCGCGCCGGTGGCACGGTTGAAGGCCACCCAGCGTTCACGGTTGTTGTTTTTGTCCACACGGATGCTGCTCATATGGTCCACGTCCATGGTCAGGCCGCTGGCTTTTACGTCCCTGGGCATGCCGAACCAGTATTGCGGTTGTAGGCTGGTTTTGAACAGGCCGTAGCTGGGCGCTCTGTAGCCGACGCTGTTGGCCTGCCGTTCGCCGATCTGGTCTTGCATGTCGTTGAGTGCGAAGTAGCCGAGGATGGTGCTGTAGAGCATGTCACCGACCAGTTGCTGCTTGGTCAGGCCGGAGTAGTCTTCGGCTTCGAGTTTCGCTTGGGTGGCTTCCAGGCTGCTTTCCAGGTTTTCCGCGGCCTGGGCGCTGATGCCTTGGAGATCTAGGGCGAGCGCGCGGTATTCGCCGGCGACCGGGTTGTTCTTCGAGGTGTCCCAGCCCCGGCCCGGCTGCCAGTAGCCCATCTCGGAGATCAGGCCGGAGCCCATGGTCACTTCAACGTCCGGGTTGGCGACGATGTCTTCGTCGACGGCGAACTCGGCTTTCAGGTTGATCAGGTAGCCGGGGAGGGTTTCGGGAAGTTCGCCCGGGTCCAGGTCGCCGCTTTCATCCGGTTGCGGCAGGTAGCCCGCCAGGGTGTCTTCATCTTCCTGGGTGGCGGGCGTGAAAGACAGGGAGAGTTTTCTGCCGGCGAGCGCGACGGTGGGCTCCTCGAGGGTGAGCAGCTCGGTGCCTTTGTAGCCGTTAGCGTCGGTGTGCAGTTGGTATCTGAACTTCCAGCGGAGCGAATCCGACAGTTCCGCCGTGGTCAGTTGGCGGGTTACCAGCCGGTACGGCAGGGAAGGCGTCAGTTGTTTGTGGATGACCTCCTTGATGCCCTTGCTGCCCAGCACTTCGCCCACGGTGGCGTCCGGAGCCTGGTTGTCGATGTAGGCTTCCAGTTCCGCGCGATAGTCCTCCAGGCTGTCTTCAATGGCACCGCCGGGCACGCCCTGCACCCAGCCTTCTTCTTCGTTGATGGTGCTTTGCTGTTCGATGGTGTCGGCCAGCGCTTGCGCATCGAACGGCACCTCCTGGTCCAGCGCCATGCCGTCACCGTAGTCGTACTGCTTGAAGCTGGCGTCCATTGGGATCCAGCTATCGCCCTGGCGATGGTCCGCGCCACGGCTCGGGTGGAAGTCCACCCAGGCTTCCACCCAGACGTGCTCCAATCGGAAGCTGTCGACGCGGCCTCCACGGGTCATGGCTGTATTTGGGATGCCGCCCTGGCCGAGCAGGTTGCCGGCCGCGCCGGGAGCACGGACGCCACCCACCCAGTTCATTACCTGGTCCGCGGGTATTTCCACGGTGCCCATGGCGTAGCGCGCCGGTATTTCAGAGGCACGCAGCAGCGCAATCAGAAGGCTGGCGGTGTCGAAAGCGTTACCGCGACGGTTTTCCAAGGTGTATTCGGAGCCCTGGATGGAGCCGTAGCTGGGAATGAACTCGATGTTATTGCGCACCCACTGATAGATCGCCACGGGCTCGTGATTCAGCTCTTCCGCCAGCGCTTCGATGGCCGGCGTGATATCCGCGTCCAGGGTGCTCGCCAGATGCTCCTCGTCGGGGGCCACCGCGCTTTCCAACAGGAGACCGTCCATGGATGCCGATGAACTGGCGACCTGAGCCCCCATATCGAACAGGGGAAGCCCGCTGCTGCGGCTTAACTCGGAGGCGCTGTTCGCGGGGGCACGGGTCTGGTCCGGATCCGGGGTTCGCCAGGGGAGTTTGTTCGGGTCGAAGGGGTCACGGGGCTTCTCCATGCGGAACGGCTCCAGGAAACCGACCAGCTCCGCGGTGGCGTCGCTCTGGGCGGTCAGTGACTCTGAGCCGGTTACCGACTGCAATTGCTCTTTCAAATGCTGATAACGCTGGAGATAGTCCGCTACTGCGCGTTCGTGGCGGTCCCGAATTCGAGTACTGGCGTTGTTTTTTTCTAACCGGGCCTCGGTTTCTTTAAAACCGGCCAACGCTTGCTGGTGCATCGCATTCGCTTTTTCCTGCAACCAGACAAGGCGCTCCGTAGCCAGCGCTTCGTCGCCAAGCCCCAGCGCCCGGGCAGCGCGCGCCATGATTCCGGAGTCCTCGCCGAGTCGCTCGTTGATAGTCTGTTGTTGCTGACGCGCCTGGTCGCGAATGCCGCGCAATACCTGCTCGAAGGTCTGATGCCGGGCTTCCCAGCGGGCCTGTTCCTGCTGCTCCTTGTGGCGCTCGGCCTCAATGGCCAGCGCCCAGGAGGGCCAGATGACGGCGTTAAGCAGCAAAAGGGTGGTTGCAAGGGCCACGGTGCGGCACAACGCACCGGCGCGACGGATCTGTTCCATGATGGTCTCCCCCAGAGAAGGTCCTTTTCCGAATGTTGGTTTCATGGGCGAATCCCCCGAATCGCCCGATCGAGCTCAAGCCGCAACGCACTGGCATCCGCATGATGGGACGCCGCCAGCGACGAGGTGGCTTTCAGCGCAAAGCGCAACGCTTTTTCCTGTTTGCCTTGGTATAACGCGTGTTTCGCTGAGCCCAGTTCCAGCAGGGCTTTTTTCAAAGCCAGGTCCCAGGGCCTCTGCCAGTAAGCGGAACCGACCTTTTCATGGACCTGACCGAGGTCAGGGACATCCTGGTCCAGCTCCAGGTGAAGCTGCCTTGAAGCCTCCACCTGGTTGCCGGCCTGGTCTTCGCCTTCAAACACGGCCTCCACTCGCAAGCTCTGGTCGCTTTCGTCCGAGGCGATCCAGGCTTGCAGAACACGGGTCTCCCCGGCCGCCAGGTCAAAGCGCCATTGCCCGTCGTCAGCGGTATCGGGCACCGCGTCCAGTAACGTCCCGCCGTTGTCCCAGTTCAGAGAGGCGGTGACCGCCAAGGCCGGTCCCGTGTTCTCGACCGTCAGGCGCAGCGGCACCGGTTCACCGGCGGCCGGGTTCAGAGTGGACGGCGCGGTGTGGTCGAGAGCCTGCTCCATAAGTTCGGCCATCGCCCCTTGTTCTTCACCGCCGGCGTCCGAGACCGTCATTTCCGCGAGCCAGTCAAAGGCCAGGAACACCGTGCGCCCTTCGCCGTATTCATTGAGCGTGACCGCTGGCGTGTTGGGATCCGGATGCGGCCAACCGTGGTGATGACCGCCATGTCGTCCTTTGTGATGCGATGACGACTTGAAGTAACCGGCCAGATCCGCCCCGTGCAGACGGGTCGCCGGCACCTGGCGCTGCAACAGCAGTGGCAGCTCACCGGCCTGGGCCAGAGCGCTGTCCAACAAGGTAATGGTGTGGGGGCGATGCGGCTTATGGCCCGGCCCGTGACCGGGCTTCAGGCCCAGGGCCGTGGTCAGAAGCAGCGGGTGCGGCCGGTCGCCGGAAGCCTGGATGACGCCCTCGCCGCGGTTTGCCGCTTCGCGCAGGTACTTGGCGTCCCAGTGATTCAGCGGCACACGATCGGCGAGCAGTAGATACTGGTGGTGCTGACCGGCATGGAGCTGCCGCCGGAACGCCTTTGATGAATCCACCAGCGTGTGTGCGCGGCTTGCCAGGAAGGTGTCCAGACGGGCGCGCTGCTCGGCGATCGCGGGTTGCTCCAGCTTATTGTCGCGCTGATCGTTCCTGGCGCGTTCCTCCAGCGAGACGTCCACCACCTGGAAATCGCCCAGGTTATCGCCGGGCTCCGGCGGTTTGCCGCAATGAAACTTCCGCTTTCCGGTGGTCAGAGTGTTCCGGAACCAGAGGAAGCGCGGGTAATCCACCATCACCTCAAGGCTGTGCTTGCTCTCAAAGTGTTCCGCCAGGTCCTCACCCTCGATTCGCACCTCAACGCCCTCGGCATCGAGATCGCTGATCGTCAGATCAAGGCGGCGCTCGCCGTCGTTATCCATCTCGCCGTCGAAGAAGCGCGGGGTGGCGGTTTCCAGGTCCCGAATCAGGAACGGGCTTTCCAGCGCCTTGGCGTTAACCGTATCCAGTGGCCGGATCGGCTGTTCGAAATCCGCCTTCAGAGTGATACCGGTGACGGCTTCACAAGTGGAACGAACCGGATCCGCCAGCACCAGCAGTCGTGGTGCATCGGAGGCGTATAAACCGGTCTCGATCGACAGCGGCTTCTCCTTAATCTGGAACAACGCCTGGTCCAGTTCCCGGACCTCGCCGTCCAGGCTTACGCTCAATGCACAGGCATGTCGTGTCAGGGTTCGTCCGGCGGTATTGAACGAATCCGTGAAGGTCACAGGTTCATCGCCACTCAGGGTGACCGAGGCGCTTTCAGTAGCCAGGGTTTCACGGTTGTCCACATCAAGTCGGGTGCGCGTCACCGTCACGGTGCGGGGATCGGCGCCTTCGGGTAACGAGACACGGTAGCGACAGGTCTGGCTGTCGCCCTGATACACCCACTCTTGCGCCAGGGTGACTTCGCCGGACACGGCAGCCAACGGGTCCCTGACCACATCAAACGTCGCCTGATCCCGCGCCAGCGTTTCCCCATCGGCGTTAAGCAGAGTCCCGGCTACGCTGTGGGTGCCGGGTTGCGTGTTATCCAGCGACACCGCGTCGCTGAACGGCAGCACCTGCGCCACGGCCAGGCTACTTACCGGTCGCTCCTCGTTGAGAAGCACGGCACCATCAGGGCCGCTGACCACAAGCCGATAGCGGGCATTCTGGATCAGGGTGCTGGCGCTGGTATTTTCGAGCAGACTCTCCAGAGCGGCGGTCTCGTCCAGCCGGTAGGACGCCTGCTCGGCACCCACGCGCACATCAGCCACCGGCACGGGTGAGTCACCGCCCTCCCGGATCACCAGGTCCGCGCTGTCGGTATCCAGCGTGCGGCCATCGGCCGCGTAAAGAACAGCCACCGCGCGGTAAGGGCCGGCCACGGTAACGCCGGTGTTCCATTGATCGACCACCCGTTGTGCCTCGCCGGCGGCGAGCTCGGCGACCCCTTGTTCCGGGAAGCCGATCACGCGGACGCCGTCGCTGTCCTCAATATGCAAGGCCACCTGGTAGCCCGCCGGCAGCGCTCCGCTGTTGGTGACCAAAGCGTCCAGTTCCAGCTGCTCGCCCGGCGCCAGGGTGTGGCTCGACAACATAAGCGAGACCTCGCCGAGGCGCGCGGACACGGTCTCGGAGGCGGTATTGTTGCCGGTGTTGCACTCGGAGACCTCCCCGCTGATTTGCGCGCGGACCTGTACCTCGTCATCGGACAGCAGGGTCGCGTCGATATCCTCCAACACCACCGTCTGACGGGTACCGGATTCCAGGCCGCCGGTGTACTCAACGTCACCGATCACCTGCCCTGCCGATGGATCGCCGTTGTAGAACGTCAACGTGACCGTTTCCGAGATATCCGCCGAGCCGGCGTTGCCCAGCACGGCACTGAGGCCGACGGTTTGCCCGTTACCGTTGTCGAGGAGGGTCAGCGCGCCCACCGTAAGGTCGGCGATGCGCGTCTCTCTGGAAATCTTGCCGGCGATGCCTTCCATGTACTCTTCATAGCCATCCACCGTGAGAACGAAACCACGCTCGCCGCCGGCGGGCTGCGGGAAGACAATAGAGTTCAGCAGATTTTCGTTCGCACCGGACCCCACGCCGATTGCGTTTAGCACACTAATACCAGCCTGGCGGGCACGCTCGGAGGCAGCCACCGCACGGGACTGGTTGGATTGCCCGTCCGTGGAGACATCAATCACACGCAATGGGGCCGCCGGACTCGCGTTGGTAATCAGGTCCGAAGCACGATCGATACAGCTGTGGATGCTGGTCCCGCCGCCGCGCTTGTTGATCGCGCGGATCGCATCGCCCACTTCAGCGACGTTGTCTTCTTCAACAATGACCGGATCCAATTCCACATAGGCGCCGCTGGCGAACTGCGTCACCGACACCCGCACACTGCCATCCCGGGGCACAATATCCGCGTCTTCGATGGCCCGCGCGGTGCCCTCGAGTTGCAGCTGGAACTCCGAACGGCTAACGCTGCCGGAGGAATCCATGCACAGCCCCAGGTCCAGATAGGGCTTCTGATTGTTCACGCACTCGCCGGCGGTGCTTTCCAGGTTATTGCTTTCGGAAAGTTCGGTGATCGATTGCTCTGAATCCAGCATCACCGAAATCGGCGCGTCCCTGAACGGCAGATCCCCCTCGATGGCCAGTTCCAGGTCCAGGGTGGTGTCCACTTCCACCGCTTCAGCGATGGAAAGACTGCCCAGTACGGGCTCGTTATCGACACCCCAGACGCCGTCGCCATCCAGATCACTGAACGCGATCACTTCGAACGGTTGGGTAAGATCGCTGTTACCCCGGTTAATCAGCGTGACGCCCAGCGTACCGCCGGCGGCGAAGGTGGCTTGATTCGAGGTCAGCGCGGCGGTATCCAGGCCCTGTACGGCAAGATCCGGAAGCAGCGCGTCGACGCCGGGATGACGCATGCGGATTTCACCCAGATCAAGCGTGCCGCCGGTGGTCATCACCAGTGGGAATGCCTTGTCCTGATAGTCATCCAGGGAGAAGCGGATTTCATAATCCGCGAGCAGCAGTCCCGGCACCTCGAACGCACCGTCCTGGCCGGTGAGCCCTTCGCCGTTCACGGTGGCACTCCCCGGCGGCCCGACCTGCACCAGCACGCCTTGAAGCGGATCACCGGTGCGCACGTCCACCACACGGCCGGTCACGCTGTTCACCGCTTCGTCCCGAGGCGTGATGGCCACTTCACCCAGATCATTGATGAAGCCGGCCTCCACCGCACCGGATCCGGTCAGTGGCAGGTAGCCATCCATGCTGACTTCCAAACTCACGTCACCGCTCGGCAGCCCTGCAACCTGGAAGCCACCGTCCTGGTCGGTCAGGCTTTCTTCCTGATAGCTGTCGCCTTCCACCAGCACCCGGGCGCCTTCGATGCCGCGCCCGGTGATGGCGTCCACCACCGTGCCGGTAAAGCCGCCGGGCTGTTCGCCGCCGGGGGCGCCTTCCTCGACGAGGCGCGGAGAAAAAGTGATGTCGGCGCCCGGTGAGGCCTGCGCCACGCCGGATGCCGGCTCAAAGCCACCGGCGCTGACCGTCACTGTCAGTTCGCCGTCGTTCAGTTCGTCCAGCTGATAGAAGCCGTCGGCGCCGGTGGTGGCGCTTTTGCTCTCGTTACCGACCTGAGCCGTTACCATCGCCCCGGCGACAGGCTCACCGCCCTCTTGCGCGGTCACCGTACCGGACAGGGTCACATCACCGTCCGGCTGCGGATCCAGAGCCGGGGAAAAAATCAGTGTCTGGCCGGCCACCACCTCGGCCTGGCCCTGGGCCTGCCCGTAACCCGGCGCCGAGGCGGACACCGCAACGCTTCCGGCGGCGACCTCGTCCAGCAGATAGCGTCCATCCGCGCCGGTAATCACCGACGTGCCACCGGCCAGAGCAATGGTTGCCCCGGACAGCGGCGCGCCACTGCGGCGGTCGGTAACCTGCCCGCGTATCAGCCCGGTGGTCACCGGCTCGCCGGTGTCCGGGTCGGTGGCACGCACATCCAGTCGGATCTCGCCAAGGTCACGCTTGTCACCGGTCTCCAACACGGTGTTAAGAATCAGCGTGCGATAGCCGGAACGGGATATTTCTACGCGGTAATGGCCGCGCTGAAGATCGGTAAAACGAAAGGCGCCCGCCTGGTCGCTGCGCGCGTCGATGTCCTGTGGACCTTGCAAGGCGATCAGCGCATCGGGCAAGGGCTGGCCGCTGTCCGCGTCGACAATCGTGCCGTTCAGCACCGTGAGATCGGCCGGCGGTTGCGCCGACAAGGCCAGCGCCCGAAGCGCCAGAGCCGTGATGTAGGTGTCACTCTCAAAGTCGCCGGCGGGGTTCTGCCGGCTCGTCAGTTCCGCCACCCAGTCATCGTAAGGGGACCGGTCCACCGCTTCGTTCAGTAGCGGAATCAGTACTAGGGCCAGGCTCTCCGTGTCGGTCACGGCGCCGTTGGCCAGACGGTTGCTTAAGAACCCACGCGCCTCGGAAAGCGCGCCGGCGATATTGAAGTCACGCCGGAACTCCCACAGCGATTGCATTACCAGGGCACTGGTCTGGACCTGGGAGCTTTCCCCGTCCAGGCCCCAGCCACCGTCTTCGTTCTGGCTATCAAGCAGAAAACCGATGGCCTGGGCCGCCGGCTCACCGGTGATGTTGTACTGCCGCAGCGCGGCGAGAGCGAACGCCGTGCTAAGCGGATCGGGCTGGTAGCCCGGGAAGGCACCGAACCCGGAACGCTCGCCCTTGCGGCGCAGCAGTCGATCACGAAGGTCGCCATCGACACCGTTGGCAGCGAGCCCCATGAACAAACGCCGCGCCAGATTTTCCGTGCTGGCGTCCGCTTCCGCGGTTTGCAGATAGGCCGGAAGGCCATCGATTAGCGCACCGCCGGACCATTCCGCCGCGCGCCACAGTGCCACCGCCTCCGAGGTGGCCTGAAAACCGATAGCCAGGCTGGCGTCTCCGGCCATGCCGCCATTGTCGGTGACCTGACTGGCCAGCCAGCTGCGGCCTTCCGCCAGACCAGCGTGCGCCGGTGATGACGTTGCTACCGTCATCAGGACGGCAAAAAGAAAAAACACAACACGAAACCGGAAGCCAGGTCCGGCAAAAGGCGTCTCCATGCCCTACCCCCAAATTGCTATTCCTTGCGCTTTTGATCCCCCACGGACCGAGAGCGGCAAACCTAGAGCCGCCAAAACTAGCAAAGCTAACCAACAAGATGCATAAGAGATCGCTTACACCGGCTGTAAGAAATCAGCCAGTCGGCAACGAAGTGTGAACTCGGTTCCAGAATGCTCTGGCAGCGGGTTACTGCACCGTCCACCACACCGGCAGCAACGCCTTCACTTCGCCGCGTGCGAAACGGTCGTCGATCAGGTGCACCACGCCCCGGTCGGTTTCGGTGCGGATCACGCGGCCGGCGGCCTGCACCACTTTCTGCAGGCCGGGGTAGAGGTAGGTGTAGTCGTAGCCGTCGCCGAACAGGGCCGCCATGCGTTGTTTGAACTGCTCGTTGACCGGGTTCATTTGCGGCAGGCCGAGGGTGGCGACGAAGGCGCCGATCAGGCGCGCGCCGGGCAGATCGATGCCTTCGGCGAAGGCGCCGCCGAGAACGGCGAAGCCGATGCCCTGGCTGTGCGCCTGGAAGCGTTCCAGGAAGGCGTCGCGGGCGGCTTCGTCCATGCGCCGGTCCTGGGCCCAGACGGTGAGGTCCGGGTGGCGCTGGCGCAGGGTGGCGAGGGCCTGGTCCAGGTAGTCGTAGCTGCTGAAGAAGGCCAGGTAGTTGCCGGGCCGTTGCCGGTACTGGTCGGCGATCAGGTCGGCGATCGGGATCAGCGAGGCCGGGCGGTCGCGGAAGCGGGTGGAGATGCGGCGCGCCACGCGCACTTGCAGCTGGTCGGCCTGGAACGGCGACGCCACTTCGCTCCAGGCGGTGTTGTCCGGCAGGCCGAGCAGATCAGCGTAGTAACGCGGCGGGCGCAGGGTGGCGGAGAACAGCACCGTGCTGCGGGTGCTTTCAAAGCGCGGGCGCAGCAGCGCGGCGGGCACCACGTTGCGCAGACAAAGGCGGCTGGCGCAGCGGCCTTTCCGGCTTTGCTGCCAGGTGATGTCGAACAGAAACGCATCGTCGTCGAACAGTTCCGCCACCCGTAAAAAGTGCAGCGCGTCGAAATAGAAGCGGGTGAGGTCGCTGTCCAGGGCGAAGGGTTGTTCGGCGAGGTAATCGGTGATGGCGGCGGCGGTGCTTTGCAGCGTGTTCAGGAAGGCGATGGGCAGTTCCGGCTGTACCTGGTAATCGGCGTGTGGGTCCTCGGTTTCGCTGTCCCGGTTCAGGCTGTTCCATTGCCGGTGCAGTTTTTCGAAGGCTTTTTTGAGCGCCACCGGCGCTTGTTTTTTGACGGCGCGGAAAGCGCCCTGATCCAGCTCGGCGGAGTACATGCCCCGGCCCCGCTCCACCAGGTTGTGCGCTTCGTCGGCGAGCACGGCGACGCGCCATTGGTTGCTGGTGGTGAGGCCGTGCAGCAGCGCGCTGAGGTCGAAGTAGTAGTTGTAGTCGCCCACCACCAGGTCGCTCCAGCGGGCCATTTCCTGGCTCAGGTAGTAGGGGCAGACGCTGTGTTCGAGGGCCAGTTCGCGCAGGCGCCCCTGGGTCAGCCGGGTTTCTTTGGCGGCGGCGGCGCGGGCGGCGGGAAGCCGGTCATAGAACCCCTGCGCCAGCGGGCAGGAGTCGCCGTGGCAGGCTTTGTCCGGGTGTTCGCAGCTTTTGTCCCGGGCCACCAGTTCCAGCGTGCGCAGCGGCGCCGGGTTCAGGGTTTCCAGCGCGTCCAGCGCCAGCTTGCGGCCGGGGGTTTTGGCGCTGAGAAAAAAGATTTTATCCAGTTTCTGGCCGGGCATGGCTTTCAGCAACGGGAACAGAGTGCCGACGGTCTTGCCGATGCCGGTGGGCGCTTCGGTGAGCAGGCAGCGGCCGGTGCTGGCGCTTTTATACACCGCTTCCGCCAGCTCCCGTTGCCCGGGCCGGAAGCGTTCGTGGGGAAACGCCAGGCCGGTTAGGGCCTGATCGCGGGCCTCGCGGTGCGCCAGTTCCTGGTCGGCCCAGTGAATGAATATCCCGCACTGGGTTTCAAAGAAGGCGCGCAGGTCTTCCGCGCTGTGGGTTTCCCGCAGCGGGGTTTCCTTCTGTTTGACGATGTCGAAATAGACCAGCGCCAGTTCCAGTTCGTCCAGCCCGCGCTCGGCGCACAACAGCCAGCCGTAGATTTTCGCCTGGGCCCAGTGCAGGGCGCGGTGGTTGGCGGGCATCAGGTCCAGGTCGCCGCGGAAGGTTTTCACCTCTTCCAGACGGTTGTGCTTGGGGTCGTAGCCGTCGGCACGGCCGCGCACTTTCAGGTGTTTGAACTCGCCACTCAACGCGACCTCGTTTTCGTAACCCTCGCCCCGGCGACCGGCCACCACGGCGTGGCCGGCGATGCCTTCCTGGGCGGTGGGCGACGGCGTGAAACGCAGGTCCAGGTCGCCGGCCTTGGCGGTGAACTCGCACAGGGCGCGCACCGCCACGGTATAGGTGTTGGGCGTCCCGATGGCGTCGGTCATTGCCACGTCACCTGGCAGACCGCCACCGGCAGGTCGCGGGCGATGAAAAAATCCAGCCAGCGGCGCTGGTTGTCCTGCAGCCGGTCGCCGGGGCCTTTCACTTCCACCATCCGGTAGCGACGCTGCGCCGGCCAGAACTGGATCAGGTCCGGCAAGCCGGCGCGGTTGGCGGCGATGTCCGCCAGCAACCGTTCAAAACACAGCGCCAGATGGTCGGCGGGCAGGCAATCCAGCGCCTGTTCCAGCAGCGCTTCGGAGAGCCGGCCCCAGTGCACGAACGGCGACAGGCGACCGAACTTTTCCCGGTAGCGGGCCAGGATCCGCGCCCGGTGCTCGCCGTCCGCCAAGGTCTGGAAGCCGGCGTCGAATTCGTCGCGGCGGCGGTGGCGAAACTCCGGGTGGTGCAAATCCGCCGGGCCGCTCTGGAACGGATGGAAGAAGGCGCCGGGCGCGGGCGCGAAGATCGCGTCCCAGAACAGCAGCCCGAACAGACCCGGGAGCAGGCTGTTTTCCACGTAATAGACCGGCGCTTCGGTAGTGGCCAGGGCCTGGGCCGCCGCCTGCTCCACGCTGGCCGCCGGCGGCAGCGACAGGTGCAGCACCTCGGGCCGGGCCGGCGCCGCCGGGGTTGGCCGGGGCAGGCCCAGCTTGCGGTGCAGCCGGGGCAGCAGGCGCCGCAGTTGCTGGCGCTCCGCTTCGCTTTCCGGGGCCTGGTCCGCTTCCCGGGCCAAGGTCAGGGCGGCGTCATACTGTTCCCGGCGCTCCAGCACCCGCAGTTGCCGGCCCCGGGCACCAGGATGGCGGCAATCACTATACAGCGCACCGGCCCGTTCCAGTTCCCCGGCCCGCTCCCACTCCCGCGCCAGCTTGAAACACAGCCGGTCCCAGCGCTCCCGGGCCCAAGGGCTATCCGGCGCCGGCGGCAGCGCCGCTTCCACCTCCTCCAGGGCGTCGCCCACCTGGAACCGGTCCCGGCAGGCGTTCAGGTGCAGGTAGGCGTCCACGTCCCGCCGGCTCTGAAACGGTCGCACGCCCTGGCTGAAACTCACCGGCTCGTACTGGAAGGTGCCCAGGTCGCTGAGCACGAACTCGGACCAGTCCTGATAGAGATTGCCGAAGAACATCAGCCGGAAGCGGTCGCACAGGGGCATCAGGGTGAGGTGGTACACCGGCGTGTCCGAAGGCGCCTGGTGAACGTCTTCGAGTTCGGACAGCGCTTCCAGCCAGTCCGCCTTGCGGGCCGAGGCCGGCACCCCGGCGGCGGCCAACGGCTCACGCAACAGGTGGCGCAGTTCCGCCTTGGTGAACAGCCGGAACAGGGTCGGCAGGTCGAGCGTCGGGGCCGGGTCCAGCCAGCCGTGATCGATCAGCGGCGCGGCGGCGCTGAGGGTGTCGCCGATCTCCGGGTAGACCAGTTTATCCGCCCGGAAGTGTTCGCCCTTGCGCATCACCATGCGCACCAGCAGCGCCCGGGCCGGCCGGGGCAGTGCGCCAAACGCCGACACGAAGACCAGCTCGTCGTCGTTCAGCAGATCGCCATGGCGCGACGCCACCCAGCTCAGCACTTCCTGGAAGTGGTGCAGGTAGTAAAACGGGTCGTCCAGAGTGACGTTGGCGATCGGGGCACTGTCCATTTGGCTAGCATACCAATGGACAGTGCCCGCTCCAATCAGTCCGTTCCGGTCAGATAACGCCGTCGCGCCGCAGCTGTTCGATGGCGGCCGCGTCCAGGCCCAGCACCTGGCTCAGCACGTCGCCGGTGTGCTCGCCGAGCAGCGGCGGCGCACTGGCGTAACGCACCGGCGAGCCGGACAGGCGCAGGGGGCTGCCCACCAGGGGCACGCTTTTCGTCAGCGGGTGAGACAGATCGATGCGCAGCCCCCGGTGTTGCACCTGCGGGTCCTGAAAGACCTGCTCGATGGTGTTCACCGGGCCGCCGGGCACGCCGGCTTCCTCAAGCAGGCGCAGCCACTCGGCGGTGGTCTTCATCACCGTGGTCTGGCGCAGGGCCGGAATCAGCGAATCGCGGTTGGCGACCCGGGCGGCGTTGGTGGCGTAGCGCTCGTCGCTGGCCCACTCCGGGCGGCCGGCGACTTCACAGAAGCGGGCGAACTGGCCGTCGTTGCCGATGGTGAGAATGATGTCGCCGTCGGCGGCGGGGAACGTCTGGTAGGGCACGATGTTGGGGTGGGCGTTGCCCATGCGCCCGGGGGCGGTGCCGCTGGTGAGGAAGTTCATCGCCTGGTTGGCCAGGGTGGCCACCTGCACGTCCAGCAGGGCCATGTCGATGTGCTGGCCCTGGCCGGATTGATGGCGATGGTTCACCGCCGCCAGCACCGCGATGGCCGCGTACAGCCCGGTGGTGATGTCGGTGAGGGCGACGCCGGCTTTCACCGGACCGCCGCCGGGTTCGCCGTCCGGCTGGCCGGTGATGCTCATCAGGCCGCCCAGGCCCTGGATCAGAAAGTCATAGCCCGGCCGCTCCGCGTAGGGCCCGTCCTGGCCGAAGCCGGTGATCGAACAGTAGATCAGACGCGGATTGATCGCCGCCAGGGACGCATAGTCCAGGCCATAGCGCTTGAGGCCACCGACCTTGAAGTTTTCCAGCAGCACGTCGCTTTCCGCCACCAGCTCTTTCACCAGCCGCTGGCCTTCCGGGCGGGTGATGTCGATGGTGACCGACTGCTTGTTGCGGTTGGCGCTCAGGTAGTAGGCGGATTCGGAGGTGGGCGCGCCCTGGCCGTCGTTGAGATAGGGCGGGCCCCAGGCGCGGGTGTCGTCGCCCCGGCCGGGGCGCTCGACTTTAATCACTTCGGCGCCCAGATCGCCGAGGATCTGACCGGCCCAGGGGCCGGCCAGCACCCGCGACAAATCCAGGACGCGGAGGCCGTCCAGGGCGCCCTTGGCGGCGCCCGTTTGCGTCCCGGTCATTCGCCGGTGAAGGCCTGCAGGCCGGTCTGGGCGCGGCCCAGAATCAGCGCGTGCACGTCGTGGGTGCCTTCGTAGGTGTTGACCACTTCCAGGTTCACCAGGTGACGGATCACGCCGAACTCGTCGGAGATACCGTTGCCGCCGAGCATGTCGCGGGCCATCCGCGCGATGTCCAGGGCCTTGCCGCAGGAGTTGCGCTTCATGATGGAGGTGATTTCCACCGCCGCGGTGCCTTCGTCCTTCATGCGGCCCAGGCGCAGGCAGCCTTGCAGGCCCAGGGTGATCTCGGTCTGCATGTCAGCCAGTTTTTTCTGGATCAGCTGGTTGGCGGCCAGCGGGCGGCCGAACTGCTTGCGGTCCAGGGTGTACTGGCGCGCCTTGTGCCAGCAGTCCTCGGCGGCGCCCAGCGCGCCCCAGGAGATGCCGTAGCGGGCGGAGTTCAGGCAGGTGAACGGACCTTTCAGGCCGGTCACTTCGGGGAACATGTTCTCTTCCGGCACGAACACATTGTCCATGACGATTTCACCGGTGATGGAGGCGCGCAGGCCCATCTTGCCGTGGATCGCCGGGGCGGACAGGCCTTCCCAGCCTTTTTCCAGAATAAAGCCGCGGATCTTGCCGTCTTCGGTCTTGCCCCACACCACGAACACGTCGGCGATCGGGCTGTTGGTGATCCACATCTTGTTGCCGGTGAGGCTGTAGCCGCCGTCCACTTTCTTGGCGCGGGTGGCCATGCTGCCCGGGTCGGAGCCGTGGTCCGGCTCGGTCAGGCCGAAGCAGCCGATCCACTCGCCGCTGGCCAGCTTGGGCAGGTACTTCTGCTTCTGCTCTTCGCTGCCGAATTCGTTGATCGGCACCATCACCAGGGAGGACTGCACGCTCATCATCGAGCGGTAGCCGGAATCCACCCGCTCCACTTCCCGGGCGATCAGGCCGTAGCACACATAGTTCATGCCGGCGCCGCCGTAGGCTTCCGGGATGGTGGCGCCGAGCAGGCCCAGCTCGCCCATTTCGCGGAAGATTTCCGGGTCGGTCTTCTCATGGCGGAAGGCTTCCAGAACACGCGGCGCCAGCTTGTTCTGGGCGTATTGCTCGGCGGTCTGGCGCACCATGCGCTCGTCTTCGGTGAGTTGCTGGTCCAGCAGCAGCGGGCTGGCCCAATCAAAAGATGCGTTCTGTGCCATGGAATTCGTCCTCTTCATTCCGAACCAAAGTCGGCCTGTCACGCCCCGGGGCGCCGCAAACCGGTGTCATTATTGGATTTGGGCGTCATCCTAGGGAGAACGGCGCACCACTTTCAAACGATAAAATTGCACCACCCTGTGCTATTTTGTCACTTGTTGATATCAAGCGAGTGAATCATGCGCCGAAAAATCCCCGCCACCACCGCCCTGGTCGGCTTCGAGGCCGCCGCCCGCCACCAGAGTTTCACCAAGGCGGCGGAAGAGCTGGCCCTGACCCAGAGCGCCATCTGCCGGCAGATCGCCAACCTGGAGGACTTCCTGGGCGTGAAGCTGTTCCGGCGCACCCGGCGCGGCGTGCAGCTCACCGAGGCCGGCCGCACCTACAGCCGCCGGGTCACCGCCCGCCTGGACGATCTGGAGCGCGACACCCTGGCGGTGATGGGCCAGCACGGCCCCGGGCAGACCCTGGAACTGGCGGTGGTGCCCACCTTCGCCACCCGCTGGCTGCTGCCTCGACTGCGCGGCTTCCACGACGCCCACCCGGGCATCACCGTGAACCTGACCAACCGCACCCGGCCGTTCCTGTTCGCGGACACCGAATTCGACGCCGCCATCTACTTCGGCGACGGCGAGTGGCCCGGCACCCGCACCACCGCGCTGATGCACGAAGAGCCGGTGCCGGTGTGCAGCCCGCGCCTGCTCAACGCCAACGGCGTGCGCACCCCGCAGCAGCTCGCCGAACAGACCCTGCTTCAACAGACTACGCGCCCCTACGCCTGGCGGGAATGGTTTGATTCGCTGGGCCTGCGGGTGGACCAGGACATGGCCGGCCCGCGCTACGAGCTGTTCTCGATGCTCGCCGAGGCCGCCATGCAGGACATGGGCGTGGCGCTGATTCCGCCCTTCCTGATCCGCCAGGAGCTGGAGGCCGGGCGGCTGGTTGTGCCGTTTCAGCACAGCTACCGCACCGCCAAGGCCTACCACCTGGTATTGCCGGAGCGCAAAGCGGAAGACCCCAGCCTGAGCGCGTTCAGCGACTGGCTGGTGGCGGAGGTTACCGCGTTTAAGGAGACGGCGGCGCTGTAACGGCCTCGGGCAGCGGCGCGCTGTTCAGGGTTTTCAGGAAGGCGACCAGGTCCGCCACCTGGCGGTCGGTGAGGTCGGGGATCAGGTCCAGGGTGTCTTCGCGCTTGCCCAGGGTCTCGCCGTCCGGTGGCTCCAGGTAAAACCGCACCGCCTGTTCCAGCGTGGCGAAGCGCCCGTCGTGGAAATACGGCGCGGTGCGCGCCACGTTGCGCAGGCTGGGGGTCTTGAAGGCGCCGCGCTGGCTTGCCGGCGGCGGCAGGAAACGCAGACGGTCGGCGTCGCCGTCATCGCCCGCGTAGGGCCCGGCGGCGTTGAACGGGCTAGCGGCGAGGCGCCGCAGCCCCTGCTCCCGGCCGGTGTCCCGGTGGTCCGTGACCGGCACGCCCAGGTTGTGGAACGCCTGGTTGCTGAACTCCGGGCCGCTGTGGCAGAGCGTGCATTGCGCCTCGCCGACGAACAGCTTGAGCCCGCGCCGGGCGGCGGCGGGGAAGGCGTCGTCCGGCGGCGGGTCCGGGTTGTCGGCGAGCGCGGCGGCGAAGCGATCGAACGGCGAATCATAGCGCACCAGCCGCCGCTGCCAGGCGGCCAGCGCCACGCCCAGATTGGCCATCACCCGGTTGACCGCGTCCTGGTCCGCCGCCGCCATGCGCCGCCAGGCCCGGCCTTCGGGCGAGTCCGATACGGCCTGGGGCGAGCCGTGGGCCGGGAAACGCGCGCCCTCGGACATCGGCGGCAGGGGACCGAAGCGGCGCCGGTAGGCGGCGCGCAAATCCTTATTTCGATACAGCGTATGCGCCAGGTTCAGACGGTCGTTATCCAGCTCCCGAGGGTTCTCAATCACCAGAAGCATTTGCGACCAGAGGCTGTCGGCGGCGCCGTCCCATTGAAACCAGGGGTTGTCCGCCACGTTGATCAGCGTCGGAGTATTGCGGTGGCCGCGCCCGGCCGCTTCCGGCAGGGCCAGGCCGTCCGTGAAGGCGCGTTCCGGCTGGTGGCAGGAGGCACAGGAAAAGCGGCCGTCCCCGGACAGCCGGCGGTCGAAGAACAGGCGCTGGCCGAACTCCGCCAGCGCCGGGTCCGGAACTTCCGGCGGAGTATGGCCCGGCGGCACCGCCAGCGCCCGCACCGCGGCCCGCTCGGCGTCCGTGAACGCGGTGTCACCGGCGCCAGCGGCGGCCAGCCAGGGCACCGCCACAGCCAGCGCCGCGATCAGGGCGGCGCCTCCCAAGAGCCGGCTCATCCCCCGCAGCAGGGCAGCGTCAGCCAGGCCCGGTCTTCGCCGTCGTCACCGTCGATGGCGACCTGCAGGGTCCAGGCACCGCCCATATGGAAGTACAGCCCTTCCACGAGGATCAGGCCGTCGCGGGCGCTCACTTGCGGTTCGGACTGCATGCCGTGGGCGAAACCCTGGTCACGACCGTGGCGCATGCCCGCCTCGACGGTGACGGCGGAGGCGTCCAGGGGCGCGTCGGGGTTATCCATGCTCACCACCCGTAACCCCAGGCTGAAGTGCTCGCCCTCGGGCAGCGGCTCGGGCACCTGGCGCACTTCCACCCGATAACGTCCCTGCTCGCTCAACACCTGGGCGGGCACGGCGCCGGCGGCGTCATCGCCTCCGGCGGCCAGTACGGAGGGCGACCAGAGGATCGCGAAGAGCAAGGCAAAAAGGGGCAGGCGGCGCGCTGTTATCATTATCGGGCTCCCGGTGATCCAAACCCGTCATCGTCGTCACGGCGGCGTGAGCCTTCCGTGAAACGCCGTGTTTACCCTGGCCGTTTTCGGCGGCCCGGGCGGCGCTTCAAGAGCGCCGCGCCGGGGCCTCCGGATCCGCTTCCCGGCGCCGCTGGGCCCGTCCCAGCAGAAAGCCGGTGCCCGCCCAGGTCAGGGCGATGCCGGCGCCGATGAACATGGCCAGCCCCGGCAGCTCGCCGAGCAGATCCAGCGCCCGCTTCACCCAGCCGCTGACCGCGTCGCCGCCGCGATAGACCACGGTGTCGATGAAGTTCTTGGCTTTGAACTTCTGCTGCGGCGGCACCACGGTGTAGAGCATCTCCCGGCCGGGGCGCACCAGCGCGTACTCGCCGGCCCGGCGCGCCACCATGATCACCACGAACACCGCGAAAGTGGGCGCCAGCGCCAGCCACAGGAAGCCGGCGGCGATCACCACCGGCACCGCCACCAGCAGCACGCCGATGCCCAGGCGCTGGGCGATGCGCCCGGTGAGGAAAATCTGGGTAAGAATGGCGAGGCCCTGGACCACGGTATCGATCAGGCCGAACACCTGGGTCTGCCGGGTGGGGTCCGGGAAGTGCTCCGCCACCAGCCGCGCCTGCTCGAAGTAGAGAAAGGTGCTGACGCTGGCCAGCAGCACCACGAACACGGCGATGCCGATCAGAAACGGGGTGCGGGCCACTTCGGCGGCGCCCTCGAAGGGGTTGCCGCCGAGCGGCACATGGCGGCTTTCCTCCTGCGACCGCGTCCCGGCCGGCAAGGGATTGCGGTCGCGCCAACGGTACAGCCATACCCCGGCGCCGGCGCTCGCCGCCAGCAACAGGGCCGCCAGCATCAGCAGGCCCACATGGCCCACCGGCGCCACCAGCAGCGCCCCCAGGCCGGGCCCGGTGAGCCCGCCCAGGCTGGCGCCGCCGGCGATCATGCCGAACAGGCGCTTGGCCTGGGTGGTGGAGAACACGTCGGCGAGCACGCTCCAGGCCAGGGAAATCGCCACCAGGTTGAACACCGACAACCAGATATAAAAACTGCGCGCCGCCCAGGGGTTTTCCGGCCAGCGCAGGAAAACCGCGGCGAACAGCAGCAGGTTGGCGACGAAAAAACCGTAGGCCCAGGGCATGATGCGCCGCCGCGCCACTCTCGAGGCCAGCCAGCCAAACAGCGGCAGCACCGCCAGCGTCGCCACGAAGGTGCCGGTGAACAGCCACTGCAGGTTGTCCACGCCGCCGGCCACGCCCATGGTCTCGCGCACCGGGCGCAGCATGAAATAGCCGGTGAACAGCAGGAAGAACATCAACAGACCGGCAAGCACCGAAGGCGCTTCCCGGCTGTGCAGATTGAATAAGCGGGCGAAGGTGCTCACGCCGCTACAGGTCCATCGCGATCAGTTCCCGGGTTTGTGCCTCGCTGAGCAGCGGCCCGTAGCCGGCCTGCAGGTTGTCCCTTTGATGCTTGGGTTTGCTGGTGGCGGGGATCACCGAGGTCACCGCCGGGTGGCTGATGGCGAATTTAAGGAACATCTGCGCCCAGGATTCCACCCCTACTTCCGCCGCCCAGCCGGGCAGCGGCTTGTCCTTCACCCGGCCAAACAGCTTGCCGTCGTCAAAGGCGCGGTTGATCAGCACCGCCACACCCTTGTCACGGGCCAGCGGCAGGACGGTTTCCGCCGCCGCCGGCGCGTTGATGGAGTAGTGGATCTGGATAAAATCGAGCGGTTCGCTGCGCAGGATCCGCTCCATTTCGTCCAGGCCACGATCCAGGTAGTGGGTGACACCCACATACTTGGTTTTGCCCTGCTCTTTCAGCTCGCGGGCGTAAGGCAGCTGGGTTTTCCAGTCGCGCAGGTTGTGCACCTGCAGCAGTTCCACCTTGTCAGTGCGCAATGCCTTGAGGGATTCGGCCCACTGCCGCTCGGCCTCGGCGCGGCTGTCGGCGGCGATCTTGGTGGCCAGGAAGCATTGGTCCCGCCAGCCGCCCTCTTCCAGCAGCGCGCCCAGCACCTTGTCCGCGCCGCCGTAGTTGGGCGAGGTATCGAACACGGTGGCGCCGCTGTTGAAGAAGATCGCCATGACCTCCTTGAGGCGCTGGTACTTCTCCGAGCCGATCTCGGCCACGAAGCTGCCGGAGGTGCCGGCGCCGACCACCGGAATTTGTTCGCCGCTGGCCGGGATGGCGCGGGTGCGCAGGCTTTCGCCGGCGGGCAGCGCGCCCTTGCCGTCCGCCGCCAGTGCCGCGCGGTGCACGCCCAGGGCCAGGCCGGCGCCGGCCCAGAGGCTGGTATTGAGGAAATCACGACGTGAAAACATGGCACTCTCCTTGTCACTCTCCAACGGCATTATTTTTGGTCAGACTAGACCACTGGACACTGGATAGGCGAAAAAGTATCCACAAAACGTGAAACCCGGATTGTCGAAACGGCGGCCGCCACGACGACTGTGAGACGACACCCTTCCGTTAACAGGAGCGAACATGAAATATCTTTGTCTGGCTTATGAAGCGGAACAGGACCTCAAGTCCCTGAGCCGCGAGGAGTGGCTGGCACTGCGCCAGGAAACCCTGGATTATGTGGCGGCGCTGCGCGAGCGCGGCGAGCTGCTCGACACCCAGGCCCTGCAAAGCCCCACCCGCGCCAGGGTCGCCCGCGTGCGCGACGGCAAAGGTTCGGTGACCGACGGTCCGTTCGCGGAAACCAAGGAGCAGATCGGCGGTTACTTCCTGATCGAAGCCCGCGACGACGAGCACGCGCTGGAGATCGCCGCCCACTGGCCGTCGGCCCGCATCGGCGCTATCGAAGTGCGGCCCATCGAGGCCGAGTTGCGCGAAGAAGGACGTTACTGAAAGGACCCCACCATGCCCCCCGCTGTACCCGATGAAATCACCGCGACCCCGGCGACCCGCCGCGAATGGCTGGGCCTGGCGGTATTGATGCTGCCCACGGTGCTGCTGGCGCTGGATATGACGGTGCTGCACCTGGCCGCGCCGCATCTCAGCGCCGACCTGCAGCCCACCAGCGATCAGTTGCTGTGGATTCTGGATATCTACGGCTTCATGATCGCCGGCTTCCTGGTGACCATGGGCACGCTGGGCGACCGCATCGGCCGCCGCAAGCTGCTGCTGGCCGGCGCCAGCGCCTTCGGGCTGGCGTCGGTGATGGCGGCGTTTTCGGAGAGCGCGGAAACCCTGATCGCGGCGCGTGCTCTGCTGGGCGTGGCCGGCGCCACGCTGATGCCGTCCACCCTGTCGCTGCTGCGCAATATGTTCCAGGTGGAGCGCGAACGCACCCTGGCGATCACCGTGTGGATGACCGGTTTTATCGTCGGCAGCGCCATCGGCCCGCTGGTGGGCGGCGCCTTGCTGGAATTCTTCTGGTGGGGCTCGGTGTTCCTGCTCGGGGTGCCGGTGATGCTGCTGTTGTTGCTGTGCGGTCCCTGGCTGCTGCCGGAGTTCCGCGACGAGAACGCCGGCCGCCAGGATCTGCCCAGCGCCCTGCTGTCGGTGGCGATGGTGCTGGCGGTGATCTACGGGCTCAAGGATCTGGCCCGCAACGGCGTGCACGCGGCGCCGTTCCTGTCGATGCTGCTGGGCCTGGCCCTGGCCGTGGTGTTCACCCGGCGCCAGCGCCGTCTCAGCGAGCCGATGTTCGACCTGAGCCTGTTCCGCAGCCGCCATTTCAGCACCTCGGTGGCGGCCATGATGCTGACCATCCTGGCGCTCTCCGGCGCCTGGCTGATGGTGTTTCAGTACCTGCAGGGGGTGCTGGGGTTGTCGCCGCTGCAGGCGGGGCTGGCCATGCTGCCGCCGGCGGTGGTGCAGACGGCGGCGTCGTTACTGATTCCGGCGGCCACCCGTTATATACCGCATTCGCGGCTGGTGAGCGGCGGCCTGGTACTGGCCGCCGTGGGCCTGGCGGCGCTGATGCGGGTCAACGATATCGACGACCTGATGCTGCTGGTGGTGGGCATGACGATCATGGGCATGGGCGTGATGCCGATGATGATCCTCGGCACCGACATGGTGGTGAGCGCGGCGCCGGCCACCAAGGCGGGGGCCGCCTCGGCCACTTCGGAAACCGCCACCGAGCTGGGCATGGCCCTGGGCATCGCGGTGATCGGCAGTGTCGGCGCGGCGGTCTACCGGCGGCATATGCTGGACGCCATGCCGGCGGGGCTCAACGACGCCCAGACCCTGGCCGCCGGCGATACGCTGGGGGGGGGCCATCGGCGCCGCCGCGCAACTGCCACCGGCGCTGGCCGCCCAGGTGCTGGAAGCGGCCCGCGCCGGCTTCAGCGCCGCCCTGCACACCAATTCCGCCATCGGCGCGGTGATCATCGCCGGCACCGCCCTGATGACGGCGCTGTTACTGCGGGGCCGGCCGGCGAACGCCGCCGCCCCGGCCGGCGCGGCGGAAACCTTGGAGGAGCAGCCCTAGGGCCGCCCCTTTACTCGAACTCATCGTCCTGGCTGGCGAACGCCACGAACAGGCAGCCAGCGCCCACGTTGATGGCGCCGGTGGGGCTCATGGTGGAGACCAGCAGCTGCACATCGTGCTCGCGGGCGGCGGCCTCCAGCTCGGCATAACCGGGCATGGTCGGCACGCGGGCGGCGTCGCCGGCGTAGCTGAGACAAACATGGCTGGACATCAACTTCCCGGCGCGGATTTGCTTGGCCACATGCTCGAGCATTCGCCGTGCCGACTTCTCATAGCTCCGATTGACCGTGACCGGATTTTCCTCGCCACCGTGGATGCGGATCAATGGGTGCATCGACAACGCCGACCCAACGGTCAGCGCCACCCCTCGCATGGAATCTGAAAAGCTTTTGCGTTCGCCTTTCTTGAAACCCCGGTCGCGCACATAAGCCAGTTTCTCGGGCACCATATAGCCGCAGATTTGCGGCAGCATCTCATCGATACGCAGGCGAATGGCGTTTCGGTTGGCGCCCTCTTCGATCATTTTAGCCACCTCGCAAACCAATACCGCGGTACCGGAGAACAAGGTTTTACTGTCGATCACCCGCATCGAGAAGGGCCCCGGCACCCCGGCGTCGGCGCGCACTTTCTGGTACTGCTTGAGAATCGAGAACGAGGCCTTGGTGGCGTTATCAAAAATCAGGCTGCGCTTACCGGATACGGTAATGCAGAACACCAGGTCATAATCGATGACCAGCTGCTCCAGAAACACCGCCTGAATCTGATCCACGGAATAAGGAATGGATTCCGCGTGGATGCCTTCCGAATCCAGCTGCTCCTGGTAGAACCGCCGCGTGGCCTGCGCGTCGCGCTTGTCGACCAGCAGCTCGTCGCCCAGGCGAATGGAGATGGGAAGAATCTGTATATTATTTTTTTTGAAATAGGATTCCGGTAAATCGCAGGTGGAATCCACGACAATACCAATGCGCATTGTTTACCCCATTAATTATGTTTATTTTTATTTCGGGCAAACTTAGCATGACAAAGGACGCGCAACCACATTGTTAATGTAATTGCGCGCCACAAATTAAAACCGGTTCTTCACGGATCCTTGCTGCCGCCCGTGCCCGCCTGGTCGGCGTCCCGGTAGGCCTTGGTGTCGATTTTCTCCAGGGCTTCGCGCACCGCCTGCTCGCTCTGCGGGCGCACCAGACGCGCCACTTCCTCGCCCTCCTGCAGGAAGATCAGTGTCGGCCATTGTTTTACCTTGAACGCGCGCCCGAGCAACCGGCCCTTGGCGTCCTCCAGTTTCAGGTGCACCACCCCGGTAAAATCGGCGAACGCCGCCTTGATCAGCGGCGCGGCGGCCTGGCAGTGGCCGCAACCGGGCTGGCCGAATTCCACCACGGTGGGCTCGCGGATGGCTTCCACCTCGTCCCGGGTGGGGTGATCGGTAGCGTACTCCGCGCTATAGGTCATGGTGCTCTCCTTGCCATTGGGCGTGTATGAACGAGTTCCAGTGTAGACACCCGGCCGGCGGCGCGGATACGGCGCGAATGCAAAATCCGGTTAGAGCTCACCGGATACGCCGTGCCAGTGCCGCGATCACCAGCGAGGCCAGCGCGCCGACCGTGGCCAGTGCCATGTCCTTCTGGGCGTCCCAGGGGTCGCCCTGGGTGCCGAGAAAGGCGGTGCTGCCGTCCCCCAGCATCACGGCGGCGCCCCACTCAATCAGCTCATAGAGCAACGACGAGGCCAGTATCAGGCTGAACGCGAACAGCGCCGCGCCAGGCCGCCGCAAGCCGCCCCATTCCCGGCACAGCTCACTCAGCGGCAACACCAACAGCAGGCCATAGAGCAGATGTAGAAAGCGGTCGTACTGGTTACGCTGCCACCCCATCACCGCGTCCGGACTGAAACCGAAGAGCGTATGCAGGGTCTGGTCGTAGGGCACATGGGAATAGGTGTAGTGGGCGCCGATCTCATGCAGCGCCAGAAACGAGAACATCATCAGGTAGGCGCTGCGCGAGAACCGGAACCAGCGGCGCGTCGCCCACAGGCCGATGACGAACAGCACCGCCACGGCGTTTTCCATCGCCCAGGTCGCCGGCTCGCGGGGCGACACCGCCAGCACCGCAAACAACACCACGAACAGCGCCATCAGCACACCGAAACAGCTGCGGTTGGACATGCCCTTCCCTCTCCATTAACGGCCGACTATAACGTCACAGGACGGGCCGCTATTGCAAGTGGCACGGTGATTACTCCTCCGATCCCTCAAGGTCCGGATGCCAGCGCCGGGCGAATAGCGTATAAGGGCGGCATGAAAACCCCGAAACGGATACAACCCCTGGTCGATGACGGCCTGGTGGACGAAGTGATCAGCCGGCTGATGAGCGGCAAAGAGGCGGACATCTATGTGGTCCGCTGCGGCGACCGGGTGCAGTGCGCCAAGGTGTACAAGGAAGCCGCCAAGCGCGGCTTCAAGCAGGCGGTGCACTACCAGGAGGGCCGCAAGGTGCGCAGCACGCGCCGTGCCCGGGCCATGGAAAAGGGCTCCAAGTTCGGCCGCGATCAGCAGGAAAAGGTCTGGCAGACCGCCGAGGTGGACGCCCTGCGCCGCCTGGCGGACGCCGGCGTGCGCGTGCCCCGGCCCTACGACATGCTGGAAGGCGTGCTGCTGATGGAGCTGATCACCGACGACGCCGGCGACGTGGCGCCGCGCCTGTGCGACGTGGTGCTCACCGAGGAACAGGCGCTGGAAGACCACGCCCTGATGATGCACTACGTGGTGCTGATGCTGTGCGCCGGGCTGGTCCACGGCGACCTGTCCGAGTTCAACGTGCTGGTGGACGCCTACGGGCCGGTGGTGATCGACCTGCCCCAGGCGGTGGACGCCGCCGCCAACAACCACGCCGAAGCCTTCCTGCTGCGCGACGTCAACAACATGACGCGCTACTACGGCCAGTACGCCCCGAGCCTGCTCGGCAGCCGCTACGGCGAGGAGATCTGGGCGCTCTACGAGGCCGGCGAGCTGCACCCGGACGTGTCACTCACCGGCGTATTCGAAGACTCCGGCGAAGCCGCCAATGTGGGCGACGTGCTCGCCGAAATCAAAGCCGCCTTCGAGGAAGAACAGGAGCGACAGGAGCGCCTCAACGATTCCGATTAGAGCGAGAGCCGTCAGTCGTGGCCGTCGCTGAGGATGTGGTGCAGTCCACCGCAGTCGACCATCGGGTCCTCGCAATTGACCACGGTTCTGGAGTGCGCCAGCACGTAGCTTTTGCCGGTGATGGTGTTTTCCACCACCTCGTGGTCTTCCTCCCGGCGGGTGTCGATGAACTCGCCGATAAAGCCGGAGCCGCGCAGGGAGACGGTCTCCAGACGGTCGCCGGGTTTGATCCTGCCTTCATGGTGCATCAGCGCCAACCGCGCGGAGGTGCCGGTGCCGGTGGTGCTGCGGCAGATCACGCCGGGGTGCACATAGGTGGCGGAGCGGGAGCGGTAGAAGTGATCGCCCACCTGCTCCACCGGGCCCATGAAGTGCAGGAACGGCAGCGGCCCCACGTCGCCCAGGGTGTAGTGGGAAAAGCCGCGCTCCGCCTGAATCGCCTCGACGATGGCGCGGGCGCAGCGGGCCAGATCCGCCTCTTCGTCCAGGGTCAGATGAAAGCCCAGCTCGGTGGCGTCCACCAGAGCGTAGAACCCGCCGCTGTAAGCCACGCTGTAGGTGACGTTGCCCAGCGACGGCACATGGATGGTGGCGCGGTGGGTGTCGATGTAGCTGGGCAGGCCGCCGCAGGTGATCGATTCCACCACGCCGTCGTGGACCTGGGCCTCGATGTGCACCAGCCCCGCCGGCGATTCCATCATAAAGCTTTGCCGGCCCTCTTCCTTGGGCACCAGCCCGCTTTCCAGCACCACCGTGGCGGTGCAGATGGTGTTGGAGCCGGAGTAAATCGCATAGCCCATCACTTCCATAATGATGTAGCCGACGCTGGCGTCCGGGTGGGACGGCGGCACGATCAGATCCACCGACATCTCCGGAATGCCGTAGGGCTCCTCCAGTAAAAGCCGGCGCAGGCCGTCGGCGTCGTCGCGCAGGTACTCCATTTGCTGGCGCACGGTTTTACCGGGCAGCGGGTCAATACCGCCGAGAACGATGCGACTGACATCGCCGCCGGCGTGGGTGTCCATGAGATTCAGGCTCAACTCCTGGCGCATCAGGTTGTCTCCTCTAACGCGAAGGGTTCGCCGAAGTCCGCCCACTGGCGGTCGGGGACGATGACGATCTTGCCGAGGAAGTTGTTGCCGCGGCTGACGAAGTAGTCCTCCGCGCGGTGCAGGTCGGAGAGTTTGAAAGCGGCGTGCAACACCGGTTTGAGCTCGCCGGAGCGGATCCAGTCGATCAGCTGTTCCGCCTCTTCCCGGGTGCCGTGGGAGACGCCGAACACCTGCACCTGATAGAGGTAGATGCGCGTCCACATGATCTCACTCAGGTTGCCGCCGCTGGCGCCGGCGATGCTCAGACGCGGGTAGCTGTTGCGCGCTTTCATGTCGAAGATCATGGCGTCGATAAAGCGGTCGGTCATGTCGCCGCCGACCAGATCCATCACCGCGTCCAGAGGCGCGCCGCCGGTCAGCTCGCGGACCCGGTCGGTGAAGCCGTCCATGTCGGAACGGTCGAGCACCGCTTCGGCGCCCAGCTCACGCAGGGCGCCCGCCTTGTCCGGCGTGCTCAACGCATAGGGAATCGCGCCCAGGACCCGGCACAGCTGGATCAGCGCCGTGCCGACACCGCCGCTGGCGCCGGTCACCAGCACCCGCTCCCCGGCGACGACATTGGCGGAGGTGAGCATATGCAGGGCGGTCTGGTAGGAGCACATGCCCATGGCCGCCAGCTCCGCGTCGGCCAGGTCCGCCTTGTCCACGGTGTGGAACTGGTCCGAGGGCACCGCCACGTACTCGGCGAAGCCGCCGTCGGCGCCGTGGCCGTAGTAGTCCGGCGTCAGGTTGATGTCGCGGCGGTCGTCCGGATAAAGATTGAAATCCAGCAGGCCGCGCTCGCCGAGGCGTGCCGGATCCACGCCTTCACCGACCGCGGCAACCCGCCCGGCCACGTCGGCGCCCTGAATACGGGGGAAGGTGAGCGTGGCCGAACCACCCATCTGAAAGGACGCCACCTCGTCCTTGTCCTTGGTGGGATACAGGCCTTCACGGGCCTTACGGTCGGTGTTGTTCTTGGCGGTGGCGGTGACGCGCACCAGCACTTGGCCCGGCGCGGGTCGAGGCACCGGCACATCGTCGCGGTGAACCAGCTTATCCACGCCACCGTGGCCGGTGAGCACCATGGCCGACATGGTGCCAGGGACAGCCTGCGAATGATGATCGTCGTCCATGGCTTGTCTCCTTGTGTTGTTTACCTATCACCCCTGCGTGGCGATGGAAAGTGGGATTTAAAGGGCCCCACCAACAATCGATTACGGTTTACCCCATATGGGGTATGTGCCCATTTAACAAACGCCCTAGGCTCGATCCAACCTGATTGGACATCGGAAGGGCAACCATGAAGAAAGCAGCGTTATTCCTCATTGCATGCGTGGCGTCGGTCACGATTCTGGCGGGGTGTGGGGGCAGCTCCTCCTCATCCAGCGACGATGCCGGCGGCGGTGGCGCCACCTCACGCACCATCAGCGGCACCGCCACGGCACCGGCCGGCGCCGTGGCGTTTCACGAGGCCCCAAGCCTGTTCGAATTGGCGTTGAACGTGCTGATTCCGCCGGCGCACGCGGCCATCACCGGGTTGGATCCGGTCGGCGGGGCGACCGTCGAGCTACTGCGGGTGGATAACGCCGGCAACCCGGTGGGCGAGGTGCTGGCGGAAACCGTCACCTCGATCACCGGCGACTACCGTCTGACACTCCCCGACGGCGTGAACCTGGCGGGCAATTTAATCGTACGGATTACCGGCACCGGCACTGAAATGCGGGCCCAGGTGGTCGATCAGGCGGTGAACATCAACCCGGTATCGGAATTCGTGCTGCGTAAGTTCATCGAGGAAGGCACCGATCTGGACCAGTTGGTGGTCACGGACGTGGTCACCCTGAGCGGCAAAGTGGATACCTTTGATCTCACCGCCGGCAACGACCTCAGTGACATGCTCGCCAAACTGGACCAGGAAGTGGGCGAGTTCGTCGAGCAGCAGGTAGCGGTCATCAAAGAGCAACCCGGCGACGTGGACAGCGTGACCGGCGATTACCGAAGCGCGGCCTTCAGCCTCGGCCTGCATGACAGCGACAATAACAATTTCGGCACCTTCGCCAACGATATGTGGCGCAGCCAGTTCAACTTCGCCAACGGCGGCGGCGACACCGTGGCGATCACCCTGGAAGGCGAAGAAAGCGCCTACTCGAATTTCTCCGGCATGAGCGTGGCGACCGGATCGATCTACTATGAAACGGACATCGACACCGAATCCGAGAACCTCTCCGGCACACTGACCGACTCCGGCATACTGTCCATCGAAGGCGCGTTCGAGGAAGAGATCAACGGCGACAACGCGTTCCGCTATCCGTCAGTGATCTACAACCTGCAACAGGTTCAGAATACAGGTCTGTTCTTCCTTCTTTCTCAGGAAGCGGCGGTTCGCTACGGCACCACCGACACTAACGGCGACGACGAACCGGACGCTCTAAATCCGGACGATCGCCAGGGTGATGAAGTATTCCGCGCCCTGGAAGTGTTCGCCCGCTCACCGTCCGGGATGAGCGATTCGGATCTCAGCGGCGCCTTCGGCCGCGTGTTCCTGGAAACCTACGCGCAAACCGGTGTGATCGAACTGCAGACCGAGGTCAACGTGGTCACCTTCAATGGCGACGGCACCTTCGATTACGGCGACGCCACCGGCCACCGGGTAGGGCTGGAAAGCAACGGCAGCACCTATCAGACCCTTTCCGAAACCGGCAGTACCGGCGACGCCATCAACGTCTCAGCCGACGGCGACATCATTTCCGCCGGCACCGAAGACGGCCAGCCCGTGCCCACTGATGGCTTTATCAACGACACCTTCGATTTCATCGCCTTCGCGGAAACCGAAAACAACGAGAACATCTGGGCCCAGTTCAACAAAACCCTGATGGTCAAACTGCCCGATAGCGCGCCGGACGTCAGTGGCAAGCGGTACCGCCTGATGCTGTTGTCCGTGGCCCTGGATGGCGTGGGTAATGGCTCCAGCGATATTGAAATGATCAACAGCCAGTTCAACAGCTACGTCAATCTGACCAGCAACACCGCCGGAACGCTCAACGGCAGCTTTACGCTGGTCGAGAAAACCGGCCTGGGCGGCGACCTCGTCGTCGAGCAGGACACCGTCGACGAGCCGCTGACCGCCAGCATCGCCGCCAACGGCGCCACCACCCTGACCCTCGCCGGTCAGGACGGCAGCAATATCATGGAGGGCTTTTTCAACCAGGACGCCAGCCTGGGCGTATTCACCACCCGCTGGGTGCCGCAGGGCGGCGACCCCAACGAGCTGGGCCTGGTGGTACTGATCGACGTCACCGAGTAACCGCTTCACCCCCGAACGCCGCAAGGCGTGCCCCTGCGGCGGGCTTCGGCCTCGCCGCACCCTTTGACCCCGGCCCCCGGGGTCTTTTTCGTTGCGCTCCCGACGCGCGCTTCCTATGATCCGGACAACCACCTTGCCGAACCCGGGGCCGACGCCTTGCAGGATGAGAATAACGACCTGATCGGTCGGATCTACGAAACCGCCTTGTCCCCCGGCGACTGGATGGACCTGCTCGATACCATCACCGGCTGGACCGAGGACAGCCCGTCCGGCGACGCCAACGACGCACCCATGGAAGTGGAACAGTTGATCGGGCACCTGGAACGGGCGGTACGCAGCAGCGCCTATATGCACGCTCTTGAGGACCGCACCCAGATTCTCAACAGCATGTATAACCAGATGCCCTGGCCCATGCTGATGCTCGACGAGCGGATGCGCGCCCTGGAATGCAATCCGGCGGCGCGGCAGGCACTCACCCAGGCGCCCATTGAACTGCTGCCGGACGGCACCCTGCGATTCGCTGATCGGGCATTGAAAGAGGGCCTGAAACGGGTTCACAGCCTGGCCGCCGGCCGGCATACCCAGCTGCTTGCGTCCCAGCGTGACGCGGTGACCTTGCTTTGTCTGCCGGTCAAGAAATCCGACGCACCAGGCAACATCGCCAGAGTCCGCACCATCGTCTGGGTGCTGGCCGGCCACAGCGTGGTGACGCCATCAGCGGAATCCCTGAAAGCCATTTTTCCGATCACGCACGCGGAATCGCGCCTGCTGCATCTGCTCTGTAAGATCGGCAACCTCAACCAAAGCGCCGAACTGCTCTCGATCAGCGTGCACACCGCGCGCAGTCAGCTTAAGTCGACCATGGCGAAGCTGGAAGCCAACAGTCAGGTGCAGTTAGTCAGTCAAGCGATGGGGCATGCCTTGGTCCAGGCGGCCCAGCCCCCGGCCCTGAGCCAAACGCCGGAACACACCCTGACCCTGCCCGATGGCCGCGTGTTGAGCTGGTTCGAATACGGTGATCCGTCGGGACGAGCGGTGCTGACCCTCGACAACCTGGGCAGCGCCCTGCCCGACCACCGCCTCTTCGATGAGTGGTACCGGGCGAACGGCCTGCGCATGATTCTGATCGTACGCCCCGGCTACGGACTGTCCACTGCCCGAGCGGACATGGAATTCCGCGACTTTGGCCCGGACATCCGCGCCCTGAGCCACCATCTGGGCCTGCAGCGACCGCCGATGGCGGCGTACTGTGGCGGCGGCCCCTATGCGCTGTGCGCGGCGGCGCTGCATCCCGATCTGTTCGACCGGCTGGGCCTGCTAGCCAGCACCGTGCCGATTGAGCACTTCGAACTGGACAAGCTCGACCGCATCCACGCCATGTTTCTGCGCATCTTCCGCAAGGATCCGCGACTGTTCGTGCTGGTGGGCCGTCTAGCGTTGCGTGGCGTGCGGCGTTCCCCGGAAAAATACCTGGCCCGCCTGGCCAAGTCGCTGTGCCCGGAGGATCAAGCGGTGCTCAACGATCCGGACCTGCTGGCGCGACTGATCGAGCGCATGCACGCCAGCCACTTCCAGGGCGCGCGCATCCTGATCGACGAATACATACGCATGCAGCACCCCTGGCTGGTGGACCTGAAGCAAATCAAAGTACCGATCCTGCACTGGCACGGTGAGGACGACCGCATCATCTCCATAGGCAGCGCCCGCGGGCTGGCAGGGGATTTACCCAACGCGCGCTTCCGCAGCTTCCCCGGCCTCGGGCGTTTTATGATTTATAAAGTCTGGCGGGAATTTCTCACCGAGTTACTGGAGCTGCCGGCGCAGCCGGCGCCCAAGCGCCAGCGGCTCTCGGCCACGATCGACACGCGCTGAGACGGCCACGAAGCCACTTGTATCAAGCATCGGCGCTGTCCAGACAATCGCGAAACAGCGTGTTCAAACTGCTCAAGTCGCGACTGACCGGCGCGGCCTTGTCTGAGTAACGCGAAAGCCGGGACAGTTCTTTTTCAATATAATCGTTCAGCTCCGCCATCACCGGGACAAATTCCTTTTCCTCGCTGCGCTGTTTTTTTGCCAGCAGACGGGTAATTTCTTTATCCACCGTTTCATCGTCAGCCACCAACGGTCGCAAGCGCTCGAATTCAACCGGTGCGGGAGAGCGATAACGTTCCAGCCAGCGGATCGCCAATAGGGAACGCAGGACGTAAAAGTATTTCTTCAGCGGCACCAGCTTCGCCTTCAGATAGCCGCGATAGTTCTTGTCCGCCATGCTCCAATAATGATGCACGCCTTTGTTCACGTCGTAGATTTCAGGCAGCAGTGCCCTCGCACGGTCGGCAAAACCGACCTCGTCGCGATAGACAATAGGGGAGTGCAGCCACTCCACGAACGACGGGTTGGACTGCCAGAATAATTTCAGAGCTTTGCGAATATCCCAGCCGCTGAGATCCATATCGTCGACGATCTCGCATTCGATGACATCGCGGCGCTCTTCCAGATCCAGCGACAGGTACCATTCACGCGGGTGCGCGTAGATAAAGCGCACGTCGTAATCGCTGTTCGGTGAGGGAAAGCCCCAGGCCCGGCTGCCGGACTCCACCGCAAACAGCACGCGCACACCGTGCTCTTCCTCGACGGTCCTCAGGCGGCCCTGGATATACCGCCGAACGTCCTCGCTGATCATAAAACCGTCCCTGTTCAGTTGCCGCTGTCCTCAAACAACGTATGCATGTGCTCAAGCAACTCGGGGCCGCCGGGCTTACCGTGGCCGGGGATCACCACCTCGGCTTGCGGGTACATTGCCTGTGCATGACGGATCGCTTGCGGCCAATAGCCCAGGTCCGCGTCGGCGGTGTTGCCCAGATTATCGGTGGCCAGCTCGCGCACCGCGCAGCCGCCGTAGAGGATCTTCTGCTCGGGCAGCCACACCATAATGTTGTCGCGGGCGTGGCCACCGCCGGGGTAGAGCACTTCCAAACTGCCGGAACCGGTGGTGCTGCCAGGGGCTTCAATGCCCTTCAACGCGTTAGCTGGCACCGGATTGCCCTCTTCCGCGCTCAGGCGTTGCGTCATCGGGTGCGACCAGACCGGGATGCCCGCGGCTTCCAGCACCGCCACGCCGCCGGTGCGGTCGCTGTGAAAATGCGTGGACAGCGCCCGGTCCACCGGCAAACCGATCTCTTCGTCGATCCAGACCTGCAGCTCTTCGGTGGCCTCGGCGCCCCAGGCGGAATCGAGCAGAACCAGGTGATCGCCTTCGCGCACGATCAACCCGTTGGAGGGATACAGCACGCCATCAAAAGTGTTGTAGGAGGTGTGCATCCAGACACCCGGCGCCAGGGGTTCAACCTGGAGGCCGGGATTGGTGCGCGGATGATCGCCGCCGTGCAAATGACAGCCGGCGATCCATAAGGTGCACATGAGAAGTACAGGCGTGAGCCAAGGGAAGTGTTTCATGGGGGGAAGCTCTCGGTCCGTTGAGTGAGTCGAGAGCGACAGTAACGCCGTATTGGATACGGCGCCATGATGGGATCGGCAAATCGGCGTTACCCGCAGCGCATTACCCGCACGTTATTGCGGTTGCGGCTGTAGGAAGGCGGCTGGCCGAACCAGCGCTGGTAGGTCCTTGAAAGGTGCGCGGAATCGGTAAAGCCCGCGGCGTGGGCGATCTCGGTAATGCTGCGATCAGAATGTAAAAGATGGAACACTCGCTGCAGCTTTTGCCAGGATTTGTAATCACGAAATGACATACCAAACACTTCGGTCATCAAACGGGACGCCCAGAAATAAGACGTGCCCAGTTCCCGGGCGAGATCAGTCAGCGTCAGATCCCGACCGTTTTCAAGCAGTTCACGAATCAGCGGCTCTCGCGGATCCAGCCGGGACCTCGGCGTCAGATGCTGGAAGGGAATGCGCAACGCCTGTTGATAGATGTCCGGGGCCAGCGCCGGGGCCAGACAACCCTGATACAAGGCGTCTAATTGCGCATCAAGATGCTGAAAGCAGGATCGCTCCAGCAGCGCTATCCGGCCGTGCGCCAGCGCCCTGAAGGCGGCGTAATGCGGTGAGCTGGGCGTGATGTGAAAGCACACCAGAGGCACGTCGCGGGCGTCCAGCCCACGCGCCAGGAAAGGTGGGACCACCGCCGCCCGGGCGGACTGCTTTTTGCCCTTCACCGAAACGCGAAACGGCGCCGACCCGGCCGAAACAATCAGCGCCGCGGAAGGCGGGCGCGTTTCCTCACTGACGATCGAAGGCGCCGTGTAGATAAACCCGGAGCAGCCGACGATGTACACGTTATCCAGGGGGACGTCCGGCTCACTCTTCAGGACGGCACTTTCTTGTTCTTGATACTTCAAAACCATGGGAGCTCTCCTGCCCTCGATCATAGCCCAAAGGCTCAATGACGCGGCTTGTACGTTTTTGCGCTGGTGCGGCAAAAACATTCAATACTTCCCTGCCCAGCCTATAACACCCTGAAGAGACAATCTGAGAATAAAAATACTTCGGGAGAACACACCTATGAAAAAACGTGACAGCGCTCACATCCGGCGCCTGGGCACCGGACTGGCCGCGTCTCTGCCGCTGATTTTTGTATCGCTGGCCGGCTGCGGCGGATCCTCGTCGTCGGACCCGGTTCCGGCACCGTCGTCACGCACCGGCACCTTCGGCAGCACCGCCGTGGCCGGGCTGACCTATCAAACCGGTAACCAAAGCACCGACGCCACGACAGCAACCACTGACGAGCAGGGCCGCTTCCGCTATACGGCGAATCAGAACGTCTCTTTTTCCATTGGCGAACTGGTTCTGGGCGAAGCCGCCGGCGCGGACAACCTGACGGTTGTGAGCATCAGCGCCGGCGCGGTGTCCGCCAACGAGCCGGGCGTCACCCACAAACTGATGCTGCTGCAAACGCTGGACGCGGACGGCGACCTGAACAACGGCATCCAGCTCACCGAACAGATTCGGGACGCCGTCTCCGCTAACGCCGCCAATCTGGACTTCGACCAGCCCACCGCCGATTTCACCACCGCGCTGGAAAACCTGGTCGCCGACCTGGACAACGCCGGCGCGTTTTCGGACACGGACCCGAGGGCCCGCACCCTGACCGACGCCGCCGACGCCCTGGAGCAGTTCGACCGCGCCAGCAGCCCGCGCCGGATCGTGGACACGGCGGACGGGCGCCTGAGCGGCTTCGAAGCGGACGACAACACCTGGCAATTTCTCGGCATTCCCTACGCGCAGCCGCCGCTCGGCGATCTGAGATGGCGCGCGCCGCAACCGTTAGAACCCTGGGACGACGTTCGCGACGCCACCGCCTGGAGCGACCAGGCGGCCCAGAACGCCGCCCTGGAACGGTTCGGCGAAGGCGGCATGAGCGAGGACTCGCTGTATCTGAACGTGACCGCCCCCAAGAACGCCGACGGCCTGCCGGTGATGGTGTGGTTCCACGGCGGCGGCTTTACCGCGCTGACCAGCAACACCAAACCCTTCAACAACCCGAAAGCGGTGGCCAGCAAGGGCGTGGTGCAGGTGTCGGTGAACCACCGGCTGGGCCCGTTCGGCTACATCGCCCACCCAGGCCTCAGCGCGGAAAGCGGCTACAACGGCTCCGGCAACTACGGCCAGATGGACCTGATCGCCGCGCTGGAGTGGGTGCAGGACAACATCGCCGCGTTCGGCGGTGACCCGGACAACGTGACCATTTTCGGTGAGTCCGGTGGCGGCCGTAAGGTGCTGTCGCTGATGGCTTCACCGGAAGCCGCGGGCCTGTTCCACCGGGCCATCAGCCAGAGTGGCACCCTGATTCCGGATACCCGCAGCCTGGTAGCCGCCGAAACCATCGGCAGCGAGCTGCAAACCAATCTCGGTGCCGCCTCGCTCACGGAAATGCGCGAGAAAAGCTGGCAGGACGTGGTGGCCGCCGCCGCGACCCTGGTGCCCTACACCAACGTGGACAACCACTATCTGCCCTACACCGAACGGGTCGCCTTCGAATCCGGCAACCAGAACGATGTGCCGTTCATGTTCAGCATTAACGCCAACGACACCCCGGACCCGACCAACACGGCGATCAATGTGTTTCCGTGGATGGCGCCGTTGTGCTCGGCCAACCACTACGCCACCTACTTCACCCATCAACCCGCCGGCTGGAAAGCCCAGGGCGTCGAGGCTTACCACGCCGCCGAACTGGCCTACGTGTTCAACATGCCGGAGAGCGTGATCACCCACCACCTGCTCGGTCTGGTGATCGACCCCGGCACCGGCGATTCCCTGGAGATCGGCGACCTGAACGGCAACGGCGTTACCGGTTCCCAGGGCGACCCCGCTGACATTTTCGCCTCGGCGGGTTTCGACGCCACCGACCAGCAGGTGATCGACCGCATGCTCACCATCTGGACTAATTTCGCCAAGACCGGTGACCCGAGCATCGACGGCGAGATCGACTACCCGCTCTACGACGCGGCCGTCGAAAGCTATGTGGAGATCAGTGCCACCGCCGAAATAAAGGCTGGCCTGGGCGACGCCCTGAACGACTAACACCAACAACAAACATTGAGAACAACAAAGGGAAAGCTCCATGACACACCCACAACGACAAGGCGCCCGGCCGGCCTGGTTGGCCGCCGCCGTCACGCCCCTGCTGCTGGCGCTGGTCGCCTGCGGCGGCGACAGCGACAATGACAATGGCGGGTCTGCCGGCCCGGCCACCCGCACCGGCACCTTCGTGGACAGCCCGGTGGCCGGTCTCGACTACGCCGGCACCGACGGCGCCGCCGGCGTCACCAACGACGCCGGCCAGTTCCAATACCAGGACGGCGAAACCCTCACCTTCTCCCTCGGCGATCTGCCGCTGGGCAGTGCGGAGGGCGCGCAGCAACTGACGCCGCTGACGATCACCGAGGGCGCCGACACCGCCGAGGACGACAGCGTCAGTAACAAGCTGGTGCTGCTGCAAACGCTGGATCAGGACGGCGATCTCAACAACGGTATCCAGATCACCGACGCCATTCGCACCCTGGCCTCGGAGAACGCGGCGGGCATTGATTTCGACCAGCCCACGGACAGCTTCCGCACCAGTCTGGCGCCGCTAATGACGGCGCTGGAGGACGACGCGCTGTTCACCGACACCGATCCGCGAGCGCGCCAGGTTCGTGACGCGGCCGACGCGCTGGCGCACTTCAGCCGGTCCACCGGCGCACGCACGGTGGTCACCACCACCGGCGGCGAACTGCGCGGCTTTGAAGCCAACGACAGCACTTGGCAATTCCTGGGCATCCCCTACGCCAAACCGCCGCTGGGCGAGCTGCGCTGGCGCCCGCCGGTGGTCCCGGATCCCTGGAGCGGTGTGCGCGAAGCGGTGGAGTGGGCGGACCAGTCCGCCCAGGACCGGGCGCTGGAGAGCATCAACGAAGGCGGCATGAGCGAAGACTCGCTGTACCTCAACGTCACCGCGCCCAAGGACGCCGACAACCTGCCGGTGATGGTCTGGTTCCACGGCGGTTCGTTCGCGATCCTGTCCGCCAACTCGGAGCAATACAACAACCCGGACAGCCTTACCCAAAAGGGCGTGGTGCTGGTGACCGTCAACCACCGGCTGGGCCCGTTCGGCTACATCGCCCATCCGGAACTCAGCGAGGAAAGCGGCTACGGCGGCTCCGGCAACTACGGCCAGATGGATCTGGTGATGGCCCTGGAATGGGTGCGCGACAACATCGCCGCCTTCGGCGGTAACGCCGACAACGTGACGATCTTCGGTCAGTCCGGCGGCGGCGGCAAAACCTACTCGCTGATGAACTCGCCGCAGGCCACCGGCCTGTTCCACAAGGCCATCGTGATGAGCGGCTTCGCGCCCATGGACACCGAGAGCGTGCCGGCGGACTCCCTGGCGGAATCCGAAGCCATCGGCAGCGCCCTGTTCGACCGGGTCGGCGTGGACTCCCTGGAGGAGGCGCGGCAACTGCCCTGGACCGCCTTCACCGACGCCGACGCGGAGAACAACATTCCGCGCCAGACCTACCGGCCCAACGCGGACTATTACTACCAGCCGAAAACCTACTACCAGAACGTGCTCGACGGCATGCCCAGCGACGTGCCGCTGATGGCCGGCGTCACCGCCGGCGACTACACCAGCCTGCGCGGCGCCCTGCCGGTGTGGCTGGAACAGCGTTCCCAGGATTACCAGTCCGACCAGTACGTTTATAAGTTCACCCGGGTACCGGAAGGCTGGGAAGCCCTCGGCCTGCAGAGCTGCCACGGCTGCGAACTGCCCTACCTGTTCAATCATCCCACCGGGCTGGTGCAGAACTTCCTGCTCGGCCTGGTGCTGACCCCGGAAGGCAACCAGCCGGTAATCGGCGACCTGAACGGCAACGGCGTGACCGGCAGCGATGGCGACCCCCAGGATATTTTCCTGTCCATGCAGTACGGCGCCGACGACGCCACCGTCAGCGAACTGATGATGACGATGTGGACCAACTTCGCGAAGACCGCCAACCCCAGCCCACCGAGCCTACAATGGCCGGCTTATACCGAGGCCAACGACACCTACCTGGAGATCCGACAGGATACGGAAGCCTCAGTGGAAACCGGCGTCGACGCGGCCATGGGGTTGGATTAGGCATCCGCCTGGATCACAACAAACAGCCGGCTCCTGGCTAGCGCCAAGAGCCGGTCTACCCCGTTACGCCTCCGAGACACACAAACGATCACGGCCACTTTGCTTGGCCTGATATAAAGCGCGATCCACACGGTTGAGCATCGATTCCAGAGTATCCCCCGGCTGCAGCTCGGTCAGGCCGGCGCTTACCGTGACGGTGACCGATTCGCTACCCAAAACCGACATGGGCGTCTCGGCCAGTCGGCGGCGCAGGCGATCGCCGACTACCGTGCCCCCGCCAGCGTCGGTATCCGGTAGCACCACGATGAATTCCTCGCCGCCGAGGCGGCCGCACAGATCTACTTCACGGGTCACCGCGCGGAGCAGCCTGGCGAACCCCAACAGCACCTGATCCCCACCGGCATGCCCCCAGGTGTCATTGATACTCTTGAAATAATCCAGATCCAGCGACAAGACAGCCAACGGCACGCCCGAACGTAACGAATACGCCATTTGCCAGCGTAGCGACTCCATGGTGGCACGCCGATTGGCCAGCCCGGTCAGCTCGTCGGTACGCGCCAGCAGGCTGAGCTGATCGCGCATGGCATTTTGGTGAATCTCGTAGCCCACCGTGTCCGCCAGCAGCTGCATGAACACCAGATCGTCACGGGAAAAGGGCTCACAGGCCCGCACCGAGGAAAAATTCACCGTGCCGTACAGCTTGCCGTTCACCTGGATTGGGCTGCCGATATAGGCCTCCAGGCCGAAATCGCGGTAGCACGGATGGGTGCGGATCTCACTCTCCCCGGCGTGATGAAAGCCCACCGGGCCGCCCGCCTCCAGGGCGTGCACGCAATAGGTACCGCCAAGATCAAAGGTGTTGCCCGGCGACACACCGCCGGCCGGGTCGTGGCAATGCTCGACCCGGTACACGTCATCCTGGATGCTGGACAGAATCGCCAGTTCCAAGCCAAAGTGCCGCGCTCCCAGCTCAAGGATAGCGGCTAGCCTGGCGCCATGATCCCGTTCGGTATCGGCGGTGATGGAATGCAACCGTTGCAAGGTATCAACGGATTGCTCCGCGGAACGCGCGGGCCGAACCAACGCCAGGTATCCCTGGATTTCACCCGAGGCGCTGGGCAGCCCCCCGGCGGACGTTTGCCCCAGAAACGTGGCGCCGTCGGAAGAGCGATATAATACCCTGTACGCTGAAAAGACCGGGTCCGCCTGTGGGTTATAACGCTCCTTGCCCAGGTTCAGGAAGTCGGTCGGGTCCGCATACAGAATTTCGGTCTTCCGGCCCTGCAAGTCTTGCAGACTGTACCCGAAGAGCGTCACCGCCGCCGTATTGACATACCGCACCCGGCGCTCACGGTCCGCCACTACCACGGCCTCAGGGAGCGAGTCGAACAGGGTCGCCAGCGAGAACAACGACCACTCCGTTAAATCATCGCGGTTCGCGGTTTCGGCGTGGTGCGCCTGATCGTGGGAATAAGGATCAGTGGGGGGCATGGCCTATCTCATCGTCGGCGTCAAAGACAGCTAGAAGTGTAGAGTAATCACCGTACAACGCCACCCCGTGGGCCAGCCCCCCATCGCCCGGACGGGCCGGCGCTGTTACTTCTTCAACTGGCCGCTGTCGACCAGCTGCTGGAAGAATTCGTTCAGGGACTGGTCCAACGGGCGGTACTGGATGCCGAGCTGCTCGCGGCTACGGCTGTTGTCGGCTCGCCACGGGAGATTGACGTTACGGCTGACGAACTTGCGGGTGAGGGTTTTGTTCACCACGGGCCCGACCAGCCACACGGCGGCCTTGGGCAGGGTGCGCTTGGGGATCGGGTATTTCTTGCCGAAGCGGCGGCGCAGCACGGCGGCCATCTCCGGGAAGTCGGTGTCATGGCCGGAGAGGATATAGCGGCCATTGGCTTCAGGCAGCCAGGCGGCGCGCAGATGCGCTTCGGCCACCTCACGCACGTCCACCACGCCGATGCCCACATCGGGCACGCCGGGCTTCGCGGTGCCATCGCCGAACTGACGCAGAATATCGAAACTTTCCGAGGTGGCGTTCGGGTTAATACCCGGCCCCACCACCAGGGACGGATTGATGGTGACCAGATCCCAGCGGTCCTGGGCGTCGGCGATTTTCCAGCCTTCTTTTTCCGCCACGGTCTTGGAGTAGGCGTAGGGCTGATGGCTCAGGGACGAACTGGTGTTCCAGTCCGCTTCGGTGAACACGCCGTTGGTGGTGTGCTTCAGGTCCGCGTTGTCGCCGTAGATCGCCGCGCAGCTGCTGGTCAGCACCACCCGCCTCACGGACGGGGTGTCGTTGACGGTCTCCAGCACATTGCGGGTGCCCAGCTGCGCCGGTTCCACCAGCTCTTTCTGCGGGTCCTTCACCGTGGTGGTGAACGGCGACGCGGTGTGAAACACCACCGAACAGCCGGCCATGGCCTCCGCGTAGGAGCCGGGGGAGAGCAGGTCCGCCTTGAAGTAGCGGATACTGCCCGGCGTCTTTTCAGCGATGGCGTTCAGATACTGAAGCTTGTGGCTGTCATCCGGGTTGCGCACCGCTGCGTGCACGGTGACGCCCTCTTCCAGCAAACGCTCCACCAGACGGCCGGCCACGTAGCCGGTGGCGCCGGTGACCATCACCGGCGTGCTCGTATCGATTTGCATAGTCAGCCCCTTTACCAAGTCGGCCACCATCATGGCGCCGGCGGGCGGACCTGTAACGGGCCTTTCGTGCCAAACAAGGTGGACATTAGGTTACCCGGCACGCCACAGGGTTCACTCGTGTTGAAGGATATTGAGCAGCTTGCCGAACGGATCACGCACGTAGAAGCGCCGCACCCCCCAGGGCTCGCTGACCGGGCCGTACTCAATCGGTACACCGGCATCATTAAAGCGGGACAGAGCGCCTTCCAGATCGTCCACCTCGATGGACAGATCGGGCACCAGCGTCCCGGAGCCGCCCTCGGACCCGAAGCTCACCTGCACCATCATGGTTTCATGGGAACCATAGGTGCGGAACCAACCGTGATCCATCAACCGTTCCAGGCCCAGGATGTCGCCGTAAAAGCGATCCGCTTTGTCCAGATCCGACGTCGCCGTATTGGCCATGATGCGCTTCACTTTCATGGTCTACCTCGCGCGTCACGCGTTCGTTCAACACTGCTAGACTCAGGGCGGTTATAACAGGCGGAGACAGATGGTGGCACCCCTATGGATTCGCTGATTTCAGCGGCGGCGCGGGCCCTGGCCGGCGGCGACCCGTTGCGGGCGCTGAACCATGTCTCGCTGCGCGACGACGCGCCGGCGCTGGCGTTGCGCGGCATCGCCATGGCGCAGCTCGGCGACCTGGCCCGCGCCCGGGCGCTGTTGCGGCGCGCGGCGCGGGCCTTCACCACAAAGGAAACGGTGGCGCGCGCCCGCTGCGTGGTGGCCGAGGCGGAGGTGGCGCTGGCCGCCCGCGACCTGCACGCCTCCTCCAAGGCGCTGGACGCGGCGCGGGAGACCCTGCAGCGCCACGGCGATACCGTGAACGCCGCCCACGCTCGCTACCTGGCGATTCACCGTCTGTTGCTGATCGGCCGGCTCGACGAAGCGAAAGAGCAGCTGGAAGCGCTGCCCTGCGACACCTTACCACCTGCCCTTCAAGCCACACACGGACTGGCCGCCGCCGGCATCGCGTTACGCCGGCTCGACACAGGGACCGCGCGCGCAGCGCTGGACCAAGCCGGGCAAGCGGCGCGCCGCTCGGGCATTGCCGCACTCATCAATGAAGTGAACAAAACCGCTCGGGTGCTGCAGGCGCCGGCGGCGCGACTGGTGGCACGGGGTGACGAAAGACCAGTACGGCTCGATGACGTGGAAACGCTGTTCGCCTCGCCCAGCCTGGTGGTGGACGCCTGCCGCTACAGCGTGCGCCAGGCCAACACCGTCATCGAACTGGCGACGCGCCCGGTGTTATTCACCCTGGCGCGCACGCTGGCCGAAGCCTGGCCCGGCGACGCCCGCCGCGACACCTTGATCGAACGCGCCTTCCGCCTGCGCCAGGTGGAGGATTCCCACCGGGCGCGCCTGCGCGTGGAAATCGGCCGGCTGCGCAAAGCGCTACGCCCGCTGGCCCGGCTGCACGCCACCCGTCACGGCTTCAAGCTGGAGCCGCTGACCGGCGATGTCGCCGTGCTGGCCCGGCCGGTGGAAGACAAGCACGCGCCGATACTGGCGTTTCTTTCCGACGGCGAAGCCTGGTCCAGCTCCGCCCTGGCGCTGGCGCTCGGCACCAGCCAACGCACCGTGCAACGGGCGCTGGACGCCTTGGCGAACGCCGGCAAAGTGGAAGCCCTGGGGCAAGGCCGCGCGCGCCGCTGGGTGGCGTCGCCGGTGCTCGGATTCACGACAACCTTGTTACTCACCGCGCCACTGCCGGGCGGCTAGGATGGCCTGAACCTAAAAGGAGGACATCACCATGAAACAGTCACAAGCACGAATCACCCGCGAGTACGGCCCCTTCCCCGGCGCGTCAACGGTGGGCGGCGTGGACTACGACGGCCGTTACGTCTGGCTGGCCACCGGCGACAAGCTCCAGGCCCTGGACCCGGCCAGCGGTGAAATACAACAAACACTGAACGTGGCGGCGGACGCCGGCACCGCCTTCGACGGCACCCACCTCTACCAGATCGCCGAAAAGCAGATCCACAAAATCGACCCGAAGACCGGCGATATACTCGCCAGCCTGCCGGCCCCCGGCGACGGCGAGGACTCCGGCATGGCCTGGGCGGAAGGCTCGCTGTGGGTCGGCCAGTACCGGAAACGAAAGATTCATCAAGTGGATCCGGAAACCGGCGCCGTACTGCGCACTCTGGAGTCCGACCGCTTCGTCACCGGCGTGACCTGGATCAACGACGAACTCTGGCACGGCACCTGGGAAGGCGACGACGCCGACCTGCGGCACATTGATTCGCAGACCGGCGACGTGCTCGAGCGCATCGACATGCCCGAAGGCGTGCATGTATCCGGGCTGACCTACGACGGCAACGGGCTTTTCTATTGTGGTGGCGGCCCCACTGGGAAAGTCCGCGCTGTCGCCCGGCACGGGTAGCAGTGCAATGAAATGGGTTCAGGTTGAGCTGGGCCCGTTACAGGAGGCGGAGCCGCCGGGGCGCTAGGCGGCCAGCTACGCCGTCTGGTCGTTAACCTGCTTGCGGTCTTTTACCGGCGGCAGGCCGAACATCCGCGCGTATTCGCGAGTAAACTGCGGCACGCTGGCGTAGCCGACATCGAACGCGGCGCGGCTGGCGCTCTTGCCCTCCGCCAGCATCAGTCGGCGCGCTTCGATCAAACGCAGCTGCTTCTGAAACTGCAGCGGCGACACCATGGTGACCGCGCGGAAATGCTGGTGGAAGGCGGACCGGCTCATGCCGGCTTCCCTGGCCAGCCGCTCAATGGTCAGCGGCTGCGCATAGTCTCGGCGCAGTATCGCCACGGCCCGCGCGATGCGCCGAACACGGCCGTTCGGCGGGCCGAGCCGCCGAATCGCTTCACCCTGCTCGCCGAGCAGCAGCCAATAGTGGATCTCGCGCACCAGCGACGTGCCCAGCACCGCCAGCGAAGCGGGGCGATCCAGCAGCCGCACCAGCCGGAGCACGGCATCACGAAGGTGGTTATCGATAACGGCGGGCGTTTCCAGAGCGGGCTGTTCAGCACCGCCGATCACCACATCCAGCTCCGCAATCACTGACGGGTCCAGATCCAACGCGAACGCCAGATAGGGCCTGGCGATGCTGGCCTCACTGATACGGCTGACGGTGGGCATCGCGGCTGGAACGATCATTGAATCCCCAGATGCAAAGCTGAGATCCCGGTTGCCGAGGGTGACCTGCTTGCTTCCCTGCAGCACCAGACACACCAGCGGGCTGGCGACCGTGTGCTCCAGCCCACCGGGGGCGTCACCACGCACCAGGAACAGCCCCGGCACCGGCGTCGGGGCGATCCCCGCCGCGTCGGCGTGGGTTCGGGTGTAGTGATCTACGGCTTGGCGCAAGGCATCGGACATGCCCCATTGTTATCCAGTGTCGGCTCCGGGTACAGGCATCCAGGACAATCAGGCAAAAACGAGCGTGTTTTAAGCATCCTACGTTGCCCGCCTCCGACTACCGTATAAACCTCAGCAACGGGAGAACACCATGACCGATAACGCCACCCGCAATCCGGGACCGACCCCGCAACCACAGCCGATAGCCGCCCGCCCTCACCGGGGCGTCGAGGTCTCCGGACAGGACGACGAAGAAGGCCGTAAAGCTTTCTACATCCACATCGAAGCACTGCCCGGCAAGGAGAACGAGGTAATCCGCATGCTCGAGGACATTCTGGGGTGCGTGCAAGACGAACCCGCCACCGGACCCTGGTATGCCGTACGCTATTCGCGGTCGACCTTCGGCATCTTTGAAGTCTTCCCCAGCCGCGCCGGCCGCCAAGCGCATGTGGAAGGGGGCGGCGGCGAGATATTCCGGGACGTGGCGCGGATGAACGACATTCTGGCGCGCCCGGCGCATGTGCACCGCCTCGATGTACTAATGAGCAAAGAGGTATTCGCCTGATCCCGGGCGGTACTCTAGCGACGCCGGGCGAACCAGGCGCGAATCAACCCGGCCTGGAAGAAGGTTCGTGGCGCCTCGAAGCCGCCGGCCCGCAGAATGGCCTCGACCTGGTCGGGCGGCAGCACGGCCACGTCCTTGGCGTAGGTGGCTTTCATCCGGCGCAGCCCTTCGTCGCTGACGTCCGTGGGGGTGATGGTTCGCTGCCAGACGCGTAGTAAATCGTCGTAACCTGGCGCGTCCTGCTCGGTGGACAAATCAGAACTGGCCAGCATGCCACCCGGCACCAATCGCTCGGCGATCTGTTCGAAGAACGCCGAGCGCGCCGTTTGATCCAGGATGAACTGCGATACCAGAAAGCTGGTGGCGGCCTGGTAAGACGCACCGGCCGGTAACGAATCCAGGTAGCCTTCATGGAATTCGCACCGCTCGGCGATGCCCGCCTCGTCAGCCCGGCGCCGGCACACGTCCAACATGCCACGGGCCGGTTCCACGGCGGTGAACCGCCAGCCGGGGAAGCGGCTGGCCAGATGCAGAATCTCACTGCCGGTGCCGGCGCCCACGCAAAGAATCCTGGCGTCCTCAGGCAACGCCGCGAACACGGACTCCAAGAGGAAGTACAGGCATTGGTTGATCGGCGCGGTTCTTTCCCACTGCTTGTCGTAGCCCGGCGCCATCTGGTCAAACAGGGCTTTCAGTTCGTTGTCGTTCACTGACTATCCTCTCAACCGAACGGGCGCACGCCGATCAGAGCGCCGTGCAGCCAGAAGGCGAACAGCGCCCAGGCAAGCACGCCCACCACCAGCGTAATCACATCGCCCTTGAGGGTACCGGGCGCGTAGGTGACGCCCTGGGCGCGGTCACGGCGGCGCAGCCTGGCGAACGCCACGATCGCCCACACCAGGAAAGCACCGAACAGCACCACGTCGTGCAGCAGGCCGATGGCCAGCAGGTGGCCGAATGCCCAGACTTTGGTGCCCACCACCATAGGGTGGCCGAGGCGGGCGCGAATACGGTTGCCGGGCACATAGGCGGCGGCCAACAGGATGAAGGCGACCAGGGTGAACAACGCATTGAGATGGCCCAGCCACGCCGGCGGCGCGTACAACACCACCGGGTCCAGCCGGGCCCGTTGAAAGCCCAGCACGATCAGCACGAAGCCAGCCAGAGCGATCAGGCTGTAGAGGCCTTTCCAGGGCAAGAGGCCCATGCCATTGACGCGGCGCTGCCGCCATTCCGGGAAGAAGCCGACGCAGTGAATACCCAGGAAAATCAGCAAACCGAGAATCAGCATTATCATTGTTGTGTGTCTCCGGGCGATAAAGGGGTGGCCCTATAGTGCCGCAATCCGGACGACGGGAACATGACCCGCAGCCGTTACGCCTCGGCCTCCGGCGCTTTCAGGGCCTTGCTGTAGAACCCGGACGGATCGAAACAACACACCCGCTTTTCGCCGGACGCCAGCTTGTCCAAGGCGTCGTTGATCCGCTTGGCGCGCGTCTTCGCCTGCTTGGCGGTAACCACCCAATGAATCCAGTCCACGCGCGCCAACGTAGTGGTGGCCTCCCAAGTGGCGAGGGCTTCCGGAGAGGTCTTTAACGCCTCACGCAAATCCTCGGGCACCTCCGGTTCTGGCTCCTGCGCCACGGGTGTGATCTCAAGCTCGGCGACGTCGCCCGGGGTGGCCTTCGCGGCGCGCTGCAGCTTGGGATCGATTCTCAGCCAATGACTTTTCTGGCCATCCGGCTCCAGCAACAAAGCCTTGAAGCCTTTGCCATTGAGGGTGCCGTCCACGGAGGTTCGGCCGCGTCGCGGTAGCTTCGCACTGGCGTCCTTGGGGAGCACCACGAAGGCCCACTCTTCGCCGTCAGCCGGTTTTTTCGGGCGGAGCAATCGCGCGCTGAATTGAGATCGGGTGTCTTTGTTCGCCATCGTCCATTACAGCCGTTCGGTGTGGAAGGATGATTGAAGCGTGCCAGAGCACCGCTCGGTGTCAACCGGCACCGTCACGGTCTCGACATCATCTCAGCTTGCGGTAGACGCGACCGCCGTCCTTCTTTTCCCCGGTGTCCTCGACGCCCTCGAAACGGCCTTGCCGGACCAGCCGTAGAAAGTCGTTGCCCAACTTAACGCGGTCCCCGATGTAGAGCCCGCTCCAGCCCCGACCGTAAACCTCGGGAAAATGGAACAAGCCGGGCGGCCGTTCACTCAGCGTTTTTTGCAGACGGCTCTGTAGTACCTGGTCCATAAAACACTCCGTTGCATTCGTGGACGTTGGTGGCCGCCATTGAAACGCCGTCGCGGACCGGCGGGCAAGCGAACGCAGACGCTAGTGCCGGGCCGGCCTTCTATGGTCTCCTGGGTGTCCACAACAGGAGCAAACATGGCCCGCGACATTCTGGTTCTCGGCGCCGGCATGGTCGGCGTCTCCACCGCCTGGCACCTGCTGCAACGCGGCCACCGGGTCACCCTGGTGGACCGCAATGCGCCGGGGCGCGAGACCTCGTTCGGCAACGCCGGCATCATCCAGCGCGAGGCCGTGCGGCCCTACCGCTTTCCCCGCGATCTGGCGACGTTGACCCGGGTGCTGCCCAACCGGCAGGTGGATATCCGCTATCAGCCCTACGGCATGGTGCGCGCCGCCCTGCCCCTGTTTCAGTACTGGCGTAACTCCGCGCCGCAACGCTACGCAAGCATCGTCCCCGAATACGCGGCGCTGATTACCCGCGCCCGGGATGCCCACGCGGAGATGATCGACGCCGCCGGCGCGCAGTCGGTGATCCGCACGGACGGCTACCTGGAAGTGTTCCGCACCGCCGAGGCGTTCGACGCGGAATGCCGGCAGGCCGAACAGGACGCCACCGAGTACGACGTCACCTATCGCGTGCTGGACAGCGCCGCGCTCGCTGAAGAAGAACCGGACCTGGCCGCTGGTCTCGCCGGCGCCATCCACTGGACCCAGCCCTGGACCGCCACCGACCCCGGCGCCCTGGTGGCCGCCTACGCCGAGCACTTTCAGCAACAGGGCGGGCACGTTATCCAAGCGCCGCTGGAAACACTATCGCGCAGCGGCAACGGCTGGCGGGCCACGGTCGGCGGCGAAACGATTGCCGCCGAGCAGGTGGTGCTGGCCCTCGGCCCCTGGTCCGCGCCATGGCTCGACCAGCAAGGCCTGCATGTGCCGCTGTTTGTGAAACGTGGCTACCACATGCACTACGACACCCTCGACAACGCCCGCCTGCGCCACTGGCTAATGGACTCCGAAACCGGCTACCTGCTCGCGCCCATGCGCGCCGGCATCCGCCTCACCACCGGCGCCGAGCTGGCGCGCCACAACGCCCAGCCCCACTACCAGCAGCTGGCCGCCGCCGAAGCGGTGGCGCGAACGCTGTTCCCCCTCGGCGCGCGGCTCGACCCTAAACCCTGGATGGGCGCCCGCCCCTGCACGCCGGACATGAAACCGGTGATCGGCCCGGCCCCGGACCTGCCGGGCCTGTGGCTGGCCTTCGGGCACGGACACCAGGGCTTCACCATGGGGCCGATTACCGGCCGATTGCTCGGGCAAATGATGGATGGGGAAACAACGGAAGTGGATATGGCGCCCTATCGGGCGGATCGGTTTTAAGCGGCGGCCGGTGCTATCTGACGCCGTCCAGGCTGGACAGGGCGGCGCCGGGTCGGCCGGCGATCACGCTGAAGGAGCCGTCGGTTTCCAGCACCACGGCGGCGACCTCGCCGAGGGCGCCGATGCCGGCGGAACGCACCGCCGCGCGCACTTCTTCGCGAGTCACCCGGGCGTCGCGCAGCGCGTCGTCGAGCATGGTGCCGTCTCGCAATAACAGGCGCGGCTCGCCGGTCACTATCCGGCGCAGCCACGGCATGCGGGTGCTCGACCAGGAAATGGCGAACTGCATGCCGATTAGCAGCGCCAGGGCCAGCAACCCCTCCGCCAACGCCACGCTCTTGCTCAGCACGATGGTCGCCATGGTCGAGCCGATCGCCACCGTGACCACCAGATCAAAGGCGTTCATCTTCGCCAGCGTCCGCTTGCCGGACACCCGCAGCATAAATACCAGCGACACATAGGCCAGCACGCCAATAAGCAGCGTGCGGCCCAATACCGACCAACCGTTAAAAAAGATCGCTTCCATACCGAATCACTCCCTGTACGGCGAATCACATCAGCATGGCAGCCATCCAACCGGATAGCGAACAGGGTGGGATCGCCTTACTTAACGCGGTAGAGCCCGCAAAGCTTGTTGCCGTCCGGGTCCAGCACGTAGCTCAGGTGCATGGCGCCCATGGCGCTTTCGCGCAGGCCCGGCGGGTCCTCGACGGACGTGCCGCCGTGGGCCACCGCCACGTCGTGCAGCTCTTTCACCTGCTCCGGCGACTCGCACTTGAAGCCGATGGTGCCGCCGTTGGCGCCGGTGGCCGCTTTGCCGTTGATGGGCTGGCTGATCGCCAGCGTGTTGCCGTCGTGGCGATAGAACAAGCGGATGACCCCGGCAGGGGTTTCGTTACGGATTGGCTCGCCGGCGCCGAGCACGCCGAGTACCGCGTCGTAGAAGCGCTTGGAACGTTCGATATCACTGGAACCGATCATGATGTGGTTGAACACGTGGTTTCTCTCCCTTTGCCGCCGGCGTTCGCCGGGCTTTTTGTTGTGGGGCCGCCACTATAGCAGGGTGACCGCGTGAAGGTGGCGCGACGGCGGAGGCTGAACCGGAAAGCGCTTATCAACATCTCAAAAAGCGATGGCAGGCATCATAACAATGCATTTGCCCCATGGCAGCGAGTGGCCGACACTCCGGCCCTCATCCAAGGAGGCACCATGAGCCACGCCGAGCGCACCACCGATTCCGCCCTGAGCACCTGGCTGATCCTGCTGATGGCGACCACCACCGGCCTGGTGGTGGCCAGCAACTACTACGCCCAACCGCTGCTGCACACCATCTCGGATCAGCTCGGCCTGTCCTACGCCAAAGCCGGCATCATCGTCACCACGGCCCAGGCCAGCTACGCGCTGGGCCTGATCCTGCTGGTGCCGCTCGGGGATCTGGTGGAGCGCCGGCGCCTGATCGTCACCATGATGCTGCTCGCCACCGCCGGCCTGCTGGTGAGCGCCACCGCCGGCTCCCTGGCCGCGCTGCTGATCGGCACCGCCATCACCGGCGCGTTTTCCGTGGTGGCCCAGGTGCTGGTGCCGTTCGCCGCCACCCTGTCGCCGGTGGCACAGCGCGGCAAGGTGGTGGGCACGGTGATGAGCGGCCTGCTAATGGGCATCCTGCTCGCCCGCACCGTGGCCGGCGCCCTGTCCAGCCTGGGCGACTGGCACACCGTCTACTGGGTGGCGGCGGCGCTCATGCTGCTCAACACCCTGGCCCTGTGGCGCGCCCTGCCTCGCTACGCCCAGACCACCCGCATGCACTACGGGCAGCTGATTGGCTCGGTGTTCGCCCAGTTCGCCCGCTACCCGCTGCACCGTCAACGGTCGCTGCTGGGCTGCCTGATCTTCGCCATGTTCAGCGTGCTGTGGACCTCGCTGGCGTTCCTATTGTCCAGCGAGCCCTGGTCCTACTCCGATGCCACCATCGGCCTGTTCGGCCTGGCCGGCGCCATGGGCGCGCTCTCCGCCCGCCACGCCGGCGTACTGACCGACCGGGGCCACGGCGCCCGGCTTACGGTGCTGGGCGTGGTGGCGCTGTTGGTATCCTGGGGGCTGCTGGGGCTGGGCGGCTATTCCCTGATCGCCCTGGTCGCCGGCATCGTGCTGCTGGACCTGGCGCTGCAGGCGGTGCACATCACCAACATGAACATGATCTTCAACCTGGACGAGGCCGCCCGGAACCGGCTGAATTCCGGCTACATGTTCCTGTACTTCGTCGGCGGCGCCCTGGGTTCGCTGGGCTCCGCCGCCGCCTACCAGCACTACGGCTGGCTGGGGGTGTGCCTGCTGGGTGGTGGGCTGGGTGTGTTGGGCGTGGGCTATGGGGTTTGGATTCATGTCGGGCCGACCCATAAAGCCCATAGCGGTGTCGCAAAAGAGGAGGCTCGCCCTGTCGATTCCTGACCGAACGGATCGACTATCGGGTACAAAACCCACCGGGAGCGAATCATGCCCAACCAACACGGCGAATTTATCTGGTACGAACTGGCCACCGAAAACGCGGACGCCGCCCAGCAGTTTTACAGCGCGATACTCGGCTGGCGGGTCACCGACAGCGGCCAGCCCGACATGGACTACCGCCTTCTCCATGCCCGCGACGAGGACACGGGAGAATGGCGCGCGGTTGGTGGCTTGATGGCACTGACCGAAGAGATGAAACAGTGCGGCGCCAGGCCGGTGTGGCTGGGCTATATCGGTGTCGACGATGTGGACCGGGCAGTCGCCAAGGTGACTGAACTGGGCGGCAGCGTGCAAATGCCGGCCACGGATATTCCCGACGTGGGCCGCCTCGCCATGGTGAGCGACCCGCAGGGCACGCCCTTCTATGTGATGCGCGGCAACAGCAACGACACCAGCCTGGCGTTCGCGTCCGACCGCCCGCGAGTAGGCCACTGCGCCTGGAACGAATTGGCCACCTCCGACCCAGACGCGGCGAAAGCGTTTTACTTCGAAGCGTTCCGCTGGACCAAGGACGGGGAGATGGACATGGGCCCGATGGGCGCCTACGAATTTATCCGCCACAACGGCGTGATCGGCGCCGTCATGCCCAAGCCCGATGACATGCCCGTGCCGATGTGGCACTACTACTTCCGCCCCGCCGACATCGACGCCGCGATCAAAACGATCACCGAGAACGGCGGGCAGATCCTTCACGGCCCGGATGAAATTCCCGGCGGCGACTTTATCGTTAAAGGCTTTGATCCGCAGGGGGCGCTATTCGCGCTGGTGGGGTCCAGGCGGACTTGATCCTCCCCGGCATGCCGGCCGGCCATGCGCACTGGTGTCTTCGAGGTTGTACTTTCAGGCCAATGCCTTTCACGTTCGGCGCACTGCATAGTGGCAGGCTTGGTTTGCCACCCCACCCGATTCGAGGAAGCACGCATGAGCACCGCACTGATCACGGGCGCCTCCAGTGGCATCGGCGAAGACATCGCACGGCAACTGGCCGCGCGCGGCCTCAACCTGATACTGGTCGCTCGCCGCAAAGAGCTGCTGGACAAGCTCGCCGATGAACTGGCCGCCAGCCATGGCATCACCGCCACGGCCCTGGCCTGCGACTTGGCCGACCGCAAGAGCCTCGCGGCGCTGTTCGATCAGGTGGACACAGCCCTCGCGGAGCACAACGACACCTTGACCGTCTTGGTCAACAACGCCGGCACCGGCTTCTGGGCCCCCTTCGCCGACCAGGATCTGGCGGGCCTGCAGCGGGACATCGACCTCAACGTCACCGCACTCACGACCCTCAGCCACGGTTTTATCAAGCGCGCCCAGGCCCACGGCCAACCCGGTTACCTGCTCAATATCGCGTCCCTGGCGGGCATCCTGCCCACACCCCGCTACGCCACCTACTCGGCCACCAAGGGCTATGTGCGGTTCTTCACCGAAGTGCTGGATTACGAGCTGCGCGACTGCCCCATCAGCGTCACCGCCGCCTGCCCCGGCGGCGTGCTGACGCCCTTCCTGGACCAGGCCGGCCAGACCGTGAAGAAACAGACCGGCATCATGACCGCCGCCGAAGTTGCCAAACTCTGCGTGGACGCCATGTACGCCGGCAAGGTGGTGTACGTGCCCGGCCTGCTCAACAAGGTGGCCGTCTACACCAACCTGCTGCCCCGCCGCCTGCGCGGCTGGCTGCTGGAGCGCAGCATGATGGTGAGCGTGGAGGCGCGGCCGGATGCGAGCCGCTAGAACGTAGACGAAACGAACTACCGAGAAATCCTTGGTAGTTCAACGCAAAGTCGGCATCTGGCACGGCTTACTTAGCAGCCAATGCGCCCGCCGCGCCCAGGTAAAAAGCGCCTACAATTTTATTCGCGCGACGGCTCCGGACAAGCCGACGGCGAATCAAGGAAGCCGCAAGCACATAGCCCCCGTAGACGCCAAAGGATACCAACATAGCGACCAGGCCAAGCGCCACGGACTGCGTTGCATACGAACCGGCATCATGGATGAATAGCGGGTAAAGCATAAGACTGGCGAGCAAGGCCTTGGGGTTCGTCAGGGAAACGAACATCGCAGTCGTCAGCATGGTACGCCGTGACATCGGCTCCGGGGAGACCGCAAGAACACTTGATTTGGCGGTGAACGCCTTATAGCCCAGATAGAGCAGATACAACACACCGAGCCACTTCAGGATCACCAACACACTGGCGTACTGCAGGACCAGAACCCCCAAGCCCGACAGCACCATCGCGGCATGAAGGCCGGTGGCCAGCATGAAGCCAAAGGGAACGAACAGAGAACGGACCACGCCGTATTTCAAGGACTGCCCGACCGCGAAAGCGGCGTTTGGGCCGGGCAACGCCAGCACGGAGGCGAATACCGGCACGAACGCCAGCAGTAAATCTGTATTAGATAAAAAGTTATTCATCATCCCCAGCCATCAGGCAGCGTCACTCAAACGATGGCCTACGCAGCGTCAAAAGTCATCTTTCACAGCGTCGCTGGAACCTCGCACTGACTGGGGCAGAAGGTGCAATATGTATCCGGTCTCCGCCACCCGGGACGCCAACTCCGCCGGCGACGCTTCGAACAACGGCACCCCGACAATCGCCGCCGCTTCGAACACGGCGCCGATGGCGCAGCCCATCTCGCCCTTTTCAATACGCTGTACCAGACCACGGGAGATCCCGGCGCGCTCCGCCAGAGCCTCGGCGGTGACCCCCTGCTCAACGCGAGCACGACGAATCAGCCGCCCCAGAAGCTGGGCGGCGTCGCGGCTATAGCGGGAGTACGGGCGATTATCGGGCTTTGCCATGATCTATTTATAAACCTCAAACGTACTCAGCGATTAATTTATAGATCATATTATAGGGTTAACCGGCAAGGAGCGAACTGGCCGCCCGCGCAGTTGGTAATTGAAGCGCAGCATAATAGTGAGAGTGGTGCGTATTTAGTTTGTCTACTTCTATCGTAGCCAAACTACGACAATGAGCGCTTTCCGAAATAATAAGAACATTGCCGCTCAACTTTGAGAGTCCGCGATCCTAGCCAGCGACGCCTCCAAGTGTTCTGCGTCCGCCGCCCGCTTTTCCTCGGACCGCCGGGCCAGGTTATGCAGCTTACGGCGCACGCCGGGGAGCTCCCGAGCCTGGGGCAATCCTATCAGTGAAAAATCAGGCTGTTCATTCTCCACCGACCATAGGAAAGCGCGCGAGTACTCATCCAGCCAACCAGCGATCCGTGCGAGTAATCGCGCCCGACTGTCCAGCAATTGATCCGCGCTGACCGGCTCGGCGGTCATACCTTGGAAGTGGGTATCGAAGATGGTGTGGAAATCCTGGGGTTCACGGGGCTGCAGTATCTCCCAGGCCGGCTTGGGGCTGCAGGTCAGGTAAGCTAGAAAAGTGCGCCAGAGCGTTATGTCCGCCCGCGCGTCGTCCAGCAGCAAACCGACGTCGAAGAGATCACGAGGATGTTGCCGGGATAGCGCGGCCGCCAGTTTGCCGGCGTATAAATCAGCGAAATCGAGCACCTGGACGGAAGCAAACCCAAACGCCTCTTCGACCGGCGGCCTGACTGTCATCTCCCTCACCGGGTGCACGGTGCCACGCATCACCGGTGTGGTTTCAATCTGTACGCGTGCCCGGCCACGGCTGACCACCAGCCGCGTCACACCCCGCCCCTTCTGTTTCACCGACGCCTGCACTTGCAACTGCAACGGCCGCGCCCGCAGTGCGTCTGCCAAGCCCTCCAGCGCTTCTGTGATTAACGCTGAATCTTCCGCAAAGCGGTTCGCCGGCAACCAAGTCAGGTCGATGTCCACGGATAACCGGGGCAGATCCTGCTCAAACAGATTGATTGCCGTGCCGCCTTTCAAGGCGAAGCGTGGCTCCCGCGCCAGCAGCGGCAAGATGTCGACCAGCAGCTGCACACGATCCCTGTAGCGGCTATCCCAGGTGCTCATCCAAGTCTCCTGGCAGTGTTATCTGGTAAGTCGGATGCAGCCGCCCCCCTGGTACCAGCGCCCGCTTGCCAGAGCCCAGGTCGACCCCTTCCATGGGGACATGGGCCAACCAGGCATGGCCGTGCCGTTCCGCCAAGGCGAGGAACAGCCGCTTGGCCTTGATGCTGCGGCAATGACGAAGCAGCGCGCCCACCCTCTGCGGGCGCAGGGTTGGCATGCCTTGCATCAGCGCATCGGCTTCGTAGACCAGTGCCGCACCCGGCGGGCTATCACACAGCTCCAGCATGGCGCGCTCCGGCGTGGAACAGACGATGCCCTCCAACCCGGAATCCGCCTCGCGGCGCGCCAGCCCTTGGTCCAACAACTGGCGTTCCGGCGTCTCTGCGGTGAAACGCGGCATTTCCAGATCAAAAGGCGCCTTGCCGAAAAACTCGAAACGTACCGCCATCGGCAGCTTCGTCACCCAGCCGGGCAGGCGATCCGGGCCATACAGCGTCACCGTGGGCGCCTCACCCAGACGCAAATAGTGTTCGTGCCCGTGCCAGGCCAGGGCGAACCGCCCACCCACATACAGCGACAACCCCTCCCGGACCTGCAGGCTGCGCACTACCCCCTGCCAGTGCAGCCGCCCGCCTTTGCGCAGGTAGACACCACGCGCCGGCGACACCAGCCAGCCACTGGCCACGTAGCGCGCCACCAGGCTGGTGGAGTAACCGTGGGCCCGCAGCCAACGGCTGGATACCAAGGCGGTATCGTCCAGGCTGGCCAGGAGGCGGTTTATATATCCTTCATTTTGCTCACTCATAGTGAGCAAAATACTCTCAAAGGGAACCAATGCCAATTGCCTTTGAGGTTTACGGAATAGAAATATTACTCACTTACCGTTGGCTTTTTCGGCGCCATGTAAACCGCCCATCCTGCTTTCTTCACACTTAACGGTCCCCTGTGACCGCGCCCACTCCACCAGTTGAAGACGAATCAAACACTGATACGGGAGGCCGGCCTTCTCCGCCTGTTGCTTGAAGTACACGACGGTCTCTTCATCAAGCCAGAGCGTGACCGGCTTCTGCTTGAGCTGTTCGCCGTGCGAATTCCTGGTCGAGGCAGAGAAGTCGTAATCGTCGCGCATACCTATGGTCCCCGTCGTCGGAGGCGTCACGGGCAGTTGTTGCGCAACTTGCAACAACTACGGCCGTGCCATTCATCACGAATGAGCGAACAGGATCGCTCTAGGGGCTTTTCGAGGAAAGTCAGCGAAAGCGGAAGATGGTGTCAGCAAAGAAGGGCGATTGACGTAAGCGATCTCATAGCTCGCAAAAAAAACGGCGGATGGTCAGACGAGGCAGCGGGAGTCAGCAGCCAGAAGTCAGCAGGCGCTTTGATAATTCACCCCCCGTAAGGCTGGATACTACTTCCCAGCCGGCTTCTCCGGGCGATACCGATCCAACACCCTGGCGTCCGCTGCTCCTTCTTCCTGAAAGACTCGCGCAACAGCCTCAACGAGTTCTTCCCACACCCCGGCTCTCCGAAGCACCGGCATTTCCTTGGCCAGGACGTTGCTGAGTTGCCCGCTATTTTGTTCGATGGAACGCAATACGCGATCGGCCTGAGGGTCCGGCATCTCCACCACCTCCTTGAGCGCCGTACGGGCCCGCGCGTGAGTGCGCAGGTATCGAGACTCCACGCGCATCTGCTCGGTCAAGGTCCGACGGAGAATCGCCGCCAGGAAAATCACATGGGGCGTCAGGTCGGGATAGCGCCAAAGCGGCATGGCCTGCTTCGCACCATGGAACACCAGGTTGGACACCACGCCATCCGGGTAGGTGGTTTGTGTCGGTGTGAACTCGACGTGCTGGCGCACGGCCTGCATCAGGGGTTTGGAGACCTCGTCCAGCACCCGGTCGTAGCCGCGCCGCTCGCCCGCGTCATCCATGATCACGGCGGACACCGGCAGGATCACCGGGTCCGGGATCACGCCGTCACGGCGCAGGACATCGTTGATCAGGAAGCGATGCACGCGGCCGTTGCCATCGGCCAGCGGGTGGATGTACACAAACCCGAAGGCCGCCACCGCGCTGCGCATTGTGGAAGACTGGCCCCGGGTCCGCTCCAGAAACACCCGCAGGCCTTGCAGCATCGCGGCAGCGGCATCGTCCGGCGGCGCCACGTAATGCACCACTTCCTGGTAGCGCACCATCTCGCCAACGAACACCGGCGACTGACGAACCCCAAAGTGCTGGATGGTGGTTCTCTCGCCCAGAATCTCCCTTTGCAGATCGGCCAGGCCCGCATCATCCAGAGGCAGGCCCCCCTGCCCGGTGCGCCGCGCCATGACGTCGGCGAAACGCTGTACCCGCCCCACCTGATCGGCCTCCCCTTCGATAGCGAAGCTGGCTTTGCTCTCCCGCAGGGTCATCCACACCGCCGCGCGCACCAGGAGGTCTTCGCCGAACTCTTCGGTGAGCTCGCCAAACAGCGCCCCCACATCCAGCCCCGCCGCCTGGGCCAGCGCCTCGGTCTTGACCACCATCGGGCAAAAATGCCGCGTCCCCGCCAGGTTGTCGTTGACGCGCCAGCGTTTGCTCTTGACCACCTGATCGGCGGACGCCACCACCAGCTTGCTGGCATCGAGGGCATCCACATAGTTGCCTCCCAGCCGTTCGGGCACCGCCAACGCTTGATCCATCAACCATTCGTACAGGAAGGCGGCGCGGCGGGCGTACTGGCCGGTGGGTTCCGCGGCCACCCACGCCTGTACAAACCCGAGCCCGGTGCGCTCGAACAAACGGGCGAGAAACTCCAGGTGCGGTACCTCATGGCGCAGGTGAAACTGCAAATGCGCGGCCGGGTTGGCCGGCGGTCGCATAGCCTCGGGATAGGTTTCCAGCCGGAAGCCATCGTTCACCTCGGTGCTACGACGGCCGCCCACCTGGCTCACCACCGCCAGGGGCCCCAGCGGCACGACGTCATAAGCCCGTGCCAGCCAGGCGGCACCTATGGGATCGGCGGGCAATTCCGTCATGGGGACCTCCGAATAAAACGGCTTATGGACAACCCAAAGCGGTGACACAAACTAGCCGCTGCACAAAACGGGTTAGATGTGCACAAAAACGATTACACCAATAAGGGTTTGCACAAAAATGATTGTGCCTTGGTTGGTGCAAAGTGCCAAGCCCCGGGGGAACAGACAGGTAGCGCGCACTAAATCCAGCCTTTAACAAGCTGCCAAGGCTCAATCCCCCGCCCGCACCAGACTCTCCCGAGAAATCTCCCCAACCGCCCGCGCCCCAGTCAACGTCATCGCCACCTTCATCTCGCTGGCGATCAGGTCCAGCAGGTTGGCCACGCCCTGCTCGCCGGCGGCGGCGAGAGCGTAGACGAAGGGGCGGCCGAGCAGCACGCCGTCGGCGCCCAGGGCGAGCATGCGCACCACGTCCAGGCCGGAGCGGACGCCGGAATCCGCCAGGATCGTCAGGTCGCCCTGCACGGCGTCGGCGATGGCCGGCAGGGCCCGGGCCGAGGAGAGCACGCCATCGAGCTGGCGCCCGCCGTGGTTGGAGACCACGATGCCGTCCGCGCCGAACCGCACCGCCTCGCGGGCGTCCTCCGGATCGAGAATGCCCTTGAGCACCATGGCGCCCTGCCAATACTCCCGAATCCATTCCAGATCCCGCCAGCCGATGGACGGATCGAAGTTCTCGCCCAGCCAGCCGATGTAATCCTCCAGCTGGATGCGGTGGCCCAGATAGGCCGACACATTGCCCAGATCGTGGGGCCGCCCGCGCAGGCCCACGTCCCACGCCCAGCGCGGGTGCGTCACCGCCTGCAGCACCCGCCGCCAGGCCGCGAACGGCCCGGACATCCCCGAATGCCGATCGCGATAGCGCGCCCCCGGCACCGGCATATCCACCGTGAACACCAGGGTCCGCACCCCCGCCGCCCAGGCCCGCTCCAGCGCGTTTTTCATGAAACCTCGGTCGCGCAGCACATACAGCTGAAACCACATCGGCCGCATCATCGCCGGCTGCACCTCCTCGATGGGACACACCGACACCGACGACAACGTAAACGGCACGCCCCGCGACGCCGCCGCCCGCGCCGCCTGCACCTCGCCCCGCCGCGCGTACATCCCGGTGAGCCCCACCGGCGCCAGCGCCACCGGCAGGCTCACATCCTCCCCGAACCACCGCGCCGACAGATCCACCTCCCCCACCTCCTTCAACACCCGCTGCCGCAACGCCAGAGCGCGCAGATCCGCCACATTGCGCGCCAGGGTGTGCTCGTCGTACGCGCCCCCGTCGATGTAGTGGAACAGGAACGGCGGCAGGCGGCGTTTGGCGGCGAGGCGGTAATCGTGGGTGGAGGAGATGATCATGGTTGTCTCCTGGTGGGCTGGCGAACCGGGGAGCCTGGAAAGGAAGTATTCAAATGGTGTGCGAACTAAAGGTCGGCCTCTTTGAACAACTGCGCGGCAGAGACGTTCAACGCCCTGGCTATACGCAGAATGTTCGCCAGGGAGACATTTCGTTCGCCCCGCTCCACCGCGCCAATGTAGGTTCGATGAATCCCGACCTCGGTGGCGAAAGCCTCTTGGGAAATACCGGAGGCCCGTCTTCGCTCCCGAATCACGGAACCCAACTTTTTCTGTGCGTCATTAATGTGAGTAGTCATATTTCAAATTGTTCTTATAGATGACTATAAATCTACATACTATAAGTAGCATATCTGACCGCCAGCTTCTATGATGACTTTACGTATCATCGAAACTCATGGAGGGAATCATGAAGAAGCGCAAACCGAACATTGAGATCGGGCACTATCGTGGAAGCCGCTACTGGGGTGTTTGGGTTGATTCTGAGTTACTTGCTGTAGTTTGTTACCGTAAGGGAGCGGAGGCCATCAAATCAGCGCTACTGGATCGCTAGCGAAGAGAAGGTAATCAGAACCAAGGGGGCATGGTTTCCCCTTTTTTAATAAGGCTCAAGCCTGCCTCCAATGAATCGCGCGAATGTTTTAGTCACAGTGTCTTGTCAGGCCAACATTTAAAACGGCACATCGTCATCATCAAACAGTGGGCTTTCCCCGGTAAATGGGTGCCAGTGACCACACAAACCACATGCACCACCATCAGGAGACACACCCAATCCACGACAAAAGCCACACTCACTCTTGCTCTTAAGATTTTCGCTTTGACTCTCAACCGGCCAAGACTGGTACGCCGAGGCAAACTCCGGATTGGACTCCATAAGGTCGTGAACCAAACCTTCTTTGGTATGCCCATAGTCGATAACCTCTAGAGACAGATGATGCTGAGCGAAGAAGATTGCAAAGCTAAGGCTCCGACCAATAATAGATGAAGCTTCTTGGATCGTTGTCTCCCACTCGTAATGTTCAATAGCGTTACGGGTGTTACGTAACGAGCGAATCAACGAGGCTTCCTGGGCTGACAGCAGCACGCCTCCAATTCGCTCCAACCGGAGAATTGCTTGCTCGACAGTAACTGTTCGTGAATCCAAATTACCAAACTTCTCGACTTTTTCATAAACCAGAGAAGGATGGATTCTTCGAAGACGCTCTTTTAGTAAGAGCTCTATACCATGCCCTACGAAGAGGATCGCTTGCTTGAGTTTTCTCGACTCATTTTGAAACTCACCAGGATATGCCATCAACTCTATAGCTTGCTCCAACGAGTCTATAGCATTTTGAGTAAGCCCAAAGCGGAGAGGCTCGACTATATCTTCCTGCGTCATCGGTCTAACCTGCCCAACGCCCACGTTCAGGCGCGCTTGAGGTGATCGCTACCTTTTCGGCAGAAAACGTGGGCGGCGGGTCAAACGTCACCTGCAACGTGTTGTCAGGCGTCACGAATTTAGCACTCGATGAACCTGAGCAAACCAGTTTTCTCTGTGAATAATTCGCTCTTTATGAAGGTCGTTGTTGAGCAGTTCCGCTTTCGACATCGTTGAGAGCTCTTCCCAGTCTCGATCCAGCACATACGTGGCGTTGTTTATCTGTGTGCTTTCAAGAATGTAAAGCCGCTTCGAGGGGAAGCCAAAAACCACATAACCATCAAAGCCACCTTGCCCTACCGCAACAAAATCAGGTTCGTAGACGTTTATCGCCTCGTGCCGCTTGTCAATAACGGCACGTTTCCCTTCGGGCTGGCGACCAACAATTGGTCGAAGCTTCTTTTGCAAATGCGACCAAGGCATTCGACCTTGCGGCAGAACCTGCCAGTTCAATCGAATTAATTTGTTGGGGAGAACGGGCGCTAGATCCTCTTTAAGAATTTCACACTCGCCGAAGTGCTCAAGAAATAAATTGATTATATGAACCAATGCAGAATCGTTGGCCTCTATGAAATCCTGGGTGGGCGAGCACAAGACTTTTTCACCATTGCCGTCCTGTGCTAAAGACAACTCAACTGAAGGAGGTTCAACGAATGTTCTGGGATATCTCTTATATGGGATCTCAACAATCTTGGACCTCTCGACAGTTTCGTATCGGCCACGAAACTCTTGCCATGTCCACTCGCCGAGACGGTAAGCAGTTTCTTTAGGTTGATCTTTGTGGACATCGTACTTTCCCTCAGCATTAAAACCACTTATCGGCCCAACGGAAGCGGGAAGGATGGCTTCCCCAACCTGTAACTCTGAGGAAAATCCCGCTCTTCGCAGATGATCTACAAACTGATCGAGGTTTCGCAGAGCAACAACGCAACGCTGCCCTCGTTCCACCCCCCTAATGTTATTGCCAACGGTTCTTATCCGTTTCTTTTTTATTGGCACTTTATCCCTCCTAGTGACACCTAACGCTACCGCTGAGCTGCGACCGTTTGCGCCGTCGGCTTTTGGGCCGAATTCCTTTACACCCACGCTTGGATCTTGCTCAATTTGCGTCCCAGGCCTTACCCTCCGTGATCTCTTCAAGGATATGAGTCATCATTAGGCTCGCAACGGCTTCATTCTCGTCCTGGGGCGGGGCAAGGCCCACATCCTTAGTATACTGAGGAACGCTCTTAGCCTTCTCACGAAATCGACGCAACAAGGAATCTGAGTCCAGATCGATCAGGCCATAGCTTACCGCCCAAAAGCCTTGAGCCGCTTCCGATCCCCTTACGCAATCCGCGTCGCCAAGTTTTATATATTTAAGTACGTAGTCGGAAACGACCTGCCATTGCTCACCTACAAGTTTCCTCAAGACACGCACCTGTATGTCTCCGGTATCACGCGGGCTCAAAGGTTGCCCGGAGAATACAGCAGCCAACGCGAAACAGCTGCCAGAAAGGAAGCCAGACAGGAAGGATTTGTCGAACAGCTGAGCGTCCGTTCTTCCAGTACTACGAAACACCGCTTGGAGCACAGGAACCATGGCCGTTGCAATATTTGTGGCCAGCTTTTCGCGCTTATAATAGAACATCTATTCTTTCCTCGTAGTTCTGCCCAACGTCAGCCATCAGCCGCGCGAGGAACGAGCGTCGGCTGTATGGCCTTGTTAAGAATTTCCCCTCTCTTCAAACTGCTTTTTGCGACTGCACAGCTCCTTCATTTCAAATGATAATGATGACATAAGATCCTCAACACATTCCAAGCAGTGCTCCAAGTAACTTTTGTCAATCGAGATTGCGCCATAAGTCTCATTCAAGCCTTGAGTTTCAGAAACAATCTCTCGTATCTGTCTCGGGTTTCTGTATTGATCTATGTCACCGTTAGCGTGCACCAACGCGTTACGTATTTGAACGATACCGTCAATTCTTTTCCAGATGACCTGGTCTACCGTGAAACCGCCAAACCTTTTCAAGTACTTCTTACTTTTCTCCACCGCACTGCCATTTAGATCGCGGGGCCTTAACTCTTCTTGTGTAATGAGCCGTACATCTCGGCAAATTTGAGAAAGGGAAATCTCGACGAATGAAATTAGTGCGGTTATAGTGGACGCGCGAAACGTTCCCCGCACCACTTGATCCCAGTGCACCGGATAATGCCATGCCCAGAACTCTCCCCTATCATTCTCGTCAAGTGCGTCCGCTTCGGGACTAAGAGCTTTAATTTCCGTCTGCCCCGCTTGATCTACCAATTGCTCCATCGCGAGGGCGTAACGCCTTAGATCCGTAAACTTCTGACACGCCCTATTTGATGCCAGCAAGCCCCATTCATCATCCTCAAGAAGGGATCGTCGAAAGGCATTCTTAATGTGCTCTGGCGGGTTTGGAATATCCATAAATCCGCCTAGCACTCATTCACTACCACTTCGGTAAATTTCTCGCCATCAGAGAACCTATAAACGAACTTAATTTTCCCTCCAACGCGAACAAAAGCTTTAATCATTTCTTCGGCGCACATACCTCTTGCAAATTGGTGAACCGCTTCTTCCATCTGGTTTATGGACATACCGGAAGTCTCCGCAATCGACTCTAAATGCTCTCGATCATATGTATACATGATATGGCCTTGTAGCGTATTGCCATATGAAGACGTCGAGTCCCAAATCATTCTCTGGCTTAACCGCATCGGGAGCTCTCTTGCAATTCCCTCGGATAGACGTCGAGCCTCATTACAAATATTTAACTCGGTATATTGGTTCACGCACTCGTCTTCAGCGGCCGCGTGGTAAGGCAGCGCAAGTGCCATTAACGCCATGATGTTAAGTGTCCTACTGACCAACGACATCCTCATACAACGATTCCTAACAGGTATTAGGAGACCGGCTCGAATATCCAGTAAACGCGCCAGCGTCACATCATTTTTATTGAACCCCCCGAACACAAGATAAAAGCAGAAAAGCCAGCAGCTTACAAACCTAGTCAAAAGGCCTCCCCCGATATCTTGACCGACACTTCTCCCAAAAACAAAAAAGGCCGCCGACGCTCCCACGTCGGCGGCCTTTTAAGTAAGCCCTTACTAGCTGGCCAGATCAGATAATTCGCACTCAGTCGTCGCCAGTAGCTTGGACGAGATGTCGTAAGTGACCCTGCTAATCCCGGAATTCATCTCCAGGAACTCATAGGGCAGGTGCGCCCAGAGGGCGGCGTTTATTCGGTACTCACCTCATCACCGTTCGCGCCGCTGATGTCGTCCGCAATCAGGTTCATGACCAAACGTGCCATCAGATCCTTGGCCTTGGGGTCGCTCTCGGCGATCAGCAGCGTGAGGGCGGTGAGGCCTTGCTCGTTCAGGGTCAGGCGCATGCCTTCCTGGCGGAGGTAGAGCAGGAACAGGAAGGCGCCGGAGCGCTTGTTGCCGTCCGAGAAGGGGTGATTCTTGATCACGAAGTACAAGAGGTGGGCGGCGCGTTCCTCGCGGGTGCCGTAGAGGGGTTCGCTGAACATGCTCTGTTCCGGGTTCCCGAGAATCGAGGCCAGACCGTCACTCCGGTCCCGGGCGAAGAGCTCGCTGGCCTCGCCCCGTTCGCGCAGCTCCCCGGCCAGGGCATCGAGGGCACGGCGGGCTTCATCCACGCCCAGCACGCCACGGGCCAGGCGGGCGCCAGGAGGCACGCCCAGCGCGCCTTCGTCGTAATCCTGGAGCAGACGCCAGGTGCGGGCATAGCCGAGGATCAGGCCCACCACTTCCTGGCCGATGTCGGAGACCAGCTCTTGCCGGGTCAGGGTCTGGCCGAGCAGTTCCACAGCCTGCTCCAGCTCGGCGAGGCCCTGTTGGGCCAGACGGTGCTCGTTGAAGCTGTAGCCCTGGGTGAGGTGTTCACGAAGGACGCGGGTGGCCCATTGGCGGAAGCGCACGCCCCGCTGGGATTTGACGCGGTAGCCCACGGAAATGATGACATCGAGGTTGTAGTGATCAATCGCACGCCGAACCTGCCGGTTGCCTTCCTGGCGAACTATCCGGAATTTCCGGATAGTTGCTTCGCGGCCCAGTTCACCCTCTTCGTACACATTGCCGACGTGCTCGTTGATGGTGCGCAGGTCCTTTCCGAACAGCTCCGCCATCTGCTTTTGAGAGAGCCAGACGGTTTCGCCCTCCAACCTGACTTCTACAGGCTGCCTGTCCTCCTCGAAAATCACGATGTCACTCACGCCACCTCCTTGCGATTACCCGTGGAAAGTCCCCCGCGATGCTGGTTCGCATGCTCGGGACCAGGCCGCCATCAAAATCCCTCAAGCTCGTCGTCATCGCCGGCGGTCTCGCGGCGTTTTTCTGACGTCCTGGTCGGCCTTATCTTCGCTCTTTTTCCGCTGGCTGACCGCACCCGTTGCGGCAACCGCTCCCGGGCCAATTCCAGACCCAGGGTATCCTGGTCCAGCGCCATGACCTTGACCATATCATCCAGGCGGCCGAGCACATGCAGGGCGCGCAGGAAGGTGTGCAAGGCGGTGCCGGGGTTGCCGTCTTCCATGCGCTGGACCGTGCTCAGCGATGTGCCCATCCGCTGCGCCAGGCCCTCCTGCGTCCAGCGGCGCATGCGACGGGCCTCCGACGGTCTGGGCCGAAGTTGCGCAGTGCGCGCGCCACCGGCGGCGGCATCGCGGCCGGGTTGTCGAAACCTTTGAGGGTTGGGGACATCATTTTAAAACCTTCATATATGACTATTTACCGATCATAACAGTCCTTATATGAATTTTTATATCGCACGAGCCTGGCCGGCCTTGTGGTAGGGGCCGACTCCGTGGAGTTCCTGGGTGAAGAGAGAGCAGGTCTGGCGAGCCCATGAAGAACCGCGAATCCCGCAGCCAGCGGCCTTGCTCCACGGGAACAGCCCCTGAGCCTATGCGCAACAGTTGTTGCGCATAGCGTTGATAGCTGCGCATAGGCGTGCTTTAATTGCGCATAAATCTCAATGCGCAACATACTCGATCATGGCGAAGCAAATACCGGAAAAGGAGCTGCAGGACATTGAGGCGGTGGTCTCCGCCCATCCTGAGGGTGTCGGCCTTCAAGCCGTCCTGGACGCTCTTGAGCAATCGTTGCCCCGGCGCACACTCCAGTACCGTTTAAAATACCTGGTGGACGCGGGCCGGCTCATCAAGACCGGGGAAAAGCGGTGGGCCCGATACCTGCCTGCGGATACCGAGCGCAGGACGAGCAGCAGCGTTCGGGAACCCTCCCACGAAGAAACGGCGGGGGCTATACCCGTCTCCCGCCAGGCCGCCGAGATCCAGAACGCCTTGCACAAACCGCTTCGGTCACGCAAGCCGGCGGGCTATCAACACAGCTTTCTTAATCAGTACCGGCCCAACCATACGGCGTATCTTTCACCCGCCGAGCGCGCGCATCTTCGGGAAATCGGTACGCCGCCCGCGGGGCCCCGGCCCGCAGGCACCTATGCGAAACAGATTTTGAACCGCCTGCTGCTCGATCTTTCGTGGAACTCCAGCCGCTTGGAGGGGAACACGTACTCTCTGCTTGATACGAAACGGTTGATCGCCTTTGGGGAAGAGACGGCGGGCAAGGCGCACGTCGAGTCGCAAATGATCCTGAACCACAAGGACGCCATCGAATTTCTTGTAGGCTCGGCGGAGGAGATCGGCTTCAACCGCTATACGATCCTGAACCTTCATGCGCTGCTGGCCAACAACCTGTTGGCCGACCCGGAAGCGACCGGCCGCTTGCGCCGAATCGCGGTTGGCATTGAGAAGTCCGTGTTTCATGCCCTCGAAGTGCCACAACTGATTGAAGACTATTTTGATCAGGTACTGGCGACGGTCGGCGCCATCGCCGATCCCTTCGAGCAGGCGTTCTTTATCATGGTTCAGTTGCCGTATCTGCAGCCGTTCGATGACGTGAACAAGCGCGTTTCCCGGCTGGCGGCGAATATACCCTTCATCAAAGCCAATCTGATTCCCCTCTCCTTCACGGAGGTACCCGCCGACATCTATACCGAAGCGATGCTCGGCGTGTATGAACTGAACCGGATCGACCTGCTCAAGAATGTGTTCATCTGGGCTTATGAGCGGTCGGCGGCGCATTATACCGCCGTGCGACAATCGCTCGGCGAACCCGACCCATTCCGGTTAAAGCATCGTTCGGCATTGCAGGAAGTCGTCCAGAATATTGTGCTGGAGCGGATGACCAAGAAAGCCGCGTTCAACCGCATTGTTCATTGGGCGGAACAACATATTCCGCCAGAGGACCGGCAGCGATTCAGGGAGGTGGTCGAAAGCGAAGTGCTCGGCCTGCATGCCGGCAACTTCGCCCGCTACCGGATTAAGCCCTCGCAATTTTCGGCTTGGCAAGAGGCTTGGTTGGCAAGCCGATGAGACACAGCCGGCTAATGTGAGGCACAGAGGCTGCAGCAAGGGTAGTGAATACAGATTCATTATTGGTCGGTGATCTCTACAATATCGAATCCGAAAAAGCCCTTTTTCACTGTGCCTTCCAGAACATCCCCTGCCTGGGGCCTTTTTTGGTTATCGAGGCCCATATACTTGAATGAGCGAGCCCCATCAGTGAGTAGTACGTACTCCATCAAATCGTACCGCAGCACCCTCTCGCCGGAACCTTTTACGACAAATTCCTTCTTCTGATAACTCGGTGAGGCCAGCTGGTAATTTAGCAACGCAACACATGCAGTTGAGAGAAAAACCACAAAGAAAGCCGCCACGGGCCAACTGAACGCGATCTTTGCTTTGCTGAAGAGAAGCTTGAGCCCTGTTGTCAAAAGCAGACCGATAGCGATGCTCGCTAGCGTCAAAATGCCATCATCAAGAGTGTTACTGAATAGTGATCGGATCAGCTGAATCGAAGCTATGATCCAGCCTGCTACGATTATCGCTATCAGGAGATTTTTTATCATGGGTTCTGGCCGCTCGCATCGACGGCGCTCTCGCGCCGGCCCTTTCACGTAAGCCCTTACTACCAGCCTAGATCAGATCATTCCCACTCAATTATTTACAAGACGATAAAGCCAAGCAAAAACAAGTGGTTATCAATCAAAACAGGAAAGATACCATGAAAAATACCATACCCATCATAAGCCCCCTCATTTTTCGGCCACCATCAATAGCTCTTTAGGCAGGCAAATCAGCCCTGCGTGGTGGCGAGACGGACACGCAAGGCCTGCTCAATCTCCTGATGGATGTCGAACTGAACCTCTGCTTCAACCTGAAGGGTCACAGCTATCGCGAACATAATATCCTCATCCTGGCTCAGCCCACCGCCCGATGCGTCACGACACTGCACGCGAATCGGAATATCCGCTTCATCCCCAAACTCCGGAATGGCCTGGACTCTGTTCTTCAGTCGCTTAGACCACACAGACCCACGCTTGATTATGTTCGCATCAAGACCATCGGAGGACATATCGAAGCCCCATCTACCGTCATCCTCATCATTGGCCTCGTTGAACGCTGTAGCCTCCAACGCAGCAAGCCGGTATTGAGCTCGTGAAGGGTTGACCGGCGAGAACCAAGCCAGGGTGACTCGCATGGCTCGTGGAAGCCTCTCTCCAGACAATGATGGCGGCACGGGCATCCTAAAAACCTGCGCACCATCTTTCCGGATCACTCCCAAACCCACCATCGTCACTCCTGCTTCAGGTGACTCCCACATCATGGCGTTTTCGAGATGGCCGTGACCGAAGTGGCGGCAAACCTCCTCCTTTGCTCGGGCGTGCTGGTTGTTGCCAAGTCGAGCCCGCTCTTCATGATAGAGATCGTGTGCATCTTGGGGCCACCGAGCCGCATTAACAGCCAAAACGCGGGTCAGTAGAGCATTCTGACGACGCGTCAACTCCAACCCTTGGTAGGGACCATCCTCTCCCGTAAGAGCTTCTGCGGCGCGCAAAAGGGAGCGGGTAACTAAGGCAGCAGCAGGGCTCGTGCCACGCGATTTCTGTGTGGCATTCTGCCCAGGCGGGGATGCCGCGATTAGGCCTGTGCGTAGAGAAGGCTCCACCGCCCTCAAGGTAACATCCCCGCCCCTAGGCATGGCACGCACCTCCAGACAGCCACCCGCAGCCAGAAAGTCGGGCTTTATAGACCGCCGGGAGCCCAGTCCGAGGGCGCTAGTCATTTGCGGCACCAATTCACCATCCTGCTCCAGTTTCAACATGCCGGCTTGCTGCGGGGGCACATCATCCACCAGATCAAGCGACAATGCACCGACTGTAAGAGCATTCAAGGACTCTGCCGGCGAAAGCAGAGTTCGATTAAAAATACCATCGCGCATCGCGCTTCGGACTGCCGTTCGCCGATCGGCAACAGCAGCATCTTCGACATCCATCATCCTGGTTTCTGGAAGGGTAAGGTGACCGACATTACCGGCCGAGACCACAAACAAGAGCCCTTCCCTATCCGCCCACCAGTCCATCAACCGTGCGAGAGCACTGATGTGACCAGAGAAATGGCTATCACGGACACCAATGGAGAAATTCACGACAAAAACGTCAGGCGCGACTGGCTCATCGGTGCCAATCAACCGCATCAAGGTCGTATGCACCACATCAACAAAAAGGCGGTTATTCGCAGTCTCGGCACCCTCTTCCCGATCGATCAACACAGGCACACTAACCAGTCGAGAGTCAGCCAGTGGCCTGCCGTCTGCTTGAAGATCTCCACGTAATATCAGCGAAGCCATCGCGGTAGCGTGGTAGCGCTGCCCCACCGGCGAAAGCCTGACCAAATCGTGCATGTCTTCAATGACAACACCACCATCCAGCGCCCGGTGAGCAGCTACAGGTGTACCATCCAGCAGAGCCGCGCGTATTGGCGCCTCCAAGTCAAAGTCACCCTGGATGACACGATCCCCTCCCACAGCATCCGCACCTCCCGGCAGCGCTTGGCCGATTGTTTGAGGCACGATGAACTGAACCCCCTCAAGGGTCGCCAATCCACCGATATCGGCAGGATTGGTCAGCATTTGCCTCACAGCATGACAGGGCAATTCAACAAGGAGCGCTTCATATATGAAGCCGTCTTCGGAAATGGAGCTCCGATCTAAGATCGAGCCTTCACGCGCAGCGACATGTTGCTCTAATTCTCTACGCCAACCAGCACGTTTTTCAGCGCTCGCAGTTGGCCAAATTTCAAACTCAATCGAGATCGGGTCGTCGTCTTCCCTGAAAGCCAGGCGATCTTCGATGATTGCCCTTGAATCAGCACCAAGCCGATCCTGGGGCCCCCAAGGGCGCAATTCGAGGAGCAAGTTAAACACATTCCACCAGGGCCCAGCCCCGCGGGGCGCATTCTCTCCACGCTGATGAGCCCTCCACAACGACAACATCCTCTGGAATGACTGAACCGTTGGAATGGTTGCGTACAACGTGCGCACAAGCGAGGCCGACTCCCCTGCCGGCTGGAAACCTTCTGGATAATCCTCGATAGCTTCCAGCTCCTCCTCAGAGAAGACTTCCAGTCCGGCCCGCTGTGCCACCTTAGCGAAATCTGAAACGCTTCCAGCCGTCACAAAGACAAGCGCACGCTCAGGAGCAATGCCTGTAGGATCTTGCCGCAGGGCAACGAGAGGGTCGTCGCCGCTGAGCGCGGCACTTAATCTGTCAAAAGTGGCCTGAAATCGCATCCCTTGCTGCGCTCGACCAGGGCCTGACGGCCTCGGCGGTATACCTGGACTTCCTGTCCGGCGAATGGCATCGACCGGATCAGGAAACCGAAGGATCGGTCTTTCCACCCTCTAGTCCCCCTTGAACCCTCGACTTAGAGTGAGACCGGAATGCTTTGACACGGTCGTCTAATATTGACCGAAGCTCCCGAGCCCCTTGCGACAAGGCTATTCTTCGTCTCACATCTAGAAAAAACGACTCTGCCTCTGAAAAACTGACAGGATCAACAGACTCGAACAAGCGCTTGGCTGTGTACCCTGGCTGCCCTTCCAAAGTTTCGAGCTGATCATGGAAATATTTGATCATTTGCTTGGATGATGGGGCCCCCAAGTTTAGGCGGATCTCAAATCGACGCCATGTGGCGCGATCCAAAAGTTCCGGATGGTTTGTCGCGCCGACAAGCACGCAGTACGGAGGCAAATCATCGATCTGAAGCAGGAGAGTCGTTATAACCCGTTTTATCTCGCCAGTCTCATGGATGTCGCCACGTTCCTTGCCAATAGCATCAAACTCATCGAAGAAAAGCACACAAGGCTCCGTTCGCACGAAGTCGAATAGCCGTCGTAGGCGCTGTGCTGTTTCGCCCAAATAGCTCGTGACAACTGCATCATAGCGGACAGTAAAAAGCGGGAGAGATAACTCACAAGCTATGGCCTCAGCCAACGATGTCTTGCCGTTCCCAGGGGGCCCCGCCAGAAGCAGTCTGTGCCTGGGCTCAAGACCATATGCTCGCAATACATCTGCCCGACGCTGCTCCTCAACAAGTTCGACACATGCCTTATGGGTCGACTCATCCAGATACAGGGAGGACAAAGACCGACGAGGCTCACTGCGCTGAATCCCCCCAGAACCATCGCGCACCCGAATACTCGCCGAATGAGCCTGTCCGTTTCGCTGGGGAGACTGAGGCATATCGAGCACACGCGAAATGCGATCTGCGACGCCGGAATGTTTTTTTGAGCGTTCGTCAGCCGCAATCGCCTCCGCAACGATCCGCGCATCAGCTACATCACCTCGTACGCTCGCTTTAACAAGATTGATTATCAGGTCGCTACGCGCCATCTAAACTCATGCCTCTTCAATAAACGGAGAGCACATTATTCTCCCCGTATCCTTCAATTCTGACACGGATTATGGCCTCAAGCCATCCGGAAACTGGAATTCTGCCCCGGAAGACGTGTTGGCGGTGGACTTCATGGGTCGCGCAAATCCTCGAATTCCGCAGCCCAGGGCCTGCCAACATAGTTGACACATAAGATGATTTCAGTTCTTTAACATCCGACAGCCGTTGGCGCCGCGCCCCACTCGGAATTCAGGTGCACGACATCCCGCAGGCTGAGTGTCCGGATGTCGCCCGACCACCGCTCCAGGCGGCGTTGCTTCGCGGTCTCAAAGACTTACTACGACGCAGGCCTTGCGCAACATAGCGGAGCGCGTTGTGCCGGTGTCATGGTTGTACCACTCGGCAAATTGCTGGACCCATGCCTGAGCCTCGGGCGGGGTCGCGAAGCCGTCAACGGGAAGCCGGGGCGGTATTCAGTGTCTTGAAGGTCGACTCGGCGAAGGCGTTGTCGTTGCCGACTCTCGGCCAGCTATACGAGGAGGGGACTCTGCCCTGAAGAACAAGCCTTGTAGCGGCAATCGTATTATCCCTTTTCTTCTTCTCAAAGGTACCTGGGTGGACCAGGCCGAAAGCTGCCTCCTGATATCTTGACCAACACTTCCCCCAAAACGCAAAAAAGGCCGCCGACGCTCCCGCGCCGACGGCCTTTTAAGTGAGCCCTTACTAGCTGTCTAAATCAGATCATTCCCACTCAATCGTAGCCGGCGGCTTAGACGAGATGTCGTAAGTCACCCGGCTGATCCCCGGGATCTCATTAATGATCCGGCTGGAAACCTTCTCCAGGAAGTCGTAGGGCAAATGCGCCCAACGGGCGGTCATGAAGTCGATGGTTTCCACGGCGCGCAGGGCCACCACGTATTCGTAGCGGCGGGCATCGCCGACGACGCCGACGGATTTGACCGGCAGGAAGACGGCGAAGGCCTGGCTGGTTTTGTGGTAGAGGCCGGCGGCGTGGAGTTCCTGGATGAAGATGTGGTCCGCCAGGCGCAGGGTGTCGGCGTATTCTTTCTTCACTTCGCCGAGGATGCGCACGCCCAGGCCGGGGCCGGGGAAGGGGTGGCGGTAGACCATGTCGTAGGGCAGGCCGAGCTCGAGGCCGATTTTGCGCACTTCATCCTTGAACAGCTCGCGCAGGGGTTCGACGAGCTTGAGTTTCATGTGCTCGGGGAGGCCGCCGACGTTGTGGTGGGATTTGATCACGTGGGCGCCGCCGGTTTTGGAGGCGGCAGATTCGATCACGTCCGGGTAGATGGTGCCTTGCGCGAGCCAGTGGGCGTTTTTGAGCTTGGCGGCTTCGGCGTCGAAGATGTCGATGAAGGTGTTGCCGATGATTTTGCGCTTCTTCTCGGGGTCGGCTTCGCCGGCCAGGCGGGAGAGGAAGTGGTCTTCGGCGTCGACGCGGAGGACGCGCACGCCCATATGGTCGGCGAACATTTCCATGACCTGGTCGCCTTCGCCGTGGCGCAGCAGGCCGTTGTCGACGAACACGCAGGTGAGCTGGTCGCCGATGGCTTTGTGCAGCAGCGCGGCGACCACGGAGGAGTCGACGCCGCCGGAGAGGCCGAGGATGACTTCGTCGTCGCCCACTTGTTCTTTGATGGCGGCGACGGCGTCGTCGATGATCTTGGCCGGGGTCCAGAGGGCGTCGCAGTCGCACAGCTCGCGGATGAAGCGCTCAAGGATGCGCCCGCCTTGCAGGGTGTGGGTGACTTCCGGGTGGAACTGGATGCCGTAGAAGCGCTTCTCGTCGTTGGCCATGGCGGCGATGGGGCAGCTGTCCGTGGTGGCGGAGACGACGAAGCCTTCCGGGATGCTGCCGACGCGGTCGCCGTGGCTCATCCAGACGTCGAGGAATTCCTGGCCGCCCTCTTCGTGGTCGACGATGCCGTCGAGCAGGCGGTTGCCTTCAGCCTTGGTGACGCGGGCGTAGCCGAATTCGTGTTTTTCACCGGCCACCACGGTGCCGCCCAGTTGCTCGGCCATGGTTTGCATGCCGTAGCAGATGCCCAGCACCGGCACGCCCTGCTCGAACGCCGCTTGCGGGGCCCGCGGGGTCTCGGCGGCGGTGACGGATTCCGGGCCGCCGGAGAGGATGATGCCCTTGGGGTCGAACTCGGCGATGTCTTCGGCGGTGGCGTCGAAGGCGCGGATTTCGCAGTAGACGCCGATTTCGCGCACGCGGCGGGCGATCAGCTGGGTGTACTGGGAGCCGAAGTCGAGGATCAGGATGCGTTGGGCGTGGATGTCTTGCATGGCTTTGTCCGCTCTGGCCCCGGTTCGGGCCGGTGTTTTAAATGCAAAGGCCGGCGGGTGAGCCGGCCAGTCTGATTCTTGGTTGTTGCCGGGCTGCTTCCGCAGCCCTTTCGCGGGCAAGGCCCGCTCCCACAAGGCCCTTACCCGACAGGGTAATTCGGGGCTTCTTTCGTGATGGTCACGTCGTGCACGTGGCTCTCTTTCATGCCGGCGTTGGTGACTTTCACGAAGTAGGGCTTGGTGCGCATTTCTTCGATGTTGGCGCAGCCGGTGTAGCCCATGGAGGCGCGCAGGCCGCCCATCAGCTGGTGGACGATGGCGCTCATCGGGCCTTTGTAGGGCACCCGGCCTTCGATGCCTTCGGGCACCAGTTTTTCGATGCCGGCGGCGGCGTCCTGGAAGTAGCGGTCGGACGAGCCGGTTTTGCCGGACATGGCACCCAGCGAGCCCATGCCCCGGTAGGCTTTGTAGTAGCCGCCCTGGAACAGTTCCACTTCGCCGGGGGCTTCTTCGGTGCCGGCCAGCAGCGAGCCGATCATGATGGCGTGGGCGCCGGCGGCCACGGCCTTGGCGATGTCGCCGGAGAAGCGAATGCCACCGTCGGAGATCAGCGGCACGTCGGAGCCCTTGAGGGCGGCGGCCACTTCGGAGACGGCGGTGATCTGCGGGACGCCGATGCCGGCGACGATGCGGGTGGTGCAGATGGAGCCCGGGCCGATGCCCACTTTGACGCCGTCGGCGCCGGCTTCCATCAGCGCGATGGCGGCTTCGGCGGTGGCGATGTTGCCGCCGATCACGTCCACGTCCGGGAAGTGTTTCTTGATCCAGGCGACGCGGTTGAGCACGCCTTGGGAGTGGCCGTGGGCGGTGTCCACCACGATCACGTCGACGCCCGCTTCCACCAGCGCGGCGACCCGCTCTTCGGTGCCGCCGCCGGTGCCCACGGCCGCGCCGACGCGCAGACGGCCCTGGCTGTCTTTACAGGCGTTGGGGTAGCGGGTGGCTTTTTCGATGTCCTTGACGGTGATCATGCCGCGCAGCTCGCCGGCGTCGTTGACCACCAGAATCTTCTCGATGCGGTGCTTGTGCAGCAGGGTCTGCACTTCGTCGGCGCTGGCGCCCTCTTTTACCGTTACCAGGCGGTCGCGGCCGGTCATGATGTCGGCCACGGACTGGTCGTAGTCGGTGATGAAGCGGGTGTCACGGCTGGTGACGATGCCCACCACTTTCTGGCCTTCCACCACCGGCACGCCGGAGATGTTGTGGGCGTCGGTGAGGTTGATCAGCTCGCGCACGGTGGCGTTGGGGCTGATGGTGATCGGGTCCTTGACCACGCCGGACTCGTATTTCTTGACGGCGCGCACCTGGCGGGCCTGGTCGTCCACCGGCATGCTTTTGTGCAGGATGCCAATGCCGCCTTCCTGGGCCATGGTGATCGCCAGGCGATGCTCGGTAACGGTGTCCATGGCGGAGGACAGCAGCGGGACGTTCAGCTCGATGTTGCGCGTCAGGCGGGTCTTCAGCGATACCTCATTGGGCAGCACATCGGAGTGGGCGGGCAGGAGCAGAACGTCGTCGAACGTCAGTGCTTCTTGGGCGATTCTGAGCATGTTGCACCCCTTGGCACACAGAGAAACTGAGGGGAGTCTGGACCCCGGGGCGCCGGGCTGTCGCCGGCCGGGAAGCCGGGTCGGGCAGGTAGGAGCCGGCGCAAGGGCGAACCAGGGGCTCCGTTAAATTAAGCCGAACATTATAGAACATTTCCCGCCCCAGCAGCAATTGGTGGGAGATTCTATGTTGTCCCACAAGCTGGCCTAGCCTTTGCCT
>TARA_R100000935_G_scaffold47280_3_pt1 | contig 106285 bp, 100 predicted proteins | sample TARA_R100000935 | Tara Oceans TARA_R100000935 (sample SAMEA2621502) | marine metagenome | biome: marine biome (ENVO:00000447); feature: surface water layer (ENVO:00002042); material: "saline water (ENVO:00002010), including plankton (ENVO:xxxxxxxx)" | depth 5 m
AATTCTGCTATCATCGCCCGCCGGAGGATCCGTCATGAACGCCGGCGAGCAACTGCAAAATCATCTGGAACGTTTCTTCGCGCTGCGCCAGCACGGCGATGATGCGCTGTTTCTGGCCCGCCTGGGCCGGGTGCAGGCGTTCCAGCGCCAGCGCCTGATGGACACCCACCAGGCCCTGCTCGAGGACCCGGCCCTGCGCCCCGGCGTCACCTTCCTGCTCGACGACGTCTACGGCGGTCGCGACCTGCTGCCGGTGGCGCGTGAGATCCGTCGCGCCCTGCCCAAGGCCATGCGCCTGCTGCCGGAAAAAGTGATGGCCACCTCCGCCGACGCGCTGGAAGCGGCGATCATCACCCAGGAACTGGACGAGGCCCTGGTCGGGGTGCTCGGCGAGCGCCTCGACCTGCCCCTGGACGACGATGCCTACGGCGACGGCTACCGGGCCGCCGGCCACCCCGAACAGCGACGCCGGCAACTGCAACTGGTGGCCGGTTTAGGGCATCATATCGACCGCTATGTGCGCTCGCGGATGGTGCAGACCACCTTCCGGCTGGTGCGCCGCCCGGCCCATGCGGCGGGCTTCGCGAACCTGTATGATTTCATGGATCGCAGTTTCCGTGTGATGAAACCGGTACCCAGCGTGGGCCGCCTTCTCGAGCGCATCGCCGCCCGTGAAGCGCGCATCATGGACCGGCTGTTCGACCGGCATCCCGCTCCCTTCAAGGACGTCCCCAATGAGTAACAACGACGACAACAAGGTCACCCACTTCGGCTATCAACAGGTGCCCTGGCAGGAAAAACAGCAGCGGGTGGCGGGCGTGTTCCGGTCGGTGGCGGCCAAGTACGACGTCATGAACGACCTGATCTCCATGGGCAGCCACCGGGTGCTCAAGCGCATGACCCTGGAGCTGGCCGGCGTGCGCCCGGGCCAGAAGGTGCTGGACCTGGCCGGCGGCACCGGCGACCTGGCGATCAAGTTTTCCCGCCTGGTGGGCGACAGCGGCCAGGTGGTGCTGGCCGACATCAACGACGCCATGCTGGCGGTGGGCCGCGACCGGCTGATCGACGCCGGCTGCGGCCACAATACCCAGGTCGCCCAGGTCAACGGCGAATGCCTGCCGTTCGAGGACAACAGCTTCCACTGCATCACCATCGCCTTCGGCCTGCGCAACATCACCGACAAGGACGCCGCCCTGCGCTCCATGCTGCGCGTGCTCAAGCCCGGCGGCCGGCTGCTGGTGCTGGAGTTTTCCCACCCGGTTCACAAGCCGCTGTCCAAGCTTTACGACCTCTACTCCTTCGCGGTCTGGCCGCGGCTGGGCAAGCTGGTGGTCAACGATTCCGAAAGCTACCGCTATCTCGCCGAATCGATCCGCATGCACCCGGATCAGGACACCCTGAAGGGCATGATGACCGAAGCCGGTTTTCAGCGTAGCGAATACTTCAACATGCTGGGCGGCATCGTCGCCCTGCACCGGGGGTTCAAGGTCTGATGCGCGAGCCCGGTCTTATTTCCACCACCGCCATTGCCAGCGTGGAGCGCGCCATCAACGCGGCGCTGCGCTCCGACCCGGCCACCGCCGCGCGGCTCAGCCGCCACGCCGGCCGTCTGCTGGCGGTGCATCTGACGCTGCCGCCGCTGCGCCTCTATGCGCTGATCGTCGAGGAAGGCGTGGAGCTCTACCTGCGCAGTGACGCCGAGCCGGACGTGAGCGTCACCGGCAACCCGGTAGATCTGGCCGCCCTGCTGCTCGACTGGCGCCGCCAGCCCAATGTGATCGGCGGCGCCCTGCGCGTGGAAGGTAACCGGGAACTGCTGCAGGACGTGCGCGACCTGGCCGCCGACCTGGACCTGGATTGGGGCGCCCTGCTGGAACCGGTGATCGGCGGCGAGATGGCCCAGCAGCTGGACCAGGGCGCGCGGCGCCTGTTCGGCTGGGCCCGCCAGGCGTTCGACCGCCTCGGCCACCAGATGGGTGACTACATCGGCGGCGAGTCCGGCCTGCTGGCGCTGCGCCGCGACGTCTACGAGTTCTACCAGGACGTGGACGAGCTGCGCGGCGACGTGGACCGGCTGGACGCCCGGATACAACGCCTGAAAGGGAGCCCGCGCCCCTGATGCCGCCGATCAGCCGCCTGCTGGTGGTCGCCCATGTGGCGTGCCGCTACCGCCTGTTATCCCTGCTGCCGCCCCACCCGGCCCGGCCGTTTCTGGTGCTGCTGCAGTATCTGGTGCCCTCCAGCTGGCTGGGCACCGGCCAACTCACTGAGGGCGAGCGCCTGAAGCTGGCGCTGGAGCGCCTGGGCCCGATTTTCATTAAGTTCGGCCAGCTGATGGCCACCCGCCGGGACATGCTGCCGCCGGAATGGACCGAGGCCCTGGCGCACCTGCAGGACCGGGTGGCGCCGTTCGACGGCGCCCAGGCCCGGCGGCTGGTGGAGGCCAGCCTGCCGCGTCCGCTGGACGAGGTCTTCGAGCATTTCGACGACACGCCGCTGGCCTCCGCCTCGGTGGCCCAGGTGCACCCCGCCACCCTGCTCGAAGGCGGCCAGGTGGTGGTCAAGGTGCTGCGCCCGGGCGTCGAGCAGCGCGTGGAGCGCGACCTCAAGGTGATGGGCTTCGGCGCCCGGCTGCTGGAAGCGCTGTGGGCGGACTCGCGCTACTTCCACCCGCGCAAGGTGGTGCACGACTATCAGACCGTGATCCGCGCCGAGCTGGACCTGGAGCGCGAAGCAAGCAACAGCGAGGCCATGCGCCGGCACTTCCTGTTCAGCCCGCTGCTGTACATCCCCGCCGTGCACCTGGCGCTGTCGTCGCGCCGGGTGATGGTGTCCGACCGCATTCACGGCATCCCGGTCAACGACATCGAAGCGATCCGCGCCGCCGGCATCGACCCGCGCGTGCTCGCCGAACGCGGCGTGGAGATCTTCTTCGCCCAGGTGTTCCGGCATAACTTCTTCCACGCCGACATGCACCCGGGCAACATCTTCGTGAATCCGGAGCACCCGGAGTCACCGCAGTACATGGCGGTGGACTGCGCCATCGCCGGGCGCCTCTCCAAGCAGGACCTGAACGTGCTGGGCCGCATGGTACTGGCGGTGATGCGCGAGGATTACCCCGGCCTGGTGGACCAGGTGATCCGCGCCGGCTGGGCGCGCGGGCCGGTGGACCGTCACCGCTTCGAGCAGGCGGTCACCGAGATCATCGCGCCGGTGCGCGGCGCCGACCTGGAGAGCATGGAGTTCGCGCCGCTGGTGCTGCGCCTGTTCGACCTGGCCCGGGACTACCACATCGAAGCGCCGGTGCAGTACATCCTGCTGATGAAGACCCTGGTGCACATCGAGGGCCTGGGGCGCAGCATCTACCCGCGGCTGGACATCTGGACCGTGGGCCGGCCGCTGCTGGAAGCCTGGATGATGGAGGAGTACGGCCCCGCCGCCACCGCCAACAAGCTGCGCAACCGGCTGCCGGAGTGGGCGGCGCAGCTCCCGGACATGCCGGAGCTGCTGCGCGACGGCCTGGAGAGCCTGCGCCACCAGCCCCAGCAACAGCGGGAAATGGCGCACTACTTTGAAACCGGCCTGCGCCGCCACCGGCACAAGATGCTGGGCGGCCTGGGCGGCCTGGGCCTGGCCGCGCTGGCGGCGGTGGACGCCCTGCACGGCGCCGGCCAGTGGGCCTGGCCGATGGCCGCCGGCGCCCTGGTACTGCTGGCCTGGGCCTGCCGGCGCTAGTCATGTCCACGTTAGGATCTGGCGCCGGCCGGTGCTAAACTGGCGCTGTATTTGGAGACACCATGTCCGATATCCTCAACCAGCTTCACCAGGTCCTGGAACAGCGCAAAGGCGCCGCGCCGGATTCGTCCTATGTGGCCAGCCTGTACGATAAGGGCCTGAACAAGATTCTCGAGAAGGTCGGCGAGGAAGCGGTGGAAACCCTGCTCGCCGCCCGCGACACCGACGCCGGCGGAGACCCCAAGGCGCTGATCAGCGAAACCGCCGACCTGTGGTTTCATTCGCTGATCATGCTGGCCCACCTGGGGCTCGGTCCGGACCAGGTCCTGGCAGAGCTGGAGCAACGCTTCGGCCTGTCCGGCCATGACGAAAAAGCCGCTCGTAGCGAGCGAGGAGACTAACCATGTTTTCCGGTATCAGTATCTGGCAACTGCTCATTATCCTGGCCATCGTGGTGCTGCTGTTCGGCACCAAGAAACTGCGCAACATCGGTAACGATCTGGGCGGCGCGGTCAAAGGCTTCAAGGACTCGGTCAAGGACGGCGAGGACGAGCAGAACAGCAAGCGCCTGGCCGACGACGACAGCGAGACGCACACCAGCAAGCAGGAAAAACACAAGGACCAGGTCTGATACGCCACGGAGCGACGGCCCATGTTTGATATCGGCTTTTCCGAACTGGCGTTGATTTCCATCATCGGTCTGGTGGTGCTGGGCCCGGAGCGTCTGCCCAAGGCGGCGCGCACGGTGGGCTATTGGGTCGGCCGGGCGCGCTCCACCTTCAACCATCTGCGCAATGAGCTGGAGCGCGAAGCGCTCAACCAGGACATGCGCGAACGGATGGAAAAGCAGATGCGCGAAATGGGCCTGGACGAAGACAGCATCCGCGAGGCCCGCGACAGCCTGCTGTCGCCGGACGAAGTGGCCCGCGCCCGGCGCCGGCCGGAGACCCTCGACCAGCCCGACAACCAGGACAACGGCCAGACGCCGGAGGCCGAGAAGAAACCGAATGAGTGAAGAGCGCCGCGACGACCAACGCCCCGATGACACCCCGCAAACCCTGGTCAGCCATCTGCTCGAACTGCGCAACCGCCTGCTGAAAACCCTGGTGGTGGTGTTGGTGATCTTCCTGGGGCTGTTCTACTTTTCCCGCGACCTCTACACCCTGGTGGCACGCCCGCTGATGGACGCCATGCCGGCGGGCACCAACATGATCGCCACCGGCGTGGCGTCGCCCTTCCTGGCGCCGTTCAAGCTGACGCTCTACCTGAGCATCTTCGTGGCGATGCCTTTCATTCTCCATCAGGCCTGGGCGTTCGTGGCGCCGGGCCTGTACCGCCACGAGAAAAAGCTGGCGGTGCCGCTGCTGGCCAGCAGCGTGCTGCTGTTCTACGGCGGCGCCGCCTTCGCCTACTTCGTGGTATTCCCGCTGATGTTCCAGTTCTTCACCACCATTGCCCCGGAAGGGGTGGCGGTGACCACCGACATCAGCAGCTATCTGGATTTCGTGCTGGCGCTGTTCCTGGCCTTCGGCGTCGCCTTCGAGCTGCCCATCGCCATCGTGCTGATGGTGGCCACCGGCATCACCACGGTGGAAAAGCTGGCCGCGTCACGGGCCTACGTGGTGGTGGCCTGCTTCGTGATCGGCATGATGCTGACGCCACCGGACATCATCAGCCAGACCCTGCTGGCGGTGCCCATGTGGCTGCTGTTCGAGATCGGCCTGGTGTTCGGGCGCATGGTGCGCCGCCAGCAACTGGACCGGGAACAGGAAGACCCTCAGAACCGGTAGCCCGACGCCGGCGTGGCCCGGGCCTCGACGCCGGACTCCGACACCGGGGCCGGCGCCCGATCCGGCTCGGCCGGGGTGGAAGCCGGCGCCTCCGCCGGCGCCGGGGGACGCGCCGCGCATTCGTTATCCTGCATGAACGCCACCAGACGATCACGCACCGCCGGATCGCGAACGCTCTGGGTATGCCCGCCCTTCAGGGGTTGAAACGTCTTGGGGGGCCGAGCCGCCGCATAGAGCCGACGGCCCTGCTGGTAAGGCACCACCGGATCCTCCTTGCTGTGCAGGATCAACAGCGGCCGGGGCGCCAGGTCCGCCACGTGGCGCTCGGGATCGTTGGCGCGCGCCGGCAAGGTGGGCAGCACCATCCAGCGCAGCGGCCAGAGCAGCCAGCTGCGCGCCATCACGTCCGAGGCCACGTCCCGGTAGCTGGCGAACGGCGCCTCCAGCATCACGCAATCGACAAAGCCGTCGTTACGCTCGCGGGCCAGCACCCCGGTGGCCATGGCACCGCCCAGGCTTTGCCCGAACACCACCAGCGGCGCCCCCTCCAGGCGGCGCGATTGCGCCAGCCAGTCCAGGCCCAGCTGAATATCGGCCTGGGCGCCCTCCAGATCCGGATCCCCCTCGGACAAGCCGTAACCCCGGTAGTCGAGCAGGAAGACGTTATATCCCCGCTCCGGCAACCAGTGCACGTTCATCAGATGGGTGCTGATGTTCTGGGCATTGCCGTGCAGGAAATAAACCGTCCCGCGGGCGGTGCCCCGGGCGGGCAGCCACCAGCCGTGGATACGCAGGCCGTCGGGGTGTATCAGCACCACGTCTTCATAGTCGAGCCCCTGGCGGGCCGGGTTCTGGACCCAGGGCTCCATGGGGTAGAAGAACAGGCTGCTGCAACCCTGGAGAAGCAAGGCCAGACAAACGGCCGGAATCAGTCGAAATACCATCGCCACTGTACTTTGAATTCGGTTTCGCCGTCGCCGCGCCAACCCTCGCGCTCCAGTGAGGCGCGCAGGCCGTGCTCACGGGCCAGGGCATACTGTACCGCCAAGGTGGAACGGTGGCGGTACACGTCATTACTGAAATAGTGGCCGGCACTGCTCAACTGCCACTGCCAGCGACCGGCATGATACAGCATCCCGGCTTCGGCGCCGCCGCCGGGCGTGATCAGGGGGCCGAAATCACTGTTGTTCTCCGCCCGGACGCTGGCCAGCAGATAGGGCTGCCAGGGTCCGCTGCGCCAGCTGCCGCCGGCCCCGCCCTGCACATAACGGGTCAGCCGCCGCCGTCCGGCCCAGGCCCGTTCCAGGCCGCCCTCCACATACCAGCTCAGCGGCTTGGAGAAGCGGCCACGCGGCGACAGCGAGCGAATGCTCACCAGGTCCAGCTCTTCAAGCCGGGCGGCGCCGGATTCGGTGCTGCGCAGGGTGATGCCCAGGCCCTGGATCTGGGCGCCGTCCAGAAAGCCGCGGCGGTTGTCCAAAAGGTCGTGGTAGGTAAGCCGGTAGCTGACTTCACCGAAGTCGTCACTGCCCCGCTGGCCACCGGACGCCGCCAGCATCTGCGACCCGTGGCCGGATTCCGGCGGCGCTTTATCCGGCAGCTCCGGGTCCTCCACCGAGGGCAGCCGGTTGACCAGCGTCAGCAACGCGAAGGAACGGCCGGCGATGTCCTCGGTGCGTGCCGCCTTGCGGTTAACGAAGCGCACGTAGCTGTAGGCGGTACGCGCCATCATCGCCTGCCGCCGGGGCGGCCGCGACTGAAAGGCGTCACTCTCCGCCACCGCCGGGTCCGCCGCCAGGCGCCGGGCCAGCGCCTGCTCCTGGTCGTCGAGCCGGTCACGCAAAGCGGCCAGCTCCACTTCCTTGGAGGGCCGGTAGTGGCGCTCCGTCACCAGGCCGCGCTGATCCAGCGCGCGCACCGTATTCACCGGCAGCTCGGCGAAACGCAGCTCATCCAGCAGCCCGCTTTGCGGACGCGCCACCTGAATCAGCTCGAGCAGACGGAAAGAGCAGTTCTCGTCAAAGAAGTAGTAGTCGAAGTTAATATCCTTCAGCTCCCAGAGGTGGTCGATCATCCAATCGATCTGGCTCTGGTCCAGCTTCAGGGTGTACTCCCAGATATCCCGGCTCTCCATGTTCGAGTACTGCTGGATCTTCTGAACATAGGGCACCAGGTTGAAGCGGCCCGGATAGCCGCCCGCCAGCCCCCGGTAAATATAGAACAGCGAGTTATCCTGCTCGGTGGTCACGGCGCCGAAGTTGATCGCCCAGGACAGCCATACCGCGCCGTCGTCGCCCTGGTCCAGCCGCAGCAGGGTATGGCCGAACATGGAGGAAGGGCTGTTCAAATAGGAGGCGGGGAAAACCAGCACCGCGCGCTTGGCGTGCACCGAGCGACGCCACTCCTGATACTCCGCGCAATGGGCGAACGGCTCCGCTTCCCGCCAACCGAGTGCTTCGGCGACGAAACGATAGCGGGCGGGAAAGCGGCAACGGGCCGGGGCGGCTTCCTGCTTCAGCGCCTCCACCGTGGACGCCAGCTCCGAGACCGGATTGGCGGCGCCGTCGGCGGCCAGGAAAAAGTCCGCGTCATCCACATAGCTGCGCTGGCGGTCGCGCAGGGTGGCGCCGGGGTTGATATGCAAAAGCGCCTGCCAGCGTGGCTGTTGTGCAAGCTGTTCCAGGTCCCGGGCCTGGGCGACGGTTGTGCAAAACAATACCAGGACGCACAGCAAGGCGGCACGCATGCGAATTCCATCTTCAGGTGGGGACTTAAAACCCGCCTCCGGACGGAGGCGGGCTCATGGGGCAGTTTTTATACGTACTTAGCCAGTTTTTGATCGTTCTGCATGACGGCGGTGATCTGCTGCATCACTTCACCGGCGCTGACGTCCTGACGGGGAAAGATGGACGCGAAGTTTTCGTGCATCACGCTGTTGAAATAAGCGCGGTCGTCACCGGAAACGCCGATGGAAACGGACAGCGCGGTCAGGGCTTCGCCCTCGCCGGTGGCCATGTCCTGAGCCACTTCTTCCAGCACGCCGTTCATGCTGAGCAGGCTTTCGCCGCTGTAGGTCAGCGCACCGTTGGTGTCACAACCGTTGGTGCCACTGGTCATACCGAAGGTGGCGTTACCGGAGGTGCCGTTAACGATGGTAGCCAGCAGGTGTACCGGCATGCCGGACTTGCCTTCAAAAATCAGGTTACCCCAACCACAGCCGGGACCACCCGGAGCGACGGCTTGAGCGGAAACGGAAGCGCCCAGCAGCGCTGCTGCCAACAATACTTTTTTCATAAATATCTCCATTTATTTACGCTTTCTGGTTGCGCCCCCATGCGGTTTCCCCCGGGAGCTTAAAATTCATCATAAAGCAGGGTCACGTCTTTGCAACATAAGGGGACAGCAACGGCGTCACAGATTGATAAGGAAGGTTACCGGCCCGTCGTTGACCAGGCTCACCTGCATATCGGCGCCGAATTCCCCCTCGGCGACCGGCAGCCCCGAATCACGCAGGCCGGCGGCCAGCGCATCGCACAGGCGCCGTGCCTCCTGAGGCTCCGCGGCCCGGGAAAAACTGGGCCGCAGGCCTTTCCCGGTGTCCGCCGCCAGGGTGAACTGCGACACCAGCAGCACCGAGCCGCCGACATCGCGCACGCTGCGGTTCATCCTGCCCTGCTCATCGGCGAACATCCGGTAGCCGGCGATCCGGCCGGCCATCCGTTCCACGCTGGCGTCGTCATCGCCACGCTCCATGCCCACGAACGCCAGAAGCCCGGAATCGATCGCGCCGACCACCCGGCCGGAAACCCGCACTTCCGCCGACGTTACCCGCTGCAATAAAACTCTCACCCGGCCTCCTTAATTTGCACGCCTTGAACCTGATCGCCGGGCCATCATTGCCCGTCCGTTATGGGCGCACCATAATCGGTTCTGGTTCCCACTGCTATTGAGGCCTATGCCGCACCGACCGCTGTTTCTCATCGCCCTGCTCGTGTCACTCTCCGGCTGCCAGTTATGGGCGCCGCCCGACGAAGGCAGCCGCCTTCCGGCGCCGCCGTTCGGCGAGTACCGGGAGATTCAGCGGGGCCTGGAAATGCGCGTCGGCGACGACATCCATGCCGCCCGGGCCCGCTTCAGCCTGACGCCGGACAGCACCCATATCGTGATCACCAATGAGCGTGACGAACTGATGGTGGAAATGCGCTACCAGCAGAAGCGCCTGCAGGTTCGCCGCACCCCGCGGCTGCCGCCGGCGATATCCGCCGACGATCTGATCGCCGATCTGCAGCTGGCGCTGTGGCCGCTGGAACGGCTGCGCGCCGGGCTCACGCCGGGCTGGACCCTGGCCGCCGACGACGAGGGGCGGATACTGCGGTTCAACGGCACCACCGAGGCCCAGGTGGACTACCAGAGCGACGAGCCGTCCAGCCGGCCGCTGCCGGTGTATAACGCCCGCCACGATTACCTGCTGATTCTCAGCCCCGCCGACCCAGGCGCCTGACCGCCGCCACCAGCGCCTCGGCGATGGCCGGCTCGGCGCTGCTGTGCCCCGCCGCCGGCACCCAGTTGAGCCGGCTGTCAGGCAGCGCCTGGTGCAGCAGCCAGGCCTGCTCCGGCGGGCACACCATGTCATAGCGGCCGTGCACGATCTCCACCGGGCAGGTGAGCGCGCCGGCGCGGGGCAGAATCGGGCGTTCCAGAAAGCCGCCGTTGACGAAGTAATGGGTTTCCAGCTGCGCCATGGCGCGGGCGTTGTGGTCGACGTTGATCTCCGGCGGCGGATCCAGGCTCGACAGACGCGCTTCCCAGAGCGTCCACTCGCGGGCCAGACGTTCGCCGTCCGGCCCCGACAAGGCGCGGTGATAACGGGTGACCAGGTCGCCCTCGCCGGGCGGCAGCGCTTCCAGCAGGCGCGCCCACAGGTCGGGGTAAAAGCGCGCCGCGCCCCGGTCGGTGTAGAGCCAGTCGATGTCCTGTTGCCGGCACAGGAACACGCCGCGCAACACCAGCGACGCCACCCGTGACGGGAAATCCAGGGCGTAGGCCAGCGCCAGGGTGACGCCCCAGGAGCCGCCCAGCACCACCCGCCAGCGGGGAATCATCAGGTGCTCGCGGATGCGCTCCAGGTCGGCGACCAGATCCGGCAGGGTGTTATGCTCGGTGCTGGCGTAGGGGCGGCTGCGTCCGGCGCCGCGCTGGTCGAACACCACGATGCGGTAGCGTTGCGGGTCGAACAGCCGCCGCAGCAACGGCGAGCTGCCGCCGCCGGGGCCGCCGTGCAGGGCCACCACCGGCTCACCGTCCGGGTTGCCGCTCTGCTCCACATACAATAAATGGTCGTCGCCCACATCCAGGTACTGGCGATGGTAGGGCTCGATTGGGGGGAATAATGACATGCGTGACATCCGCCGCTGGGCTCGGCTGACAGCATACTGTCTGCTGGTGGCCCTGCAACCGCTGCTCACCGGCTGCGAGACGCCGCCGCCGGAAGCGGCCCTGCGCGAGGCCGTGGCGGAACTGGAAAGCGGCCTGGAAGGCGGCGACGTGGGCGCGGTGATGGACCGGCTGGCGGCGGATTTCCGCTACCGGGACCTGGACCGCAAAGCGGCCGGCCGCCGTCTGGTGGGGGTGTTCCTGCGCTACCCCAAGCGCCAGGTCAGTTTTCTCAACGTGGACGTGGCGCTTGATCCGGTGACGCTGCGCGAGGCGGAGGTCACGTTCAACGCTCTGGTGTGGGGCGGCCGCGCCACGCTGCCGGAGGACGCGGACAGTTTCCGGGTGCGGAGTCGTTGGCGCGAAGCGGATGGGGATTGGGTGTTGGTGGATCTGGAGGCGCGGGGGTTGAGCGAGTAGAGGGCCCGCTCGCACAGGCCCTGCCCTCATGGGCCACTGGCATCCGAGCTGCTAGTCGTCGCCGCTGAACTCCGCTTCCATGTCCAGCTCCTTGATCTTGCGGGTAAGGGTGTTGCGCCCCCAGCCGAGCAGCGCCGCCGCGTCCCGTTTGCGGCCGCCGGTGTGCTGTAGCGCCACCTCGATCATGGTGCGCTCGAACTCCGGCACCGCCTGCTCCAGAATGCCCCGGTCGCCACGGGCCAGAGCCCGGTCGGCCCAGTGGCGCAGGGATTTCAGCCAGTCGCCACCGGTTTCCGTGGGCTTGCTGCCGCTCTGGCGCAGCTCAGGCGGCAGGTCGTCGACCAGCACTTCCCGGCCGGAGGCCATCACCGTCAGCCAGCGGCAGGTATTTTCCAGCTGCCGCACGTTGCCCGGCCAGGGCATGGCGGCGAGATATTTTTCCGTGTCCTTGTGCAGCACCTTGGGGTCGACCCCCAGCTCCTGGGCGGCGTGCTGGAGAAAGTAGCCGGCCAGAGCGGGAATGTCCTCGCGGCGCTCGGCGAGACGCGGAATGTGAATGCGGATCACATTGAGGCGGTGGAACAGGTCCTCCCGGAAGTCGCCGTCGCGCACCAGTTTTTCCAGATCCTGGTGGGTGGCGGCGATGATGCGCACGTCCACGTGGATCGGGGTGGTGCCGCCCACCCGGTAGAATTCGTTTTCCTGCAGCACGCGCAGCAAGCGGGTTTGCGCTTCCAGCGGCATGTCGCCGATCTCATCAAGAAACAGGGTGCCGCCGTTGGACTGCTCAAACCGGCCGACCCGCTGGCTGTTGGCGCCGGTGAAGGCGCCTTTCTCGTGGCCGAACAGTTCCGATTCGATCAGGTCCTTGGGGATCGCCGCCATATTCAGCGCCACGAAGTTCTTCTCGCGGCGCATGGAGTGGCGGTGCAGGGCCCGGGCCACCAGCTCCTTGCCGGTGCCCGACTGGCCGTTGATCAGCACCGTCACGTTGGAGTGGCTGAGCCGGCCGATGGCGCGGAACACCTCCTGCATGGCCGGCGCCTCGCCGATGATCTCGGTGGGCGTTTCCGCCGCCGGCGCCACGAACTCCTCGTCGTTCTCCTTGCGGTGCTTGATGGCCCGCTTGACCAGTGCCACCGCCTCGTCCACGTCGAACGGCTTGGGCAGGTATTCGAACGCGCCGCCCTGATAGGACGCCACCGCCGAGTCCAGGTCGGAATGGGCGGTCATGATGATCACCGGCAGATTGGGGTTCTTGCGCTGCAGGATCTTGAGCATGCGCAGGCCGTCGGTGCCCGGCATGCGCACATCGGAAATCAGCACGTCGGGCTCGGCGCCGCCCTCGTCGAGGCGGTTGAGGGCCTCGTCGGCATCTTCAAAACATACCGGCTGGTAGCCTTCCTGGCCGAGCGCCTTTTCCAGCACCCAGCGAATGGAGCGGTCGTCGTCGATCACCCAAATGGTTGCGGTCATGATCCTTTGCTCTCCGTTGTATCCACCGGTTCCATGGGCAGCAGCAGGCTGAAGCAGGTGCGCCCGGGCTCGCTGTCGCACTCAATCAGACCCTGGTGCTGGCTGATGATCGACTGGGCGATGGACAGCCCCAGCCCCGAGCCGTTGGCCCGGCCGCTGACCATGGGATAAAAAATCGTTTCCTGGAGCTCCTGGGAGATCCCCGGGCCGTTGTCTTCGATGTCCACCCGCAGCACCAGCCGGTGGCGCTGCACGCCGATGGTGAACTGGCGCAGCGCGCGGGTGCGCATCACCACGCGGGCGTCCTCGGTGCCGGCTTCCAGCAACGCCTGCATGGCGTTACGCATCAGGTTCAGCAGTACCTGGATCAGCTGGTCCCGGTCGGCGATCACTTCCGGCAGGCTGACGTCGTAATCGCGGCGCAGCAGCACCCCTTCCGGGTACTCCGCCAGCAACAACTGGCGCACATGCTCCAGGCACTCGTGAATATTGACCGGCGCGAACGCCGGCGGCTTACGCGGGCCCAGCATCCGGTCCGCCACCGAGCGCAGGCGGTCCGCCTCGTCGATGATCACCCGGGTGTATTCCGCCAGTTCCGGATCCGGCAGCGCCCGCTCGAGCAATTGGGCGGCGCCGCGAATGCCGCCGAGCGGGTTCTTGATCTCATGGGCGACGCCCCGCACCAGCGCGCGGGTGGCCTGGTGGGCGTGCATCAGCCCCTCTTCCCGGGTAATACGCAGCAGCCGGTCCAGGGACTGCATCTCCACCAGCAGCGCCATGTTCTGGCCACGCTCATGGATCGGGCTGACGCTGTAATCGACCATCGCCTGCTGCCCCGGCGCCACATTGAGCCGGGCTTCGCGGCGGGTGAACGGGTGCCCCTCGTCCATGCACTGTTGCAGGGCACCCCGCGCGTCCTCGTCATCGAAAAAGTACTCCGGCAACCGCTGCCCGATTATTCGAGAGGCACTGGTGGCCAGCAGCATTTCCGCCGCCGGATTGAGGTAGCGCACGCGCAGGTCGCCGTCGAGCATCATTACCGCGGTACGGAGATGATCCAGCAGCCGTTTTTGCAGCACCGTGTCTGTCGTCATAGTTCGGGCCATAACAGGGCATAAGCAATTATCAGGCCACCCGTGAGAGCGCCTTCACAGGGCAGCAGGCGGGTGGAGGACGTATCCTTCACGGTGCAGTCTAGGAGGTATGGCGGGAGGGTGCACACTTTTGGTGCATAAGAGTTCAGTCGTCGGAGGGGCGGATAACGCGCTGGGCACTGCCGCCCACCGCGGCACCGCCGCCACGCTCCGCGCCGGCGCCCCGGTCGGCGCCGCTGCCGGTGGTGGCGGAGCCGCCACGTTCGGCCCGGCCACCGAAGGTGGGAAAGGCGGAGCCTTTGCCCTGGCCCTGGCCGCCGCCGCTATCGGCGGTGGTACGCATCACGTAGAACAGCACCGGCTCGGATTCGATCAGCACTGTGCCGTCGCCGTCACGCACCTGCGCCACCAGGGTGTGCTCGCCGGGATTGGGAAAGTCCATGGCGGTGCCCTCAAGCGGCGTGCCGTTGTCGAGAATCACCAGCCGGTGCCCGCTTTTCAGCGACGGCGACAGCGATACCTGAACCTGGATCGGGTTGTCCTGGGGAAGGCGCAGGTTGGCGCCGGCGTCCGGCGCGGTGATCGACACCGCCTCATAGCCCGTATCCGGCGGCTCCGGCGGTTCCGGCGGCGCATCGCCCCGGGATGCGGCGCGCCGCTCCACCGGCGGACTGTCCATGGTGTTGGTGGGGCCCACCTTCACTTCCTCGGCGCGCTTCTTGTCCGGCGGGTTGTCGGTGAACACCACGTTGCCGTCGGCGTCCACGGTGCGGTAGATGCCTTTCGAGCCGCCGGCTTCATCGGGGCGGTCGACATTCTCTGTTTGCGCGCCGGCCAGCAGTGGCATGACGCACAGTAATAGGGGCCACCAGATTTTCATTGGTCTCATCCTTGTTGGGTCTGACCTTGATTCTGACTCCGGGGTACCCGCAAAAAAAGGGCCCGGCCCGCAAAATCCATCGCGACACCTCTAAGAGCCCGGCTTGTAGGAGCTTGCTTGCAAGCGAAAGGCCGGCAACGCCGGCCGGCAGGATACCAGAGAGGTTCTTTGTACTGCGGCCAGAGGGGCTCTGGTATCCCGCCGGGTGGCTGAAAAGCCACCCTTTCGCGGGCATGGCCCGCTCGCACAAACAAAAAAAGCCCGGCGCGAAGGCCGGGCTTTTCGGGGACTGCGTCGCCGTGAGGCTTAGCAGCTGTAGTACATGTCGAACTCGACCGGATGCGGGGTCATGTTCAGACGCTCCACTTCGCTGCGCTTGAGCTCGATGTAGCCTTCCAGCATGTCCTTGGTGAACACGTCGCCCTGGGTCAGGAACTCGTGATCGGCTTCCAGAGCATCCAGCGCCATGGTCAGGGTGTGCGCCACGGTGGGGATGTCCTTGGCTTCTTCCGCCGGCAGATCGTAGAGATCCTTGTCCATGGCGTCGCCCGGGTGGATCTTGTTCTTGATGCCGTCCAGGCCGGCCATCATCAGTGCCGCGAAGCACAGGTACGGGTTGGCGGACGGATCCGGGAAGCGGGTCTCGATACGACGCGCTTTCGGGTTGCTCACCCACGGAATGCGGATGGAAGCGGAACGGTTACGGGCGGAGTACGCCAGCATTACCGGGGCTTCGAAGCCGGGCACCAGACGCTTGTAGGAGTTGGTGGAACCGTTGGTGAAGGCGTTCAGGGCGCGGGCGTGCTTGATCACGCCACCGATGTAGAACAGCGCTTCTTCGGACAGGCCCGCGTACTCGTCACCGGCGAACAGGTTCTTGCCGTCTTTAGCCAGGGACATGTGCACGTGCATACCGGAACCGTTATCACCGATCAGCGGCTTGGGCATGAAAGTGGCGGTCTTGCCGTAGGCGTGGGCCACGTTGTGCACGCAGTACTTGAGGATCTGCACTTCGTCGGCTTTCTTGGTGAGGGTGTTGGCGCCCACACCGATCTCGCACTGGCCCGCGGTGCCCACTTCGTGGTGATGCACTTCGATTTCCAGGCCCATCTGCTCCATGGCGGAACACATGGCGCCACGCAGGTCGTGCAGGCTGTCCACCGGGGGTACCGGGAAGTAGCCGCCTTTGACGCCGGGACGGTGACCGATGTTGTTCTTCTCGAACTCATCGGCGGACACCCAGGCCGCTTCTTCGGAGTAGATGTTGTACATGGCGCCGGACATGTCGGACTTCCACTGTACCGAATCGAACACGAAGAATTCCGGCTCCGGGCCGAACAGGGCGGTGTCGGCGATACCGGTGGACTTCAGGTATTCCTCGGCACGCAGCGCCACGGAGCGCGGATCACGCTCGTAACCCTGCATGGTGGTCGGCTCAACGATGTTGCAACGCAGGTTCAGCGTGGCCACGTCGGTGAACGGGTCGAGAACGGCGGTTTCGTCTTCGGGCAGCAGAATCATGTCGGATTCGTTGATGCCTTTCCAACCGGCGATGGAGGAACCATCGAACATCTTGCCGTCCTGGAAGAAGTCGTCGTCGATTTCGCCGACGGGAAGGGTCACGTGCTGCTCTTTACCATGGCTGTCGGTAAAACGCAGATCCACCCACTTCACGTCGTTATCTTTAATCAGTTTCAGCGTCTTTTCAGACATTGTTGAGCGTCCTCCTGGAACGGGTATGTGTCTGGCTACTCGCCTCCGCCGGAGCGGGCACGCGAAGAGCCGTTATTCTTGGGAGCCTCTGCCTGACGCCTTACGTACTCAGCGTGGCCTGAAGCGCGTAGCTGTCGTGTCTTGTCTCGACGGCAAGGGTGGTTCCCTTTCCGAGAGGCAAGGCGCGGCAGATGCGCGCTTCAGGCCGCGCCCTGCGGGGCTTACAGACTGGCCCAAACTCTTCGTTGCCCTTTCTCGACAGGCAACCAGCCTGCCTTCGAAAGGGCGCCTTGATTATGGACCAGTCTGTAAGCCTGAGCACGTAAGGCGCCAGGCAGAGGCTCCCGGACCACCGGGGCCTGCATGCCAATAGGTCAGCAAATACTGTGCCAGCCCTTTTTTGGCGCAGCAGCCTGTATTGAGCCCGATCAGCGCGCCTGTATCCGGATATCATGCACCGAAACGGTGCCTTCTTGGTATTTGTGCACCACTAGAGTGCAACGGAAGGTTCACCAACCCGCAGGGTGATCACCACCTCCAGGTCGCCCTCCTCCGTGGCCAGCACCTCGTGGCCATTGATTCGGCACCAGGCGGGAATGTCGTTGAGCGCCCCCGGGTCCGTGCAGGTTACCCTCAGCACCTCCCCCTGCGCCAGTTCGGCGACCTTGTTCTGGGTCTTGATCACTGGAATGGGGCACAGCTGGCGGCGCACATCCAGTTCGTGAAGGGTTTCGTCGGTCATCGCGGTCAGGCCACCAGCCAGGTTTTCGGGATGTCCTCGGGCCGTGCCGGCGCGATGCGCACCTCGCGGGCAACGCCGCCCGGGTCCTTGACCTCCACGGTGACGGTGTCGTCGCCGCGGCCCTTGGAGTAGCGCGCCACGATGGCGGCGGCCTGCTCCAGCTCCGCTTCCGATTCGAAGCGTCCGTCCACCAGCGCCAGCGGGCCGGGGCAACTGACCGTGGTGAGGCTGGTGAACTGGTAGCGGTAGCCTTCCAGGAAGCGGTTCTCGCCTTCCTCGCGGCTGATGATCAGCTTCAGGTGCGGCTGCGGGCGGATATGCCGGCCCACTTTCAGCAGCATGATGTCGTCCAGCTCGTAGCGGCGCTCGTTGCGGGCCTGCCACAGGTCGGCCAGCTTGCGGGAATAGGATTCGTCGGTCAGGAAGCAGCAGCCGCCGGAGGGCTGGGCATAGTCCTCCAGGCCGAAACGCCGCGCCAGCTCGATCTGCGGCTTGCGGTTGCGGCCGGAGAAATCGTGCAGCCGCGAGCGGTCCACCCAGCCCTCGCGCTCGGGCAGCGTCTCGGGCAGGTTGAGCGCGCTGAGCGGGCGCAGCAGGCGGTCGTCGGCGCCGGACTCGCTGCTGATGATGGGCATGGTTTCCTTACGCTGGCTCTTGGGCCGCTGGCCCACCACCTCGCCGGTGATGATGAAATCGAAGCCCTTCTCGCCGGCCAGCTCACGGGCCTTGTTCAGCATCAAGGTGGCCTGGTTGACCATGAAGATCTTGCAGTCCAGGCAGGGGTTCAGATGGGCGCCGTAGCCGTGCTTGGGGTTGAGCACCACATCCTTGTACTCCTCGGAGATATCAATGATGTGCAGCTTGATGCCCAGCTCCTCGGCCACCCAGAGGGCGTTGTTGCGCTTGTTCTTGTCCTTGTCTTTCTTGCGGATCGCGTGGGTGTGGCCCTCCACGCAGAAGCCGGTGAAGAAGTTCACCCCTTCCACGTGAATGCCCTGCTCCTGCATCACTTTTACCGCCAGCATGGAGTCCAGCCCGCCGGACACCAGCGCGATGGCGCGGCGCTGGAGCGGGTCGGCGCTGGGCCGGGTGACGGGTGCGACTGCCTCGGACATAACAATACTCGCCCTGTTTTAAAGGAGATGGTCGGAAACGGGCGGCAGAGTATAGCAAATCACGCTTTGTTGACGAAGCGCCGGGGTCAGGGCGCTTCGGGGGCTTCCGGCAGGCGGGCCACGGCGAACTCGCGCTTGGCAAGCGTCAGCCGGCGGGCCACCGGCTCCAGCTTCCAGTCCAGGCCGTCGAGATGATCCTCGACGATGCGGCAGCGGCGCAGCAGGCCGTCGTCGTTGGCGATCTGAATGTTCAGCCCGGGGCGGGCGTTGAGCTCCAGCATCAACGGGCCCTTGTGCTTGTCCATTACCAGATCCACGCCCAGATAACCCAGCCCGGTGAGCTCATAGCAGCGCGCCGCCAGCTCCAGGCAGGCTTCCCAGTCGGGAATCTGCACGCCGGCCACCGGATGGGCGGTGTCCGGGTGCCGGTCGATTTTCAGGTTGTGCCAGGTGCCGCTCAGGGTGACACCGGTGGCGATGTCCACGCCCACGCCGATGGCGCCCTGGTGCAGGTTGGCCTTGCCGTCGGACTGGCGGGTGGGCAGGCGCAGCATGGCCGCCACCGGGTAGCCCTTGAGCACGATGATGCGCACGTCCGGCACGCCGCCGATGCTGATGCGGTCGAACAGGTCGGTGGAGCGCACCCGGTACTCGATCAGGGCGCGGTCGCGGTGGCCGCCCAGGGAATAGATGCCGGAGATGATCCCGGAAATGTGAAACTCCAGCTCCTCGGGGCTGATCATGCGGCCGGAGGCGCCCCGGTAGTAGCCCTCGAAGCGGTCCGAGATCACCATGATGCCGTCGCCGCCGGCACCCTGGGCCGGCTTGATCACGAAGTCGCCGTGGGTCTCGACGATGTGCTGGAGCTTGCTGATGCCCTGCTCGGTATCAATGATGCCGTACATGTCCGGCACCTGGATGCCGGCGTCCAGGGCCAGCTTCTTGGTGCGGATCTTGTCGTCCACCAGCGGGTACAGGCGCCGGTCGTTGTAGGCCAGCACATAGTCGCCGTTGCGCTGGTTGATGCCCATCACGCCACGGCGGCGCAGGGCCCTCCAGGTGCGGATTCCGAACATCAGCGGCCACCTTCATCGGTCATCGCCCGGAAGCGCATCAGCTCCGCCAGGCGATAACCCCGGTAATGGCCCATCAGCACCATCACCGCCGCCAGCACCAGCAACACGCCGGGGAAGGTGAACACGAAGTACACCAGCGGCTGCCAGACCATCAGCAGGTGACACAGCACCGCCGCGATCAGGGTGCCGATGGCCACCTTCAGCGACTGGCCGCCGCCACGCTCCTCCCAGACGATCGAGATACGCTCGATCACCATGGTCAGAATCACCATCGGGAACAGCGCCACCGACAGGCCGGTGGAGAGCCCCAGCTTGTAGCCCACCAGGCTGATCAGCGCCATCAGGATCACCACGAAGGTGAGCACGATCGACAGCCGCGCCAGTAACTGTAATTTCAGGTGTTCCAGATAGCCGCGCACCGACAGCCCGATGGCGGTGATGAAGGTGAACAGCAGCACGCCCCAGATCACCTCGGTTTCGCGGAACGCCAGGGCGATCAGCACCGGCGTGAAGGTGCCCAGTGTCTCCATGCCGACCAGGGAGCGGATCAGCAGCACCAGCAGCACGCCCACCGGAATCATCATCAGGATGCGGAACAGCTGCTGGGACGGCACCGGCAGCTCATACAGGGAATAGTCGATAAAGCTGCTCTGATCCTGGAAACGCAGCGACTGGGCCAGCTGCAGCGCGCTCATCTCGTTGCGGTGAACGCCGAAATCCACATCCGCGTTGCGGGCGCCTTCCAGCACCAGCAGCGGCTTGTCGCCGCTCCACCACACCAGCCGGTCCTCCGGCAGCCCCTGGCGGCCGTCCAGCGGGTTGAAATACAGCCAGCTTTTGCCGTTGTAGGTGCGCAGCCACAGCTCCGGTTCCTGGTCGCGGCTCTCGTTGAGCTCCAGGGTATGCACCGGCTCGGCGGGGATGTGCGCCACCGCCAGCAGCAGATCGACCACCCGGGCGCGGTTCTCCGGGCTGCGGTCGCCGCCGAGCAGCAGGCGCACATTGTCGCTTTCCATGTTGTTGACGCGCTTGATGGTCTCGCTGACGAAGGTCTCCACGTCGGCGGAGTGCTGGCGAATCGGCGCCAGCAGCGCATCGGCGGCGAGCCGCTCCGGGCCCTCCAGCGGCGGCGCGGCGCGGAACTGGGGGCCGTCCTCGGGCACCGACGCCGGCTCGGCGAAGCGCGAGGTGAGCATCAACCGGTAATACAGGTTCTGCCGCCCCTCGGCCCGGCGCGCCGACCAGGTGACCACCCGGTTGCCGTTCTCCCGGTTGACGTTGACGCCGTAGTTGTTGGAAATAAAGCTTTCATTCAGGGCGGTGAAACCGCTCTCCAGCGGCGGCACGTACATGCGCGCCTTGATCGGGGTGTTCTCCCGCGCCTGGAAACTGACCTGGGCGTCCACCACCCATACCGGGTCACTCTCGCTCTCGGTGAGCGGCACTTTCTGGACCAATATCTGGTAGGCAATACTGCCGACCCCCAGCAACAACAAAAAAGCGGCGAGCAGCCGGGCGTGCAATTTCACAGAACGCATTTTTCAGCCTTATTCCAATACTTTCGTCACGGGCGGTCAGCCACGGAACGGAAGCCAGCCCTGGCGCCCGTCGACGGTTCCTCGGCCCGCGCGGCCGTTCGGCGCACGTTGCTGAGACCGGCTGACCCGTGTTTGGTTGCGACATTCTAGGGCAGTCAGAGGCCAACCGGAGCAACAAAAGTAAAACTTTGCACCGGGTCACATTATGCCATGACACACCTTCGTGTGGCTTCCGTGGGTACAAGGGCTGTACAATGCGCCGCCTAATCCGCCTCCCACTCCGTTTCACGGGCCCTTCCGGCCGGTCGCGGACGCATTTTCACGCTGGTCCGCCAACGGACGGAGAGCGACTTTTTTCCCTACGGAGCCATTTCTGTGATTGAACGCCTGCGCAATATCGCCATCATCGCCCACGTTGACCACGGCAAGACCACCCTGGTGGACAAGCTGCTGCAACAGTCCGGCACCCTGGGAGATCGCGCCGGCGACGTGGAACGGGTGATGGACTCCAACGACCTGGAGAAGGAACGGGGCATCACCATCCTCTCCAAGAACACCGCCCTCAAGTACGGCGACTACCAGATCAACATCGTCGACACCCCCGGCCACGCCGACTTCGGCGGCGAGGTGGAGCGGGTCATGTCCATGGTCGACTCGGTGCTGCTGCTGGTGGACGCGGTGGACGGCCCCATGCCGCAAACCCGCTTCGTGACCCAGAAGGCATTCGCCGCCGGCCTCAAGCCGATCGTGGTGGTCAACAAGGTGGACCGCCCGGGCGCCCGTCCGGACTGGGTCATCGACCAGGTGTTCGACCTGTTCGACACCCTCGGCGCCAGCGACGAGCAGCTCGACTTCCCGGTGGTCTACGCCTCCGCCCTCAACGGCGTGGCCGGCCCGGAAGCGGACCAGCTCGGCGACGACATGACCTTCCTGTTCCAGACCATCATCGACCGCGTACCGGCGCCGGAAGTGGAACAGGACGGCCTGTTCCAGATGCAGATTTCCTCGCTGGACTACAACAGCTACCTGGGCGTGATCGGCATCGGCCGCATCAAGCGCGGCAAAATCAAAGCCAACTCCACGGTCAAGATCATCGACCGCGAAGGCAAGGTGCGTAACGGCCGCATCCTGCAGATCATGGGCTACCACGGCCTCGACCGGGTGGACGTGCCGGAAGCCGGCGCCGGCGACATCGTCTGCGTCACCGGCATGGACCCGCTGGATATCTCCGACACCCTGTGCGACCCCAACAAGGTGGAGGCCCTGCCGCCGCTGACCGTGGACGAGCCCACCGTGAGCATGGTGTTCCACGTCAACACCTCGCCGTTCGCCGGCCAGGACGGCAAGTTCGTCACCAGCCGCCAGATCCGCGAGCGCCTGGAAGCGGAACTCAAGCACAACGTGGCCCTGCGCGTGGAAGAGACCGGCAGCGCCGACCAGTTCCGCGTCTCCGGCCGTGGCGAGCTGCACCTGTCGGTACTGATCGAGAACATGCGCCGTGAAGGCTTCGAGCTGGCCGTGGGCCGCCCGCAGGTGATCGTGCGCGAGGTGGACGGCAAGAAGCAGGAGCCCTACGAGAACGTCATGGCCGACGTGGAAGAGCAGCACCAGGGCGCCATCATGGAGCAACTGGGCCTGCGCCGCGGCGAGATGACCAACATGGAGCCGGACGGCAAGGGCCGGGTGCGCCTCACCTTCATCGTGCCCAGCCGCGGCCTGATCGGCTTCCGCAGCCTGTTCCTGACGCTCACCTCCGGCACCGGCATCCTCAACAGCACCTTCAGCCACTACGGTGAGTTCAAGGCCGGCGACATGGCCCAGCGCAACAACGGCGTGCTGGTCTCCATGGTCAAAGGCAAGGTGCTGGCGTTCGCCCTGTTCAACCTGCAGGAGCGCGGCCGCATGCTGATCGAGCCCAACGTGGAAGTCTACGAAGGCCAGCTGATCGGCATCCACAGCCGCGGCAACGACCTGGTGGTGAACCCCACCAAGGGCAAGCAGCTCACCAACATGCGCGCCTCCGGCACCGATGAGAACGTGATTCTCACCCCGCCGGTACGCTTCAGCCTGGAGCAGGCCCTGGACTTTATCGAAGACGACGAACTGGCGGAAATCACCCCCAACCACATCCGCCTGCGCAAGAAGCTGCTCACCGAGACCGAGCGCAAACGCGCCAGCCGCTAAGGCGGTGGACAAGAAAAAGGCCCCTTCCGGGGCCTTTTTTATTGCGCCTTGTAGGAGCGGGCCCCGCCCGCGAAAGGGAGCGAAGCTCCCGGCAGGCGCTAAAGCAGCCAGGCCATCAAGGCCGCGCCGAGAAACATCCCGATCAACAGGCCTTTGCGGAAGGCGCGGGTGCTGTCCGTCTCGGCACGCCCCGGCTCGCGGATGCGCTCGCGCAGCGTCGGCCCGGAGGGCGGCGGCTGGCTGGCCTCGTAGTCGGCGATCACCTCCAGCGAGCGGGCCTCATCGTCTTCGTTCACCCACACGCTGGCCAACCCGGAAGCGGGCAACTCGCCCACCGCGCCCTGCAGCATGTCGCCACGCACCTGAGCAACGATGCCGGACTGCTCCAGCAAGCCGGCCAGCATGTGCGCTTCCAGGCCGTCACCGGCTTCGTAGACACGCTTCATGGGTGGCTCTCCTCTGTTGCGCGCATCCCTGTCGACAACACGCTACCATTTACCCGCTTTTATAACCCGGGATCCGTGAATGCTGAATATTGCTCTGTTCGAGCCGGAAATACCGCCCAACACCGGCAACATCATGCGCCTGGCGGCCAACACCGGCGCCGCCCTGCATCTGATCGAGCCGCTCGGTTTCGAGCTGGATGAGCGGCGCCTGCGCCGCGCCGGGCTGGACTACAGTGAATACGCCAACGTCACCGTGCACCCGGACTACCCCAGCTTCTGCCGGGACTACCCCACCGCGCGCCAGTTCGCGCTGACCACCAAGGGCGGCCCGGCGCCCAGCCAGGTACGGTTTCAGGACGGGGACGTGCTGCTGTTCGGGCCGGAAACCCGGGGCCTGCCCGCCCATATCCTGGAAGGGCTGGCGCCGGAGCAGCGGCTGCGGCTGCCGATGGGCGCCAACAGCCGCAGTCTGAATCTCAGTAACGCGGTGGCGATCACGCTCTACGAAGCCTGGCGGCAACTCGGCTACCCCGGCGCGATCTGAACCAATCGATTACTGGACGGTGGACGGCTCGCCGTCGCCGCTCTGCTGCTTCTCGCGCTGCTGCTGGTAGAGCGCCTCGAAGTTGAGCGGCTGCAGGATCATCTGCGGGAAGGAGCCCTTGGCGACCAGATCGGACACCACTTCGCGGGCGTAGGGGAACAGCACATTGGGGCAGTAGGCGCCCAGCAGCTGATCGCGCTCTTCGCCTTCGATGCCGGCCAGGGTGAAAATACCCGCCTGCTTCACTTCGGCCAGATAGAAGGTCTTCTGCTCGTCCTCGGATTTGGCGGTGACGGTGACCGTCACTTCCACTTCGTATTCGGTGCCTTCGCCGATGCGGCGTGCGCTGTTGTTCAGCTGCACGTTCATCTTCGGCTTCCACTCCTGCAGGAAGATGTCCGGGGCCCCCGGGCACTCGAACGAGGCGTCCTTAAGGTAGACGCGCTGCAACTGGAAGGTTTTTTTCTGTTCTTCGGCCATGATTGTCTCCGTTGTTCGGTTCCGTCATCCGGCGAGCAGGTCGTCCAGTTCGCCCGTCCGCTCCAATGCGAAAAGTTCATCGCAACCGCCCACGTGGCGGTCCCCGATCCATATCTGCGGCACCGTGCGGCGGCCGCTGCGTGCCATCATTTCCCGGCGCGCTTCCGGCTCCCGGTCCACGTCGATCTCATGGACGCGGGCGTCCTTGCCCGCCAGCAAACGCTTGGCGCGCACGCAAAACGGGCACCAGCCGGTGCTGTAAAGGGTGACGTCCGCCATCAGCCCTTGGACACCGGCAGGTTATCATTGCGCCAGGCGGTGACGCCGCCCTGGATACGGTAGAGCTCGGAAAAGCCCTTGTTGCGCAGCTGGCGCCCCAGGTGCGCCGCCTGATTGCCCATCTTGCAGGTCAGGATCAGCGGCTTTTCCTTATATTTTTCCAATTCGCCCATCCGGTCCGTGACCTGGCTCTGGGGAATGTTCACACTGCCCGGGATATGCCCCTCGCGGAACTCGTCGGCGGCGCGCACGTCGACGATCACCGCATCCTTCTGATTGACCAGATTGGTGGCGAACTGCGGCGTGATGGCCTTGCCGCCACGGCGGGACTCAATCACGAAAAAGGCGCCCCACAGCGCTAAGAAGGCAAACACCAGGATATAGTGGTTGGTGACGAACTCGATGATACGATCCATGACTGCATTCCTGCCGGCGGAAAATCGGCGACAAGTATACACACCAGCGCTCGGTTAAGATAAGGCACCATGACGGAACCCGTGAAACCCCATTTTCGATTACTGACGCTGCTGATCGTGCCGGCGCTGGTGCTGGTCAGCACCGGCGCGCCCGCCGAAGAGCCGTCCGAGCAACAGCTGGAAGCGCTCAAGGAGCGCATCGAGGCGCTGTCCGAGGCCCAGCAGAAAGAAGCCCGCCAGCGCGACTCGGTGCAGAGCGAGCTGCGCGAGGCGGAAACCCGGGTCGGCGAGCTGACCCGCGAGCGGCGCCAATTGGAGCGTGACGCCAGCCAGGCCGAGTCGCGGCTGGCGCGGCTGGAGGCCGAGCAGGCGGAACTGGCCGAAGAAAAGAAGGTGCAGCTGCGCTGGCTGGTGAAGACGGTGCGCGCCAGCTATCAGAGCGGCCGCGAAGAGCGGCTGAAGCTGATGCTCAACCAGCAGGAGCCGGATCAGATCGCGCGCCTGCTGCGCTACCAGGAATACTTCCAGCGCGCCCGCACCGACCGCCTGGCCGACCTGGAAGACGAGCTGGTGGAGCTGCGCCGGGTGGCCCGGGAAGTGGCCGACGCCCGCGCCGACCTGCTGGACCGCCGCACCGCGCTGGCGCGCAGCCAGGAGCAGCTGGAGCAGGCCGCCCGCGAACGGGAGACCACCCTGGCCAAACTGGAACGCTCCCTGGACCAGCGCGGCGGCGACATCGACCGCCTGCGCGCCGACCAGCAGCGCCTGGAAAAACTGCTCGCCGAGATGGAGCGCAGCATGCCGGAAATGGCCCCCGCCGACCGCGGCACGCCGTTCGCCAAACTGGCCGGCGAGCTGCCCTGGCCGGTGCCCGGCGAAGTGCTGTCGAGCTTCAACTCCAGCCGTGAGGGCGCGTTGCGCTGGGAAGGCGTGGTGCTGGCCGCGGAGGAAGGCACGCCGGTGCGCGCCATCCACCCCGGGCGGGTGGTGTTCGCCGACTGGATGCGCGGCTACGGCCTGCTCACCATCGTCGACCACGGCGGTGGCTACCTGACGCTGTACGGCTACAATCAAAGCCTGCTGCGCGATGTGGGCGAGTGGGTCGCGGTGGGTGACACCCTGGCCCTGGCCGGCCAGTCCGGCGGCAACAGCCGCAGCGCGCTGTACTTCGAAATACGCAACCGGGGCAAGGTGGTGAACCCGACACGCTGGTGCGACCGCCGTGTTACACTGCCGCCCATTGCCCGAAACTAGTGTCCAATGATGCCCTTGGTCTGGGGAATTACATGCTGAAAACGTCTCACCCCCTGCTCCGCCGCACCGCACTGAGCGCCGCCCTGCTCCTCACCGTATCCGTCTCCGCCCCGACCCTGGCCGCCGACCCGGAAGTCGATGAGCAGGCCCGTCAGGACGGCGTGCCGGTCACCGAGCTGCGCGCCTTCGCGGAAGTGCTGGAGCGGGTGCGCGGCGCCTATGTGCAGGACGTGGACGAGAAAGAGCTGATCCAGGCGGCGATCCGCGGCATGTTGATGGAGCTCGACCCGCACTCCTCCTACCTGACCCCGGACCAGTTCGAGGACCTGCAATCCACCACCAGCGGCGAGTTCGGCGGCCTGGGTCTGGAAGTGACCATGGAAGACGGCTTCGTCAAAGTGGTCTCGCCGATCGACGACTCCCCCGCCAGCCGCGCCGACATCCAGGCCGGCGACCTGATCCTCAAGATCGACGACACCTTCGTCAAAGGCCTGAGCCTGGCGGAAGCGGTGGAGCTGATGCGCGGCGAAGCGGGCTCGGAAGTGACCCTCTCGGTGCTCAGCGACGGCGACGAAAAGCCGCGCCCGGTGACGCTCAAGCGTGACCGCATCAAAGTGGAAAGCGTGAAAAGCGAAGTGCTGGAGCCCGGCTACGGCTACCTGCGCGTGTCCCAGTTCCAGAACAACACCGGCCACGAAGCCAAGAAAGCCCTCAACGAACTGAAAGCCGAAGGCGAGTTGAGCGGGCTGATCCTCGACCTGCGCAACAACCCGGGCGGCGTGCTCGGCGGCGCGGTGGAAATCAGCGACCTGTTCCTCGACTCCGGGCTGATCGTCTACACCCAGGGCCGCGAGAGCGAGAGCCGCAACGACTACAAAGCCAACCCGGGCGATGAGATCGAAGGCCTGCCCCTGGTGGTGCTGGTCAACGGCGGCTCCGCCTCGGCGTCGGAGATTGTCGCCGGCGCCCTGCAGGACCAGGGCCGCGCCGTGGTGGTGGGCACCCGCACCTTCGGCAAGGGCTCGGTGCAGACGGTGCTGCCGATCAGCGGCGACAACGCCCTGAAACTGACCACCGCGCGCTACTACACGCCGGACGGCCGTTCGATTCAGGCGGAAGGCATCGAGCCGGATATCCCGGTGCAGGTGTCCAGCGTCGAGCTGCTGAAAGACCAGCGCCCCCGCGAAGCGGACCTGCCTCACCACCTGCTCAACCAGGCGCAGAAGGAAGCGCTGGAGAAAGGCGGCGAAGAGCCCCTGGCCAGCCGTGACTACCCACTGTCCCAGGCCCTCTCGATCCTCAAGGGCATCAACCTGGCGGAACGGCGGCGCGCCGACCGCGAGGAGTAACCCGCCCGAACGCGCCGGTCAGGACGTGACCGGCGCCCGGCCGATGCCCGTAAGGCGGGCATAGCCGATCATCAGGAAGCCGAACAGGAACATCATCACCCCGTACACCGCCGCCGGCACGGACATGGCGTCCGACTGCAGCAGGGTCAGGGTCACCATCAGGCCCAGGGTGCCGTTCTTGATGCCCAGCTCGATGGCCACGGTGAACGCCTGCGGCCGGCTCAGCCCGATCAGGCGGCCGCCGAACAGGCCCAGCCCCAGGCCGATCAGGTTGAGCAGTATCACCGCCGCGCCGCCCTGGCGCAGCAGCACCAGCGCCTCTCCGCCCAGGTCCACCAGCAGCATCACGATCACCGCCACCAGCACCAGCAGCCCGAACACGCTGACCAGCTTTTCGCCCTTCACCGCCCAGTCCTGGCGGAAATGACGGATGGTCATGCCGATGCTCACCGGCACCAGGATAATCACCACCAGGGTCAGGATGGTGCGCAGCACCGGCAGCTCCAGCACCAGATCGCTGTCACGGAAATGGCCCAGCGCCCAGCTGGTGAACATCGGCAGCGTTATCACCGTAACCAGGCTGGCGGCCACCGTCAGCACGATGGACAGCGCCACGTCGCCACGGCCGAGAAAGGCGAACAGGTTGGAGGTGGTGCCGCCCGGGCAGGCGGCGATGATCACCAACCCCACCGCCAGCGCCGGGGAAAGGTCCAGCGTCATCGCCAGGCCCACGCCCACCAGCGGCAGCAGCACGATCTGCGCCACCAGGCCGTAAACGGTGGCCCGCGGGGCGATCAACACTTCGCGGAAGTCCTTGGGGGTGAGGGTGAGCCCCATGCCCACCATGATGAGAAACAGGGCGGCGGGTAAACCGATTTCAACCAGACTGGCCTGATCCATGCTGCGCTCCTTTTTTATTATCGCAAGGAGCTTAGCCTACGGGGCCCGTGGCGGCGACTCTTGTACAGAGCGCTTGCCGGTCAGCCGTCGGTGGGCGGCTTGCGCAGCGCCTTGGTCTGGCCGTGGCGGGTCTTTTTGTCCATGCGCTTGCGCTTGGCGGCCTTGGACGGCTTGGTGGGCTTGCGCTTTTTCTGCTCCACGGTGGCGTCCAGGATCAGCGCTTTCAGCCGCGCCAGGGCGTCGTCCAGGTTCTTTTCCTGGGTGCGGAAGCGCTGCGCCTTGATCACCACCACCCCTTCGGTGGTGATGCGCCGGTCGGACCAGGCCAGCAGCCGCTCCTTGTAGAACTCGGGCAGCGACGAGGCGCCGATGTCGAAACGCAGGTGCACGGCGGAGGCCACCTTGTTGACGTTCTGGCCGCCGGCGCCCTGGGCGCGGATCGCCTGCCATTCGATCTCGGACTCGGGGATGGTCACATTGTTGGAGATTTTCAGCATGGGTCCTTCCTGGCCGGGAGTGTTACCGGGCTCGCGCGATAAAGCGGTCGAGCGCATTGGCGAAGGTCTGGACGTCGCTTTTGCTCAACGACGACGGGCCGCCGGTCTGCACCCCGGCGGAGCGCAGTTCTTCCATGAAGTCGCGGCGGCCCAGATGTTCGCGGATGCTCTCGCTGTCGTAAAGGGTGCCACGGGGGTTGAGCGCGGTGCCACCGCTCTCCACCACCCGGGCGGCGAGCGGAATGTCGCCGGTGATCACCAGATCGCCGGGCTCGACCTGCTCGGCGATGTAATCGTCGGCGCGGTCGAAGCCTGCTTCCACCTGCACCGCGCGGAGGTGCGGCGAGCGCGGTTTGGGGATGAAATGGTTGGCCACCAGGGTGGTGTCGATGGCGCGCCGGTCGGCGGCGCGGAACAGCACGTCGCGGATCACGGCCGGACAGGCGTCCGCGTCTATCCAGATCCGCACGTCAGGCCCCCGGCAGTATCACAGGCGCATCTCAATGCCGGCGCTGTGCATGTACTGCTTGGCCTCGGCGATGCTGTACTCACCGAAGTGGAAGATCGAGGCCGCCAGCACCGCATCCGCGCCGCCCTGGATCACCCCGTCCACCAGGTGCTGCAGGTTGCCGACACCGCCGGAGGCGATCACCGGCACCGGCACCGCGTCGGAAATGGCGCGGGTCAGGGCGATGTCGAAGCCGTTCTTGGTGCCGTCCCGGTCCATGCTGGTGAGCAGGATCTCGCCGGCGCCGTAATCGGTCATGCGGCGCGCCCACTCCACCGCGTCGATGCCGGTGGGGTTGCGGCCGCCGTGGGTGAAGATCTCCCAGCGGTTGGCTTCGCTTTCGCCGCTCACCTTCTTGGCGTCGATGGCCACCACGATGCATTGGGAGCCGAACCGTTCGGCGGCCTCGCGCACGAACTCCGGGTTTTTCACCGCCGCCGAATTGATGCCCACCTTGTCGGCGCCGGCATTGAGCAGGTTGCGGATGTCCTGGATGGTGCGCACACCCCCGCCCACGGTGAGCGGGATAAACACCTGGCTGGCCATGCGCTCGACCATTTCCAGGGTGGTGTCGCGGTCCTCATGGCTGGCGGTGATGTCCAGGAAGGTAATCTCGTCGGCGCCGGCCTCGTTATAGCGGCGCGCCACCTCCACCGGGTCGCCGGCGTCGCGGATATCCACGAACTTCACGCCCTTGACCACCCGGCCGTCGTCCACGTCCAGGCAGGGGATGATTCGCTTGGCTAGTGTCACTTTCGCACTCCACTACCGGTGGTGCCGGACATGCCCGGCCCCCGGGATTGCAGCTCGTCGGCCAGGGCCTGCCCCTGGGCGAAATCCAGGGTGCCCTCGTAGATGGCGCGGCCGGTGATGGCGCCGGTGATGCCCACGGTGCGCGCCCCGCACAGCCGGCGCACGTCCTCCATGTCGGTGATGCCGCCGGAGGCGATCACCGGAATGCTGATCGCTTCGGCGAGCCGCTCGGTGGCTTCCACGTTGACGCCCTGCAGCATGCCGTCACGGCTGATGTCGGTGTAGACGATGGCCACCACCCCGTCGTGCTCGAACTGGCGCGCCAGGTCCACCACGTCGATGTCGGTGACTTCGGCCCAGCCGTCGGTGGCCACTTTACCGTCCTTGGCGTCCAGGCCGACGATCACGTGGCCGGGGAACTGCTTGCACATGTCGCGCACGAACTGCGGCTCTTTCACCGCCTTGGTGCCGATGATCACCCACTGAACGCCGGCGTCCAGGTAGGCCTGGATGGTCTCGGCGCTGCGGATGCCGCCGCCGATCTGGATCGGCAGGCCCGGGTGGGCGCGGGCGATGGCGTTGACGATCTCGCCGTTCACCGGCTCACCGGCGAAGGCGCCGTTCAGGTCCACCAGGTGCAGGCGCCGCGCGCCCTGCTTCACCCAGTGGTCGGCCACCGCCACCGGGTCCTCGGAAAACACCGTGTCGTCGTCCATGCGGCCCTGCTTGAGGCGTACGCAGTGGCCGTCTTTCAAATCGATGGCGGGAATCAGTTCCATGACGATCTCGCTTGTTTAACAGGCTGAAATAAGAGGACGCGGCGCTCAGGGCCGCCAGCGCAGAAAGTTTTCCAGCAGCTTGAGGCCGGCGTCGGCGCTCTTTTCCGGGTGGAACTGCACCGCGAACACATTGCGCTTGGCGACGGCGGCGGCGAACGCCAGGCCGTACTCACAGCGGCCGGCCATCTGCTCGTCGGGCACCCCGGTGGCGCAGTAGCTGTGCACGAAGTAGAAGCGGCTGTTGTCGTCGATGCCCGCCCACAGCGGGTGGTCGCTGACCTGCTGCACCTGATTCCAGCCCATGTGCGGCACCTTCAGCGGGCGCCCGGTGTCGCCCATGGGCGCGCCGAAGAACTGTACCCGGCCGGAGAACACACCCAGGCAGTCGATGCCGTCGTTCTCTTCGCTGAAGTCCATCATCGCCTGCATGCCCACGCAGATGCCGAGCACCGGCTTGTAGGCGTCGATGGCGTCGAGAATCGCCCGGTCCAGGCCGGTTTCGGTGATCACCTTGATGCAGTCTCGGATCGCGCCGACGCCGGGGAACACCACCCGGTTGGCGGCGCGCACCTGCTCCGGATCGCCGGTGATCACGATTCGCTGACCGTCGGCGGCCATCTTTTCCAGCGCTTTGCCGGCGGAATGGAGATTGCCCATGCCGTAGTCGACTACGGCCACGGTTTCGCTCATGGGGCGCCTCGAGTGGTTTACGGGTTTTCGGTGAGCGTGCCCTTGGTGCTCGGGGTCACGCCGTCCATGCGCGGATCCGGCTCCACCGCCATGCGCAGGGTGCGCCCGAACGCCTTGAACACGGTCTCGGCCTGGTGGTGGGCGTTCTTGCCGCGCAGATTGTCGATATGCACGGTGATCATGGCGTGGTTCACCAGCCCCTGGAAAAACTCATAGAACAGGTCCACGTCGAACCCGCCGATCATGCCGCGGGTGAAATCCACGTGCATTTCCAGGCCGGGGCGGCCGGACAGGTCGATCACCACCCGCGTCAGGGCCTCGTCCAGCGGCACATAGGCGTGGCCGTAGCGGCGCACGCCCTTCTTGTCGCCCCAGGCGCGGGCCAGGGCCTGGCCCAGGGTGATGCCGATGTCCTCCACCGTGTGGTGGGCATCGATGTGCAAGTCGCCCTTGGCCTCAATGTCCAGGTCGATCAGACCGTGGCGGGCCACCTGGTCGAGCATGTGTTCCAGGAACGGCAGGCCGGTATCCAGCTTGCTCACTCCGGTGCCATCGAGATTCACGCTGACGCGAATCTGGGTCTCCAGGGTGTTTCGCTCCACGGTGGCGCGGCGTTCGCTCATCGGTACCTCCAGAAAACGGAACCCCGTATTATACGGCCCTCGGCGCCCCCTCACCAGCGCGGCGGCCATTTACCGGTTAGCGGAGACACTATGCCGATCAGTCTTGAATTTCATTCCCCCGACGCGGAACTGGCGCAACGCTTCAGCAAAGTGTTGCGCGACGACCCCGACTACGCCGCCGAACTGGGCCAGGCCCTGGACGCCGGGCGCCCGGTGGCCGCCGCCCATTTCAACGGCGCGCCGGTGGCGGTGGCGCTGCTCGACGGCGACACCCTGGCGTGGATGGTGGTGCACCCCGCCACCCGCGGACGCGGCGTGGGGCGGGACTTTCTGCGGCTGCTGGAGAAACATCACGGCGGAGCGCTCGCCCTGCCGGAGAAATGCCAGCGCTAGCTCCTCAGGCCTCTTGGGGACCTCCTTGTGGGAGCGGGCCCTGCCCGCGAAAGGCGGCAACAGCCGCCGGCAGGATGCCAGAGACCTCACAGATTGCGCTTCCAATAGCCGTTTCTGGAATCCTGCCGGGCGGTTACACCGCCCTTTCGCGGGCGGGGCCCGCTCCCACAGGGAGATTTGCTCCCACAGGTCAGGCCAGCGGCAAGCGGATCACCAGGGTGAAGCCGCGATCGAGGCCGGCGCTTTCGGCCCAGATGCGGCCGCCGGCCTGTTCGATCATCACCCGCGCCATGGCCAGTGACAGGCCGTAGCCCTCTTCGTGGTGGCGCGAGCCCATCACGAAGAACGGCTCGAACAGGCTCTCCAGCTGGTCCGGGCCGGCGCCCCGGCCGCGGTCGCGGATGCGCAGCTCCGCTTCGCCCACCATCACCTCGCTGGTAACGGTGATCTCGCCGCCCGGCGGGCTGAAGCGGATGGCGTTATCCAAGGCCATGGCCATCACTTCCTGCAGCTCGGTCTCATTGGCGCGCACGTACAGATTCGGCGAGATACGGTTGACCACCCTCAATTCCAGGCTTCCCAGCGCCCGGGCCCGGGTGGCGAGCAACGCGTCCAGCATCCACAGGGGCCGGCAGCGGCCCACCAGCGGCGGCGTGCTGCGGTCGGCCAGGTCGAAGTAGCGCAACGAGGTGCTGACCAAGCCCATCAGCCGCTGCTGGCCCTTGCGCACCAGCGCCCAGACATCGCTCTGGTCGGCGCCGGCTTGCCCATCGTCCATGGAATTAGCCGCGCCGATCCAGTTGATCGGGGTGTTCAGCTCATGGCTGACGTACTGCAAAAACGTGGACTTGTCCCGGTTCATCTGCTCGATCTCTTCCACGTGACGCTCCAGGTTTTCGCGCGCTTCGATGAACAGCTGGTTGCGCTCACGCTCCAAGAAGCGGATCCGGTCGCCCAGCGCCAGGGACAGCATCATCACCACCCACAGGGCACCGAGATGGGGCAGCATGCTGATCACCGAGGCATAGGGAATCCAATCCAGGTTGCCGAGCACGAAGAAAAAGATCAGCACCAGAAACACGCACCAGGCCGCCACGTACAGCCGCGCCGCCCGGTAGCCCCGCGACCACACCATCCAGCCCAGCCAACTGAACAACAGCACGGTGATCAGCACCAGCAGCGTGGACAGGTAGTAGGACCAGGGCGGCGCGATCAGCAGCTGCACCACCAGCAACACGGCGACACCGGCCAGGTAGTGGCGGATCACCCGGTCATAGCGCGGAAAGCGCTGCTTGAGGCCGAGGAAGTGGCGCGAGTACATGGCCAGCGCCGGCGTGCAGATATAGATGCCCAGCCAGTAGTACTCGTTGAGCCTGGGCACCTCCGGCCAAACGAACTGCAGCCCGAAGCCGTTGACGTTCAGGTTGAACACCGTGATGCCAACCAGGAACAGCACGAAATACAGGTAGACCGGCTCCTTGAGCGACAACGCCAGCAGCGCGTTGTAGACCACCATGATCAGCAGGCAGCCGTAGAACACCCCGTACAGCAGGATGTCCCGGTAGGTGTATTCCACCAGCCCGGCGGCGCTGTAGAGCATCGGCGACAAATTGATGGCGCCCTTGCCGCTGACGCGCACATAGTAGGTGTTGGCGCCGGCCAGGTCGGTGTCGAGGGGGAAGATAAAGGCCCGGTGGTCCATCAGGCGCTGATCGAACGGCAGGGTATCGCCCAGGTCCACCCGCCGGTAGCCGCCGTCTTCAGTGGGCGCGAACAGACTGATATGGTCAAGGATCGGATAGCGCTCCACCAGGTACCAGCTCTGCCCCCGGACACGGCTGGTGTCCAGGGTGAAGCGCAGCCAGATGGTGCTGCTGGTGAAGCCGAAATTGGGCTCGGTGGCGGTGTTGCGGACGAAGCGCCCGGCAAAACGGTCGCTCACCTGGCTGAAATCCCAGTGCCCTTCCGGGTCCACCAGCACCTCCATGGAACGGGCCACGGCCACCTGCTCCTGGTCCGGCTGCGGCGTCACCACCGGCTCGGCGCCGGCCAGCGCGCACCACAGCAGCCCTATGCAAACCAGGAAATTACGGAACTTTAACAAAACCGGCTCCCCAAAGAGCGATACTTATTATCATGCTTTATCATGCGTTCTAACCGTCGATCCCCGCCACGGTCTTCACGTTCGGTTGGGTACATTCTATTGCTATAATCCCGGCCCTCGGCCCGGGGCGCAAGGAGAGCTGTTCTATGGCACGCGCGATCAAAATTTTCCTCATCGTCATCGCCGCTCTGGTGGTCCTGCTGGCGGCGACCGTGTTCGTGGTCACCCAGGTAATCGATCCTAACGATTTCAAGCCGCAGATTCGCGAGCAGGCCATGACCCAGGCCAACCTGGATCTGGAGATTCCCGGCGACCTGGCGTGGCAGTTCTGGCCGTCACTGGGCGTCAGCCTGGGCCGCACCGAGGCGCGCATCGCCGGCGAGGAAGAGCTGTTCGCGGGCATTAACAGCGCCAGCGTCGGCGTGGCGGTGTGGCCGCTGCTGTTCGGCCAGGTGGAAATGGACGGCGTCACCCTGGACGGCCTGGAAGTGAACCTGGTGGAAACCGCCGACGGCGCCAACTGGGAGAAGATCGGTCCACAGGATGGCGCGGAGGAAGAGACCGCGCCCACCGAGGAAGAGCAGCCCGGCGAGAGCGGCGGCATGGACATTCCGCTGACCATCCCCAGCGTCGCCATCACCGACGGCAAGATCCGCTACCGGAACACCACCGACGGCACCGACATCCGCGTTGAGCACTTCAACTTCAACGCCCAGGACGTGAGCCTGGAAGAGCCGTTCCCGATGCAGATGTCGCTGCGCTACCAGGATCAGAGCGACATGCGCGTGGACCTGAACCTGGACACCACCCTGGCCGCCGATCTCGACAACAACCACTTCGTGCTCGACCCGATGACCCTGGACGCGGACATCGCCGGCATGACCACCAATCCGGTGAGCGTGCACCTGGAACAGAAGCTGGACGTGAACCTGGACGAGGACCGCGCCCAGGTCACCGACCTGCTGCTGGAAGCGGCCGGCACCCGCACCACCGGTAACGCCACCGTCACCGGCCTGACCGGCGAGATGAAAGTGGCCGGCCAGATCGACACCGAACCGTTCGACGCCAACGCGGCCCTGGAAGCGATCGGCGAGGAACCCATCGAGACCAGCGACGACAGCGCCCTCAGCAAGGTGGCCCTGAGCGCCACCCTGGACGGCCCGGCCAACAGCGTCATGGTCAACCCGCTCAAGGTGACCCTGGACAGCAGCACCCTGAACGGCAAGGCCGGCCTGGAAAACCTGGAGACCGGCAAGATCGTGTTCGATCTGAACCTGGACAAGATCACCCTGGACGGCTACCTGCCGCCGCAAAGCGACGAGGAAGACAGCGCCGCGGCCAGCGGTGCCGGCGGCGGCACCGGCGGCAAGGAAGGCGGCACCACCCAGCTCTCCGAAGCGGAGCTGATCCCGGTGGACAGCCTGCGCCCGCTGCTGCTCGACGGCAGCCTCAAGATCGGTGAGCTGAACTACGACACCATCCAGGCCAGCAACATCGTCTTCAACGTCGATGCCAAGGACGGAGTGCTGCGCCTCACCAAGGCCTCCGGCGACACCCTGCAGGGCGGCTTCAACGCCAGCGGCCGCCTGGACGTGTCCGGCAACACGCCGCGCATCAGCTTCAAGCAGAACGTGTCCAGCATGCAGCTGCAGCCGGTGGTCGCCATGGCCCTGGATAAGGACCTGGCCAAGGGCATCTTCTCCATGGACCTGGACTTCAGCGCCTCCGGCAACAGCGAAAAAGCGCTGGTCAATTCCGCCAAGGGCAACGCCAGCATGAATCTGGCCGACGGCACCGTGCGCGGCCTGAACCTGTACGGCACCCTGGTGGGCGGCGTCAACGACATGCTGGGCCGCTTCCAGGGCCTCAGCGCGCTGATCCCCAACCAGGAATCCGGCAAGCTGCCGGCGGCGCTGTCCGAGGACACCAAGATCATTGATCTGACCACCAAGGCCAGCCTCAACCAGCAGGTCGCCAACCTGGACAGCCTGGAAGCCAAGCTCGACAAGGGCACCCTCTCCGGTAACGGCTGGATGAACATGCTGACCCAGGAATTCGACCTGAAAATCGGCATGCAGTCGCCCGAACTGGGCGGCAGCAAATACCTGGAAGACGTGACCTGGCCGCTGCGCTGTCAGGGCAGCCTGGCGGGCAGCCCGGCCAAGTGGTGCGGCCCGGACAAGGAAGGCTTCGCCAAGATCGCCCAGCAGGCCGCCACCAACGCGGCCAAGGGCAAGCTCAAGGAGAAACTGGGCATCGACGCGGAAGGCGACACCACCGAAGAGGTGATGAAAAACGCCGCCAAGAAGAAGGCCCAGGAAAAAATCCAGGAGGAGATGGGCGACAAGCTCAAGGGGTTCTTCAACCGTTGAGCACCGCCCCCGACCGCACCACCTTCAGCGACGCCGTGCTGACCTGGTACGACCAGCACGGCCGTCAGGATCTGCCCTGGCAGCATCCGCGCACGCCCTACCGGGTGTGGGTGTCGGAAATCATGCTGCAGCAAACCCAGGTCAGCACCGTGATCGGCTATTTCCAGCGCTTCATGGACAGCTTCCCCGACGTGCACGCCCTGGCCGCCGCCGACGCGGACCAGGTGCTGCATCTATGGACCGGCCTGGGCTACTACGCCCGCGCCCGCAACCTGCACAAGGCCGCCCGCCAGCTGGTGGACGAATACGGCGGCGACTTCCCGGACACCGTGGAAGAAGTGGCCACCCTGCCCGGCATCGGCCGCTCCACCGCCGGCGCCATCCTGGCGCAGAGCCGCGGCGTGCGCGCGCCGATTCTCGACGGCAACGTCAAACGCCTGCTCAGCCGCCTGCACGCGGTGCCCGGCTGGCCCGGCAAGAAGCCGGTGGAGAACCGGCTCTGGGAACTGGCCGAACACTACACCCCGGACCGGCGGCTGGCGGACTACACCCAGGCGGTGATGGACCTGGGCGCCACCCTGTGCACCCGGCGGCGGCCGGACTGCCCGAGCTGCCCGGTATCGGCGTGGTGTCAGGCCCGCGCCGACGGCAACCCGCAGGATTATCCGGGTCGCAAGCCGGCCAAGGAAAAGCCGGTGCGCCACACCCGCATGCTGATCCTGCAGCACCCGGACGGCCGCGTCTGGCTGGAGCCACGCCCGCCCAGCGGTATCTGGGGCGGCCTGTGGTGCTTCCCCCAGCTCGATCCCGACGACCGGCAACACACCGCCCTCGCCGAGCGCGGCCTGGACGCCCGCGACCAGGAAGCACTCACGCCCTTCCGCCACACCTTCAGCCACTTCCACCTGGACATCGAGCCGCTGTTGATCCGGGTGGACACCACCGGCGCCGGTGTGCAGGATGCCGGGGGCCGCTGGATCAGTCCCGCCGACCCCGGCGAGCTGGGTTTGGCGGCACCGGTCAAAAAGCTACTGGAGCAGTTGCACGGCCCGCGACAGGCCGGCCTGCTCTAACCCGCATCGGAGGTGCACCGCCATGACCCACACCGTCTTCTGCCGCAAGTACCAGCAGGACCTGGAAGGCCTGGAAAAACCGCCCTTCCCCGGCCCCAAGGGCCAGGACATCTACGACAACGTGTCCCGGCAGGCCTGGCAGGAATGGCTGCAGCACCAGACCCTGCTGATCAACGAGAAGCACCTGAACGTGATGGACCCCAAGGCCAAGGCCTTTCTGGACGAGCAACGTGATCGCTTTTTGAACAACGAAAGCGTCGAAAAAGCAGAGGGTTACGTTCCTCCCACAAAAGACGCCAACCAATAGCCAAGCGCGCTTGACGGGGCCGGGTCGAGTCGGTTTAATACGCGCCCAACGCCCGGATAGCTCAGTCGGTAGAGCAGGGGATTGAAAATCCCCGTGTCGGCAGTTCGATTCTGTCTCCGGGCACCAGTTAAGAGGCCCCGCTCATAAGAGCGGGGCTTTTTTATGACTTCACCGCTTTCCGTCTTGCCAAGCTGCGGGAGCTCACCCGCAGTGTGGTGAACTGAGGCTTTCCTAGCCCCCTATCAAACCATCTATGCCGAACTGGCGTCTCCAAACCAAGTTCTCGGTTGCTTACCCGGCCGCGGCACTCCCGCAGACCGATCTAGCAACACGGTTCACCATAACGCCGTCAAACAGCCAGACCTCTATGATGAGCTCAATTCGGCCAGGCGAACTGTCAAAATTCCCATTTGCAGGCTTTTGCTCTATTAGGTATACAGGCTTGGTCATTGGTTTGATTTCAACACCAAGCAAAGGTCCACACTGTAAGCAAGTAGGCAGCCAACTCCGTAGGTCAAAATGAACAGTAGAGCAATACAACACCCAGTCTTTAATGTTATTGACCTCTTCTCCGGAGCAGGAGGCATGAGCTATGGGTTCCATCGACATCCTCTGTTCCAGCTGATTGGTTCAGCCGATGCTGAAATAGGCAAGCCCAGCACGGGAAACGGAAAGCTGCAGTGCAACTCAACCTATTCTCTAAACATAGGTCTGGAACCGACAATTGCAGATTTATCAGAAGTCCCCCCCGAGAAATTGCGAGAGGTCTTGGGGATTGGAAAGGACGTTTCCGTTGATGTTTTATCTGCCTGTCCGCCGTGCACCGGCTTCAGCCGGCAGAATCCTAAGAACCATATCATTGATGACAAAAGAAATAGTTTGGTAAGGAAGTCGGCGCTATTCGCTGTAGCCCTAGATGCTTCAATTGTCGTTATGGAAAACGCCAGAGAGCTGATACGTGGAAACTTTCGCGATCATTATGAATGGTATCGGGAGTACCTAGAAAATCACGGGTACGATGTATTCGGGAAGAGCTATATGTTAACACGCTTTGGCCTTCCCCAGATCAGAGAGCGAGCAATCATTATAGCCGTAAAGTCGAGCCGGCCTTTATATACGCTAGAAAGTCTTTGGGATGGGTGGCATGTTAAAAATGACGCTTTAAATGTAAGACATGCTTTTAACCGAATCAGCGATGAGGCGACAGAGACCGAGACATACCCAAAGTTCTCCAGCGATGCTGTCAAGCGGCGCTTGGCAGCCATACCCAAAAACGGCGGATCCTGGATTGACTTATACAAAAAAGGGCAATTTGACCTTCTTACTGACTCCATGAAAAGGACGATGAACAACGGCCGCGTGGGATCTTACCCCGACGTCTATGGCCGTATGGCTTGGGATAAGCCAGCGCCAACCATAAAGCGCGAGTGCTCCCATGTTGGGAACGGCAGATATGCGCATCCATCAAAGTCACGTCTCTGCTCCGTCAGAGAAATGGCAATACTCCAGGGCTTTCCTAACGACTTTAAATTTGAGTCCACGGCGGTTTCCAATATGTATCGCCATATAGGTGACGCAGTGCCACCACTGATCTCCTACCAAATCGCACACCTTTGTGAGTGGATGCTAACAGGCAAACAGCCCCATCCAAAGGAGATTGTTTTACCGGGGACAAGCCTGACCCCTGAGTGCATTCATCAACCCAGCGCTGACCTTGTGAATGTCTGAAACAACTTTTTATACATCCTTAAGTGAAAGGCGAAGGGTAAACGAGCTCTTGAAAGCGTTGCGAACGCCTTGCAATACTTATGTTAGTTCGACCTCAAGCTTGATGTCTGTGCAATTTGTAGAGGAATTTCAGTCCCGCCTCCTCGCAACCCATTGCTTTTTGGACACCATATTAATGGAGGACGCCTTTGAGATTGCTTTCATTGAATCAGCAAAATCCGCGGGATTCAAAGTTAATAGAGCAACCCCAGGGCAGCGATTTTGGGATGTTGAAATTGACGGTTCAAGGATTAGCCTAAAATCCAGTAAAGCGAAGAGTCTTAAAGCTGAAAAACTACACATCAGCAAACTGTGCGAAGCAGCATGGATTCAAGACTGTAGAAGCTCCGCCATGCGCCAAGAAAAAACTTTCGATCTTTTTAGAGAGTACTCTGAAACGGTAGATTCCATTATACAATTTAGATACTTCAGGAACGACTCCAAGTACCAATTAGTCGAATTTCCCGTCCAAAACTTTAACAAGATCTTGCTTCTGGATCGGCAACATTTTACAGCTGACGGCCCTACTATCAAGATACCCACCAACGCAGAGATTCCTGATTACAGTCTAAAGATTGATCGCTCTGACTCAAAAATAACTATAGCCAATATAAATATTGATGTCTGTGAAGTACTCGCAGAGTGGCAACCCAGGCTGAAGCCTGAAGACAGTTAAGCTATGGTAGATAAATTATCGCCTCACGAAAGAAGTCGATGCATGTCGAAAATACGGAGCAAAGATACGAACATCGAGCTCCGAGTCAGAAAAGCTTTACATTCAGCCGGATTTAGATTTCGTTTACATCGCAAAGATTTACCGGGATCCCCTGATCTGGTGCTTCCAAAGTATTCCACCGCAGTCTTTGTCAACGGATGTTTTTGGCATGGTCATGACTGCAAGAAAGCAAAAATTCCCGCGACAAACATTGAGTTCTGGAAGAGGAAAATAGAAACAAATATATCCAGAGACAAAAAAAACAAGGATCTCTTAGAGGAGGCCGGATGGTATCACTATGTTATTTGGGAATGCCGCCTCGAGGAAGAAACCCTTTATTTAATTAACCATTTATTAGAAGAATAAAAAGACTTCAACCCAGGAAGCACACCATGAGGCGATCAGTAATATTGAAAGAGTGCTGTCCGCTCACTGCACCAAGTAAGGGTTGCCCAAAAGTGCGCCCCCCACCATGAAGTCTCTCAGATCAACCAAGCCATCAAACAAATCATGGTCTCCCAGACATAAAGGCAGCACCCAATACCAAAACGGGCGGCGGAGAATTGCATGCCGGGCCTCAAGAGCATGAACATCAACCTCGCCACCATCGCTACACCAGTGCTGCAGACAGCGTATCTTTGAGCTTGGAGACCAATCAAGTGTGCCAAGACATTGACGCCGGAGAAGGGGAAGCGTTTGATCTGACACCCTGTGATCCTGCCAGAAGGTCCACCTTGTTGCCCGAAATTATTTCTAAGCCTGCACTGTAGTCGGAGCTATTCGCGTCCACTAAAGTCAAGAGAACCTGTTACACATTCCCTGCTGGTGGGAATGTAAAACTTCGGCTAGTCTCAACCTCATTACATAACAAACCTCCAAAAAGAATAAGCCCCGGGAGAGAGGCACGATGGATATACTCCAGCTGCTCGTCAGCGGGATAGCTAACGGCTGTATCTACGGGCTGTTGGCGCTGGGTTTTGTTTTGATCTACAAGGCGTCGGAAGCGGTCAATTTCGCCCAGGGCGACATGATGATGCTGGGGGCCTTTCTCGGTATTACCTTCATCAACGCCAGCTACGCGGATTTGCCCTTCCTGATCGGCATCACGCTGGCCGCTCTGATACTGGGCCTGTTCGGCTATCTGCTTGACCGCTTCGTGTTGCGCGCCATTTTCGGCCAGCCGCAGTTCGCCATGGTGATTCTCACCATCGCGCTGGGCTTCTTGATGCGCTTCGTGGCCGGCGTGATCTGGGGCCACGACCCCACCTCCCTGCAAACGCCCTTCGTCGGCAAGGTGTGGATGCTGGGTGAACTGATGATCCCGGTGGTCGACGCGGTGATCATTCTCACCACCGTGGCCCTGACCTGCATTCTCTACTTCTTCTTTGCCCGCACCCGCCTGGGCGTGGCCATGCAGGCCAGCAGCCAGAACCAGATGGCGGCCTACTACATGGGTATCCCGGTGAAGCGCATCAACGCCATCGTCTGGGCGCTGTCCGGGGTGGTGGCGGCCATTGCCGGGGTGCTGTTCGCCGCCAAGGGCGCGGTGGAACCCTCGGTGGGGCTGCTGTTCGGCATCAAGGCGTTCGCCGCCGCCGTGATCGGCGGGCTGGGCTCGCTGCCCGGCGCGCTGCTGGGCGGCCTGCTGGTGGGCATCGTGGAACCGTTCGCCGGCCGCTTCCTGCCCGAGTTCGGCCAGATCGCCCCCTACCTGCTAATGCTGGTGGTGCTGGTATTGCGCCCCGGCGGCCTGTTCGCCCAGATCAGCCAGAAGAAGGTGTAGGCCCTCATGAGTAACCGTTTCAAGAGTCGCTACGACGACGATATCAACCTGTTTGAAGGGCGCTGGCACCTGGCCCAGTACGCCCTGCTGGTCGCGCTGCTGCTGGCCGCGCCCTGGCTGCTGGGCACCTACTACCTCGGCGAACTGACCGCGGTGCTGATCTGGTCCCTGGCCGGCCTGGGCCTGATGCTGATCAGCGGCCATACCGGTCAGGTCAGCCTCGGGCACGCCGCCTTCATGGCGATCGGCGCCTTCACCAACCTGGCGCTGATGATGCGCGGCTGGCATTTCATTCCCGCGCTGCTGGCCAGCGCCGTCACCTCCGGGGTGCTGGGCGCGATCATCTCCCGGCCGATCCTGCGCATGAGCGGGATCTACCTGGCCATCGCCACGCTGGCATTGAGCATCATCATCGAGGACGTCTCGATTATCGCCGAGCCGATCACCGGCGGCGTGGCCGGGCTGTTCGCGCCGCCCATCGATATGTTCGGGCTGAAGATCGATCGCTACACCAGCCCGGCGGCCTTCTACTATCTGTGCCTGACGGTGCTGGTGATCGTCACCCTGGGCTATCTGAATCTGCTGCGCAGCGCGTCCGGGCGCTCGTTCCTGGCGGTGCGCGACAGCGAAGTGTCCGCCCGCGCCCTGGGCGTGAACGTGGCCCGCGCCAAGACCCTGTCGTTCGCGCTCTCCTGCGCGATGACCGGCCTGGCCGGGGCGCTCTACGCCCACCTGGCCCAGGCGGTGAATTACGAAAGCTTCCTGGTGCTGATCTCCATCACCCTGCTGCTGCAGGTGGTGATCGGCGGCCTGGGCTCGGTGCACGGCGCCTTCTTCGGCGCCATCGTGGTGGTGCTGCTGCCGCAGAGCATCGCCATGCTGCGCGACTTCCTCAACAACACCGCCGGCATTTCCATCGCCGCCTACCCGGGCATGGACACCGCCCTGTTCGCCCTGCTGATTCTGCTCATGGTGATCTATGAGCCGCGCGGTCTGTACGGCGTCTGGTTCAAGGTCCGCACCTGGCTGCAGCTGTTTCCGCTGTACCGCAAGGGCATGTTCCGTCGCACACGCACCTACCTGAAAACGGAGCGGCAACGATGAGTCTGTTACAGGTTAAGGATCTGTCCATCTCCTTCGGTGGCGTGAAAGCCGTGGACGGCGTCAGCTTCGACGTGGAGCCGGGTGAAGTGTTCACCCTGGTGGGCCCCAACGGGGCCGGCAAGTCCACCATCTTCAATCTGATCAGCCGCCTCTATGAACCCGGCGGCGGGCGGATCATTTTCGACGGCCAGGACATCACCGGCCGCCCGGCCCACGACGTGGCCGGGCTGGGCATCGCGCGCACCTTCCAGAACATCGAGCTGTTCGATCACTCCTCGGTGCTGCAGAACCTGCTGATCGGCCGCCACTGCCGCCGTGATACGCGCTGGTTCGAAGAGCTGCTGTTCCTGCCCAAGGTGCGCCGCAGCGAACGCGAACACCGCCGCCAGGTGGAGGAAGTGATCGACTTTCTCGACCTGGCCGCCTACCGCGACAAGCTGATCGCCGGCCTGCCCTACGGGGTGCGCAAGGTGGTGGAGATCGCCCGCGCCCTGTCCAGCGAACCCAAGCTGATTCTGCTCGACGAGCCGGCCTCCGGCCTGAGCGTGGAAGAGACCCAGAACATGGCCTGGTGGATCGAGGATATGCAGAAAGATCTGGGCCTCACGGTCCTCATGGTGGAGCACGATATGAGCCTGGTATCGCGCGTGTCCGACCGGGTACTGGCGGTGGCGGAAGGCCGGCCGCTGGCCATGGGCACCGCCGCCGAAGTGCAGGCGGACCCGAAGGTGATCGAAGCCTATCTGGGCACGGAGGAAACCGCATGAGCGACGCCTCCCCCCTGCTGCAAGTACAGAACCTGGAAGCCTTCTATGGGCCGGTGATGGCCCTGCGGGGCGTTTCCATCGATGTCTTCAAGGGCAAAGTAGTGGCCATTCTCGGTGCCAACGGCGCCGGCAAGACCACACTGATGAAAACCATCTCCGGCACCCTGTCGCCGCGCAAGGGCAGCATTAGCCTGGCCGGGGAAATGATACAGGGCAGCGACCCGGACAAGCTGGTGCGTAAGGGCATCGCCCATGTGCCGGAAGGCCGCGAAGTGTTCCCGTTCCTCAATGTTGAAGAAAACCTGAGCATGGGGGCCTACACCCGCCGCGACAAAGCCGGGATTCGCCAGGACATGGAAATGGTCTATGACTATTTCCCGATGCTGCTGGAGCGGCGCAACCAGCCCGCCGGCACCTTGTCCGGCGGCCAGCAGCAAATGCTGGCCATCGGCCGCGGGCTGATGTCGCGGCCGTCGCTGATGCTGCTGGACGAGCCCTCCCTGGGCCTGTCGCCGCTGCTGGTGCAGGAAATTTTCGCGATCATCCGCCGGCTCAATAAAGAACAGGGCGTGACCCTGCTGCTGGTGGAGCAGAACGCGCGGGTGGCCCTGAACACCGCCGACCATGGCTATGTGCTGGAAACCGGCCGCATTGTCATGGACGGCAGTGCCCGGGAACTGCTCGCCAGCGACGATATTCGCGAATTTTATCTGGGCCAGTCGGCGGGGGATGACCGACCGGAAAAACGCTGGAAACGAAAGAAGACCTGGCGCTGATGATGACTGCAACCGATACCACTCCGACCCTTCTCCACGGTTGCGACACCGTGGTCAAACTCTGGCGCCAGCAATGCCTGGAACGGGGCGAGCGCATCGCCCACCGCGAAAAGGATCTGGGCATCTGGCAGAGCTACAGCTGGCTCGACTATTACGAAAACGCCCGCGCCATCGGCGTGGCATTGCTGTCGCTGGGCCTGGAACGCGGCCAGCCGGTTTCCATCCTCAGCGAGGACAACAAGGAGTGGCTGTATTGCGATCTGGGTGTCGCCGGCGCCGGCGGCATCAGTAACGGTGTCTACACCACCGACAGCGCCGAGCAGCTCGCCTACCTGGTCAACGACAGCGGCTCCGCCTTCTTGTTCGTGGAGAACGACGAGCAGCTCGACAAGTACCTGACCGTGCGCGACCAGGTGCCCACCCTGAAGAAAGTGATCGTGTTCGACCGCAAGGGCCTGCGTGATTTCCAGGACCCCATGGTGATGTTCCTGGACGAACTCTACGAGCTGGGCAACGGCATCGCGGACGCGGAAGAACGGTTCAGCGCCAGCATCGAGCAAAGCCGGCCGGACGAGATCCGCATGCTGATCTATACCTCCGGCACCACCGGCGCGCCCAAGGGCGCCATGATCAGCCACCAGAACGTGCTGTTCCAACTGGCCGCCGGCGAAGCCCTGCTGGAAGCCCGGGAAGAGGACGACCAGCTCTGCTTCCTGCCGCTGTGCCATATTCTTGAGCGACTGGTCTCGGTGGAGGTGCCGATCTACAAAGGCTGCACCGTGAATTTCGCGGAGAGCCCGGAAACCGTGTTCGAGAATCTGCGCGAGGTGTCGCCGAACACCTTCGCCGCCGTGCCGCGCCTGTGGGAAAAGATCTACAGCTCGCTGATGACCCTGCGCGACGAAGCCACCGGCTTCGGGCGCTGGTGCTTCGACCGGGCACTGGCCGCCGGCCAGGCCTGGCACTGCGAGAAGCAGCACTCGCCGCTGAACGCGCTGCGCTACCACTTCTGGAACCTGCTGGTGCTGCGCAACGTGCGCGACCTGATCGGCATGGCCAGGCTGCGCCGGGGCACCACCGGCGCCGCGCCCATCTCACCGGACCAGATCCGCTGGTTCCGCGCCCTGGGCGTGCCCCTGTACGAAGGCTACGGCATGACCGAAACCACCGGCGTGGTGTCGCTCAACAGCCGCGAGCGCGAACAGGTGGGCAGCGTCGGCGAACCCCTGCCGGAGACCCAGGTGCGCATCGCCGACAACGGCGAAGTACTGGTGCGCGGCGGCCATGTGTTCGCCGGCTACTGGCGCAAGCCGGAAAAAACCGCCGAGGACATCCGCGACGGCTGGCTGCACACCGGCGACGTGGGCCGCCTGGAAGACGGCATGCTCACCATCACCGGCCGCCTCAAGGACATCATCATCACCGCCGGCGGCAAGAACATCACCCCGGCGGAGATCGAGAGCCGGCTGAAATTCTCGCCCTATATTTCCGACGCCGTGGTGATCGGCGACAAACGCAAATACCTGACCTGCCTGATCATGATCGACCAGGACAACGTGGAGAAGTACGCCCAGGACCGCCAGGTGCCGTTCTCCAACTTCGCTTCACTGTGCCGTGCCAAGGAAGTGCTGGATCTGATCGGCGGCATTGTCGATGAAGTGAATAAACAATTCGCCCAGGTGGAACAGATCAAATATTTCCGCCTGATCGATGTGCTGCTCACCGCCGAGGATGAGGAGCTGACCGCCACCATGAAGTTGAAACGATCCTTCGTGGAGAAAAAACACAAACACCTGATCGATTCCATGTACTAATTGTCCGCGTACGATAGGAGAGTGCATCATGAAGAAGCTCTGTCTGGCTGCCCTGGCCGCTGTGAGCCTGCTGGGTTGCAGTGACACCAAGGAAGAAGAAAAAACCGCAGAAAAAGCCACCGAAAAGGCCGCCGAGCCGGTTCGCGGCGTCACCGACACCGAGATCAGACTGGGCGGCATGCACGATCTGTCCGGCGTGTTCGCGGCGTTCTCCTCCCCCGCCGTGCAGGTGGCCAACGACATGTTCGACGAGGTCAACGAGGCAGGCGGCATCCACGGCCGCAAGATCCGTTACATCGTCGAGGACCACGCCTACCAGGTGCCCAAGGCCACCCAGGCGGTCAACAAGCTGGTCACCCGCGATGAAGTGTTCGCCATGCTGATGAGCCTGGGCACGCCCCATAACCTGGCGGCGTTCCCGGTAATGGACAGCAACAACGTGCCCAGCATTCTGCCGCTGGCGCTGTCCCGTCCGATGGAAACCGAAGGCGATTTCTCACGCCGCTTCGTGTTCGGCCCCAGCTACTACGAAGGCGTGCTCAAAGGCGCCAGCTGGATGGCCGACGAGTACGACATGGAAAAAGCCTGCGTGATGTACATTCCTTCCGACTTCGGTGAAGAAGTGAACCAGGCCATGAACGACGCCGCCGAAGAGAACGACGCCCTGGAACTGGTGGAAAGCAGCTCCCACCGCCCGGACGAAAGCGACTTCAGCGGCACCCTGGCGCGCCTGCGTGACGCCGGCTGCGAGCTGGTGGGCGTGGCCTTGCCGGTGCGGCCGATCATCACCGTGGTCGCCACCGCCAAGCAGATGGGCTGGGACGATGTGAAGTTCCTGGTCTCCCAGGCCGGCTTCCACTCCGCCGTGGCCGCCGCGCCCGGTGGCGTTACCGAAGGCCTGTACGGCGTTTCCCCCTGGCAGGACATCGTCAGCCGCATGAAGGACGTGCCGGAAGCCAAAGAGTGGGCGGATCAATATAAGGAGCAATACGGCTCCGTGCCCAGCGGTGGCGCCGTGCTCGGCCGTGTCGGCGCTGAAGTGACCATCGAAGCGCTGCGCAAGGCCGGCCCGGATCTGACCACCGAATCCTTCCTGGCCGCCATGGAGTCCCTGGACTTCAGCGACCCGGTCACCGGCGTGGACATCAAGATGAGCGCCGACAACCACCGCGCCGGCAACGACATCATTCTCTCCAAGGTGATCGACGGCATCTGGGAGCCGGTCACCACCCTGGAAGATTCCGTCTCCGAGTAAGCCTCCGCCCGGGGCGTCCCGCGACGCCCCGGCATCAACCGGCGCCTCCCCGGAGGCGCCGCGTTCCTGGCGCCAGACGCCCCACGAACGTATAGATCAAACCCATGGCCGGCCCGGCGGTCAGCCCGCTTCCCTTCCACGCAACACCGGCGCCACCTCTGTCATCGTTCGGTCATGCCTCTTGCCGGATCCACATCAACCTGAACCATGAGAAATCAGCGACTTAGCAGGAAAAGCTCACCACCGCCCCAGGCGATTGCCGACTTCGGCAAAGCGCTGACAGCCCAATGCCGCCAAACCGAAAAGCAAATTTATTCGTATTGGAACCAAAGCGACATTCGCTCTCGATAGCGTGATTTATGCGGCACCCGCCGCGGGGATTAATCACAAACCAAACCCAATATCGAGGGATTGAATCATGAAGACCATCATCAAGAAGGCGGCCCTGGCCGCCGCGATCATCAGCGCACCTCTGGCCGCTTCCGCGGCCGACCTGGTAGGCGGCGGCGCCACTCTGCCGGCACTGGCCTACATCGGCAACGGCTTCATAGATCCTCAAGGAACTGGCGTTGACGCTCGCTTGTCTACGAACGCTGGCCTCGACGCCGGTCAAGACGCCTCCAACAACAATTATGTAAGTGCTAATGTTACCGCCGGTTCCATTTTCGCCGCTTTCCAAACCGCCTCACGCACCGCCTCCTACTGCCAGACCGGCAGTGGCACCGGTAAGCGGGTTCTGGTAGGCGCCAACTCCCTGAACGCCAATGGCGATTGCCGTGACTACAGCGCCAGCCCGGTGGGCTTCAGCGCACCGGGCAGCCAGACCGACCCGGACTTCGTGGGCTCCGACGCGCCCCTGACCGCCGACGACGTGACCGACTTCCTGAACGGCCCGCGCGACAACCGCGAGGGTCTTCTGCAGGTGCCGGCTCTGGGCGCCCTGATCGCGCTGCCGCTGAACCTGGGCAACGACGTGTTCGGTAACCCGATCAGCCGCCCCAACCTGAGCAACGCCCAGGTGTGCGACATCTTCTCCGGCGACGCCACCAGCTGGGACCAGATCAACCCCACCTGGCCGAACCAGCCGATTAACGTGGTCTACCGCTCCGACGGCAGCGGCACCACCTTCGCCTTCACCCAGTATCTGGCGGCCAACTGCAACGGCTCCCAGGTCATCTTCAACACCAACGAAGACTTTGCCGCCGCCGCGCCGGTGGGCGACTACGCTGTCGGCACGCCGGCCAGCGGCAACGGTGGCATCATCACCGAGGTGTCCAGCACCGACTGGTCCGTGGGCTTCGCCAACCTGGCCAACGTCCTGGCCGAGCAAGGTTTGGACTACGCCGACGTGGAAGGCGAAAACCCGGCCGGCACCACGCAAATCGCCTACGACAGCAATGACCTCCTGACCGGCCAAGTACTGGGCGACGTCAACCCCTTCACCGGTCTGCCCCAGCCCGAGCCGGTATCCGGCATCGACAGCAACTGTGTCCTGGTGATCGATCCGGCCGCCCAGCTCACCGGCGCCTACCCGATCGCCGCCGTCACCAACCTGCTGACCTACACCGACGGCAACAGCGATCCCCAGGCGCTCAAAGACCTGGTGGACACCGTTGTCGACGGCAACAGCACCCTGCCCACCGGCTTTGCTCGCCTGGCCGTCGGCGCCACGGCATCCAGCACCGCCGCTTCCTGCATCCAGTGATGCGTAAATGCCGACTCGCTCGGTGAGGAGGGCGCCCCAGGGCGCCCTTTTTTATGTATAAAAAGAGGAATCGATCATGAAGATCATCATCAAAAAGGCGGCCCTGGCCGCCGCCATCATCAGCGCACCGCTGGCCGCTTCCGCTACCGACTTGGTAGGCGGCGGCGCCTCTCTGCCAGCTCTGGCTTATGTCGGCGACGATTTCACTACCACCAACCCGCAGTCTCGTCTGTCCTCAGACGTATTGCCCAGTGCAGGCCTAGACAGTGTCGGGATTGACTATGAATTCACGTACGTTACCACTGGCTCCATCTTCTCCCTTTTTCAAGCCGCCAATCCGCTTGACACTGCCTCTTACTGTCAGACCGGCAGCGGTATTGGTGTAGATATACTAATCGGAGGTGATTCCCCAGATCCTGATTCCCTGCCGGAAGAAACAACCGGCGACTGCCGAGACCACAGTGTGATTACTAGAGGGTTTAGTGCCCTATCTGGCAAAGCGGCTCCAGACTTTGTCAGCTCAAGTGCTCCGTTGACTGCGGAGGACGTTACCATCTTCCTGAGCGGCCCACGCGCCGACCGTGAGGGTCTGGTGCAAGTGCCGGCCTTGAGTAGTCCGATCGCATTGCCGCTGAATCTGGGCAACGATGTGTTCGGTAACCCGATCACTCGTCCCAACCTGAGCAACGCGCAGGTCTGCGACATCTTTTCCGGTGACGCCACCAGTTGGGATCAGATCAATCCCACCTGGCCCGCTCAACCGATCTACGTAATCTATCGCCCTGATGAGAGTGGTACATCCTTCGCCTTCACTCAGTATCTGGCAGCAAACTGCAATGGTTCCCAGGTTATATTCCAAACTGGTGAAGACTTCGAAGTAGCCGCACCTACTGGGAATTACATGACCTATTGGCTGCTCTATCGTCACTATTATGAAAAAATCCAAGGGGAAACGGCCTTGCTCAATCTGGTGGAGGATACACCTTGGTCAATAGGCTATGCTGGGATCGCTGGTGTTCTCGCTAGACAGAGCATGGACTACGCCGACGTGGAAGGCGAGGACCCGGCCGATACCACGCAGATCGCCTATGGCAGCAATGACCTGCTGACCGGTCAGGTACTGGGCGACATCAGCCCGTTCACCGGCCTGCCGCAGCCCGAGCCGGTATCCGGCATCGACAGCAACTGCCTCCTGGTGATCAACCCGGCCGCCCAGCTCACCGGCGCCTACCCGATTCACGCCGTCATCAATTTGCTGACTTACACCGACGGCCACACCGATCCCCAGGCTCTGGAAGAGCTGATAGAAACTGTTGTTGACGGCAGCAGCATCCTGCCCACCGGCTTTGCTCGCCTGACTGTCGGCGCCACGGCGTCCGCCACCGCCGCTTCCTGCATCAACTGATCGCAAGATCGACGCACGCCAGTGCGGAGGGCGCCCACCCGGCGCCCTTTTTTTGTGCGAGTAAAACGTCTAAGAAACCGGGTCCGTTTCATTACCCAGCGAGGGCGTGCAGCCATAAAGCTGGCGGGAAAGCAGCGCTTTGGTGATGGCGTGCTGTCGATTGCGGGCGTGGAGTTTTTCGCAGGCGCGGTGGATATGGTTGGAGACCGTGCGTTCGCTGATGCCCAGCAGCGCCCCGATTTCGGCATTGCTCAGACCTTCGCTGGCGCCACGCAGGCAGGCCCGTTCCCGCTCATCAAGGGGCTCCGAGGAGACGTCATCCGCGGACAACGGCTTTTTGCCCAACCTCCGGGTCTTGTCCAGCACCACCCGCCCCAACAGGGTCGCGTAGGGCAGGTACTGGCGAATGTGCGCCCAGGCGGATTCATCATCGCGGTCCAACGCCAGGTCCAGCCAGGCCAGCGAGCCGTAGCCTTGCAATAACGGCACCGTACAGCCGCTGCGCAGGCCGCGCCGGGCCCGCCGGTTCATCGCTGCCCGGTAGGTGCGACCCTGGTATTCAGGGCGGCTCATAAGTGAACGCCAATCCACCGGCAGGGTTTCGTTAAGCGCGTACTGAGCGAGCGGGTCGTTGACGATCACGTTATCAAAGGAAGCCGGTGCGGCCTCCTTGCGGGACGGCAGGTTGTGCAGCACCGCCGTGCAGGCGCCGCCGGGCTCCACGGTGTGGCAGGTAAATACATAGTACCGGAAGCCGTGGGCCTCCAGCAGATAGCTCAGTCCGGCCCGCAGCCGGCCCAAGGTGGTGACCCGCGCCAGGGAGAGAATCTGGTCGGTGGTATCGCGCTCGTAGAACATCCTTGTCGTTCCCTTTTTTATAGGCCCGGTTCTTTTAGTACCGGTCGCGCGCACCCGCCGGCGGCTATCTACAGGCCGCCAGCGGGAAGAACCGATGTCCGGGCGGGTTGATCAAAGCATGCTGCGGCGCTCCGCGTCGGTGAGGGCGGCGCCCTGTTCCTCGGACAGTTCGCCGGCGCCGAGCACCCGCACCACCCCGTCAGGCCGGTAGTCGGACGCGCCGGCGTTGCGGTCCTGCTCCGGCACCAGCCGCTCCTGACCGTAGCCGAGAATCTCGACGGTGATCACCGAGGGGCGATTGCCCCGGTCGCCGCGGCTCACCTGCTCCGCCGCCTGCACCGCGCTGTTGGCGGCGTTGGTGGCGTTGGTAAGCGCGCCCACGTTGACGCTGGCCACCGCCGGCAGGCCGGTGGATTCCCCCTGTACCTGAATATTCTCCGCGTTGACCACCTGCAGGGCGGCGATGTTCACATCACCGGACACCCGAATACCCGCTTCGCCGGCGTCGATCACGCCCAGCGGCGCGATCAGGTCGATATCACCGGGCGGCACCTCGGGAATAGGCGCCAGGGTGGCGATACCGGCGCCGGTGGAAGGCGCCACCGGCGACAGGCTGACGTTGCCGATATCGTCATAGACCCGGCGCGGCGGCGTGTACACCAGGGTGGTCTTGGCGCCACGACCGGCGTTGATATCGCCGGCGGCGGACCAGGCGAAGATGTCGCCGCCGTAGGTGGTGAAGATGCGCGACAGGCCCAGCGCGATGTCGCCCTGGCTATAGAGCTGAATATCACCGCGTCCCTGGGTGAGGATGCCGTTGTCGCCGTCCGCCGGGCGCACCCCTTCCACGCCGATGATCAGATCACCACCGGGCACCAGCATCCGGATATCACCGCCGCCCTCGGTGCGCACCAGGCCGGAATATTCGCCGCTGGAGAACATGGTGTAATCGCCATCGTAGCCAGAGGTGCCCGCCTCGCTGTCCGCCTCGGGCAGGAAGGTGGCGATGACCCGACGGCCGCGCAGGTAGCTGCCGGTGCGGTCGCCGTCCGGGTCGTTGAACTCCCGGCCGCCGGCGCGCAGTTCCGCGTAGTAGAGCTCACGCAGGAAGATGCGCTGCTGCTCGGGCGACAGCGCCTCGAAATAGGCCAGGGCGGTGGTGCCGTCCAGCGCCGTGTCGCCGTAGCGGCCTTCCAGCCAGTCGCGCAGCTCCTGGTCGTAGACCTTGACCACCTTGTCCGGCTGGTCCGCCAGGGGCCGGCCCGGATCCGCCAGGTTGGCCGGGTTCAGGTAGGCGTCGATCAGAGACTGGTAGTCCGGGCCATCCGCGCCCATACCCACATTGATGGCGATATCCGCGCCGCTGCCCACATCGTCGGACAGGCCGGCCATGCTGCGCACCCAGCCCCGGTCGCCCTGGTAGAAGTTGCGGCCGGCGGTCACTTCCAGGGTGCCCGGCCCCACCACCAGCGCATCGATATAGATCAGGTCGCGGCCGGCTTCGATGATCGACACGTCCGTGGCGGCGTTGTGGCCGAAGGCCGAGCCTTCCGCGTGCTCGACCGTGGGCCTAGGATTCTGGCCAAGGGCCACGATATCCCGGCCGGCGCGAATCCAGGCCGGGCGCCCCAGGAAGGAGGGCCCGTCAAAGTTGGAGTCATCGGGGCTGGAAAGGAAGCCGTACATCAGGTTATAGATATCTCCCTCCACGGCGTAGAAACGGGCCGGGGCCAGCCCTTCCACGCCGTTGGCGTCCGGGTGGGCCTCGATATCCATATCCACGCGGTAGAGGGAATCCGCCGCCAGCAGTTCCACCGCGCCTTCCAGCGAGGCGCGAACCTGGGCGCCACCGTATATGGAGCCTTCACCGGCCACCAGACTGAGCGAGGAAGGGGCTTCACCGCTCAAGAACATATCTCCACCGGAAACGGCGACAATGCGTGTGTCATCCTCCCGGATGTCGACACCCATTATCGCTTCCACGGGGTTAAGGGCGCCCAAACCTAGATCGCTAACGCTCAGAAGGCGCGCCTGGGCGTCGCCGACGGCGATCGTCATCCGGCCGTCAGGGATATCCCACACTCGGGCTCTGAGTTCCTCCGGTCGGGGATCATTACTCTGCTGCGACCCGAAAGCGTAGACCTTCTCACCGATGGACCCGGCCCGGGCCCGGGCCTCCCCGCGCAGATTGACCGCGCGAACCTGTGAAGAGCCCGCATTACCGCCGGCATCGATGCGCAGATCGCCCCCACCGACCTGGCTGGTGCCGCCGTCTTCTCCCCGCCAGCCGCTGGCGCCCACCGCCACGTTCAAGGCACCCAGGTCGCGCCCCGCGGACAGGGTCACATTCCCCCCGCCCAGGGCGCCAATACCCTGAAAAACGCCCAGCACCGGTGACGACCCACTGAAGGAAAGATCAGCAGGCATATAGGTACCGGAATGAATCCACCAGGCGGCCTGCTCGCCGGAGGCGGGGGCGTCGTCCGCCCACAGCCAGCGGGACGTGGGCAGGTCACCGCTGCTGTGCCCGATCAGATCGCGGCCGGCGCTGACCAGGACGTCACCGCCGCCGGTGAGGAAGCCCGCCTGTACGTCGGTGACCGCCGCGGAACTTTCGTAACTGTCGTAGCCGTCCAGGTCACCGCCATCCGGCCGGCCAACCTCGGGCACCTGGTCGGCGGGCAGGGCGCCACCGGCGGTGTAGACCGCGAAAGCGGAGTCCTGGCGATAATCCCGGGCGGCGATCAGCTCCAGGTCGCCGGAACCGGTGCGGATCACACTGACCGCCTCGTCCTCGGCACCTTCCCGCAGCACCACGGGCGGCGCTGAGTTATTCAGCACCAGATCCCCGGCCACGGCGCCGGCCCGCACCGCCCGGCGGCTGGCGGAAGCCAGATCGGCGCCGCCCACCAGATGGATATCCCAGGACTCACCGCCCCGTTCCAGCACCGGGGCCAATGTCGGGATATTCTGGGTCTCCTGTTCGGCGGTCTGGAGCCCCGTGATGTACATTCCCTTGGGCAGAACCGTCCCGGCGGGCAATCTCATGGCCTTGCTATTCGTTTCGGCAACCAAGATCTGGTTGTAGGGAGAAAGATCAGTCCCGGCGGCTAACGGCCTGGGTTCAATTCGTATCTGGCTGGGAAACACAAAACCAGGATCGAACCGTGTACCAGCGGGCACCCTTAAATTCGAAAGGAAAGTCCCCGCCGGCACACGCCCCGGGCCATACACCATGCCCGTATTTCTATCGATGACCGCGGACGCCAGGAATAAATCAGCCGTCAACGTATGGTTTCTCAGAGTAGCGTCAAAATCCGACACGGTTTCATAATTAACGGCGCTGCCCTGCTTGATATATACAGCACCCGGGGTCACATCAAAGGGCAACGTCCCCTCAAGCTCGCCCCTGAAGGACCAACCAGCCTTCAGTCTTAATTCTTCCGGTAGCTCAAACTCCCGGGTAAGCTCGTCAAATTCACCGCGTTCTCGAGTCAGCCCAGGCTCGAGTTCAAAGTCGACGAAAAAGGCGGTATCCGGGCTGCTCAACGGCACGCCGAAGCCGTCGCTGATCGTGCCGTTCACGGTGAGGTCGCCACCGGCCCGCAGGATGAACGCCCCGGCGGTGCCGGACCCTCTGACATTCGGGTCCACATCCGGCCCGTAACGGTAGTTCGCCAGATCCAGGTCACCGTCCAGGCGCAAGTTGCCGTCCTCCGTGGCGGAGACGATCTCCACGCCGGGCCGCAACTGGAAGGCATCGGTGGCGTCGCGCAGGCCGGCCAGGCGTTCCAGCAGCTGGGCATTGGCGAGCGCGCCGTTGACGAAGGCTTCGCTGTCCCCGTGAATGCCATCCATATAGGCTTCGTCAACCACCTGGGTGGTGTCGTCCTCAGCATCCACCGGCGCGTCGTCGTAGGTCCAGAAGCCGTTGACCGCCAGCCGCTTGGCGCCGCGTACGGTGAGCGGGCCGCCGGCGTCCACCGCCACGTCGTCGCCCTGCTTGCCGCCCAGGCGGGGCGCGTTGAGATTGATCACGCCGCGGTCCTCGCCGCCGGCGCTCACGTCCAGGGTGGCGCCGTCCGCCAGCACCAGGCGGCCGTCCCGGGTGGTGAGGTCCAGGGTGGCCCGGTTGCTGCCCTCGATGGCGCCGCCGTGACTGTCGCGCTTGAGCGTGTCGCCACTGGCGTCGAGCACCGCGTCGCTCTCGATGGTGAGGTCGTCGCGGGCGGCCAGCCGCAGGCTGCCGGCGTATTCGCCGCCGGCGCGCACCGTGCCGGCCACGGTGAGGCTGCCGCCGTCGGCGGTCACCGACAGATGGCGCGCCCGCAGCTCGTCACCGATGACCAGATCGCCGCTGCCCAGGGTAAATTCGCGACGGTAATCGAAGCCGCCGTCGCCGAGCCGCTGGTTGAGACCAACGAAATCGAGGATGGTCAGGCCTTCAACCTGAATCGAGCCGCCCTCGAAACCGTTGTCCGGCTGATCCCCCGTGCGGGCGATCAGGTCCCCTTCGAGCGCCACCTGGCCGTTGGCGGCGGTGGCCTTGACGGTGCCGGCGTCGCTGCCCTGGGCGGACACGTCCAGAGTAGCGCCGGCGGCCTGGCGCACATCGCCCTGGCGGCTTTCCAGCACCAGATCGCCGCCGAAGCTGTGGCGGGTGACGTCGAAGAAGGTCACTTCCCGGCCGGCGACATCGAGCACGCTGCCTTCGGTGAGTTCCACGTCTTCGTCGGCGTGGATGTCAATGCGGCCGCTGGGCGCGGCCACGGTGCCGTCGATGCGTACCCGGTTGCCGTCCAGGGTCAGGCGCCCGCCCAGATCCAGGCTGCTCCGGTCCACCGGTTCAGCGCCCTCCAGCCGTGCCACGGTCAAATCGCCGCCGCTGCGGAAGGTCATGTCGGAACGGGCCTGGCCGGTGAGCACCGGTGCGTTCAGGGTCAGGTTGCCGCCCTGGTATTGGCCGTCCCCCAGGTCGCGCTGATACACGGAGACCGCGCCTTCCCGTTCGCTGGTGATCCGTTGCGCCGCGTTGAACTCGACATCCTGGAAACCGAGCATCAGCCGGTCCAGGCTCAGGTTGGCGGTCTCGTCGACCACCGGGCCGTTGAAGCCGAACACCACTTCATTGGCGTCCACCCGGAAGCCGCCGGTGCCGGTACCGGCACCGCCTTCAATCACCGGGCCCGGCTCCGCCGCCACCGGTTCCCTGTTCCCCGGTCGACCTTCCATGAAACCCAGCCCGCTCCAGGTGAAGCGATCGGTACGCAGGGTGGCGGTATCACCCTCGCCGCCCAGGCCATAGATGGCCGGCGTGATAAAGCGCAGATCGGCGCTGGATTCGCCGGTGGCGGGGTCGAAGGTATCCAGGCTCACCGGGCCGAAGAAGTTAATGGAGTTGGAAGACTGGAAGCTCAGACTCTCGATGCCGGGCCCCTCGGCCGGACGCAGCAGGCCATCCAGAATTGCCTGGGTAAGGCGCCAGCCACTGGACAGCACACCATCGGTGGCGGCCTGATCCAGGGCGCCGTCGGTCCCTACGTTGACGCTCTCCACGCCCAGCAGCAGGTCGCGGGCGCCCACGGCGATCTCGCCGATCTCGGCGCCGCCGGGGGCCAGCAGCGCCACCGAGCCCTCGCCGAACAGGCCGGCGCCGTCCTCCACGCGCAGGCCGCCCTCGCCCTGGACGCCGCTGAACGTCATCCGGTCGTTGCCCACCGCCAGCAGGGATTGATTCTCGGTGGGGCTGAGAACCATGCCATTATCGGCGCTCCATCCCGCCGAGCCGGCCCCCCGGGTGTCGATGGTGGCACCGGATTCCACCACCACCGAGTGATCTTCGCCGTTGCCGGCCAGCAGCACCGCCGCCGCGTTCAGTGATGAGCCGGAACGCACGATTACCGAGTTGCCCGGCTCCGTATAACCATCGGTGTCGCTGGTACCCAGGCCCAGCACCGTGGCGCCCAGGCCGTTGAGGTCGTCGTCAATCAGGCTGATGCGGCCGGCGTCCGCCTGACCCGGCTCGCTGATTACTTCCAGGGCGCCGCCATGGAACCCCACCAGGCCGCCGGTGCCGCCTTCGGCACGCTCGTTGCGCAGTTCGCCATTGAAGCGGAACGCCTCCGGGTTGGCCGGATCGGCCTTCTCGAAGTTGAACAGCAGCGGCCGCATGTCCTCGGGAATCAGGTTACTGATTCGGGCCACCCCGAATTCCGCTGATTGCTCCGCCACCCACCGGGTCAGGGAGGTCTCGTTGTACTCCCCGTAACGGCGCACCTCGGTGCCGGCCATGATGGTGGCCCGGCGCGGCTGTCGGGCGAGCATCCCGGTGTTGGCCAGGCCGGTGTAAACGTCCGCGTTGTACAGACCCGGGGCGGCGCCGGCGGTGACACCAAGCCGCTGTGTCGCCGCCCCGCCCAGCTCCACCCGGTAGCCGCCGGGCATCATGGCGTACTCGGCGGGCAGCAGGGTGTAGGTGCCCGCCGGCAGCCCGGGCACGCCGGCGTCAATGGTGATCTGTCGGCCCACCTGGCCGGTGGCGGGCAGCCCCGGGTCCAGCGGTGCCGCCGCTCCGTTCATCGAGGGCAGAATGGCATAGACCTCCCGGTCCGGGCTGCCACCGTGCCAGGGGGCGGCTTTGGCCAGGGCCGTGTCGAGAATGTCCACGGAGCCGCTGGCCCCGTCGCTGAACCCCAGCCGCCACAGGGTGCCGCCGGCGGAGGTGTCGACCACGGCGCCCTCTTCGGCCAGGAAGGTGGCGGTGCCGAAGCGGATGCCACCGCCGAGACGCTGATCCTGTTGACTGCCAGTCACCCCGGGCACATCGAAATCGATTTCCTCGCCGTTGTACCAATAGTCAATGCCATTGGTGGTATAGCCGTAAGGCAGGGTCAGGCCGGCCGCGCTGATCGAGGTCACGCTGCCTTCTTGCAACACGGCGTCCACGGCCACATTGGTCACGGAGGGCGGTAGTAACCCGGCCAACGACGTCCCTTGCAACGGTGGACGGCCCCCATCAACCTCAATGCTCCCCAGCGGGGCCAGGAGGGCACCCCCTTGCTCGATCCGGGGGGCACGCAAAAACACGCTTCCAAATACTGATGGCGGTAATTTTACCGGGCCGCTTCCCCGCCGCTCGATGCGCAGGACCGCATCCAGCACCGGGTCCCCGGTGGGCGACCCGGCCGGCGCCACACCCACCTGGATGACATTGTTGCTGTGCGTCGTGGGATAGAGCCGCTCCGCGACCAGGGTCAGTTTCCGATCGGTGCCGAGAATCACGTCGTGCAAACGCAGATCGCCCCGACTGTCCAGCCGCACGCTGCCAAAACCGGGCAGGTCCACCTGTTCCTGGCCATTGAGCAAGTCACGGCTGCCACGGCCACCGAAGGTGAGCGATCCCCGCCCAAGGTCGATCAGATCCGCCCGCACCGAAAAGCGACTCCCCGGGTCGGTAAGTTCGGACCGGGCATGAAAGCCATCGTAATTGAAGAAGATCGCCGGGCCGTTATTATCACCACCATCCCCGGGCAGCGTGGGCAGAGCAGTACGCCCGGACAGATTGACGTAGGGCGCCGCCAACTCGACCTGAATATCAGGGTTTTCCTGCGCGGCGCCGATAACGGTGGCGCCCAGGGCGATCTTCCGGTCCAGCGAGAGGCTGGTGTCGCCTTCAAACAGGATGGCATCACGGGCCCAAACGGAAAGACCGTCAACGCCCCAGTCCGCCAGGTCGTCGGTGGCCAGCCGGGCCTCGCCGTAGCGCAGGCCGGCATTGCCGGGGCCCGGCTCGATGTCCTCCGGCATGCCGGAACTCAGTTGCTCGCCCAGAACGATGTTGCGCAGCCCGGCTTGGCGCTCGTCACCGCTGTTCGATGGCAGCAGCACGGTTTCCAGCATCAGCTCCAGGTCACCCCCGGCAGCGCCTTCGCCCCCGGCCCGGGCGCGCAGCTCGCCATCGAAGTAGATGCCGGCGTTGGAGCGCATCGCCAGCCCACCGGCGCTGCTCGCCACCGTAGTGGGCCGGTCGCCGCCCAGGTCCAGATCGGCCCGGGTGCCGGACACATCGATCACGGCGCCGTCGCGGACAACAATGAAACGATTGTTGATCTCGTAGATGCCGTTATCGTTGAGTTCGTCCGGCGCCAGACTGCCCAGGGTGACCTGGCCGCCGTCCAATACCTCGCCGTAGCGGCGACCGCGGGCCCCGGTGGCCGTGTAGGCAAAGCCGGAGGCGTCCAGCAGCGCGTTCTCACCGATCCAGATGGACTCTCCCAGGGACTGGCTTTGCGTGACGCCGTCGGTCTCCGGGTTGAGAATATCGATGCGACCGCCACGGGCCCGCAGGGTGCCTTCCACGGTGGTCTGGCCACCACTGAGCGTGATCGACTGGCCCGGGTCAACCTGGACCGTCGCCCCTTCGCTGATCGCGATGGCGCCCGGCCGGCGCGGGCTCTCGGACTTCAGGGTCAGGCTGGCGCCGCCCCGACGCACTCCCCGTCTCTCCTCCCGGAGCGCCTGATACAGCGGCGGTGTCCAGACTTCCAGCGCCGCATCGCGATCCACCGCATTGATCATCCCGGGCCGGTAACGGTACACCGGCATGGCCACGTCGATGCTGGCGCCCTCGGTGACGTGCACACCGCGATGACCGTTGACCTCATAGTTCGAAAAGCCGTTTTGGAAGTATTCCGGAGCCAGGGTGGAAACCGCTTCCACCCTCACGTCTCTATCCAGAACGATGCCGGCACCCAGGGTCTGACCCGGCGAGAAGACCGCGTCCACCGGCAGGGGCGTGCCGGCTTGCGCCACGGCCATGCTTTCCGCGACGGGCAGCCCCTGCGGGAACACATCGGCGGGCACCACATAATCCGGCGCCGGCGACCCCTGGGTGACGGTAATGGTGGCGCCGGCGGGGACCGTCGCCCCGCCCTGGTACACCGAGCCGCCGGCCAGAAGCATCACCCCGTCCGGCACCACCCAATCCGCCGCCAAGGTCACACCCGGACCACCATTGATGGCCAGGGGGCTGTCGCCGAAAGGCTGGCCCGGCAGGGCCTGGGTGCGGCGATACTCATAGTTGAACGGCAAGGTGCCGCCGGCTTCAATCACCACTTCTTCCAGCAAGGTGAGATCCACCGGTGCTTCCTGACCGGCGGCGAGCAGCCCTTCGGTCTCAAACAACTCGTCGCCCACGACGATGGCCTGGCCGGATTCGATCGACAGGGTGCCACCGCCATCGACACCATAACCGCGCAGATCGCCATCCAAGGTGAGAACCCCGTTCTCCGACGTGCCGCTGTTGTCATTGACCGTGGTCGCGGCGCTCAGGGTGATGTCGCCGCCACGGCCGCCGAGCAACTGGCCGTCGGCGGTGACCGCGCCGCCGGAGGAGACATCGATCAGGCTGCCGGCTTCCAGGGCGACGTCGCGGCTGGAGGCCAGCGTCACGCTGCCGCCGTCGCGGTGCGCCAACGCGGCGGTGTCCGGTGTTCGTATTTGGTTGCTCCAAAGACCACGGGCGTCCAATACCCCCTCGGCGCCGAGCCGCACATAGGTATCGCCGTCGGCGCCGGTCAGTGCGGTTCGTGCCGCACCGCCATTGCTGTTTACCACGTCGATGATATTGGTCAGGGTAATGTCGCCGCTGCGCGCGGTGACGGTGGCGTCCACGTCGACCTGGCCGGAGGCCAGACGCACGTAGCCGCCGGGGGTGACGTCCAGGTCGTGCTCCACGGCGATGCCGCCGGCGCTGACTAGATCGAGACCGCCGAGGCCTTGCTCGTTGAGTCGGGCGGCGTCCAGCCAAACGGTGCCGAGCCGCTCGCCGAGTTCCGCGTCCCGTTCCAGTTCGCCGGCGACATCCTCGATGTCACCGACGCGCACGTCGCTGTCGAAGCCGCCGCTCAGGCCGAGCAGGCCGTACTTGCCGAGCAGCAGTTGGCCGGCGCGGGCGACGCTGTTCTGTGCCTGGCTGTAGCCGTCCAGGCCCTGGGCGCGGGCGCGGTTCTGACGTTCGCCGTTGTAGACTTCGGCGACGATGTCGCCCTCCAGGATGGCGGTGGGCGCGCTGACGATCAGCCGCCCGGCGTCACGGCCGGTGACGTAGCCGTTTTCCAGGCGCTTTTCGGGGTTGATCAGCGGGTTGCGCCAGGCGTCGGTCTGGCCCCAGCGTTCGCTGGTTCGTTCGTAGCCCCGATAAAGCCCGGTATAGCGCAGGTAGCCCGGCGCGGTAGCGGCGTCGTAGAGGTTACCGTCGGCGCCTTTCAGCCAGGTCTGGCGAATATAGCCGGTCTGCACGTTAAGGGTGCCGCCGGACAGGTTGACGGCGGAGCCGCCCTGGGCAATCACCGCGTCGCCGTGCAGCCGCACGGTGCCGCCGGCGGCGGCCCACTCGCCAGCGGAGTGCGCCACGGTGTCGAGATAGCCGCCCACTTCCAACAGGCCGCCGGCGGTGTACCAGCGGTCGGTTTCATAGCCGCCGGTGCCGGCGGGCACGTGGATCAGTTCACGGCGGTCGATCCAGACGTCGCCGTTGCGCAGCGCGCCGCTGTCGCGGTTGACCGGGGAATCGCGCTGTTCGTTGCTTTGTACATTGATCAGGACGTTGTTGGATTCCATCGCCACGCGCACGCCGACGGCGCCGGACACATCCAGCTCGGCGCCGCTTTCCACGCGCACGCGGTCGCTGGCGGCAACGGCGATCTGGCCGCCGGTGGCCTGGGTGAGCGAGTCGTCCTCGAAGATCACGTCGCCGCCGGAGACGATCTCCACGCGGGACTGGTCGCGGCGGTCGGGCAGCTCGGCCAGGTTATCGAAGACGCCGTCGTTGAGACCCTCGCGCTCGAGATCGTACTCCGCTGATTCGTCGATCAATGTCTGGCGACGGCTATCCAGCGCGGTGCCGCCGTCCTCATCGATCACCACGGCGGTGACACTGCCCTCGCCCAGCGTCACCTTGCCGGACGCGTCGCTGGCGGAATTCAGCAGGTGGACGGTGCCGCGCTTATCAACGCTGGTGGTGGCCACGGCCACGCCCTGCTGGCGTACGTCGTGCCCGGTCAGCGTAATGTCGCCTTCGGACGAGAGAATCAGACCGCTGTTGGTGACCGTGCCGGCGCTGCCGTCGAGGGCGCTGGCGGCGGACTGACGGCTCGCCACTTCGTTGCCGTCGGTGGTGGAGGCCAGGTTCTCCTCGGTGCCACGGCCTTTACGAATATAAAAATCCTCACCGGCGGCCAGCGTGGTCTGGCCTTGCTCGGTCACGATCTCGCCCTGGTTGTGCACGTTCCGGCCGGCGAGCAGCGTGTAGCCGCCGCTCTGGGTGGCGGACCCGGGCGCGGCGGTGGTCAGCCGGGCGCCGGCCTGCACGTCGATGTCGCCCTGGGCGTTGGTGAACACCGCCTGGCTGCCTTCGTTGTCACCGTACAAGCCGCGCTCGCGGAACTGTTCGTCGCTGATGTCCGCCGCCGCCGCCACCAGATTGCGCACGTTGACCTGGCTGGAGCCGCTGAACACCACCCCGTTGCGGTTCACCAGCATCACCGTGCCGTCGCCTTTGATCTGGCCCTGGATCTGGCTGGGCCGGGCGTTGGGATCGTTGACCCGGTTCAACACCGCCCAGTTGGCCTGCTGGTCAAAATCCACGGTGGTGTCACGGCTAACGTTAAAGGTCTCCCAGTTAAGGATCGCTTTGTTGCCGGTCTGCTTGATATTAACCGTGGTGTGGCCGTCGCGGACCGACTGGGTCGGGTCTTCGGCATTGAACCAGCCGGCGGTGTCCGGGTTCGCGTCTACCTTTAGGCCGCCTTCCGCGAGACCGTCGGGAATATTCGAGGCCGCCTGTCGGGCCGCCTGCCGGGCGGCTTCCTGGGCCGCCCGCTGGGCGGCGACGGCGCCGGCGGTGCGGGTCAGATTATCGATCGAGCGCCGCAGTTTCTGGTTGGCCTGGCGCTGCGCCCGCATCCGGGCATCCGCGGCGGCACCGGGACGGGACGCCGGCGCGCTGGCGCGGGCCGCCGCCTTGGCCGCCAGCCACTCGGAACTGAGCGGCCGGGGCGCGGCTTCCGCCAGCCCGGCCGTTCCCACCGCCAGAACTAACGCGACAGCCCGCGCCAGCGGCTTTACCGCGAAGGGCTGATCCACGGCGGTGCGATTCATTGACGCATTGGACGGAACGGCTTTTCTCATTTTCATCGGGAACTCTCTCAAGGCGAACACGGGTGCGGCCCGGTACACCACGAACAAGGGTGGCTGGACTCTTTGAACTAGATGGTTAATACGCCGCCCGACCGCAGTTATTTCATGGAAAATTCATAAATCCGTGCCGAAAAATATTTGTGACATCTTTCCGACATAAAACAGCGGTAGGGTGGCAATTTGCGCAATCGTTTCAGCCGTGCCTCCCGTCCTATGATTATTTCACGCTGTCTGGTGACCGTCCGTCGCTTGCTGAGCGTGGCCGCTTTGGGGGCTTTGCTGACGTGGCCGTCGGTGGGCCGGGTGGCCACCACGGTAATGTTCGATATGCCCGCGCAGCCCCTGTCTCAGGCGCTCGCGGCGTTCAGCGAACAAACGGGGATCTCTATTTTGGTAACCAGCGATCTGATCCATAATAAAATCGCCGCGCCGGTGCATGGCCGGTTGACGCCATCGACCGCGCTGCGGGCGTTGCTTGAACCCACCGATCTGGAAGTACGCCGGGTTGACGCATCCGCGTGGACACTGCTGCCACGCGAACCGCAACACACCGACACCGTCACGCCACCGGCCAACACCGTGACCCGGGCCTATGCCGGGGCGGTGCAACGTCATATCGCCCGGCTGCTGTGTCGCGGCCATGCCGATCAGCTCGGGCGCACCCGCCTGGCCTTGCAGTTGTGGGTGCGCGGCGACGGTCTTATCGAACGCGTTCACGTGCTCGACGCCGAGCATGCGCCACGCTGGAGCAGCGCCGTTCACGAGGCGCTGGAGGGCAGCCGAATGGCCGCTCCGCCCCCCGACCAGCCCGCGCCCCTTACGGTGCTGCTGGTCCGCGACGGCGCGTCACCCTGCGAACAGACTGGGGAGCGCTGAGGATGCCCGATACGCTCCATCAACCGTTACGCGATCTGCTGGTGCTCCGCTACGACGATTTTCGCCAACGCCTGCGCAGCCGGCTCGGTTCCCGGCAACTGGCGGAGGACGCCCTGCAGGAGACCTGGCTGCGTGTTGACGCCATGCGCGATGGCACCGCTGTTCGCCATCCGGCGGCATACTTGTTCCGCGTCGCTCTCAACGTGGCCGAAGAGCAGCGCCGCAAACAGGCGCGCGTGATGACGCTGGATGAAGTGGAAGATCTTTATCTGATGGCTGATGAGCGCGCCGACCCGGCCCGCGAGGCGCTCGGCGAACAGGAGATCGCCATGCTGCGGCGGGCTCTGTCGGAGTTACCGCGGCGCCGCCGCGCCATCGTCACCGCCGCGCGACTGAACGACGTCCCGCATAAAGAGATCGCCGCGCGTCACGGCGTCTCCCTGCGCACCGTCGAAAAGGAACTGAAAGCCGGTCTTGAGCACTGTTGCAAACGCTTGGACCGGGAGTACATTCAACGCTTCGGGCCGAAAATAAAAAGGCCGCCGTCATGAACAATCAACACGCCGCTAACAATCCCGACAACGATCGGATCAGGCGGGAAGCCCGCGAGTGGGTTGTCCGGCTCGCTTCGGGCCAGGCCACATCCGCCGACGGCGACGCCTTTCGGCGGTGGTGCGCACGCAGCCCGGCGCATGCGGAAGCCTTCGCGGAGTGCCGCCGCGTATGGCGGGGGATGCAGCAGGCCGCGGAACCGACCGCATCGCCGGTAGCGTCCTTGGATGTCGCCCGGGATCGGCGCTTCAGCCGGCGCGCCCTGCTCGGCGGCGCGGTAGCCGCCTCGGTGGGCTGGGTGGCACTGCGTTCACCGCTGGATCTCTGGCCCGACGCCAGCGCGCTGTCTTCGGACCTGTGGACCGCCACCGGCGAGCAGCGCGAAGTGGTTCTACCACAGGCCGCCACCGTCCGCTTGAACACCCAGACCCGTGTCGACCTGCAACGCCGGAACGAAACCGTTACCGGCCTGGTGCTGCGCTCCGGGGAGACCGAGATCACCACCGTGGCCAATACCCGGGACTTCATGGTAAGCGCCGGCCAGGGCCGGATCGCGGCGGGGCGCGCGCGTTTCAATGTGCGCTATACCGACGAGCGGGTACGCGTGACTTGCCTGGAAGGCGAGGTCGATGTCGCCCATGGCGCCCAGCGGTCTCGACTGGGGCCGGCGCAGCAGGTGGTGTATAACGATGTCCGGCTGACCGATGTGCGCGATGTTGATCCGCGACGGGTCAGCGCCTGGCGGCAGCGGGTGTTGGTATTCGACGGCATGCCGCTGAACCAGGTGGTCGACGAGGTCAATCGCTACCGGCCGGGCCGGATCGTGCTGCTGGACGACCGTCTGGGACGTACGCCGGTGCAGGCGTACCTGTCGCTGGACCGCCTCGACGATTTCGCCACGCTGGTGCGCGAAGTGCACGGCGCCAACGTGCGCTCGCTACCCGGTGGCGTGTTGATAATCAGCTGAGCGGGTCAGCATCCTCTTTCTGATCACGATAGTTACGTAGATAGAGCAGGAATTCCCGCATCAACCGATCCCACAATTCCACCTGAGTGCGCAGATGGGCCGCGCCCACGCCGCCCGCCACGACCACGTCCATTTCCAGCACCAGAAAGTCACCCTGGTGAGTGAGCCGGCTGAACCGCTTATCGCGGTTCCAATCGGATACCATGTTTTCGGGTAACGCCCCCTGGATACGCAGCGCACAGCTCAGCGTGAAATCGAGCATCTTTGGTCCGTCGCCAACCGGGTTACCCGGCCTGACCGCGAAACCAATGCCCTGGCTGGCGCTAAGCAGCTGTTTGCTGCCGTTCTGCTCACTTTCGTTGGTGCGGTAACCGGCGCCTTGTAATACTTCCGCCAGGTATTGCAGACTCACCGCTTCGATCATGTCGCTCTTTTGTTCACTCATTGTTGCGCGCCTCCTCGGATTGATCCGTCTGCTCGCCGTCGTCGGACGACGTCTCCGTTACTTGCACCTGATTGTTGTAAAGGCGATCGCCGAACGCCTGCGCCTGGTTTTCAAACTCCACCCGCGCCGAGGCCGCCAGCGGCTGCCGCATACGGAACAAGCTTCCCGAGCCCAGATTCTGATAGGCGTCGAGAATTTCCCGGCCGGCCGAAAACAATGCTTCATTGCGTTCCACGCAGGTCCGCAGTGCCGCGGCCCGCTCCCGCGCCTGCTTCTCCCAGGTCATTCGTTGCGCCTCCTTCTCTCTCGCCAACGCCAGCAGCTCGTCATAGGCGTCCCGCACTTGCTGGGCGCGCTCCTGACTGGCGGCGATTCGTGACTGGCTTGCCCGGCGTTCGGCAGTGAGCTTGCCTTCGCGGTCATCAAGGCGCGCCTGAAGCGCCTCCACTTGCGCCAGGGCGTCATCCCGCTGCGACTCGGCCTTGGCGCGCGCCGCCTCCAGGCGTGCCTGCCGGGACTGAAGATCACGCAGCTGCTGGGTGGTGTTACGCAGCTCAGCCCGCAGCCTCTGTTCAAGGCTCTCCGGTGCCTGCGCCCATGCGGCCGGGACGGAGACCAGGCCGAACATCAGCGCCAGCGCCAGCAACCAGCGCGCGCCCGCTCTATCCTTGTCATTCCGATCCATGACTTGCCTGGTTAGCGTTGTTCCCATTTTCCTTCTCCTCGTGCGTCAGAAGCGGGCATTCAATTCGATCTGTAACACATCGATGGCCAGCGGCGGACCGTATACTTCATCCGTACTCAGCCAGCGTCCCTGGGCGAAAACCCCATCGGTGAAGGCGTAGGCGCCCCCCAGGTAGTAGCCCTTGGCGTTGGTGCCACCGAGGTGAAAGGCGGAATCGTTAAAGGCGTCCGGCAATGCGTCCGGCTTAATGTGCTTGTAGCCGGCGAATACCTTCCAGTCGCCGACGCGCTCGAGATCCAGGGAGGGGCCAAAGGCAGCGTGTACCATCCAGGCATCGCGGCCGCTTTTTAGCTCGCCGTTCTGGTCGAAGTTGTTGATCACTTGACCTTCCGCGTTGCGGAACATCTCTTCCTCGCTGTAGCCATTGTTATAGACATAGTTGCCCGCGAGGCGCAGCTTGTAGCCGCCGATAAAAGGGGTGTCCCAGCGCAGATTGAGGTCGAACAATTCGAACTCAGAGGCCAGGCCGACCAGTTGCGGCATGGCGGTACCGGCTTCGTCAGCCGGGTTGAGAGCGATGTCACGCAGTAGGAAAAGGGTGTTACCTTTTTGCATGAAGGCCGGCGCCGAGTCATCCGTGTCGCAGGTGTTGTCGCCGTAATAGAGCACGCACTCCGAGGATCGCTCACCACGAAGGTTGTGGAAGTCGTAGTAGGACAGCGCCACCAGGAAGCGGTTATCCTCATTAAAACGCCAGTCGGCGCCGATCTGCGTACCCAGCAGCCACTTGTCATCGCTGCCTTTCTTATCAAAATCCCGCGACGGGAAATCGTCCGATGTGTAGGAAAGAGGGAACGCACCCAGGGTGCCGAAGAAAGCGCCGTTTTCGCTGAATGTGACGTCGCCCCAGCTCGCGGACACGCCATCGAAATTCAGATCGCCGTCGTACAACAGATCCGACGAGACAAACGGGTTCTCCGCGCGACCGGCGGTGATATTCCATACCCCCGGCGCCCAGGTGATGCGCGCCCGATCCAGCCAGATATCTTTCTTACTTAGGCCGCCGCCCAGGGTCTGGTTGGTGGATACCGGGCTGTCGCTACTGCCGGTGGCGATGCGCAGGCCCGCGCTCCAGGTGTCGGTCAGCGCCGCTTGCAAACCGAAACGGGCACGCACACGCAGCCGGTTCTCCCGAGACTCTCGCGTGTTCAGTAGCGGTGGCTGTGTCAGGCCCCGCAAGTCATAGTTCTCATCATTGAACTCGTTGAAGTCGAAAATTTCGACGCTGTTGTCTCCGGAGTAAAAGCGGGATTCATTCCGCACGCGCACATCACCGAAGAGCGTGATCCGTGAGGCCCAGTCAGGCAAGGTATTGGGCGCCGCCCAGTTTTCCTCTTTGGCCTGGGCCATCACCTCGTCCTTGACCTCGGCGCGGATTTCATCGCGCACCGTCTCCGGGATATAGGGCACCCGCACGTCGCCTTCGCGTATTTCCGGTTCGGCCCGCTGTTCCGCCGCCACCGCCTCCCGGCGCGCCTGCTCCATCAGGGCCTGTGCCTGCTGCGCCGTGATCACGCCCTGCTCGACCAGAAGGCGAATCAGATGGACGGTGGTGTTGGGGGTAGTGTCCGCTTGCGATGGCGTGGCGGTTTGCGCCACGGCCGGGCCGGCCAGCACCGCCGCGAGGGCCAGCGCCAGGACCCAACGATGAGATTGCCTGTTCATGCTATGTCGCTCCTGAAACGTTCATCTTGTGAGGTTGCCCTGGTCATCCCGGCCGCCGCCCCTGCAGCGACATACGCACCGGCAGGTTGAGAGACTCCGGGGGCGGTTGATCCAAAGGTTGAATGTCGCGCAAGGCGGCGATTACTTTTTCGTCCACGTCTTCATCGCCGCTCGATTCGAGCAGCTGTACCCGAGTCACCTGTCCATAACGGTCAAGCCACAGATTGACCTCGACCCGGTAACTCAGATTGCGGATGCTCCGGTTCTCGCGAAGCGCCTTCTGAAACGCGTAAGAGAGGTACTGGCCATAGGTGGCGTTCCCCACGCCGGCACCAGAACCGCCCATTCCACCGCCGCCGCCGGCGGCAATGTTGAAGGCGTCGGTTCCGGCCTGCGCCTCGCCATCGATCTGCATGGCGTCGGAGAGATCCTCCGCCGGCGACGGCGGCTCATCCGGGGTCGGCTCTTCCACCGGCGTAGGCTCTGGTTCCGGCTCCGGTTCCACCGCTTCTTCGGGCTCCGGCTCCGGTTCGGGTTCCGGTGTCTCCTCGGGCGGCGGCGGTGGCGGCAGCGGAATGATCATCTCCTGCTTCGCGACCTGGCGACGCACTCCGGCGGTGTCGTTGGCCCACAGCCAGACCAACCAGCTCAGCACGGCCAGCCCGAGCAGCGCGGCGGCGACCCATGCGAACCGTGGTATCGGGGTTGACCGTCGCCGGCCAGACGGGCCAGGGCGCGGCCCGTGCCCACCGGTTTTTCTACGGCGCTTCCATCTCGGTGATTCGGTTGGCATCTCGGCTAGGGTCCGTGCAGTCAGTTCTTGGGCTTGCCGGTAACCAGCCCGACCTGGGCCAGTTCAAGGCGACGCAGAATATCCAGCACCTCCACCACCTTCTGGTACTGCACCGCGGCGTCGCCGCGCAGGACCACGGGGAAGTCCGGATTGGTGGCTTTCTCGGTGCGCAACCGGTCTTCCAGTTCCTGCAGGGTGACCGGGTAAGCATCGAGAAAGACCTGCCCATCGTTGTTCACCGAAACCGCCTTGGTCTTGGGTTCCGATAAAGAGACGGAAGCGCTCGCCTTGGGCAAATCGACCTGGATGCCCGCCACCTGCGCGGTGGCGGTAAGAATGAACATCACCAGCACCACCATCAGCACGTCGACCAAAGGGGTGATGTTGATGCCGTCCACCGGGCCGTCCATTTCATCGTCGTCCATCGAGGCTCTTACGGAAGCCATGGCGCTCTCCTTAAGCGATTACGTCGCGGGAAGTGGTTCGATGCTTATCGCCGCTGGCGTCGAGCACCGGCGCCGTGCCGCCGCGCTGCTCGGCCAGGCGGGTGACGAATTCATCGAGGAAGACGCGCATATCGGAACTGATATCGCGGTTGCGTCCGTTCAGCCGGTTGTAGGCGAACAGCGCGGGAATGGCGACGAACAGGCCGGCGGCGGTGGCGAGCAAAGCGGCCGCCATACCCGGCGCCACCGCGTTGATATTGACGTTGCCGGCCATGGCGGTGCCCAGGAACACAACCATGATACCCATTACGGTGCCCAGCAGACCGATGTACGGACCGCCGGCGATGGCGTTCGACAGCACACCCAGCCGATGTCCCAGCGTGCGGTTCTCCTGGGTCCGCACCGCGTCCATGGACGCGCGGATCGCCTCCAGGGTTTCCGACGAAATACGGTCGGTGTCCGCGCCTTGTTCACGCCGGACTCGCAGTTCGTGCACCGCCACCTGGTAGAGCCGCCACAGCGATGAATAGTGCAGCCGTTCACCCAGCGAGCGATCGTCGGCGAGTTGTTCCAGGCGGGTGCCGACACCGGAGAAGGCCTCACGGAATTCGCTGTTGGCTTCGTCCACCCGACGCGTATGGCGGAACTTCTGGAACATCACCACCCAGGTCTGGACCATCATCACCATCAAGACGGCGATGATCACCCAGGCGTCGATGGGCACCGCGCTGAGCAGGAAACCGAGCGCGCCAAAGCCGAACCCGGATTGCTCTTCGTCGACACCAAACTCCAGCAAGCGGGATTCACCGCCTTGGGATTGCACGCTGGCCTTCAGAAACGCCGCGGACCTGGCGACCCGGGAGAGACGCACTTCATCCATGGCGCCGCTAAAGCCGGCGGCAACCGGCGTGGCGCTTGCGTCATTCGCGGCCGCCTCCTCATCCGCCGGTGTGGTGGCCGCTTCCTCTTCATCCGTGCCGGCCACGGCCGCCACGCCGTAGCCCGGCACATCGCCGCCAAGGGCGGCCGGCGTATTGAACGCCGGCAACGCACCATCGAGGGAGGATATCGGCTGTCCATTCAAATAGAGGGTGATCTGGCGTCCGTCGGCAGTCACCGCTAAGTGCTGCCATTGGTCCGCGGTCAACGGCTGTGCCTGGCCACTGCGCTGCCCGTTTACCTCCACGAAAGGCAGCCCGTTTTCCAGGCCGATCAGCAGCGAATTACCGGCGTCCCGGCGGGCGTAGAGGAGCTGCTCGCCGGTGGACTGTGGTGTGCGTACCCAGGCGCTGAAGGTGAACTGGCCGGACTCCGGGATCGAAAGCGACGGCGACGCCGGCAGCAGCAAGGGCTCGCCGCTGAATTGCGCCGCCTGTGCGATCACACCCGATGTCGTTCCAGGCACCGCGTTTTGCGTGTCGTTGGCGTAAGCGGTGGCATCATCGACGGTGGCCCCCGGGGCACTGTCAAAATGATAGACGGCGGCGTAATCCGCATCGAAGATCTGGCTGCTGTCCAGGGCCGGCGCGTCAGGATTGCCGTAGTACATCCAGATATCCTGGCGCGCGCCGCCCTGCATCTCGGGCACGTCCACCCAGATATAGGCGACGCCCAGCAGAGAATCGAAACTCTCAATGCGATGGTTGAAGACGGTTTCGTCGTCCGCCGCCACGAAGCGCAGATCCGTGCCGTTCGCTTTCACGCCATCGAAACTGAAGTTTCCGGTATGCAGACGCACCAGCAAGGGCACGCGTCCCACGCGGTCGGTGATGGCTGCGCCCTGTTGGGTAGTGTCCAGGGATATCTGCTTGCGGTAGCTCCAATCTTCTTGCCACCAGGCATGGGCCAGGGTCGGCAAGAGCGTCCCCAGGCAGGATAAAAGAAAGACGAGTAAGCGTTGTCGCATGGTCAGGCACTCCGAAGAACTGGCTGTGTTAGGTGTTATTCAAAATCCGGCGGTCACACTAAAGTGGACTCTGGGGTCGTATCGCTCGGTATCGGCGCCGTCGGTAAGCGGATAACCGAAATCCACGGAACCACTGAGGCTGTCGCCGATCTCGGCGCGTGCGCCGATACCGACGCTGGCGAGATCAAAGGTGTCATCCTGGTCCGGCAATGGGTCCTGGAGTTGCAGCTGGGCGCCTTCCGCGAAGACGTGGAAACGAAACATCGACCAGGGATTGCCGAACCACTCCGCCAGCGACGGCGTGCGCAATTCGAAACTGGCCAGATAACCGTCATCCGCGGCCTGCTCGGCGGCCAGATAGCCGCGTACCGAACCGCTGCCGCCCACCGCGAACTGCTCGTTGGAAACCAGCGGGCCGGAAGCCAGCTGGGTACCGAGCTTGGTGGCCAGAATCCATTCACTGAGCTGCCACTCGCTGCCGGCGTCCACTTTCAATACCGCAAAGTCGGGACTGGCCTGGTAGCGCTTGTAATCAAACTCCTCCCAGCCGCTGCCATTGGAGGGGAACTCATCGGCGGCGGTGATCACGCTGACGTTGAGATACCCCTGTGTTTCCTCGGTGTAGAAGTAACCGTTGTAGGCAAAGGAGAATGGCGCGTATTGCAACGGTACCTGGTCTTCGGACTGACCGAACACCAGCGCTTCCTCGAAATCCTTGAAGTCGATGCCCGCCGAAAACGAGTGCCCCCAGTTGCCGTCGAACGGCAGGCTGTACACGGCGGCCACGCCGTACGAATCGCCGCGACCCAGTACATTGGTGCCGCCCACGGTGGCGACGTCACTGTCGGAGGTATAGCCGGAAAAGCGTGCCGACCAGCGCTTGCTCAGCGGTGCTTCGTAGCTGAAGGACCAGACCTCGGCGTTGTCGGTATCCTGAGGCGCGGTAAAGAAAGTGAGCGAGGCGCTGTGGCCTTTTTGCCAGAGATTGGCGTGGCTGAGCGTGGCCACCGTGCGTAGCTTCTCGGTGTCGGCGCTATAGTCATTGTTCAACGTCAGGCTGGCGCTCCAGGGGCGCTCGTCTTCAACGGCCAGATCCACATCCATGGTGCCGGGGATACGCCCCTCCTTGACCAGCGGCATGACCTGCCGCTTACCGGTACGGTTAACCTCGGTGAGCTCCTCTTGAACCAGATCAAAATTGGGTACCGTGCCACTGGTCAGCGCGGGCACCTGATTTCGAATCTCGAGCGGGGATTGGTATTCGGCGCCAACCACCCGCACCCGACCGACTTTCACTTCCACGACCTCAAGGTAAACCACGCCGCCGCTGACCTTCTGCTCGGGCAGCTCCACATATACCGATTGATAGCCGGAGTCCTGGTACACCGCCTGCAAGGCCCGTTGCGCCTCTCGTATGTCGTCCAGCGTTTTATCCGGCCCCAGATAGGGATAAACCGCGCGCTCGATATCGCGTGCCTGCAGCACGGTATTACCACGCACGATGTACTCATTAATGGTCACCGTTGTCGTGACAGGCGTCCCGGCGGCATCCGGTTCAGCACTCTGCTGCGTCCATGCCAGCGGACTGATTAACAGAAGTCCGCTGAAGCACATCCCGGTCATGGAACGACACCGTCCAGTCTTTCGTTTCTTGTAAAGCATGGATTCAAAACTCGGCATTGATGCACCGGGTCGTGGCACCACCACCGTAGTGGTGTCCCCGTAAGCCGCTGCCACAACCAACAACTCACCGGCCCATCCGGCCAGTGATCCAGTTAACACTCTCTAGATGACTGGAACCCACCACGACCGAACCTTTGTCATTGAAAATTCATGAAACGAAGCAAAAAAAAGCCGCTGGTCCGGGGACATTACGGACAGCGGCTAACTGATTGCTGACCACCGCGGCTTTCAGCGACAGCCGAGGAGTGCTCCGGTCAACACCAGGGAAGAGTGTTCGATACCTCTCAAACCGAAACAGTGTCATTAAAAATTCATCAGGGTTGCGTGCTTACGCCTTGTACGGCGCAGTGATCCGCACCAAGGTGAGCCTTCATTTCCCGTCCCGGAACGACCCCATGACAGCCGAATCCACCCCGTGGTGCTCCATGCCGGCGTTTGCCGTGCTCACCCTGGCGTTAATCGCCGGCCCGCCCACCCGGGCGGACAACAACCAGGACGCACCCAGCTGTGTGACTGTCGAAATCGACGGCCACAAGGCGCTGCCCTACGACTGTTATCAGCGGAAGATGGCGCCGTCGTCCGTCCCGGAACGCGGCACGCCCGCGATGCACTCCGCCACCGTCGCCGAGCAGGCGCCCAACCGCCTAGGCCTGTTCAACCTGTCCACTTTGCGCAATCGGATGGGCAATACCCTCGGGCAAGGCGTACGGCCGCAACGGCCGCCCGCGCCGCCACCGCTACCCTGACCGTCCAGCCACCCGGCCATGCACAATGATGGCGCGGACGCCCCATGAAGACGCATCTCATACCTTTCCCGACTCACCTCGCCGTTCGCCGGGAAACAGAAAAACCTATTTTTAAACAATAGCTTAGCCCCGCGCTCCCCACGCTGGCACCCGCCTTGCACTGATCGGCATACCCACTGGTATACAACGAGGTATGCGATCGTGCTTGGCTGGACCATCGATCAATGGCGCGCCGCCTACCGGAAAAAGAACGTCACTCCGGTATCGGCCATGAAAGCTCTTTCCGCTCAGCTGCAGGACAGCGAGCGGGCCCTCTGGATCCACCTGCTGGACGAGTCCAGCCTGCTGGCCCAGGCGGAGCGCCTGAGTGATCCCAGCCTGCCGCTGTACGGCGTGCCGTTCGCGGTGAAGGACAACATCGACGTGGGCAGCCTGCCCACCACCGCCGCCTGCCCCGCCTACACCTACACCGCCAAGGAAACCGCGCCGGCGGTGCAGGCGCTGCTCGACGCCGGCGCCATCCTGGTCGGCAAGACCAACCTGGATCAGCTCGCCACCGGCCTGGTGGGGGTGCGCTCGCCCTACGGCGAAGTGCCCAACCCGTTTAACCCGGACTATATCTCCGGCGGCTCCAGCGCCGGTTCGGCGGCGGTGGTCTCGCTGGGCCTGGTACCGTTCGCCCTGGGCACCGACACCGCCGGCTCCGGCCGAGTGCCGGCGGCGTTTACCAACACCGTCGGCCTCAAGCCCACCAAGGGCAGCATGAGCACGCGCGGCGTGGTGCCCGCCTGCCGCACCCTGGACTGCATCAGCGTGTTCGCGCTGAGCGTGGAGGACGCCCAGAACGTCTACGACCTGTTCCGCGGTTACGACGAACTGGACGGCTACGCCCGCCCGGCGCCGCAGCCGCTGCCCGCCGCCCTGCCGGAACGGCCGCGCCTGGGCATTCCCAAGGACACACCCTGGTTCGGCGACCAGCGCGCCGCCGCCGCCTGGCAGCGCCACCTGGAAGAGCTGGCGGAAATCGCCGAGCTGATTCCGCTGGATACCGGCGTGCTGCGCGAAACCGCCGAGCTGCTCTACCAGGGCCCCTGGGTCGCCGAACGCTACACCGTGGCCGAGCCGTTGCTGGAAAAAGACGCGCTGCTGCCGGTGATCCGCGATGTGATTCTACCCGCCAGAGACATGAGCGCCGCCGACGGCTTCCGCGCCCAGTACCGCCTGGCCGATCTGCGCCGCGAGGCCGATCAGCTGATGGCGAAGGTGGACGCCCTGGTGGTGCCCTCCACGCCGGGCATCCATACCCGCGCGGCGGTGGCCGAGGAACCGGTCAAGCTCAACAGCCAGCTCGGCACCTGGACCAACTTCGTCAACCTGCTGGATATGTGCGCCCTGGCCCTGCCCGGCGGCTTCCGCGACGACGGCCTGCCGGTGGGCGTCACCCTGATCGGCGGCGCCTGGCAGGACGGCGCCCTGGCCGAGTTCGGCCGCCGCTGGCAGCGCCACCGCCCCTGGAAGGCCGGCGCCACCGACAACGCCCTGCCCGTCCCGGCGGAGCCGGAAGCCGGCAGCGACGACGGCATGGTCACCGTGGCGGTGGTGGGCGCTCACCTCACCGGCATGCCGCTCAATCACCAGCTCACCGACCGCGGCGCCGTGCTGCTGGAAAGCACCCGAACCGCGCCCTGCTACCGGCTCTACGCCCTGGCCAACACCACGCCGCCCAAGCCCGGGCTGATCAAGGGCGCCGACGGCGCCGCCATCGAAATCGAACTGTGGAAGCTGCCGATCAGCGAATTCGGAAGCTTCGTGGCGCTGATCCCGGCACCGCTGGGCATCGGCACGCTGGAAACCGAGGACGGCCGTCAGGTGAAAGGCTTCATCTGCGAAGGCTGGGCCATCGACGACGCCACCGACATAACCGCCCTTGGGGGGTGGAGGCACTACATAAGAGGTTTGAGCAATGCATAAAAAAGGGCTGAGCAAAGTTCTGATCGCCAACCGGGGGGAGATCGCGGTACGCATCTGCCGCACGCTCAAGGAAATGGGCATCGCCTCGGTGGCGGTGTACTCCGACGCGGACCGCAACAGCCAGCACGTCGGCGCCGCCGACGAAGCGGTGGCGCTGGGCGGCCAGACCGCCGCCGAGAGTTACCTGCGCAGCGAGCTGATTCTGCAGGCCGCCAAGGACACCGGCGCCCAGGGCATCATCCCCGGCTACGGCTTTCTGTCCGAGAACGCGGACTTCGCCGAAGCCTGCGCGGAAGCCGGCATCCGGTTTATCGGCCCGACCCCGGACCAGCTGCGCCGCTTCGGCCTCAAGCACGAAGCGCGCGCCCTGGCGGAAGCCGCCGGCGTGCCGCTGGCGCCGGGCACCGGCCTGCTGCAAAGCCTGGACGAAGCGAAAAGCGCCGCCGCCGAAATCGGCTATCCCATCATGCTGAAGAGCACCGCCGGCGGCGGCGGCATCGGCCTGAGCCGCTGCGATAACGAACAGGAGCTGGTGGACGCCTTTGAATCGGTGAAGCGCATGGGGGAAAACTTTTTCTCCGACAGCGGCGTCTTCATCGAGCGCTTCGTGGCCCGCGCCCGTCATGTGGAAGTGCAGATCTTCGGCGACGGCCACGGCAAGGTGCTGGCCCTGGGCGAGCGCGAATGCTCCCTGCAGCGCCGCAACCAGAAAGTGGTGGAGGAAACCCCGGCCCCCAGCCTGCCCCAGGCCACCCGGGAACAACTGCACGCCAGCGCCGTGCGCCTGGGCGAGTCGGTGAACTACCAGTCCGCCGGCACCGTGGAATACATCTACGACGACGAGCGCGACGAGTTCTATTTCCTGGAGGTGAACACCCGCCTTCAGGTGGAGCACGGCGTCACCGAGGCGGTGTTCGGCGTCGACCTGGTGGCCTGGATGGTGATGCTGGCCGGCGGCGAACAACCGCCGCTGGACGCGGACTACCGGAGCCGTGGCCACGCCATGGAAGTACGCATCTACGCCGAGGACGCGCTCAAGGATTTCCAGCCCAGCCCCGGCGAGCTCACCGAGGTGTCGTTCCCTGACGACATCCGCCTGGACGGCTGGGTGGACACCGGCACCCGGGTGAGCCCGCACTACGACCCGATGCTCGCCAAGGTGATCGTGCACGGCGATGACCGGCCGGCGGCGCTGAAGAAAATGCAGGACGCCCTGGCCGCCACGCGCCTGTCCGGCATCGCCACCAACCTGGATTATCTGCGCCGCATTCTGATCGACCCCAAGGTGGTGGAAGGCAAGGTCTCCACCCGCTACCTGGAAACCTTTCAATACACCCCCACCGCCTTCGAAGTGGTGGAACCGGGCACCTACACCACGGTGCAGGACTACCCCGGCCGCGCCGGCTACTGGGACATCGGCGTGCCGCCGTCCGGGCCCATGGACGATTACGCCTTCCGGCTCGGCAACCGCATTGTCGGCAACCACGCCAGCGCCGCCGGCCTGGAGGCCACGCTGGTGGGCCCGTCGCTGAAATTCCATAGCAACACCGTGGTGGCGCTCACCGGCGCCGCCTGCGACGCCACCCTGGACGGCGAGCCGGTACCCATGTGGCGGCCGGTGCCGGTGAAAGCCGGCCAAACGCTGGCCACCGGCAAGGCGTCCAGCGGCTGCCGCACCTATATCGCGGTGCGCAACGGCATCGACGTGCCCGACTACCTGGGCAGCAAGGCCACCTTCGTGCTCGGCCAGTTCGGCGGCCACGGCGGCCGCACCCTGCGCAAGGGCGACGTGCTATCGATCTGCCAGCCGCAGTTGGCCGGCTGCCCGACGCCGGCACCGGACCATGAGCCGGCCCCGGCCCCCGAGGCGATGATTCCGGACTACCCGCAACAGTGGGAGATCAAAGTGCTGTACGGCCCCCACGGGGCGCCGGACTTCTTCACCGAAGAGGCCATCGAGCAGTTCTTCGAAGCCGACTGGCAGGTGCACTACAACTCCAACCGCCTGGGCATCCGCCTGGTGGGCCCCAAGCCGAGCTGGGCGCGCACCGACGGCGGCGAGGCCGGGCTGCACCCGTCCAACCTGCACGACAACGAATACGCCATCGGCTCGATCAACTTCACCGGCGACTTCCCGGTGATCCTCACCAAGGACGGCCCGAGCCTGGGCGGCTTCGTCTGCCCGGTGACCATCGCCAAGGCGGAGCTGTGGAAAGTGGGCCAGCTCAAGCCCGGCGACAGCATCCGCTTCACGCCCGTCGCCTTCGCCGAAGCGCTGGCTCTGGAACAGGCCCAGGACGCCGCCGTGGAAACGCTGACACCGGTGCCGGTGATCGCGCTATCGGTCCACAACACCAGCGATGCATCGTTCACCTCCGCGACCATGGTCGCCGAGCTCGACGCCGACGGCCATGTGCCGCGCATCACCTATCGCCAGGCCGGCGACAAATACATTCTCATCGAGTACGGCGACAACGTTCTGGATCTGGCGCTGCGCCTGCGCGTGCACGCGCTGATGGAAAATCTCAAGGACCAGCCGGTGCCCGGCATCCTGGAACTGTCCCCCGGTGTGCGCAGCCTGCAGGTGCACTATGACTCGCGCCTGCTGGATCAGGCCGGCCTGGTGAAGGCGCTGCTGGAGCGGGAAAAAGCGATCGGCTCCGTGGACGACATGGAAGTGCGCTCCCGGGTGCTGCACCTGCCGCTGGCGTTTGAGGACAGCGCCACCCTGGACGCGGTGCAGCGCTACCAGGAGACCATCCGTTCGGACGCGCCCTGGCTGCCCAACAATGTGGAATTCATCCGCCGCATCAACGGCCTGGACAGCACCGAGCAGGTCAAGGACATCGTCTTCAAGGCCAGCTACATGGTGCTGGGCCTGGGCGACGTCTACCTGGGCGCGCCCTGCGCCGTGCCGGTGGACCCGCGCCACCGGCTGATGACCTCCAAGTACAACCCGGCGCGCACCTACACCGCCGAGGGCACCGTGGGTATTGGCGGCGTTTACATGTGCATCTATGGCATGGACTCGCCGGGCGGCTACCAGCTGATCGGCCGCACCCTGCCGATCTGGAACAAACACCTTAAGAACCGCCAGTTCCAGCCCGGCGAACCCTGGCTGCTGCGCTTCTTCGACCAGGTGCGCTACTACCCGGTGAGCGAAGAGGAACTGGCCGGCATGCGCGACGCCTTCCGCGAAGGGCGCCTGGAAGTGGAGATCACCGAGGAGACCTTCAACCTGGCCGAGCATCGCCGCTTCCTGGAGAGCATCGAGCCGGAAATGGAAGCCTTCCGCGAGCACCAGCAGGCCGCCTACCGGGACGAAGTCACCCGCTGGCAGAACGAAGACGAACAGATCGAATCCGCCTTGATGGGCAGCAAAGCCGACATCGGCGAGGTGGACGGCCATCTGGTCAGCGCGGAAATCAGCGGCAACGTCTGGAAGCTGCTGGTGGAAGAAGGCGCCAGCGTGGAAGCCGGCCAGACCCTGGTAATCGTCGAAGCCATGAAGATGGAGTTCGAGATCACAGCCAACGTCGCCGGCACCGTCACCGGGCTGCACTGCAAACCCGGCACCGTGATCAACGCCGGCGACCCGGTGGTAGTGATCGACACGGAGAGCGCGGCATGAAGATCGGGCTCAAGGGCGGCCGCGGCGAGAACCTGGCCGAGCGCATCTACCGGCAATTGAAGAAAGACATCTTCGATTTCCGGCTGCTGCCCGGCGACCGGTTCAGCGAAAACGAGATCGCCGAGCGCATGGGCGCCTCACGCACCCCGGTCCGCGAAGCCCTGTTCCGCCTGGAGCGGGAAACCTATGTGCAGGTGCTGCAGCGCAGCGGCTGGCAGGTGAAACCGTTCGACTTCGACTATTTCGAAGAGCTCTACGACGTGCGCACCGTGCTGGAATGCGCGGCGGTGCGCCGGCTGTGCGATCTGCAGCAGCCGGAAATCCTGCTCGAGGACCTGATGCGCATCTGGCGGGTCCCGCCCGCCGAACGGCTGCGCGACGTGAGCACCCTGTCCGGCCTGGACGAGCGTTTCCACGAAACCCTGGTGGAGGCCGCCGGCAACACCGAGATGGCGCGCATCCACCACGACCTTACCGAACGCCTGCGCATTATCCGCCGGCTGGATTTCACCAAGCCACCGCGCGTCGACGCCACCTACGACGAGCACGGCCGCATTCTCGACGCCATTGCCCATCACCGCACCGAGCAGGCGCTGATGATGCTCAAGGCCCACATCGAGACCAGCCGCAACGAAGTCAGAAAAATCACGCTGCACATGCTGCATGAAGCGCGCGCCAAGGGCCGCGAGCCCGAAGCCGCCAATAATAATTTCCAGTGAGACCTAACCATTTACGGATCGGAAAACAGAAAGGGGAACACCATGAAGACCAAAAAGCTCAGTCTTAAACGTCTGGCCCAGGCGGGCATCGCCGCCGGCGCCATTTCCTACAGCGGCCTGGTAATGGCCGCGGACACCATCAAGGTGGGTGTGCTGCACTCGCTGTCCGGCACCATGGCGATCAGTGAATCCACACTGAAAGACACCGTGCTGATGATGATCGAAAAGCAGAACGAAAAAGGCGGTGTCATGGGCAAGAAGCTGGAGCCGGTGGTGGTGGATCCCGCCTCCGACTGGCCGCTGTTCGCGGAGAAAGCCCGCCAGCTGATCACCCAGGACAAAGTCGACGTGATCTTCGGCTGCTGGACCTCGGTGTCACGCAAATCCGTGCTGCCGGTGGTGGAAGAACTCAACGGCCTGCTGTTCTACCCGGTGCAGTACGAAGGCGAGGAATCTTCCAAGAACGTCTTCTACACCGGCGCCGCGCCCAACCAGCAGGCGATCCCGGCGGTGGACTACCTGCTCGACGACCTGGGCATCGAGCGCTTCGTGCTCGCCGGCACCGACTACGTCTACCCGCGCACCACCAACAAGATCCTCGAGGCCTACCTGAAGTCCAAGGGCATCGCCGAGGACGACATCATGATCAACTACACCCCGTTCGGTCATTCCGACTGGCAGTCGATCGTGTCGCGCATCAAGGAGTTCGGTGGTGAAGGCAAGAAGACCGCGGTGGTCTCCACCATCAACGGCGACGCCAACGTGCCGTTCTATAAAGAGCTCTCCAACCAGGGCATGGACGCGTCCGACATCCCGGTGATCGCGTTTTCCGTGGGCGAGCAGGAACTGTCCGGCATCAACACCGCGCCGCTGGTCGGCCACCTGGCCGCCTGGAACTACTTCCAGAGCGTCTATACGCCGGAGAACAACGCCTTCATCGATCAATGGCACGACTACATCGGCAGTGACGACCGCGTCACCAACGACCCCATGGAAGCCACCTACATCGGCTTCAACATGTGGGTGAAAGCGGTGGAGAAAGCCAAGTCCACCGACACCGACGCGGTCGCCAAGGCGATGATCGGCGTGGAAACCCCCAACCTCACCGGCGGCACCGCGGTGATGAACAAGAACCACCACCTCTCCAAACCGGTGCTGATCGGCGAAATCCAGGACAACGGCCAGTTCGCGGTGGTCTCGCAGACCGACGGCGTGGTGCCCGGCGACGCCTGGTCCGACTTCCTGCCCGACTCCAAGAACCTGATCGCCGACTGGACCGACCCGGTCAACTGCGGCAACTACAACACCAAAACCAAAACCTGCGGCGGCCAGACCGCCAAGTAAGCAGCAGCGGGTCACACCCGCCCGGCGGGCCGGTGCGCCGGCCCGCCTTTTCTCCGCGAAGGCCAGGACCAAACCGAGGGACCACCATGCCAAGGGTTCTACTACTGATTTTTCTACTGCTCGGCGCGAGCGGTACGGCGGTGGCGCAAACCAGCGCCGCGCCGGCCGATGACGCCGGGCAGACCAGGATGGCTTCGCCCGACGGCGAAGACCGCCCATCGGAGTCGGTGGCGCCCGGCGTTTCCAAGGAGGAAGCGCTGCGAACGTCATTGGCCAAATTCAAGAGCCGCGATTTCGATGTCAAAGCCGAAGCCATCGAGACCATCGCCCGTTCCGGCCACGAGCGCGGCGAAGCGCTGCTGCAGGCGCTGCTCGAGCGCGAGCTGCTGCACGACCTGGCCGGCGACCGCATCGTCCTGGGCGAACAGGCCGACGGCGGCTGGGCGCTGCGCGACCCGATCACCGAAGAGGACGTGGGCAGCGCCGAAGCGCGCGCCGCGCGCCCGGTGATCATCAATAACCGGCTGCGCCAGCAAATCCGCGACCTGAAATCAGTGAGCGCGCTGGCCAACCCCAATCCGCTCGCCCGCCGGGAAGCGGCCCAGCGCCTGGTGGGCAACACCGACCCGGTGGTGCTGGACGCGCTGCGCCTGCGCCAGGCGGAAGAGGCCAACCCGCTGGTCAAGGGTGTGATCGACACCGCCCTGAACATCGCCGTGCTGCGCGATCCGGCCAGCCAGCTCAACGAGCGGCTGAACGCCATCGACGCGGTGGCCGGCAGCCTGGAGCCCGCGGTGCGCAACGTGCTGCGCGACCGCCTGGCACAGAGCGACGCCGCCGCCGAACGCAACGCCGCCGACCGCGCACTGAAGAAAATCGACCTGCGCACCGAGCGCTACGAAACCGCCGACACCATTTTCTTCGGGCTCAGCCTGGGCTCGGTGCTGCTGCTGGCCGCCATCGGCCTGGCCATCACCTTCGGCGTCATGGGCGTGATCAACATGGCCCATGGCGAGCTGATCATGCTGGGCGCCTACACCACCTTCGTGGTGCAGCAGATCTTTCCCAACGGCCACGAGTGGTCGCTGCTGGTGGCGCTGCCCGCCGCCTTCCTGGTGTCCGCCATCGTCGGCATCGTCATCGAGCGCGGCGTGATCCGCTTTCTCTACGGGCGGCCGCTGGAAACCCTGCTCGCCACCTTCGGTGTCAGCCTGATCCTGCAGCAGGCGGTGCGGGTGATTTTCTCGCCGCTCAACCGCAGCGTGGTGACGCCGGAATGGATGAGCGGCGCGCTGCAGATCAACCCGATCTTCTCGCTCACCTATAACCGGCTCTACATCATCGTGTTCGCGCTGATCGTGTTCTTCGCCCTGCAACTGGTGCTGAAGAAAACCCGCCTCGGCCTGCAGGTGCGCGCGGTCAGCCAGAACCGGGGCACCGCCCGCGCCATGGGCATCCGCAGCGAACGGGTCAACGCCCTCACCTTCGGCCTTGGCTCCGGTATCGCCGGTATCGCCGGGGTGGCGCTGGCGCAGCTCACTAATGTGGGCCCCAACCTGGGCCAGTCCTACATCATCGACTCCTTCATGGTGGTGGTGTTCGGCGGCGTCGGGAACCTGTGGGGCACGCTCACCGCCGCCTTCAGCCTGGGCATCGCCAACAAGATCATCGAGCCCATGGCCGGCGCCGTGCTGGCCAAGATCATGGTGCTGGTGTTCATCATCCTGTTCATTCAACGCAAACCGCGCGGGCTGTTCCCGCAGCGCGGCCGGGCCGCGGAGGAATAATGCGACATTCGGATCTCACCACCGCGCTCACCGACCGCACCGCCAAAACCTTCCTGGGCATTCTGTTCGGCGCGGTGATCATCGTCGCTCTGCTCAACCTGCTGGTGCCGGCGGAGTCCGGTCTGCACGTGAGCAGCTATACCGTCAGCCTGCTGGGCAAGTACCTGTGCTACGCCCTGCTGGCCCTGGCGCTGGACCTGGTGTGGGGCTACTGCGGCATTCTCAGCCTCGGCCACGGCGCTTTCTTCGCCCTGGGCGGCTACGCCATGGGCATGTACCTGATGCGCCAGATCGGCGACCGGGGCGTCTACGGCCACCCGGAGCTGCCGGACTTCATGGTGTTCCTCAACTGGGAGGAACTGCCCTGGTACTGGCACGGCTTCGACAGCTTCGGCTTCGCCATGCTGATGGTGGCGCTGGTGCCCGGCATGCTGGCGTTCGTGTTCGGCTGGCTGGCGTTCCGCTCGCGGGTCACCGGCGTCTATCTGTCGATCATCACCCAGGCGCTTACCTACGCGCTGATGCTGGCGTTCTTCCGCAACGAACTGGGCTTCGGCGGCAACAACGGCCTCACCGACTTCAAGGATATCCTCGGCTTCTCGCTGCGCGAGGACAGCACCCGGGTGGCGCTGCTGATCGCCTCGGCGTTGGCCCTGGGCGGCGCCTTCGTGCTCAGCCGCTGGATCACCGGCACCCGCCTGGGCCGCACCGTGATGGCGGTGCGCGACGCGGAATCCCGCGCCCGCTTCCTGGGCTACCGCACCGAACACTACAAGCTGTGGATCTTCACCGTCAGCGCGATACTCGCCGGCATCGCCGGCGCGTTGTACGTGCCCCAGGTGGGCATCATCAACCCCGGTGAGTTCTCGCCGCTCAACTCCATCGAGCTGGTGGTGTGGGTGGCCGTGGGCGGCCGCGCCACGCTCTACGGCGCGGTGATCGGCGCCATCCTGGTGAACTACGGCAAGACCGTGTTCACCGGCGTGATGCCGGAAGCCTGGCTGTTCGCCCTGGGCGGCCTGTTCGTGGCGGTCACCGTGTTCCTGCCCCAGGGGCTGGTGGGCCTGGCCAAGAGCCTGTTCAAACGCAAACGGCAACCCGACGCCACCGATAAGGAGGCCGACCATGAGCCTGCGTGACACCTTCCGCCGCGACCAGGTGTTCGCCCCGCTTCGGCCGGGCACCCGGCCGGTGCGCCCGGGGCAACTGGACACCGGCGGCAAGCACATCCTCTATATGGAAGACATCACCGTCAGCTTCGACGGCTTCAAGGCGCTTAACGACCTGACGCTCTACATCAAGCCCGGCGAGCTGCGCTGCATCATCGGCCCCAACGGCGCCGGCAAATCCACGCTGATGGACGTGATCACCGGCAAGACCCGGCCCGACACGGGCAGCTGCTTCTTCGGCCAGACCATGGACCTGACGCGCATGACCGAAACGGAGATCGCCACCGCCGGCATCGGCCGCAAGTTCCAGAAGCCCACCGTGTTCCCCGAACACACCGCCCTGGAAAACCTGGAGCTGGCCATGGCCGGCCCCAAGGGCACCTGGCATACGCTGCTGCAGCCGGTCACCGGCCAGCAGTACGACTGGATGGCGCAAACCCTGGAGACCGTCGGCCTGCTCGCGCAGAAAGACCAGCTCGCCGGTGCCCTCTCCCACGGCCAGAAACAGTGGCTGGAGATCGCCATGGTGCTGATGCAGAAGCCCCGGCTGCTGCTGGTGGACGAGCCCATCGCCGGCATGACCCGCCAGGAAGTGGAGCGCACCGCCGAGCTGCTGCAAAGCCTGGCCGGGGAGCACTCGGTGATGGTGGTGGAGCACGACATGGAGTTTATTCGCTCGATCGCCAACACCGTCACCGTGCTGCACCAGGGCAGCGTGTTGGCCGAGGGGAAGATGCAGGACGTGCAGAATGATCCGAAGGTGATTGAGGTTTACCTCGGCGAAACGGGGTAATTCAGTTAAGAGTGAATAGTTAACAGTTAATAGCGGGCGGCCTGGGGCCGCCTGGGAGAACAGCGCATGTTGAGTGTGAGTGGGTTGAATCAATATTACGGCGAATCCCACACCCTTTGGGATGTCGACCTGAACCTGGAGAAAGGCGAGTGTCTTTGTGTGATGGGGCGGAACGGCGTGGGGAAGACCACGCTGTTGAAGTCGGTGATGGGGTTGTTGCCCGCCGCTACGGGCAGGATTGAGTTTGATGGGAAGGACCTGAGCAAGAGAGCCGCCGAGGAGCGGGCGCGGGCGGGTATCGGTTATGTGCCGCAGGGGCGGGAGATTTTTCCGTTGCTTACCGTGGAGGAGAATCTGGAAACGGGGCTGCAGGCCCGGGCCGACCGGAGTCGCAAGATCCCGGCGCGTATCTATGAGCTGTTTCCGGTCCTGCACGACATGCGCCACCGGCGCGGCGGCGATCTGTCCGGCGGCCAGCAGCAACAGCTGGCCATCGGCCGCGCGCTGGCCCTGGACCCTACCCTGCTGATCCTCGACGAGCCCACCGAAGGCATTCAGCCCAACATCGTCGACATGATCGGCAAGGTGATCAAAACCCTGAACAAGGAAGAAGGCCTCACCGTGCTGCTGGTGGAGCAGAAACTCCACTTCGCCCGCGCCACCGCCGACCGCTTCGCCATCATCGACCGGGGCAGCAAGGTCGCCGAGGACGACATCGGCGCGCTCAGCGATGAGCTGGTTAAGAAGTACCTGACGGTCTAGCGGGCGGAAGGAAAGACTCTATTCATAGTGGCTCCAGAGCCGGAGCACTTTCACAACGCCCTGGTCTTCAAGCACCTGATAAACCAGACGGTGCTGGATGTTGATACGCCGCGAGTACGCCCCGGAAAGGTCGCCGATCAGCGTCTCAAACGGAGGCGGCCTGCGAAACGGGTCCTCACCGATCAGTGTCAGCAATTCCTGGGCTTTCGGCTTGAGACCGCTTGAAGCCAGCTTCCTTGCGTCTTTTTGAGCTTGTTTGGTGTAAACCAACTTCCATGTCACCAATCCAACTCCTCGCCGCATTCATCCACGGGGGCATCCATCCCCTCACGAATTGACTCCCGCATCCCCGGCACGGAAAGCAGATAGAGTGTTTCCTGAATCGCGGCCCAATCCTCCTCCGACACCAGGACGGCCTTGTTCCGCTTACCCAGGATCACGATAGGCTGGTGGGACTCGGCGGTCTCATCGATCAACCGGTAAAGATTGCTGCGCGCCTCAGTTGCGGTAATGCCGGTCATGACGCACCTCTGATAAGTTCATGAAGGCATAGTGTACGCTTTTCGGTACGTACGTCAATACGAACGTAGTGGTTCTGGGCATCATCCCCCGAATTGACAAGGACAAGGGCGGAGAGTGATCGTCGCGGACACCAATACAATCGCCTGCCTGTACCTGCCAACGGACCAGACCGACTGAGCTCCATGGACGTCTTAGCAATCTCTCAGGAGACAGGTTTCTCCGCCTACGATTGTGAATTCGTATCGCTGGCAAAATCGCTGAACCTGACACTGAATATCCGGCAAATCATCTGCCACTCTGATTGAGGCCGAGCTCCCGCTGCGTTTTCTTGGCCAGCCCCAAGGAGACCATTCGGTGGGACTCCTTGAGGTAGTATTGGAGCGTCTCATCCGTGTCTTCAGGTGCATCGTACTGCTGTATCCACTTCATGCCCCGAGACGCCATGTAGGGCGCCGGTCGAAAGCCCGGCTGATCTTTAAGAATCTCATAATTAAGATCGGAGGCTTTAAACGTAAACGCTGGCAGCTCGGATTTAGACCAGCCTCCGATGGCGAAGACCTTCCCTCCCACCTTCCAGACATGGGCGCCACCCCATTGGACGACGTAGGTCGTGGCGGGTAACCCGCGGCAGAATGTATTGAACTCCTCATACGTCATATTGCGGCCCGAACCGTCCGCTTCACTTCTTGTCTTCCGGCAAATAGGCCTCAACGTCAGACCAGGGGATCAGACGATTGAGTTGGATGGTTTCAAACACGGTCTTCGCTTTGCCGGTTCCAGCCATCATCGACAGCATCACCAAAGCGGACTGGTAGGAAGGAATGCCGCCATTACTGGAGATACGGTTTCGATCAACCACCACATTCTGGTCAAAGACCACGTCGATCTCAGGAAACTCACGTTCGAGCTGTTTCTCTCCGCCCGCCCAGGTGGTGGCACGGTAGCCATCCAGAAGCCCTGCGTGTGCGTACAGAAACGCCCCCGAACAGTTACTTCCCAACCATGCAGCGGTCTTCGCCTGGCTTCGTAGAAACGCGGTTAAATCCTCATTCTCGAACAACCAATCCATATCGTAGGCACTGGCAACGATTAACGCATCCAGCTTGGGGGCGTCGTATATGGTTGTATCGACAGGCAAACGGATTCCTTCCTCGGTAGTAATCGCCGACTTCCGTTCTACGCCAACAAATACAACTTCGTAATCAGAAAACCACGACTTTCGTGTTGCAACCCCGAAGACTTCCGCCGGTGCTATGACATCACTGGTGAGAACCTTGTCGAAGACCAGTATGCCGATACGCTTGTCATCAGCGAACGCGGGCGCCGCGAACAGCATGTTTACCATGACAACCACCACAATGGCGGTCAGTTTATTAATCATTATCGTTGTCCTCCCTGTTACATACGCCTGGATCGTACCATTAGGTCGTCCAACCATGGGGGCGGCAAATTCAATTTCTCGATATCGATTAGGCGGATCCGACCCAAACGCCCCCGCCGTCCATTACCCTGGGTCTAGGCATAAGACGCGAACACCTGCGTAACCTTCCCGTTGCCGTCAAACAGGAACGTCTCCGCCACCTCGTTGCCTGTTGCGCCGAGGTAGTAGAGCGTAACCCAGGAGACGCCCCGCAGCACCTTTAGCAGCTCAAAGCGAAGGTCCGGGTAAGCGCGCAACGCGCCCTGCCAATACTCACCGACCGCAGCCTTGCCTTTCAGCGTCCCTGACGGCACCGCGAGCCGCTTGGCGATCGACGGCGAATTCATCTCGAAATCATCGGTATAGTGAGAAAGGATGCGATCGATATCGTGCGCGTTCCACGCCTCGATCCATTCCGCCGCGAACTCAGTCGCTTGCTTCTTATTCATGGTTTCATTCCGATAAGGTCGGTGACGCCCACATCGACGCCGAGCTGGGTAAGAAGGGTGGTGATCTGGCCGCGATGGTGCGTCTGATGATTAAAGAAATGAGACAGCGCAAACCAGAGCGGGTAACGGCGCGGTTCCGGGTTCACAATACTGGTATAAACCAGATCGCCCTCCATGTCTTCCGGCGAGCGTGACGCCACCCAGTCGATGATGCGGCTGTCCTCCGTCGCCCGCTCCTCCCGCAGCACGCTGAAGTCCGCGTACAACTCCTGGTCGAGCGATCGGACCGGAAAAGGCTCACCGGTGAACCGCCCCATCCAGATCCGGTCCGCGAGCAAAATATGGTTGAGCGTGCCATGGATCGACTTGAAGAACGCCCCCATATCCCGCTTCCGGCCGTCATCCGCCAGGCCGGCGCAGGCGTCGTAGACCTTCTCGTTCATCCAACGGTTGTACCGCGCCATGGTTTGAACATGGACCAGGCTCACATCCATACCCTCCTCGGGCAAAATCACAACTCACCCGGACCGCGCTATCGCCGGTAGACATGCCTACGGTGCGCCACCTTCACCACCGTCACGATCAGGCACTCATCGGTGATCTCGTAGACTACCCGATACCGGCCCTGGCGGATGCGATAACGCTCCAGCCCGGAAAGCTTCTCACAGCCCACCGGACGCGGCTCCTCCCGCAGCGTATCGATGCGGCGCAGCAAGCGGGCCGCGTCTTTCCTTGGGATCGGCCGGAAGTCCTTGGCGACGGACCGTTTGAAGACCAGCTTATAGCTTGCCATCGGCCTTCAGTTCGTTGAGAAAGGCCTCGTAGCTCATGGTCGGCTCGGCGATGCGCTCCTCGAACGCCGCCAGGTCTTCCTGGTCCTCGGCCAGCGCCTCGCGAACGGCGTCATTGACGATATCGGACACACTGCGATTTGTGTGCGCGGCCTTGAGACGCAGCGCCGCATGCAACTGGGGATCGAAGTAGATGGTTGAACGCTTGGACGTGCCGCTCATGGCCGCCTCCGTATAGCCCGATATGAAGTGACATTTTGACGTTATGACGTCATAGCGTCAAATACGGGCGTATCGCCGACGCAGCGCCTTAGGGCCCGCAGCGCCACTCACCCTGCCAATCGCGCTGAGCGCCGTCGGCCCGGTCATACGTCAACGTCGCCGGCCTGGACGGCGACTCCCCGCCTTCGGTGGGCTCACCGGTGACGTCGACATGCACCGTCTTGCCCTTACCGCTGAAGGTCGGCGACGCCTTCATGCCATCAAAGCCGCCAGGCGCCGACACGCGCTCCACATAACCGGCGACCTTGACCACACCCTGCGCCGCATCGGACGAAGCCACATTGCCCATGGCGATCAGCAACACCTTTCCGTCAGCCGTGGTGAACGAGCAACCCAGCTCGCCGGGAAGACTGGCCTCGCGCATGTCCGCCTCCGTCAGAGCATTCAACGTAATCTCCGAACCATCACCGCCCCGGGTCTGCCCGGAGGCAGTGGCACTTTCCTGCTCGCCGGAATCATTCGGCGCCTCGGCGGACGGAGAGGTCGACGGCGGTTGCGCCTCCGGCGCCTCAGCGTCCGAAGACGGATCCGAGCACCCGGTAATCAAGGTAATGGCCAGCAAACTTGCTGACAGGGTATCGGTGAGCGTCGCACCGCGTTTGGGAAAGGGCATGGTTCCTCCTCGAAGCCAGAAGCGTCACACATTTGGCGCCCGATTGACGTCCTGATCATGTGATTCATTTACCAGGGTTTCAGGGGTCGATGCCAATTAAGGAATCAATGCCTTCATCCCTAATGGTCGCTTTGGCCTCATCCAGAGCTGCCGCATCAGTGTCGAATTCGTCATCCCAGACAGTGGAGGTACCGAACTCATCCACCACTTCAAGAACCCAGCCGCCAGTGTCACCACGGTAGATATCCACTTTGACGGTCTTCCCGTCAGCCGTCAGTTCCTGGCAAAGGGGGCTCATCTCGAGTTCAAATTCATCTTGCATTGATTATCTCCTAGGCCGAATCTTTATACACATAACGCAGAGCTTTGCGGCTATTCCGGAGCCGCGAAGCGGTGGAGAAATTGTACGGAAAAGCGTCGAGAGAGCAGCACTAGATCATCTCGGATTGGCCAACATCAACTGATGATATAGCTTACGCGGCCTGTTGCCCCCCCCGCTTTTGAAGAGCCGCGATTTAAGAAGCGACTTGGAAACCCTAAAGGGCCGTAACGCACTGGAGCTAATTGTTAAACGCGCCCCGGCATACGCCTGGTGACCAATCCCAGCAAGATAATAACGACGGCGACAATAATTGCTACCGAGCCGACTTGAATCAGGGCGCTGACCACCAGCTCCTGTGTCTCTGACCCTTCGTACCCCGCTCCCGCAATAGGAGTAGACTTGCTAGTTCCCCAGACCGCCGCAAGCAGCAGCCCGAACCAGATTGCATACATACTAAAGATACTGAGCCAGCGAGCAAGTTTGCGCCATACCTCACCGACTTTCAGGTGATGCCACATGAGGCCGAATATCAAAAGGACCATTCCATTTTGCACGCCCGCCAGATGCGCTGAAAGTCCCATTCGAGAGTTGGTGAACATCGGTATAACGCCCGGCTCACGCGCCGGTTTGGAGCGGCGGAAAATCGGTCGCTGTGCAGCCGTTGGTTATGTTCCGTCATCACTGAGTTCAGACATCCGCAATAACTGGCTACTGCGACGCACGGTCAAAATATCAACGTGATCTTTGACGCTGTAAACGACCCGATACGTTCCAAATATCAGTTCCCTGATGCGAGGCGATCCTACCTCGGGAACCATACGTCCACTTTTAGGGAAATCAGCTAATCGCTCTACTGTGGCGAATAAATCATCAACCCACCCGACTGCAGCATCTGGGTTGTCTTCTGCAATATATCGAGCGGTATCCTCGACGCGCTCCAGCGCAAGCGGGGACCAAACAATCTTCATCTCGCCAGCCCGCTCAAAACCCGAGCCTTCGCGTCTTCATGCGCAATACCGTCCCCAGAGGCTATCTGCTCCTCCGCCTTATACACTTCCTCTAGAATTTCCAGACGTTCTTGCATCTTCTCGTACTCGTGAACATCCACCAGCACAGCAACGCCACGGCCTCTTTGCGTCAGGACCATAGGACGGCGGTTCTCATGGAGCTGTTTTACAAATGTGGCTACTCCTGCCCGAAATTCAGACAGAGGGCGGATATCTTCATCAACTCGGACCCTTGACATGGAAATCACCTTTGTACGTTTAAACGTACATCAAAGGGTACAGCATTGACTGACGTCGAGCAAGGTGCCCAAAGGAAGGAACATAACGCTGAAAGCAGCGGCGCGAGCTTGCGAGCGTCCGGCAGCCGAAGGCTGCGTAGTGCTGCGTTTTGTTAAATGCCTTACGCGGATAGGAATTCACGTACAAGGCCCCAATTATCTCTGTAACTTTCAAGATTAGTGATGTCTTTAAGAAGCACCTTGCTCCAACTCGTATCAGTCCGGCACACGGACTGAACAATGCCTACCGGAATAACAAAGTGCTCCGGCGGCAACACCTCCTTCCGGCCGCATTTAGAACCCCGATTTAACAAGACCACTACTACAAAATCGCAATTGAAATTCTTTATCGGAAAGCCGCCAGCTTTAGTGGCCCAGCGACTTTTAACTTGGATCTTGGCAGAAGTATTATTTTCTGGGTTTGTGGCCACAAGGTCATAGCCCGGCATATTCGTGTACGTTTTGTATGCGGCAATTTTATGAATCAAAAACTGGCCGAGAACCAAAAATTCCGCTCCTTCTGATTCTAGCCTTGTATCTTGACGTGCCACGAAATTCTCCCGAGCATTTAACGCCCGCAACAACGGCGGAGCGAAGCGACGTCCGGGCCCGAAGGGCCGAATTGCTTGCGATTGTTATGTGCGATACATGATCAGAGACCATCTCGACCCATTCTCCAAACTACCACCTCATCTTTTAGGGTGTTTACAATCAATGTCATATCCAGGGATTCAAAGTAGTAGTTTGAGATAATGTCTGGATTCCTGGTTGTTACTGAAAATTCTTCCCATTCACCAAAACGATTTCTCCAAAAGCTAGGATCCCATTCTGAACCCATAATGACATTCTCAATTACCCACCGTTGATCTTCATTGCGTTGAGCCACTAGCTCGGATGACTCACCAGAGCCCTTTAGTGAAATCGGGTGGCTATGCTCCAAGCTTTCATTCACACCAGATGACCTAGATTCTTCATCCTGAAATCCCCAACGAGGATAAAAGCTCGCCTCCACCTCGTATTGTCCAGTTGGTAGATCACTTACATCGAATGTTGCCTGTCCTGTTCCATTCACCAGTCGTACGCGCTCATTTTTTCCAATCCAAGTATCATCTGGCGCTTGATCAGCCAGGCTAATACTAGCCATCAGTTCGATTGTACCGGGAATGTTTGTCCTCAATTCAAGGTGGACTTGACCATCGTTCAAGCTCTGGCCAGAAACTGATACTGAATAGCCCTCGGGTGGGTGTGAGATTAGTTCATTTTCGGCGATATTCTCTGACTCTGAAGCATTATTAGATGCCGGAACGTCATTTGGAGCATCACAGCCGATTAGAGTCATCGCAGCTACTATCGACAGCAAGGATCCAATAAGACGTGCTCTGAAATATTCCATTCTATATCTCCTGATTCGTTGCTTGCACATAACGCCTAAATCAGGTGCGCCGTAGGCGTCACCTGGATTTACTTGTTATACGGCACTTACTCGGTGATGAACATTCAAACGATGTTTAAAACGCTTTACTGTTTGTAGCTTTTTAATTTTTTTTCTGATAAAAAATATAGATTTCCCTTTGCCCTTGTACATGCAACATAAAGTTTATTTTTTGTTGTTGCGGCCAGAGAGGAGAGTTGACCAGTTTCATATGCTTTGAATGAATTAGAGTTTAGAACAACACAGACATCTCGGTAATGATCAAGCCCCTTAGTATTTCCCCAATTTTCTGTATTTCCAGGATATGCTTTGCTGTTCTGGTAAAATAACTTTACTACTGAGTCGTTGTAGAAAACCTGTTCGATTGCTTCTTGGTCCTCTAATAACTTTAATTCCATAGTATCATCACGATGAGATTTAATTGATATTCCTATATTATTCTCGACGAATGAGCAGATGGTAGGGCTACATCTATAGCTGTGAGATAGTGACTCAAGGTCAACAGTATATCCTGCGCTACTCAATTTTTGGCAGTATGTATTAAACGAATTATGAAGGTTTTTTTGAGTGTTGCCATCTCGACTTGTATCAAAAGTGTGTTGAAAAAAGTCTCCGACGAGCTTTATTTCTACGTTAGCTTCTGCAAGTTGGCAAACTAAGTTGAAATCATTTGCTGCGAAATCTTGGATTTCATCGATGAACACAGCTTCGAAAAATGCTTCAATCCTTTCCAGAACTTCTGGAATAACATTGAATTCAATAAGTAATTTTGCGATTCGGCTTGAGAAAAGCCGTCGATTTTTATCGAAATAATGATCCCAAGTATTTTTTTTCGTTCTTTGGGCATACTTCGGAATTGGTTGGGTAAAATTTATACCTTTACATTTTATTTCATAATCACAAAGTGGCCTATAGCAAAATGAATATAGAAACGTAAAGTAGCTATAGACCCGTACTCCATCGGGTATTTTACCAAGCTTCTGGATTATTTTGCTTTTTAAGTGTTGTGTGTTGTTATCTGTGTAAGTGATAATAAGATACTTACTATCATTTTCCACTCTATCAAGAATGCTTGTTGTCTTTCCCGACCCTGCAACAGCAAAAACTACTCGTTTATCCATGTAATTGCCTGCTTAATATATTCCGGTGTGATTAGCTTATCTGATTTTTTATCTGCCAGTCGAAAAGAACATTCAGACTTATTATCCAACATAAAATCAAGGGGGGCTTTTTTTATGTTGCCTCCGGAAAATAATTCATTACATAATTTTTCATTATCTGCGTGTATGCATACTTCAAACGTGTAGCGAGAATTATCTTGATCAGAAAAAATCTTAATATTGTCAGAAGTGAAGTCTTTGTAGTTTTCGACGCAGTTTTTTTGGTAATCTTTATCATTATCTCGTATTACTGCCGTTTTTATACCTAATACTTTTCCTAACTCCATGTATCTTTTGAAGCTTGTTCCACCAACTGAAATAACATGAATACAATCTTGTTCAAGGCTCCTTTTAGTTTCATTAGCATAAAGAGAGTCCATCAAGATATACTCAGCATCACCTTCTACTAAAATAACCTTTTCAGATAAGACGAACTCAAGAATGTTGTTGTCTGGTGCTTTCATAAAGAACTTTGCAGTTGGTTCGGAAACATCCTTTAGTTTTATTGGCGTTTCACTTGAACTGTTAATAAGTATGGATTTCCTTAGATCAAGGCGTGTGCTAACCAAACTGTTGTGTGTAGCAAGGATAATCTGATTTTGGTGTGAAGCAGAAATTTTATTGATCAAACGCTTCATGTTTAAGTGGCTGAGGTGATTTTCTGGTTCTTCTAGTAGAAGAATATCTATGTTCTTCTTGTCCGTTTTTTTAGCAAGAGCAAATTCCGTCTTTATAAAACACTGCTGACCCTTTCCGCGCTCATCAATTGGTATTTCGTTTTGCGTTAGCGTGATATCGGTTTCTAGGTTTGATTTTGAACCTGAACGCACACTGAAATCGTATTCACCGAGTGAATCATTTACCGTTTTCAGGTGTTCTTCTCTAAACTGAATTTTTTGTTGCCTATATTCGTTCTTTAAAGATATTCTAGTTGGATAGTCTATTGATGACTCATAGATTGTTTTAATATATTCCCTATTTGCATATTCACTATTTATCTTTGAACTATCGATAGTTAATGTTTTTAAGAATTGACGATACCCTGAATAAGCCTCACCATTAAAAGTAAAAAACTTTGCAATATAAAATTCATAGGGAAAATTCTCTTCACCTGATTTGATAACCTGATTTATCTCCTCTGATAACTCTTCATTTGGCTCGCAAACCAAATGTAAGCCACTTGCATTTAAGCCATCAGTGTTATGTTTTCCATATAAATCCGGATTACTCTCATCATTTAGAAAAATTTCTATATGAATCTTTGGTAAATTATCAAATTTTTTATCTCCAATAAAATAACTTTTGACTGAAGCTTTGTTTAGTAGTGATTCAATGCCAGATGACTCGATTCTATTTCGGTTGCCGCTCGAAACCAAGTCAATAGCCTGAAGGATGGTGCTTTTCCCTGATTCATTGTCCCCTATAATTGTGTTTATTCCTTGTTCAAATTCTAACTCAAGTTTCTCGAAACGTTTGAAATTACTCAACTTAAGCTTTTTTATGTATTGCATATATTTTCAACCCTGAATAAATTCTTCTTTCCGATTAATATACTTGGTTAGATTCTGAAATTTACGATAATGTTTGGGGGCCGTATAACGCTTGAAGTAACCGGCGCGAAGACCGCGTAGCGGGATTTGCGTCCGGTTGACTGAATTGTTAGCAGTACAGCTATGGAAGCCTGTATGCCACCTTGTTACCTGAAACTTCGATATGGCCTTGTTGCTCCAAGGCTTTGACCAACCCAGACAGCTCGCTCTCCGTGAGACTCTTTTGGAACAAGGAGTTGACTGTACTAGCCAGTGTTTTTGGCGTACGCGGGCGGGAATTGCCACGTTGCTTTAAGTTTGCCACAACCGCAGACACACGCTCGGGGAGGCTCGTAGAGTTTGCCGCTTTGATGATTGGAATGTCGTGAATGCTCTTGGAACGGCAAGCGTAAATCTTGTTGGCCTTGAGGTACGCAATGAGCGGATCAAAGCCTGTATCTTTTGAGATGATGTGGAAAAAGGGTGATTCGTCTTGAGCCGCGAGCTTGCCGATGAAGTAGGCAATATGAAAATCCAGGGCATTCGGGCCGTTGCCTGAGATTTTGATGTACTTGCCATTGGAACCAAGACGCTGCAAAGCCTCGACGACATCGAAGTTGACCTTGGCCTGATTGGCACCAACAAACACATAGACCTTGAAGAACTCCTTGTCCAACGCCGAGAGCGCAGACGGTTGCACGTTCTCGTAGTCGATGAGCACATAGTTGGTTCGCACGTAAAACTTCCCCTGTACTGCTAACAGGTATTAGGACGCCGGCTCGAATATCCAATGAACGCGTCGGCGTCATATCACTTTATAGTTTTTAACTTCATCGAATAAAACCAGAAAACTCAACAGGTTACAAACCTGCCGCGTTGTCTGCCCCTGTTCGCTTGACTTCGTCATTTCCCAATTGCCATGATACTGTCCATATGGACAGCCCAGGAGAATAGCCATGCACACGGATAGTGACAGGCGCCCAAAGCTCCGTGATCAGTTTCGCGAAGCCATTCGGGTGCGCCATTACAGCCCACGGACCGAGAAAACCCATTGGTACTGGATTCGCTATTTCATTAGGTTTCATAAGCTGCGCCACCCCGCTGAAATGTCGGAGCCAGAAGTTTCGGCCTTTTTGACTTGGCTTGCGACGAAGAGGGACGTAGCAGCCGCCACTCAGAATCAGGCATTGAACGCGCTAGTCTTTCTATATCGCCACGTGATCAAGGTGCCGCTGGGCGACATCGAGAATATTTCCCGGGTGAGGCGGCCTCCAAAACTACCCGTTGTTTTGAGTCATAACGAAGCCATGACGGTTATAGGTCGCTTGTCGGCGCCGCATAAACTCATTGTCTCTCTGATCTATGGCGCCGGGTTGCGGGTTACGGAGGCGGCTCGTTTACGCGTCAAGGATATTGATTTTGGGCTGCGTACGATTACCGTGCGTGACGGTAAGGGCGCAAAGGACAGGAATACTTTACTGCCGGGGTCGCTGGCAACGCCGCTTCGTGCCCTTACGGAAACCCGCACGGATGAAGTGAAAGCCACACCGGCGGAGAAGCGGACGCCGACTTCCACGCCCGGAGCTCTGGCACGCAAGTATCCTTTCGCATCAGTGTCCGCTCAATGGCAATGGTTGTTTCCTTCCAACGGCCTTTGCCGGGACAGCGAGGGCCGCTGGGTGCGACACCATCTTCACGTGAGTGCCGTTCAAAAGGCAGTGAAGCGTGCGGTTGCGGAGGCTGGCATAGGGAAAGTCGCTACCAGCCACACGTTTCGCCATAGCTTTGCAACTCAGCTATTGCTCAGTGGCGCAGATATTTGCACCGTTCAGGAACTACTGGGCCACAGTGATTTGAATACAACCCAAATTTACACGCATGTTCTGGGGCAAGGTTTCGCAGGGGTGCGCAGCCCGCTCGGATAGCCGACGCCCTCGCCTGCTAGGGCGCTAGGCGCTGCCGTGCCCAGCGGTCGCCTTCTCGACGGTAGCGGAACCGGTCATGCAACCGACTAGGCCGCCCATGCCAGAACTGAATCTCCTCGGGAACGATGCGGTAACCGCCCCAGGTCTCCGGCATGGGGATGGTCTTACCTTCCGGATACTGCTCGGCCAGCTCGGCCATATCCGCTTCCAGCTGCTCCCGGCTGGCGGGCCGGCTCTGATGGGAGACGGCGGCGCTGAGCTGGCTGCCTCGGGGGCGGCTGGCGAAGTAGTCACGGGATTGCTGGGCGGGGATTTTCTCGGCGCGGCCGTTGACGATCAGTTGGCGGTCGAAGGGGCCCCAGAACATGACGAAGGAGACGTTGGGGTTGGCGGCGATGTCGTCGCCTTTTCGGCTGTCGTAGTGGGTGAAGAAGACGAAGCCGCCGTCTTCGATGCCTTTGAGCAGCACCACGCGGTTGGAGGGGCGGCCGTCGGCGGAGACGGTGGCCAGGGTCATGGCGTTGGCCAGGGGCAGCTCGGCGTGAATGGCGTCGTCGACCCAGCGGCGGGCTTGTTCCACCGGGTCCGCCAGCAGGTCGGCTTCGGTGAGGCCGGGGGCGTGGTATTCCTGGCGTACGTCTTTCATGGGGTGTCCTTGGGCAATTCGGTGATGCGGGGATTGTAGCTATCCGAGATGGATTCAGGATACAGGATGAAGGATACAGGCGCGGGTTAAGGCCTGGCCGGCTGCACGGCGTTGGCCGCGCTTCATCCTGTATCCTGCATCCTGTATCTTCCTTCCGTTATGACTCTCGACACTTCCGAACTCAATAAAACCCGCCACGACCTGAGCGGCCGGGCCGATGTCTGGCTGTTCGGCTACGGCTCGCTGATTTTCAAGGCGGACTTTCCGTTTCTGGAGCGCCGGCCCGCCAGCATCGAGGGCTGGGCGCGGCGGTTCTGGCAGGGCTCCCACGATCATCGCGGCACGCCGGAGCGGCCGGGCCGGGTGCTGACGCTGGTGGAGAGTCCGGGCACGGTGTGCGCGGGCATGGCGTACCGGGTGGCGCCGTCGGTGTTCGAGCATCTGGATGTGCGCGAGAAGAACGGCTATTTGCGGTTCGCCACGCCGATGACGTTCGCCGACGGCGGCCATGAAGAGGGTCTGGTGTATATCGCCACCGAGGACAACGCGGCCTTTCTGGGGCCGGCGCCGGAGGACGAGATCGCGCGGCATATTCATGGCAGCCACGGGCCCAGCGGGGCGAACCGGGATTATCTGCTGCATCTGGCGGAGGCACTGCGCGAACTGGGCGCCGAGGACGAGCATGTGTTCGGGCTGGAGCGGCGGCTGCTGGCGCTGGCGCCGTAGCTCAGGGCGCGCGGCGCATGCGCAGCGGCGTGGTGCCGAACCAGCGCTGGAAGGTGCGGCTGAAGTTGGAGGGGTCCTGGTAGCCGAGCTTTTCGGCGATGCGCTCCACCGGCAGGCTGGTTTCCAGCAGGTACCAGGCGGCCAGTTCGCGGCGCACGTCGTCGAGCAGTTCCTGGAAGCTGGTGCCTTCGGCCTTGAGCTTGCGGATCAGGGTGCGGCGGGACATGGCGAATTCTTCGGCGGTGTCGTCCAGGGTCGGGTAGTCGCCGTCGCGGTCGAGCAGCATCACGCCGATGCGCTGGCTGAGCGGGCCGCCGCTCTGGATCTGCCGTAGTTGGTGCTCACAATCCCGCAAGGCCGCGCGGTGCGTGGTGGGGTCGGCGGTCAGGCAGGGGGTGTCCAGCAGCGCGGCGGGCAGCGTGATGGTGAGCTGGCCGGTGCCGAAGGTCACCGGGCAGCCCAAATACTCTTCGTAGACCGACGCCCAGGCGGGCTCGTCCAGCGGCAGGGTGACGGCCACGTCGCGCAGCCGCCGCGAGGTCACCGTGTCCACCAGCTGAAAATAGGTGGCGAGGATCGAGCCGGTGACGAATTCGCGGATCTCGGCCAGGTCCACCTGCTCGTCCAGCGTCAGCACGGCGTGGTCGTCGAATTCCTCGAAGCGCACCCCCACCAGCTGGAACCTTACCCCCACGTAGCGGGACACCACCCGCAGCACTTCGCGCAGGTCCGGGGCGGACACCACCGCGTAGCCCAGCGGCCCGTGGGCGGACACCGAGGTGACGCCGGCGGTTTCCAGGCCGATCCAGGGCTGGCCGGTGAGATCAATGGCGCGGCGAATCAGGCGCGACATCTGCTCCAGGCTCAGATAGCGGTGATCGCCCAGCAATTGCTCCCATTGCAGGCGGGTGTCCTGGAATATCACCGCGTTATCGAAGCCCCGCTCATGCAAATACGCGCACAAAAGACGCGGATAGGTGGGGTGAATCGCGGGGCGCAGCCGGTTTGTGATCTGCACGGTCATGGGTGCCGCTCCCTGGAAGCCTTCCCTCCAAGGTAGTGAATGTCGGCCGCCTTGTCACTTTATGACGATTTATTGCCACTCTAAGCGGTGCCGGTTGGCCGCGGACAGGCGGAGGATGGAACCATTACATAACAAAGAGGTGAGGTTTATGAGCAAGGCAGGTGTATTCACCGGACCGTCCGGTGTGATCTACCGCGACCGCAAACGGCATCTGTGGTTTTCGTCGCTGTTCGTGCCGGCCATCGTGTTCGTGGGTCCGGCGCTCTATTTCGCCACCGGCAACAACGCGCTGATGTTGTGGCTGCCGCTGGCGTTCTACTACCTGACCGTGCCGGTGCTGGACATGCTGATCGGCGAGGACACCAGCAACCCGCCGGAAGAGGTGGTGCCGCAGCTGGAAAACGACCCTTACTACCGTTGGATTCTGTACGCGCTGGTGCCGTTGATCTGGGGCGCCTGGTTCTACGGCGCCTGGTTCGTCGGCACCCAGAACCTGCCCTGGCACGGCGTGCTGGCGATGATCTATCTGATCGGCGGCACCTGCGGCGTGGGCATCAACCTGGGCCATGAGCTGGGCCACAAGAAGGGCAAGGGCGAGCGCTGGCTGGCCAAGTTCGTGCTGGCGCCCTGCGCCTATGGCCACTTCTTTATTGAGCACAACAAGGGCCACCACAAAGACGTGGCCACCCCGGAAGACCCGGCCTCCTCACGCATGGGCGAGAGCATCTGGAAGTTCGCGCTGCGCGAGCTGCCCGGCGCCGCCAAGCGCGCCTGGCGCCTGGAGAAGGACCGCCTGAACGCCCAGGGCAAATCGGTCTGGTCCCTGGAGAACGAGATCATCCAGCCGGCGATCATCACCATCGTCGCCTGGGGCACCGTGCTGGCGATCTTCGGCATCGGTCTGCTGCCCTACATCCTGGGCACCGCCTTCTGGGGCGCCTTCCAGCTGACCTCCGCCAACTACATCGAGCACTACGGCCTGCTGCGCCACAAGAAGGCCAACGGCCGCTACGAGCGCACCCAGCCGCACCACAGTTGGAACAGCAACCACATGTTCTCCAACTGGGCGACCTTCCACCTGCAGCGCCACTCCGACCACCACGCGCACCCGACCCGGCGCTATCAGAGCCTGCGCCACTTCGAGAACCTGCCCGAGCTGCCCAACGGCTACTTCGGCATGTTCTTTATCAGCTACTTTCCGCCGATCTGGTACAAGGTGATGGACAAACGCCTACTGGAGCACGCCGGCAACGACGCCCGCAACATCAACTTCGACCCGGCCAAGCGCGAGAAGCTGATTCGCAAGTACGGGATCGAACACGGGGATGCGCCGCCGAAGGTCGCCGCCTGAGGCGGCGGCTGCAAGCCGCAAGCTTCAAGCTTCAAGCTGCAAGCAGGCCGTGCCTGGCGAGAAATACGATGCAGGATACAGGATGAAGGATACAGGGGCTGGCACGGTGCTATCCCTTCATCCTGTATCCTGTATCCTGAATCCTGAATCCTGCATCGCTCTAATATCCTCGCTTCAGGCACGGCCGCTCATTCGCCACGGCCTGCTTGCGGCTTGAAGCTTGTAGCTTGAAGCCCGCCCCAAGTAGCATTGGCCGATGACTACAGACACCCACTTCTATCGACCGTCGGAAGGCCATGGGCTGGCCCACGATCCTTTCAACGCCCTGGTGGCGCCCCGGCCGATCGGCTGGATTTCTTCGCGCAGCCGCGATGGGGTGCTGAACCTGGCGCCGTACAGTTTCTTCAACGCCTTTAACTACAAGCCGCCGCTGGTGGGCTTCGCCAGCATCGGCTACAAGGACAGCGTGCGAAACATCGAGGAGACCGGCGAGTTCGGCTGGAACCTGGCCACCCGCCCGCTGGCGGAGGCGATGAACCAGAGCTGCGCGGCGGTGGGCCCGGAGGTGGACGAGTTCCAGCTGGCGGGGCTGACGCCGGAGCCGTCACGGGTGATCGGCGTGCCCCGGGTGAAGGAGACGCCGGTGTCGTTCGAGTGCCGGCTCAGCCAGATTCTGCGGCTCACCGGCGCCGACGGCACCGAGACCGACACCTGGATGGTGTTCGGCGAGGTGGTGGGCGTGCACATCGCCCGGCATCTGCTCAAGGACGGCGTCTACCAGACCGCCGACGCCGAACCGATCCTGCGCGGCGGCGGCCCGGCGGATTACTTCGGCATCAGCCCGGATACATTCTTTCAGATGTACCGCCCCAAATGAGCGAGCCCGTCCCCTGCCCCTGTGGTTCCGGCCTGGACTACGCCCAATGTTGCCGGCCGCTGCATCGCGGCGAGCCGGTGTCCTCGCCGGAGGCGTTGATGCGCTCGCGCTACAGCGCCTTCGTGCGCGACGACGCTGACTATGTGCGCGCCAGCTGGCACCCGGACACGCGGCCCGCCGAGCTGACGCTGGAAGGCGGCGATCAATGGTTGGGCCTGGAGATCGTCGACGCGAAGCAGGACGGCGAGGCGGGGCAGGTGCACTTCCGCGCCACCCACCGGGACGGTGACGGCTTCGCGGTGCTGGAGGAGCGCTCGCGCTTTGTTCGCGAGAACGACCATTGGTTCTATCTGGACGGCGAGCACACTGTCACGCCGCTCAAGCCCGGCCGCAACAACCCCTGCCCCTGCGGCAGCGGCCGCAAGTTCAAGAAGTGCTGCGGCTGAGTACCTCTTTATCCTTGCGTTTTTCCAGCTGGTGGCGGTCTTCAGTGAGGCCGATCTGCCAGTAGCCGCTGGCGTAGAGGCGGCCGCGTTCGATCCGGCGTTCCTGGGTGAGGTAGCGCCGCACGGCGCGGACGGCGCCGCTTTCGCCGGCCACCCAGACCGACGGCGAGCCGTCCAGCCAGGGTAGCCCGACGATGGTATCCACCCAGCCCATGGCGGGCTGTTCCGGGTTGGGGTTCACCCGCCAGATCACTTCCATGCCGGGCGGGAACGGCAGGGCCTGCCGGTCCGCGTCGTCGAGAATATCCAGCACCGCGTAGCCGCGGGCGCTGGCGGGCAGGCGTTCGATGTTGGCGCCGATGGCGGGCAGCGCGGACATGTCGCCGGCGAACAGGAACCAGTCCGCGTCGAAGTCCGCGAACTTGGGCGCGCCGGGCCCGGCAAAGCCGATCCGGTCACCGGGACGGGCGGCGGCGGCCCAACCGGAGGCGGGGCCGTGGTCGGCGTGCATCATAAAATCCACCGCCACTTCGCCGCGTTGGTGGTCGAAGTGGCGCAGGGTGTAGGTGCGCACGATGGGGCGTTCTTCCGGCGGCGCGTCGCCGAACGGCGGCAGCGGGATCTCCGTTTGCCCTGGGCGGGGAATCAGCAGTTTGAAGTTGGCGCTTTCGTGGTTCTTCGGGAAGTCGCTGAGATCGCCGCCGCCGAGCACCACCCGTTTCATGTTCGGGGTGACACTCTCGGTGCGCAGCACTTCCAGAATACGGGGGGCCGGTCTGGGCATGGGTTACCTCATGGTGGTGGCGCTTGTGGCGCCCGTCTAACTAGTGGACAATATCAACCATAATTTCACTAGTTGATGTTGTCAACCATATGAAGAATGAAACCGACATCCGCCAGGTGCTCTGGCAGCTCGCCTTTCAGTTCAAGGTCAGTACCAAGCGCGCGGTGCGCGATTACGACCTGCCTTTGAACGGCATGCATGTGCGCCTGCTGCAGATGATTCATCGTCATCCCGATTGCACCGCCCAGCAGATCGCCAGTGTCACCGGCCGCGATAAGGCGCAGATCACCCGGGTGATTAAGGAGCTGGAGGGCATGGCGCTGATCACGCGCACTCCGGATCCGGAAGATCGCCGCGCGCAGCTTCTGGCGCTCAACGAGAAGGGGCGGGGGTTGATGGCGCGCATCAAGGACGCTGAAGACGAGGTGAAAAAGACGCTTCTCAAAGGTATCAACAAGAAAGACCAGAATACTTTTATCGAGATTGGTAATCGGATGTTGGATAACCTTCGCGAACATTAGAACAGACTCCGCTACGAAGTCGGACTTGTGGGAGCTTGCCTGCAAGCGAAAGGCCGGCAAAGCCGGCCGG
>TARA_R100000935_G_scaffold49831_1_pt1 | contig 105546 bp, 108 predicted proteins | sample TARA_R100000935 | Tara Oceans TARA_R100000935 (sample SAMEA2621502) | marine metagenome | biome: marine biome (ENVO:00000447); feature: surface water layer (ENVO:00002042); material: "saline water (ENVO:00002010), including plankton (ENVO:xxxxxxxx)" | depth 5 m
CTTCGGCGTCGAGTTCGTCGTGGCGCTGCATATAGGAAGCGTTTCGCTATTCGCTGACTCAATCGATTTTCTTGAGGATGCGACGATCAACTTGCTGATCGTGCTGGCGGTCGGCTGGAGTCTGCGAAAGCGATCGGCAATGGGAATGCTGCTCGCGGCCGCCATCCTCGTGCCCGGTGTCGCCACCTTGTGGACGGCTTGGCAGAAGTTCATGGCCCCCGCGGCGCCGGCGCCGGTCGTACTCTCGGCGACAGCATTGGGCGCGCTGGTCGTGAACTTGGCCTGCGCTTACATCCTGGCGCGACACCGCCACGGCGCCGGCAGTCTCAGCAGGCCGCCTTCCTTTCAGCGCGAAACGACGCCTTCGCGAACGTCGCCATCATCGGAGCCGGACTGGTGACGCTCTACACAAGAAACGGGTGGCCGGACCTTATTGTCGGACTAGCCATCACGGCGATGAACGCCGATGCGGCTCGCGAGGTGTTCCAAGCGGCTCTCCGCGAGCGTCGCGCAGGCGAGCGACCGTCGACAGGCCAGCCATGAAGGTCCGGTCGCCTTGCATCAACGTCTGTAGGTTCGACCGCCGTTCCGGCTGGTGCACGGGCTGCGGGCGCACGGTTCCCGAGATTCGCGACTGGCAAAAGATGCGGCCCAAGGCGCGTCAGGCGATTTTGAGCGAGCTGCGCAGGCGGCTAGATAGCTCGAAGGCTTCGCGCTAGGACCTGCTGCTCTGGCCTGTCAGGCCCGCAGGCTCCGGAGGCGCAGATGCAAGTTCTCAAGGACACTCGTGCGAGTCGGTCTCGAAGGCCCTTGATCAGCCCGCGCTGGTTCGGCGCCATGGCAGCGTCCGGCCTGATCGGGGCGCTATTGCTTGCAGCCTACGTAGGAGCCATACTCCGATAACATATTGTTTTAATGAGACGATTTCCGATAAGATACATTATGCGCCTCATATATGTAGCGCCCATTTAGTAATGTCACCGGCGTACAGGGCGGCAGCGGTCTCACCCCGTTTTTGCGATCCTGCGATCCCATCGGTATTGCGTCGGAATTTCGGATCTGAGCTTGGGGGAAGCGTCCCCCTGAGCTGGAGCCGCGCCGCGTCTCCAGCGACCCCCTCTGCGGGGGGCTCCCCCCAGGCTGTGCCAAAACTCGCCGGCCGCCCTGGCGTGGACGCCGCATCGAGCCGGCCGTTTAGGCCGACGGTGTCAGGCGCGCCGGACCGAAGACATTCACCGCGTGGATGATGTTGAAGGCCAGGATGGAGAGCGCTGCCTCTGCCTTTACTGCTCTGAGGCCGCGGGTAAGGAACCGACCACCTCCCGACATTCGCTTGATCGTGCCGAACGGGTGCTCAACCGTGCATCGGCGCGTCACCATCAGGCTTGGATTGGCGTAGATCCTCGCCTCCATGCGATCGAGCGCCGCCTGGTCGAACAGGCGATGGATCGTCCGTTGGGCGCCCGCTGTGCATCTCGGCTTCAGGCGGCAGTCCCTGCAGGCGGTCGTTCGATATCGGATGGCGCGATTGCGGGTGTGTTTGCCGGAGGGCTTCATCGTCTGACCCGCCGGGCAGCGGATGGTGTCTGACGCCTCATCAAATGCGAACTGGGTCGGCCGAAAGAAGTCGGTGTTCATCGCGCCGCGCTTGATCGGCGCCGCGACCTCGATTCGATCGTGCTCGCACGCCGCTATCGCCTGGGCGTTCGAGTAGCCGCCGTCCGCCAGAACAGTCAGGCGGTCGACCTGCAGCACTTCCATCGTCGCCAGCGACATTGGGTGCAGGAGTTGGCTGTCGTTCGCTTCGTTGGCGACGTCGTGGTGGACGATCAGACCGCTATCTACGTCCACGACGCTTTGCATGTTGTAGCAGGGCATCTTGGGTGAGTGGGCGTAGCCCATCGGCCTCGCGTCGGGCTCGCCGAAGACCAGCACCTTTTCGGCGCGTTCCACCAAGATTTCTTGCCGGCGCGCCAGCCGATCCTTCCGCCGGCTCAACGCGGCGATCGCGTCAGTGAAGGCCTGCCGGTGAACCGGTTGGTCGTCGAAGCCCTGGGTCACGGCTTCGTCCATGGCGTCGAGCCGGTCCAAGTAGTAGGCGATCTCCTTCTCGGTATGTGCGACGTCGCGAGCCAGCCGCTCGGCGCCGGCGATGTTCTTCGGGCTGGCGACGGCCCGCATCTTCGTCCCGTCCAGCGCCACCATCCGGCCGGTGATGAGCCCGCCGTCGAGGCAGAACTGGATGAATGCCGCGCTCGCCGCAACGATGGCCTCGGGGTTGTCGTGCCGGAAGGCGGCGATGGTGCGATAGTCCGGCGCGAGCTGCTTCATGAGCCACAGCGCTTCAAGGTCGCGGATGCAGGCCCGCTCGAGGTGCCTGGAAGAGCGAACCTGGTTGAGATAGCCCCAGACATACAGCCGAAGCATGTCCCCGGGATGGTAGCCGGGCCGGCCGGTCGCCGCCGCGACGGTGCGAGCAAAGCCGAGTTCTGCGAGGTCGAGACTACCAACGAACGCGTCGACAACTCGCACCAGGGATTCGGGAGCGACATAGTCATCGATGCAGGGAGGCAGCAGGCTTACCTGTGTCCGATCTGTTCCTTCCAAGAAGCTCACGAGAACCCTCACGGCAGTTTCGTAGCTCATTGATTCTACTGTGATTTGGTCGCCAATTCCACTTGGCAAGGCCGAGGTCCACTCGGCGGCAGGTTTCGACGCGGGGCGCCGACGGCGGGAGCGTAGCGGGTATTCAGCCGATTGGTCGCTATGGCCGCCCGAACTTGCCCCATAGACGCTCGCTGCCCCACCAGAGGACCACGAAGCCTATGAGGGTTGCGCCCCCGAGGAAGCTCCAACCGTGTGGGCCAAACGGTGCCGCGCCTGCGGCGTAGGCGACCACCAAGCCTGCCATCGCCAGGAGGTAGGGGCCCGTCACGCGGCAGTGGATGCGGCCGCACCGCCGGGCGTTCAGCAGACAGGCGAAGCCCATCCAGACCAGCATGCCCGCCCAGACGGCTGCGCGAAGCGTGGGCTCCAGCAGGAGGGCTGCGAGCATCGCTGCGCCGGGGAGCGCCCAGAGCGCGATGAAGGCGCGCGTGTCGCTGGCCCAATCTTTGGCACCGCCAACCGCGTCGCACTTACCCATCGCGGCCGCCGCTGCAGCAGGCGGCGGCCCCACCGCTGGCCCCTGCTTCTTGGATGGGCGGACAGGGCACGTCCGCGTAAGAGCAGAATACGCAGCAGTCGCCCGGCTTGGGCTTGAGGACGACGCCGCAGCCCTGGCAGTCGTAGAAGTACTGGCAGGCGTCGGTCGGCATGGTCTCGGTCGCCTGGTGGCCGCAGTGCGGACAGGTGAGCGTAGAGCGGAGCTCAATCTGCACGTCGCTCATCCGCGGGCGCTCCGGATCAGCGCCAGGGCCCAGGGCTCGACGATAGGCTGCCAGATCAGAGCAAGCAGAACGAGGACGGTGGCCGCACCGAGCATGGCGATCCCCAGCCGTGATGGCGCAGCGCAGCTGCTATCGACCCGGCACGTCCGCGCCCGGCGCCAGGTGACGACCCAGCCCACGCTGATCAAGGCCAGCGCCCCGAGCGTAAACCAGGTGCGCTGACCGGCGACCCAGCCCAGACCGCCCAGCCCAAGGCCAGCCAGCGCCAACGACATCGGTAGGACGCAGCATGCGGCCCAGGCGAAGACCGCTCCGGCCGCAGCGGCGACCGCCGCCCAGTTCAAGGCGGTCTCGGCGGGCTTGCCGCCCTGTCCTTCCCGTCGGACTCGAAGCCCGCTGCTTGCCGTCACGCCGTCGTCTCCTGGTGCAATGACGACTAGGATGCCATCTGTAGCGACTACAGACTCAAGCCCTAATCGAAAGCCGCGCTCCCCATGGCCGACCAGGCGATCCAGATCGGCGAGCTCTCACGCCGCACGGGCTGCAACATCGAGACGATCCGCTACTACGAGCGGATCGGCCTGATGCCGGCCCCGCCCCGGCGCGGCCGCTATCGCAGCTACGGTGGCGACGACGTGGGCCGCCTGGGCTTCGTGCGTCGGGCGCGGGAGCTGGGCTTCACGCTGGACGAGGTTCGCGCGTTGCTGGCGCTCGCCGCCGGCGGCCAGGCGTCCTGCGCGGAGGTCAGGGATCTCGCGGCCTCGCACCTGCAGGACGTGCGTGCGCGCATCGCCGACCTCAAGCGAATGGAGCGGGTCCTCGCCGGCTCGGTACGGGCCTGCGAGGCCGGTCAGGACCCAGGCTGCCCGCTGATCCACGCGCTGTACGCCGCGTAAGCGACGGCGACGCGGCCGGCGCCGCTCGCCATCGGTTTTTGCACAGCCTGCCCCGCAACGCCCCCCGGAAGATGCTGTCTGAGCCTATCGGGTATTAGGAACCGCGCGTCATCGCGATCGGCTGACTCCTGCTGGAACCATCCTTCCAGCAGGTAAACATCATTACTCTCTCGCGCAAAAAACATAATGATGTATTCTCACGCGCGGTGGTCATTTCCAGGAGGTTCTCGTGAACCGCATCACCCTTGTCGGGAACGTCGGCGGCGACGCCGAAATCCGGACCACGAGCACCGGCGCGAGGGTCGCGTCGTTCTCCGTGGCGACCAACGACGGCTACCGCAACAGCGCCGGAGAGTGGGTCGACGATCCCACCTGGCATCGTGTGGTCGCCTTCTCCGAAGGGCTCGTCGAGATGCTGGAGCGGAACGCCAAGAAGGGGCGCACCGTCGCCTTGAGCGGGCGGATGACCTACCGCAAATGGCGCAAGGACGGCGAGAAGACCGATCGGACGCAGGCCGAGATCGTGCTCGACCGCAACGCCGAGATCGAGTTTCACAGCCCCCTCGCCGGCGAGGACTGACAGGTGGGCCGCGCGCTGATGGCGCTCGACCCGGACCCGCGCGCGAGGCGGTTGCGCGCCTCGTCCGCGAGATCGACGAGGCGGCCGAGGACCGGCGCGCCGATGACAACGAGTCCAGGCCGCCGCCCGGGCGCGCGATCTGCTGGCTAACGCCGCGTCGATGTGGACCACCTTGACCCCCCTCCCCCTGCCCGCTCAAGCTGCACGCATCATGGAGATTGACGATGGCTGAGCCGGTGACCGTCCCGCTGACCCTGAGCGCCGAGGAAGCCGAGGCGTTGGCGCAGTTCGTGAAGCGCGCCGATCGGGACACCGCGCGGCGGCACGCCGGCGACGCGCGTGAGGCGGATCTGATCTATGAGGCCTGGATCAGCCTCCGCACCGGCCTGGCCGAGGCGGGGTTCGCGCCGCGATGACGATCGCTCTGTGGCCCGCCACGGCGCGTCACGCGCCGCGCCAGGCGGTGACGATGGTCACTAGGTCCTGAGTGGCCCCGCGCTGAGGATCCGGCTTGTGGGCGGGTTGTTCGCCCGCTCAAGGGGTTTGAGACAGGGCCGCGACGAAACGCTTCAATCCTTGACGCTGGAGCACCTCCAGATAGGCCAGCCTGGAGACCTGAGAGAGGTTCAGGTTTCGTCGGGCGTTCTCGACGGCGGCCGCGACAACGGTCGGGCTGGCTTCGTAGAGGTCGGTGAGGAAGGCGTCGGGCGTGGCCTTGCGAAGCCCGTGCGGGCGCAGCTCCGCGGCCGGGAAGTCGCGGACATTCCAGGTGACGATGAGGGCGGCGCCGGCCTCTGCGGCTGCGGCGACGACATGGCGGTCGCCAGGGTCCGGCAAGGTGATCGTGGCGATCCGCGCCTCGTAGCCTGCCACCCGCGCCTGGGGCAGGACTTGATCCATCAGGTTGCGCGTGGCCTCCAGCCGGGCGCGCGTCAGCGTGGGCGCCTTCACCAGGAGGTTGCGGATCCATTCGTCATGGATTTCGTCAGTCCAGCGCGCGTCCACGAGCCGATCGACGGCGAACTGAACCAGCAGGTTGCGGAGCTGGAAGGGATAGAGGACGCAGGCGTCATAGACCGCGATCGGCGGGCTAGATCCCATAGGCTTTGGCCAACGCGTCGGTATCTTCCGCCAGCGACTTCAGCGCGGCCTGCTGCGGATCGAGCTTCGCCTTCAGCGCCAGCACGTCGGTCAGCCGGGCGCGGCGATGCTTGCCCACATAGCGGAACGGCAGGTCGCCGATCTCCATGCGATGCACGACCAGCGGTCGCGAAATCCCGAGGATCGTCGCCGCTTCGTTCGGCGTGACCTCGGCGTCCTCAGACAGCACGGCCACACGCTCGCCTCGGGAGAGCGAGACCAGCATCGCCTCGATCAGCGCGACGGCGGCTTGCGGCACTGTCACGGTCCGATCGTCGCCCTGCTTGGTGCGGACATGCATCTCCACCACGTCAGCGTCCGCCAGGCGCGGGAGCTGTTTGACCTTTCCGCGATCCTGGCCCGAGAGCGAGATGAAATGCAGGGCATGAGCTGTCATGGCGAAATCTCCGATCCCGAAGATAAGCCATAGGTGTTCTAACTGCAATAACTGAAACCCTGCTCGCGCGCGATTCCGTCGGTTCGGCACTTCGTTATTGCCCGGCCGGTCGGCCGCCCTGTCCGGGTTGGGTGTGGGCGGCGCTGTGCGTTAAAAGGTTGGAGGGAGGGTCTCGGGGGCTGCAACCGCCAAGGGAGCCGAGCGATGAGCCTGCGAACGATCGTCCAGACCTTGGGCGGCGACCTCTACGACCAGGGCCGTAGAGCCAACATCCCTGCCCCCGGCCACAGCGCCGAGGACCGGTCCGTCTCCCTGCTGCTCGAGGACGACCGGGTGGTGGTCCACACCTTCGGCGATGGCGACTGGAGGGCGGTGCTGGATTTTCTGCGCGATCAGCGGCTCATCGACGCCGCCAACGCGCCCCTCGACGGTCCCGGCCGGCCCGTGGGCGCCCGTCCGGCCCGCCCAGTCGTCTCCCGCCTGGAACGGCGCGACGCCGCCATGCGGCTTTGGGAGGGGGGCCGGGCTGTCGTGGGGACACTCTCGGCGCGGCATTGCCGCCTGCGCGGCGTCGAGCGGCCGCTGCCGGGCCCGGAGGTCCTGCGGCACAACACCGAGGCCGCCGTCTCGGCCTATCGCAGACAGGGCTACACGCGGCCGGCGCTCCTGGCGGCCATCCACGACGTCGATGGGATCTTCACCGCCGTCGAGGTGACCTACCTGGCGGCCAATAGCGCACGCGCGAGCGACCTGCGCCTGCCGCGCAAGACCGTGGGCCCGGCGCCGGGTGGCTGCGCCGTGCAGCTGGATCCTGCCGCGCCGGAGATGCTGGTGGGCGAAGGCGTGTTCACCACGCTCTCCGCGACCGAACGGTTTGATCTGCCCGGCTGGGCCCTGCTGTCGACCCGCAATCTTCGAGTCTGGTCGCCGCCGGAGGGGGTCCGCTCGGTGCTGATCGCCGCTGACCGGGGCAAGGACGGCGAGGCGTCGGCCGCCCGCCTTCAGGCCCGGCTGTCCGCGGGCGGGGTGGCCGCCTCAATCGCCCTGCCGCCGGCGCCGTTCGGGGATTGGAACGAGTGGTCCGACGATGTGCGGCGGCAGGCACGGCGCCAAAGGAGGGGGGAGGAAGGGACCGGGCGGGTGCGCCCAGGGGCAGGATGACCCTCGCCCAGGCGCTGGAGCCTGATCCCAATGACCGACGTCACTTCTGAAGTTCCCGAATCCGCCGCGGCGCCCGCGTCCATGGCCCGCGTTCAGGTCCGCTTGGGCGATCTTGGGCTGGCGAAGGAGAACCTCCGCTACGCCGAGCCCGCCGACGAGGGCGTGCCGCAGCTCGCCGACACCATCCTCGCCGCCGGCGTGGTGATCGCCCCGATCGTCCGGGCCGGGCGCAAGAGCGAGGAGCCTTTCGTCGCCCTCGACGGCCGGCGTCGCCGTTTGGCGCTGCTGGTGCTGAAGGACCGCGGCGACATCGACGACGACTATCTGGTGGATTGCCAGCTCGCCGAGACCAAGGCCCAGCAGGCGGCGGCGATCGTGCTGCCCAATACCGAGCACGCCCCGGTCCACGTGGCCGACGTGATCGTGGCCATCGGTCGGCTGCGCAAGGCTAAGATGGACACCGCCGCCATCGCCAAGGCGCTGGGCTATGCCGAACTCGAGATCAAGCGGCTCGAGGCCCTGGCGGCGGTCCACCCGTCGGTGCTGAGCGCGCTGCGCAAGGGCAAGCTGACCCTCAAGCAGGTGCGCCTGTTCGCGCGCCTGCCGGACAAGAAGCAGCAGGCCGAGATCGCCCAGACCGCGCTCGACGGCTACTTCCAGGACTATCAGATCCGCGCCGTGGTCGAAGGCGGCCGCGCCACGGCCGATGATCCGCGCTTCATCCTCGTGGGGATGGCCCGCTACCTGGCCGCCGGCGGCCGAGTGAGCTCGGACCTGTTCGGCGAGCTGCCGGACGCCGTGCTCGATCCGGAGATCCTGCAGACGGCTTGGCGCGACCGGGTGCAGCCGATGATCGACCACCTGAAGGCCGAAGGCTTGGCGGTCTATCTGGGCGAGGACGGCGCCTTCGGCGCGCCGGACGGCTTCTCCCGCCTGCCCTACGTCTACCGCCCGGACCTGACGGAGGCCCAGGTCAAGGCGCTGGATGACGCCCGCTACCGCGTCACCCAGCTCTCGTCCGCCCTGCAGGACGTCGATCCGGAGGGTGAGGAGACAACGGCGGTGTTCGGGCCCTTGGTCTCGGCCATGGCCGCCGTGGCGGGCGCGCCGCTCAGCCGCGACAAGATTGGCGCGGTGATGTTGTCGCCGGCGGCCAGCGATTACGGCTGGGGCGCGACCTTCTACGCGGTCCCGCTGCCGGCCGATGAGCTGCTGGACGAGATCGAGGGGGAGACCGACGAGGACGATGACGAAGACGGTGTCGAGGTTGGCGGCCGTTACGGCCGCAGCTCGGCCGACGTCGAGGTCCCCAAGGCTGATGTCGAGGTGGAGGGCTCCAGCCACGTCTTCCATGAGACTCGCACCGACGTCGCGACCCGCGGCCTGATCCGCGACCTGGCCGACGATCCCGGCGCGGCGCTGACGGTGCTGGTGGCGCAGCTGTTCAAGCAGCTGGCCCTGCACTCGGCCGGCAGTCTCGACGCCGCGGCGCTGCAGATCTCCGGCGCGCGCTACAGCCGGGGATCGACGCCGCCCATTCCGGCGCTCGATGGCGAGGTGCGCGACCGGCTCGATGCCCGGCGGGCGGCTTACAAGGCCTCCGGGCTGCGACCGATCACCTGGGTGGAGACCTTGGCCCACGGCGACAAGATGGCGCTGCTGGCCGAGCTCACGGCCGTCTCGCTGAACCTGCGCGAGGCCCGCACCTCGCTGATCCGCCACGCCGCCCGCGCCGAGGCGGCCGAGATCGCCGCCCTCTGCGGCGCCGACATCTCGGCTCACTGGACGCCGGACGCTGCCTATCTGGCGGTCCACTCCAAGAAGCAGCTGCTGGCGCTGCTCGCGGAGCTGGGCGTCGAGGACGACCGGGCCAAGACCTTAAAGAAAGACGACCTGGTGGCCTTCGTCGTCGAATGCGCGGCCGAACGTCAGTGGGCGCCGGCGGCTCTAGCCTGGGATCGCAGCGTCGAGGTCGAGGCCGAGACCGATGAGGTTGGCGACGGCGAAGCCGCCGAACCCACAGCGGTGGACGGGGTGGAGGTTTCGATCGCCGCCTAGTCCGCCCGCCTCGATGCATACGGCGATAGCCCGGCCCCGGCCGGGCTATCGTTCTGTTGCGTAGCCCGGGCGCCTAATGGAGAGCGCGGCTGACCTGCGCCGCGATCGCCGCCCATCGGTCCAGAACCCCGCCCTGGGCGGCGTCGGTCTCGCCGGTGACCTGACCCAGGTTGGAGAGGTGGCGGCTGAACTCGCCCTTGGGCAACAGCCCGCGACCTTCCAGCAGCGAGCCGATCAGCGCGATGACGAGGCCGGTCGCCTCCATCAGATCACTGTCGTCTGTCTCGGCCATGGGGAACCTCCATCTGGGCGGGGAGCGTCCATAGTGGCCCAGCCGGGCCCAGACCGGCGATGCGTAAGTCTACGCCCTCGCGCGCGACGTCAGGTCCCGCCCGGGGCTCGCGCCGGCTGAAGGAGGAGAAGGAAGGGGGCCGGACGGGCGAGCCCGTCGGGTCTGGAGGGAGGAGCCCTCCGCGGCGGGTGATCTGGACCCCCCTGATGAACGCCCTGCTTCCCCTGTTCACCGCCGCCGGTGACGCCGCCGACCAGAAGGCCGCCAATCTGCTGGCCGCCGCCCGGGCGCTGACCCCCCACCTCAACCGCTCGCGGGCCCTGGACCGCAAGCTGGTCTCCGGGGTGATGACCACCACCTTCGGCGCTTCGGACGCCGAGGGCGCCTGGCTGTGGCGTGACGCCTATGACGCCATCGAGGCGGCCCTGGTCCTGCAGCTGCGCCGCCTGTCGCCGCAGATCAGCCGGCTTGAGGACGCGCCGGCCGACATCGTCGCCCTGCTGGCCAATCTCTCGGGCCTCAGCCTGACCCACACCCGCCGCTCCGAGGAGCAGGTGGCGCTGGACCAGTTCTCGACGCCGCCGGAGCTCGGGGCCCTGGCGGTGCTGGCCGCCCAGGTGCGCCCCGGCGACCTGGTGCTGGAGCCCTCGGCCGGCACCGGCCTCCTCGCCATCCTGGCGGAGGCCTGCGGCGGGGCCCTGACCCTCAATGAACGCGCGGTCGCCCGCGCCGCCCTGCTCGAGGGCCTCTTCCCCCTCGCGGCCCGGGGCCAGCACGACGCCGCCCACCTTCCCGACCTGCTTCCGAGCTCAGGGTCGTTCCACGTCGCCCTGCTCAACCCGCCGTTCCAGCAGCTGGAGGATCACCTCCATGCGGCGCTGGACAGCCTGGCCGACGGCGGCCGGATGGCGGCGATCGTGCCCGAGCGGCTGTTCGGCGACCCGGCGGCGATGCGCGCCCTGGTCGCGCGCGGCCGAATGGCGCTGCGCCTGCGCTTCCCCGACCGGGCCTACGCCAAGCACGGGACCTCGGTGGAGACCGCCCTGCTGGTCGTCGACCGGGGCGGCGCCGACGGCGCCATCCCCGAGGTCCTCTGCGCCGAGACCCTGGCCGACGCGGCGAACGCCGCCGCAGCCGTCGTGGGACGGCCCACGGCCCAGGCGCGGCAGTTCCGCAGTGTGAACACCGTCGCGCTGCTGGTCCCCAAGGCCCGCGCCCTGGCGACGCCGGCCGGCCGGCTCGCCTTCCTGGCCGAGACGGCGCCGATTGCCTACGAGACCTGCGCCTGGTCGGGGGAAGGCCACGACGTCGGCCTCTATCAGGCCTACCGGCTCGGCCGCGTCCGGTTCCCGCACAGCGCGCCGCACCCCTCCCCGCTCGTGGAATCCGGCTCTATGGCCTCGGTGGCGCCGCCGGCGCCGACCTATCGGCCAGTGCTGCCGGCCAAGGTGGCGGGCGAGGCGTTGGTCTCGGACGCCCAGCTGGAGACGGTGATCTATGCCGGCGAGGCCCACGCCCAGCTCCTGCCGGGGTCGTGGATCCCCGGCGAGGCGCCGCACCAGGTGATCCTGGTCGCCGACGACCATCCGGGCGCGCTGCGCTTCCGCAAGGGCTTCTTCCTCGGCGACGGCACGGGCTGCGGCAAGGGCCGGGAGATCGCCGGCGTCATCGCCGACAACATCGCCCAGGGGCGCACCCGGGCGGTCTGGCTGTCGAAGAACGACGCCCTCTTGGAGGACGCGCGGCGCGACTGGGGCGCGATCGGCGGGGCGTCGTCCGACATCACGCCCCAATCGGCCTGGAAGCAGGCGGACGCCATCCGCATGGACAAGGGCGTGCTCTACACGACCTACGCCACGCTGCGGCAGCCGGCGCGCGGAGACCGGCCCTCGCGGCTCGACCAGATCGTCAACTGGCTGGGCGCCGACTTCGACGGGGTGATCGTCTTTGACGAGGCCCACGCCATGGCCAACGCCGCCGGCGGCGGCAAGGGCGCGCGCGGCTCGAAGAAGGCCTCGCAGCAGGGGATGGCGGGGCTGGCCCTGCAGAACCGATTGCCCAACGCCCGCATCCTCTACGTCTCCGCCACGGGCGCCACGACGCCCGAGAACCTCGCCTACGCTGCGCGCCTCGGCCTCTGGGGCGGGCCGGAGGCCCCCTTCCCCACGCGGGATGCGTTCATGGACGCCGTCGACACCGGCGGGGTGGCGGTGATGGAACTGATCGCGCGGGAGCTGAAGGCCATGGGCCTCTACATCGCCCGCTCGCTGTCGTTCGAGGGGGTGGAATATGAGCCGCTGCGCCATCCGTTGACGACGGACGATATCGCCATCTGGGACGCCTGGGCCGACGCCTACCAACTGATCCATCACAACCTGCGGGCCGCCCTGGAGGCGGTCGGGGTGACCGAGGACGGCAAGGCCAAGTCCGGCCAGGCCGCCTCGGCGGTGATGTCGGCGTTCGAGGGCGCCAAGCTGCGGTTCTTCGGCCACCTGCTCTCTGGGCTCAAGGCGCCCTCCCTCGTGGCGGCGATCCGGCAGGACCTCGCCGAGGACCGCTCGGCCGTGGTGCAGGTGGTCTCGACCAACGAGGCAGTGATGGAGCGCCGCCTCGCCGAGATCCCGCCGGAGGAGTGGAACAACCTCGCCGTCGATCTGACGCCGAAGGACCAGGTGCTCGATTATCTGATGGGCGCCTTCCCGGTGATGGCGATGGACGCTGTCGAAGACGAGGACGGCAACGTGACGATGGTCCCGGTGACCGACGAGGACGGCCGACCTGTGGTCAGTCAGGAGGCGCTGCGGCTGCGCGACGAGCTGGTGACCCACCTCGCCTGCCTGCCGGCGGTCCACGGCGTGCTCGACGCCGTGATCGAAGCCCTTGGCACGGAACAGGTGGCCGAGATCACCGGGCGGTCGCGGCGGGTGATCAGCCGTGATGGTCGCCGGGTGGTGGAGCGGCGCAGCGCCTCCGCCGCCAAGGCCGAAACCGACGCCTTCATGGCGGCCAAGAAGCGGGTGCTGGTGTTCTCCGACGCCGGCGGCACGGGCCGCAGTTATCACGCGGACCTCGCCGCCCAGAACCAGCAGCGCCGAGTCCACTATCTGGTGGAGCCCGGCTGGCGGGCCGACGCGGCGATCCAGGGGCTCGGCCGCTCGCATCGCACCAACCAGGCCTGCGCGCCGCTGTTCCGGCCGGTGACGACCGATATCCATGGCGAGAAGCGGTTCACCTCGACCATCGCGCGGCGGCTCGACAGCCTGGGCGCCCTGACCCGGGGCGAGCGCCGCACGGCCGGAAATGGCTTGTTCCGGGCCGAGGACAACCTGGAAAGCCCCTGGGCGCACCGGGCGCTGCAGGCCTTCTACATCGCCCTGCACTTCGGCCACGTCGAGGCGATGGACCGGGAAGCCTTCGAGGCCAAGACGGGCTTGCGCCTGGTCGACGGCGACGGGGACCTCAAGAAGTCGGACGACATGCCGCCGATGAACACCTTCCTCAACCGGCTCTTGGCGCTGCGGATCGCCGACCAGAACGCCCTCTTCGCGGCCTTCGACGAAATCCTCGGCTCCATCCTGGAGCGGGCCGCCCAGTCCGGCGCCCTGGACCGGGGCATGGAGGACATCGTCGCCGACGACGTCGTGATCACCGGCAAAGAGGTGGTGCGCACCGACGCCGTCACGGGCGCGGAGACCAAACTGCTGCGCTTCCAGGTCCGCACCCAGCGCCAGCTGACCGCCGCCGATGACGCGCTGGCCGGCCTCGACGCCGACGGGCTGGTCTACGCGGTCAACAGCAAGTCCGGCCGCGCCGCCCTCGTGGTCCAGGGCCTGACCACCACCAACGACGACGACCGGCTGATCCCGGCTGTGCGGCTGATCCGCCCCGAGAAACGGACTATCGCGTCGCTGAAGGGGTTCGAGGAATCGGCGTGGGAGGCGACCGACGAGGCCGCCTGGCGCGCCGCCTGGGATCGGGAGGTCGCCGAGGCCGACCCGTGGATCACCCGCGACCTGGTGCTGGTGTCGGGGCTGTTGCTGCCGATCTGGACGCATCTCCCCGACAAGGGGACGTCGGTGCGCCGGCTGAAGGCCCCGGATGGCCGCCGCTGGCTCGGCCGTCTGCTCGATCCGGGCCAGGTCCCGGCGCTGAAGGTGGCGCTGGGGCTGTCCGATGTCGCCAGCGCCTATGGCGACCCGGCGCAGGTCTCGTCGCTCGTGCTGGAGGACGGGGCGGCGCTGGCGCTGTCGGGCGGCCTCTGGCTGCGGCGGGCCAAGGTGATGGACCGCTACCGGATGGAGGTTGTCGGCGCGGCCGCGCAGCGGTCATCGTTCACGGCGCTGGGCTGCTTCGTCGAGATCATCGCATACACGCCGCGGGTGTTCGTGCCCATCGGCCAGCTTGACGTCCTCGCGGCCGTCCTGGCCAAATGGCCGCCTCAGACCGTGCTTCCCAAGGCCGCCTAGTCCCCCCAAGGCCAGGACGGTGAGAGGCCCCACCCGGGCGACCGGGTGGGGCCTTTCCGTATCAGGCCTCGTCATCGGCCTCCGGCTCGGGGCGGTCCAGCGCCGTCAGCATCTGGCCCGGCCGGGCGACGACGACCTTGGAGAAGAACCGCTCGATCCCGTCGGTGTCGGCGAAACGGTCGTGGCGGATCTCGCCCTGGACGAAGACCTTGGCGCCCTTGGGCAGGCCCTTGTCGGCCAGCCACTTCACGGTCGCGGGGGCCCAGATCTCGATCTGATGCCAGACCGGATAGTCCTTGCGCTCCCCGTCCTTGCGGGTCGTGCGGCTGGTGCAGACCCGCACGGTGGCGACCTGCTTGCCGCCCGGGGTGGTGCGGATCTCAGCGTCGGCGCCGGTGAAGCCGATCAGTTGGACTTGGTTGAGCATCGTCGTTCTCCTGCTGGCCCGGTGCGGCCCGGGCGGCCTTGCGGTCCTCGCCGCGATCACGCGCCCGTTTCGGGTGGGGCTTCAGCGCAGGGGGAGACGCCCGGCCGGGCTGGAAACCGGTCTGCAGCGCCGCGAAGACCGGAGGGTCCGGACCGGCCGCCTGGCCCCGACAGGTCGGCTTCACGCCCGCGCGCCGCGCCCTAGGGTCGCTGGGTGATCGCCAAGGGGATCGTTCGCCGCCGGCCGCAGGGCGGCAGGACGACGCTCGCCTCTCAATCTTGACCGATCCCGCTTCCTAGCCGCCGTGGCCGTCTTCGCGAGGCGGTTGGGGCTTGTCGCTACGCGGGTTTCTCGTTCGGCCGAAGCCCGGCGGCGGGGTGGAGGAAGGGCGGGGCCGGGCGAACCGGCCGGAGGATTGGGCCTTCGCCGGCGTGCCCGGAGGCCGCCATGTCCCCTGCCCTACGCTCGCCGGTCCTCGCCGCCTGGGGCGCCGGCGTCGACTCGACCGCCATGCTCATCGAGTTGATCGGCCGGGGCGAGCCGGTCGACCAGGTCCTGTTCGCCGACGTCGGGGCGGAGAAGGCCGAGACCCTGGCCTTCGTGCCGGTGTTCCGTGCCTGGCTGGCCGATCACGGCGTGCCCTCGGAGGTGGTCCGCTACGCGCCGAAGAACTTCAAGAACTGGCCGCCCTACCGCACCCTGACCGAGAACCTGCTGACCAATGGCACCCTGCCGGGAATCGCCTTCGGCCGCGGCACCTGTTCGCAGAAGTGGAAGGCCGCGCCGCAGCACGCCTGGGCCAAGGCCTGGCCGCCGGCGCAAGCGGCCTGGGCGGCCGGGCGCAAGGTGGTCAAGCTGATCGGTTATGACGCGGGCCCGGCGGACGACCGCCGCTTCCGCGTCGCGCAGGCGATCGACGATCCCCTCTACGCGCACCGCTATCCGTTGCGGGAATGGGGATGGACCCGGCCTGACAGCATCGCGCGCATCCGTCGCGCGGGCCTGCCGGTCCCGGTGAAGAGCGCGTGCTTCTTCTGCACGGCGGCGCGACCGGCGGAGATCCGCGCGCTGCCCGCCGAGCAGCTCCGGCAGATCGTGCTGATCGAAGCGCGGGCCCGGCCGCGCCTGCGCCATGTCGAGGGGCTGTGGCGCACGGCGGTCAAGGGCGCGCGGGGCGCCGAGCCCCGGCCCGGATCGATGACCGCCTTCATCCGCCAGGAGGGCCTGCTCGACGCCGAGGAGATCGAGGCGATCAGCGAGGCCGCCCCGCGCAGCCTCACCCGCTGGCAGACCGCCGTCGCCGGCGCGGCCGAGCGTCCGGAGATGCGGCGGTGGCTGACGGTGTTTGACGCCTTCGCCGGCAAGGTCGCCCGGCTCGACGCCGCGCCGGGGCTCTACGACGGCCTGGAGGGCCGGCCATGAGCCCCGTGGACCCCTGTGCCTACGACCAGGTCGTGGTCGCCTTCAGCGGCGGCAAGGACAGCCTGGCGGCCCTGCTCCACCTGCTCGATCTCGGCGTGTCGCCGACAGCGATCGAGCTGCACCATCACCTGGTCGATGGCCGGGGGCGGGTCCTGATGGACTGGCCGATTACCCCGGCCTATGTGGCGGCGCTCGCCGACCATTTCGGCCTTCGTCTCTTCCACTCCTGGCGCGACGGCGGCTTTCGCCAGGAGATGGCCCGGGACGGCGTGCCGACCGCCCCGATCCTGTTCGAGCAGCCTGGCGGCGGCCTTGGCCGCGCCGGCGGACACGGGCCGCCGGGCGTGCGGGGTCGATTCCCCCAGGTGTCGGCGGACCTCTCGGTGCGCTGGTGCAGCCCGGCACTGAAGATCGACGTCCTGGCCGCTGCCATCCGGGGCCAGGCACGGTTCGAGGACGGGCGCACCCTTGTCGTCACCGGCGAGCGCGCCGAGGAGAGCCCGTCGCGAGCCCGCTATCGGGCGTTCGAGCCGCATCGGACCGACTGCGGTCGACGCCGGGTCGACCACTGGCGTCCGGTCCTGGGCTGGACAGAGACCCAGGTGTGGGACCGCATCGCGGCGGCCATGATCCGCCCGCATCCTGCCTATAGCCTCGGCTGGTCGCGGCTGAGCTGCCGCGCCTGCATCTTCGGCTCGCCGGCGCAGTGGGCGACCATCCGCGCCCTCTATCCCGCGATCTTCGCGGAGATCGCCGGCCTCGAAGCCCGTTCCGGCCAGACCATCCAACGCGCCGCGAGCGTGGTCGCGCTCGCCGACCTTGGCGTCCCCTATCCAGCCGCCCTGGTGGACCGTGAGCTCGCGGCGCTCGCCGGCGGGGAGACCTGGACCCGGCCGGTGCTGCAGCGACCGTGGCGTCGGCCCGTTGGCGCCTTCGGCGAGGCGGCCGGGCCCAGCTGAGAGGAGGAGCGAGGGCCGGCCGGGGCGAGCCCGGCGGAGAATGGTCCCTGCTGGGCGCAGGAGTTGTCGCCATGCCTCCCACCCCTCGTCCGCCGCGCTTATCGCGGCGCCATTTCCTCGCCGCCGCCCCGACGGCTATGGCCCTCGAGGCCGGCGCTGCGCCGGCGGGGTCGCTACCGGAGCGCGCCCGGGCCTGGAACGACACCCGCGAGCTTGTGCGCGGGCTTTTGCTGCGCTGGCAGGACCTTGAAAAGGAGGTCTTGCGCCGCACGGGGTCGCTCAACTTCAGGAAGGCGGCGCGCGCCTCCGACGCGGACGCGCTTGAGATGCTGGCCATCGACAAGCGCCTGCCGGCCCTGTTCGAGAGCCAGGCGGCGGGGGCGGCCGAGATGGCCGCCCTCCCCTGCCAGTCCATCGCCGACGCGCTGGCCAAACTCCAGGTCGCGATCGCCATGGTCGGGCCGGAGGACACCGACCCGACCATCTGGGCGCTGCTGCAAGGGGGCTATGAGCATCTCGTCCGCAGCCTTGGCGCCTCGGACGCGCCGCGCCATGGTTGAGCAAGCGGACCTCTTTGCGACCGGCATGGCCGAGGCGGCGGCCTTGTCGGTGATCGCGCCGACCGCCGATCCCTGCGCTGAGCTGCACGCCCGATTCGCCGCCCATGGCCTGGAGGCCTTGGACGAGGGCGACACCCTCGCCCTCGTGCTGTCGCGCTGCCTGCGGCCTGGTGCCAACGCCGCCTACGCCGCCGACGCGCTGATGGCGCGGTTCGGCGGGGTGGCGCGCGTGTTCGGCGCGCCTGAGCCGGAACTGGCCCGGGTGATCGGCCGCGAGGCGGCCCGCGAGCTGACCCTGCTGCATGGCCTGCTGCTGCGCCTGCTCGAACACCCGCTGCGCCAGCGGCCGCTGCTGGGGTCGTATGAGGCCGTGAACACCTATCTGCGCGCCCGGCTCGCCGCTCTGCCGCGGGAAGTGTTCCACGTCCTGTTCCTCGACAAGCGCAACCAGCTGATCGCCGACGAGCGCTTGGGGGTCGGGACCGTGGACCATGCGCCGGTCTATCCGCGCGAGGTGGCGCGGCGGGCGCTGGAGCTGTCGGCCAGCGCGGTCCTGCTCGTGCACAACCATCCATCGGCCGATCCCACCCCCTCGCGGGCTGACATCGACATGACCCGACTGGTGGTTGACGCGCTGCGGCCGCTGCGGATCGCCGTGCACGACCATGTGGTGGTGGCCAGCGACCAACTGGTCAGCTTCCGGGCCCAGGGGCTGATCTAGGAGGATGGAGCAAGGGACCGGAGCGGGCGAGCGCTCCGGGAATGGTCCGGGCGCCGATGGGAGCCCTGCCATGACCCTCTCCTTCGACGGCCTGATGGCCGAGATCATCGCCCGCCTGGAGGCGGGCACGCCGCCCTGGCGCCAGGCCTGGAGTTCAGCCGGCGCTGACCCCCGCGAGCCCTTGCGGGCGAACGGCGAGCCCTTCACTGGCTCCAACGCCTGGCTGCTGTCCTTCGCCGGGGCCGTTGCCGGCTATGCCTCGCCTTACTGGTTCACCTTCCGGCAGGCGCTCGACATCGGCGCGCCGGTGACCAAGGGCGCCAAGGCGACCCCGACGATCCTCTACAAGACCCGCCTCATCGAGGATGAGGCCCCGGCCGAGGGCCAGGATGCCGAGGCGCGGGTGCTGCGCTTCCTGAAGGTCTACGGCGTCTTCAACGCCGAGCAGCTGACCGACTGCCCGGCGGCGTTCCTGCGCGCGCCGCCGGTCGATCCGGCCGTGCGGGCGGCGGCCCGCAACGCGGTGCTGGACGCGATCCCGAGCCGGGTGGAGTTCGCCGGCGGCACGCCCTGCTACATCCCGGCGCTGGACCTAATCCGGATGCCGGCGCCGGAGCGCTTCCGGACGGTCGAGGACTACCTGGCGACCAAGGCGCACGAGCAGCTCCACTGGAGCGGGGCCGAACATCGCCTCGCCCGCGCCTTCGGCCGACGGTACGGCGACGAGGCCTACGCCTTCGAAGAGCTGGTGGCGGAGATTGGGGCCGCGGCGCTGGGCCTGCGCATTGGCCTGCCGCCGCAGATGCTCGACGACCACGCCGCCTACCTCGGCCACTGGGTCAAGATGCTCAAGGCCCGGCCGGGGGCGCTGCTGGAGGCCTCCGGCCATGCGCAGCGGGCCGGGGATTACCTGCTGGCGTTCAGCCAGGGCGGCGGGCCGGCCGGAGGGGAAAGTGAGGGACCGGCGGAGGGCGCTCATCCCGAGCTTTCGGAGGCCCTCCCATGACCAGCTGGTCCGAACCCCGCATCACCACCCTGCGCACGCTCTGGCTCGACGGCCTGTCGGCGTCGCAGATCGCCAAGCAGCTCGGCGGCGTCACCCGCAACGCCGTCATCGGCAAGGTCCATCGGCTGGGTCTTGGCGGTCGCGGCGCTCCGTCGGCGCCGGGCCGCCCCTCGCGCGTCAGCCCGCCTCGGCCAGCCCGTCCCCGCCGCGCGGCCGCTCGCCCCTCGCGGGTCGTGCCGCCGCCGCGTCCGCTGGTGGTGGCCCTGTCCCCGGCGCCTGAGGGGCCCGGCCTGATCACCGACATGGCGCGGCTCGGCGTCCACGCCTGCAAGTGGCCGATCGGCGATCCCAAGAGCCCGGACTTCAGCTTCTGCGGCCGCCATGCGGAAGGGCGCTATTGCACCGCTCACGAGACCCAGGGCGTGCGGCCGGGGACCGCCTGGCGCGTCGACCGCGACCCTGTCGTCCGCCGCGCTTTGGCCGGCTTGATCTGAGTGGAGATGAACCATGCTCCCCTCCCCGCTCCTGCGCTACGCGGAGGATCAGCCCGTGGCGGCGGCCGCGCCGCCACGGGCCCCCGGCAGCGGCATGATCATCCCGCCGTTCACCACCCTCGCGGCGTGGCTGGCCGAGATCGATCGCCAAGGCGCCCTGATGCGGGCGAGGCGCTGTCTCTATGAGCGGTTCGACCGCACCGCCCGCGCCCTCACGGCCGGGCGCATCCGCCGGGCGGACGATCCGGTCGCCATTGCCGAGCTGGTGGGTCGCCTACGGGCGGCCCGCTATCCGTGGGGCCATGACCTCCATGAGCTCGACCGCGTGTGGTCGCGCGCCGAACTCGGCGTCCTGATCACCGAGGCGGTCAATCGCCAGCGGCAGCTGGCCATCGGCCGGGTGACGCCGCGGCTCAAGGGGCCGGCGCTGGATCCTCGGCGGCTGCCGGACGACCGCCTCGATCATCTGATCCAGCATCATAGGGACCTGCAGGTGGTGGATGCGCTGCGCGCCGAGCGCCGGCGGCGCGAGAGCTTGCGAGGCGATCATGCGACCGCCTGACCGGTCCTACCCGCTGACGCGCGATGTCGACTTCCGCTTCTATGTCGGCATCCACCATCCGCGTCTGGCCTGGCCGCTGACCTTGCGCGGCTTCCCCGTGTGCATCTCGGCCAATGTGCTACGCGACCGCGTTTGCGAGGTCCCGTTTCTTGGGTGTGATGAGCCCTGGTTGCTGGATTCGGGCGCCTTTACCCAGGTCGCCCTGCAGGGCGGGTTCAGCCAAAGCCCCAAGGCCTATGCGGCGATGATCCGCCGCTACGCGGCGACGGGTCTCATCGCCGCTTCGACCCAGGACTACATGTGCGAGCTGCTGGCGCTGAAAGCCACGGGCCTCAGCGTCGCCAGGCATCAGACCCTGACCCTGGACCGGTTCGACGCGATCCAGGACGCTGGCACAGGACGCGTGCATCTGCTTGCCGTGCTGCAAGGCCGACGGCCCGACGACTACCGTCGTCACCTCGAGGCCTACGGCGACCGCATCGGTCACGGCGCCTGGGTGGGCGTGGGATCGCTCTGCAAGCGTCAGGGCGACCCGGCGGTGATCGCCGCTATCCTCGACGCCATCCTGCAGGACCGGCCGGACCTGCGGCTGCACGGGTTCGGCTGCAAGCGGACCTCGTTGCTGGATGAGGCCGTCAGAAGCCGCCTGGCCACGGCCGACAGCATGGCGTGGTCCTTCGCGGCCCGCTTCGAGGGTCGGGACCAGAACGCCTGGGACGAGGCCGGCCGGTTCGCGCTCGGCGTGGGCGGGTGTCCAGAAGCGGTGGATCGGCTGGGCGCGGCGGCGGGGTGGCGCCGGGCCGTGGAGAGGTCCGCTGCAGCGTCCGAACGCGGGGTGGGCGCGGCCCTCTGGCTCTAGGGGACCTCGCCACCAATCGCCGGCCCCCACAAGGGGCGCTGCGCTCAAAGCCCTTGTGGGGCCCGCCGCTGGGCGGCGCGAGGCGGTCCCGAGCCGACGGGCTCGCACCCCCAACCCCGCGAAGGGACTTTCCCATGCAGCTTCCCCCTCCCCTCTCCTCAGACCGACTGACCGCCTACGAGGCCCAGGCTCTCCAACTGGAGGACACCCGAACCCATCCGCCGGAGGCGGCGCTTCACCAGCTCGGCACGAGCCTCATGACCGAGCTGCTCGACATCGTCGGCGAGTCCGCCCTGGAGGACTTCCATGTCCTGATCGGCGAGGCCCTGATCGGCGCCTTCCACTCCGTGGCCCAACGCATCGAGCGCGACGCCGACAAGGCCCGCGATCAGCTGGGCGGCCTGGTCCGGGATTTCGACGGGTCCGAGGTGCTCGACACCGAGATCCAGGAAGCCACCCTGAAGGCCTGCACCGCAGACGTCGCCACCCTGGCGATGGAGATCGTGCGAGATGCGGCCGCGGCCACCTACACGACCGCGACCGGCGAGGTCTGGAGCCCCTGGAAGGGCTCGGTGAAGGCTACCCGCACCACGGCGGCGCAGATCGAGGCGCGCGACGCCCTGCGGGCCGCCAAGGCCCGCAAGCACGCCGCGACGGACCCTGGGGCGACCGTGGTCGCCTTCCGAGCCGCGCCGCAGGCTGACACCGCCGAGGATGCGAGCCGCATCTTCGACGCCCTCAATTGGGCCCGGGAGCAATGGCCGGACATGGCGCTGGCGACCTCCGGCGCCAAGGGCGCCGAGAAGCTGGCGATCAAGTGGGCCAAGCAGAAGGGCGTCACCCTGGTGCTGGCCAAGGCCGATTTCGACCGCCATGGCCGGGCGGCCCCGTTCCGAGCCAATGACGAGATGCTGGAGCTCGATCCGGTGTGCGTCCTCACCCTGGCTAACTCGATCAATCCGGAGCGGGCGGCGGACCTGAAGCCCTTTGGGCCGGCGTTGAACCTGGCCCAGAAGGCCGGAGAACGGGGTCTTCGTCATCACCCGGTCAAGGCGCGGGCCTGAACCAGCCGGTGCGGCGGCCGCAAGGTCGCCGCATCTTCTTTGTCGATGATCCGCGAGGGCTTTGGGAGCCGGCAGGGTCATCACTGGCTCACCAGGATCTCTAATCGGCGAGCGGGCGGGCTGAACGCGATCTCTCAGCGAACCTGGGCCGGGGCCGTTCGGGCTCAAGGCGACCTCGCCAAAGGGCGAGGCGTCGGCGCCGGACCCTCCGGCCTTCCTTCGCTGCGCTCCGTGCAGGCCGGTTTCCAGCGCCGCCGACCCTGAGCCCGCCCCTCTCCCCGTCCCGGCCGGTCGCATGATCGCGGGATGAGCCCGCCGGTCGAGCAACGGAGACTTCAGATGGCGAGCATGGCGATGGCGCAGGCGGTTCTGGAACACGCCCACGAATTCTACGACGTGGGCAACTGGTACGTCGTGGCGGAATGCTGGGACCTATGGTCGGTGCAGGAAGAGCTCGATCGCCACGAGGACAGCGCCAAAGTCCCCTTCGGTCTGGAGACCGCGGCTATCGCCCATTTCGCGAGCCGGTTCGGCGCGCCGCAGCGAGCTCACTGAGGCGTCGGGGCGGCCGCGCGGCGGTCGCCCCTGTTGCCTTGTGCGGAAAGGTTCGGGCCGGCGGGCGTTGTAGGCAACGCGCCGACCGGACACCGCGATGAAGCCGACCATCACAGCCTTTGCCTGCTCGCCCGACGAAGGGGTGGGTCTGGCGCGCGACATGCGGGTCCGCTGGGCGCTCGAGGAGGTCGGCCAGCCCTACGACGTGCGTCTGTTGTCGATGGCGGCGCTCAAAGAGCCCGAGCATCGGGCCCGCAATCCGTTCGGCAGTATCCCGACCTATGAAGCGGGCGACCTGGTCTTGTTCAAGTCCGGGGCGATCGTGCTGCACATCGCCCAGACCCACGCCGGCCTCCTGCCGCCGCCGGGGCCGGAGCGCGAGCGCGCCGTCATGTGGATCTTCGCCGCCCTCAATACGGTCGAGCCGCCGATCGTCGAGCATGAGATCGCCACCTTCTTCGAGCGGGACAAGCCGTGGCGGGACGAGCATTTGGCGATGGTGGAGGAGCGGGTGCGGAGTCGCCTCTCCGACCTAGCGCACCGGCTGGGCGATGCAGCGTGGCTGGACGGCCGGTTCAGTGCGGCCGATCTGATGATGGTCCTGGTGCTTCGCCGGCTGGAAGGCTCCGGCCTGGTCGAAGAGCATCCGACCCTCGCGGCCTATGTGGAGCGGGGAACGGCTCGCCCGGCGTACCAGCGCGCCTTTCGCGATCAGGCGGAGGTCTACGCCCGCGCCGCTGGTACAGCTCCAAACCAGCCTTAGCGCGGCAGGCCCTGCCCCCGTTCTAGATGTTGGGGAGCAGGTGCTCAGGTGTCGCTTTGCCGCCAGGTTGCGGCTCTACGCCGGCGACCGTGACCCGCGTTGGGAGTCAGCATTGTCCCCTCCCCTCTCGGTCGACCGAGGCGTCAGGCGGTCCCGCGCGATCAATCACTGAAACCTAGGCCGGGTCGCTTACGGGCGAAGCCGACCTCGCAGGGCGAGGCGGCCGGGCCGGACCCTCCGGTCTTCGCTGCGCTGCAGACCGGTTTCCAACCCGGCCGGACTTCACCCCCTCGCTGGTCCCCGACCTGGGCGGTCTCGTGATCGCGGCAGGGACCGCGGGCCGCCTGGGCTTTTCCGGGCGGAAGACGGAGAAAGACGATGCTGAACCAAGTCCAACTGATCGGTTTCACGGGCGCCGACGCGGAAATCCGCAGCACGCAAGGCGGCAAGAAGGTCGCCACCCTGAGGGTCTGCACCAGCCGCTACACCAAGAAGAACGGCGAACGGAAGGACTACCCCACCTGGCATCAGGTCGAAATCTGGAACCAGGCGACGGTGAACTGGCTGGCCTCCAAGGGCCTCGCGAAAGGCTCCAAAGTCTTCGTCCAGGGCGAGATCCGCCACGACCGCTACACCGACAACGATGGCGTCGAGCGGTTCTTCTCCAAGGTGGTCATCGCCATGCCCGGCCACGAGTTGAAGTCCCTGGACCGGCCGGAGCACAACCCCGCCGACGAGGACTGATCTGCACGGCCCCCGCCCGCGATGCCGGGCGGGGGTCTCCGTTGCAAGGTTCCCCGCCCTCCAAGTTTGTATGTCCAAACTGCCGCTCGCACAGGCGGCGCCAACGCCATCCCCGGCGAAGAAAACATCATTAATTTCTCGCGCAGAAAACATAATGATGTATTCTAGCGTCAGAATCGGAGTGATCCCATGTGGGCCGCCATCCTCGTGTTCATCGCCTTCGCCCTGGTCGGGCGAATCCACGCCCCTCGCAGGAGCGAGGCGGAATGGCTGCTGTGGCGGCAAAATCAGGAAGGCCGCTACGATGACGGCTGAAACATCATTACGTTTTGAGTATGCTGCGCCGGCGCGCCGTCGCCGACCGAATCGGTCGCGGCGCGAAGGGGCAGCGAGGAATCGGGCGTGGACGACGAAGGCGCTGGCGAAACTATGATGAGCTTGAAGGTCCCGACGCAGCTGCGCGACGAGATCCGCGCCAAGGCGGTCAAGGAGGGCGTCACCTTGCGCGTGATCGTCCTGCGCGCCCTGAAGGCGGCGGGTTTCGAGGTGGAGGACGGGGAGCTGGCGGATCGGCGCCCGGCCCACTCGGGCAGGAGAAAAGGCGCGTGAGAACGATCGTCGTCAACAACCAGAAGGGCGGCGTCGGCAAGACCATGCTGGCGGTTCATTTGGCTTGGTTCCTCGCCGAGGAGCACGGCGCGCGGGTGCTGTTCGTCGACCTCGATCCGCAGGCCAATGCCTCCTACACCCTCGACGCGGAGCGCAAGGGCGGCATCAGCTCCGCCCTGTTCTTCGGGCCCGACGTGCAGATCGAGGGCCTTCCCGGCATCACGGTCCTTCGCGCCGACGAGAAGCTGCATTCGGTCGAACAGCATATCAACACGGCCGTGCCGGCCATGGCCAAGCGGTTTGCGGCGCTGAAGGAGCAGTTCGACTACTGCATCGTCGACACGCCGCCGACTTGGGGCGGCCGGAATTTCGCGGCCCTGCTGGTGACCGACTACGTGATCTCGCCCATCGACCTGGAGGATTATTCGCTCCAAGGCGTCGGCACCCTGCGCAAGCAGGTCAAGCTGGTCGAAGATCAGGCGCGCGGCGGCCGGCGCATCGGTTTCCTGGGCCTCCTCCCCTCGCGGCTCATCAGCAATTCGCCTCGCCAGCGGGAGAACCTGAAGACCCTGATTAATCAGGGTGGAACCTCCCTTATGTTTGAGGGCGTCATCACTCAGCGCCAGGGTTACGCCGAGGCGCTGAGCACCAAGACGCCCGTCTGGACCATCAAGAAGTCGGCAGCCCAGGACGCGGGTCGAGAGTTGCGCGGCGTGCTGGCCACCATCAAGGACCGCATGGCGGCGCCCGTCGCCGCCTGAAAGGATCGCTATGGCACAGAGTAACTTCGCCGATCTTGTGGGAGGCCTGGTCGAAGAGGCCGGCGAGCCGGACGGCGCCCGCCTCAAGGACCTGCCGGTCGCGGACATCTACGAAGATCCGAACAACCCGCGGCAGGCCTTCGACAAGGCCGAGCTGGAGGCCCTCGCCGCCTCGATCCGCAAGCATGGGGTGCTGCAGCCGATCACCGTCCGGCCGAAGGACGAACGCGGCCACATGATTCGCTACGGCGCGCGGCGCTTCCGCGCCGCCCAGCTTGCCGGGGTGGACAAGGTCGCGGCCATCATCACGACGAGCGACGCCAGCGAGGCCGACATCCTCGCGGCGCAGCTCATCGAGAACGATCAGCGCGAAGGGCTGAACACCGCGGAGATGGCGGCGGCGGTCCAACGACTGCTGAACCTCGGCCTCAATCAGATGCAGATCGCCGAGAAGCTCGGGCGACCGAAGGACCAGATCTCGATGTTTGCGGCGGTCAACGACATGCCGCAGCCGCTAAAGGACTTGGCGCCGAAGCTCGGTGTTCGGACACTCTACGAGCTGTCGGGCGCGTGGAAGCGCGACGCCAAGCGCACCGGAGCGCTGGTTGCGGCCAAGGGCGAGGCGATCACGACGGCGGAGGCCCGAGCGCTGGCGGCCGAGCTGAAGGCCGCCAAGGCCACGACGCCGCGCGGGAAGCCAGTGGCCGGCGACAATGCACCTGAGCCGGCGGCGGCCGCGCCAGGTCGGCGGAAAGAGAGTTTGGACATACAAACCCCCTCCCCTTCGCAGGCCGGCGATGCCGCCGAGGCCCAGGTCAACGGTTTCGAGGTGAAGGTGGGCAAGCGCACAGGCCGCTTGCTGCTGGCCGCCGGCCCTGACCCGGAAACGGTTTTGATCGCCTTCGACGGCGCCAGCGTCGAGCCGACGCCGGCCGCGACCGTCCGGTTGGTTCGGGCCTGGAGCGAGTGATGGACGCCCGCAGTCTTCCGGCTGCGATCCTTCGCGGCGCTGGGACGGCCATGCGGTATGTTGTGTTTTTCGCCATGCTTCACTGCCGCCCGCTCGTGAAGCTCCTGCTGCGGGGCTATATGGTCGTCGGCGTCGCCTTCGTCGTGCTCGGCCTTGCCCTCAAGTTGGACGTTCCGACGGCGGCGTTTGTTGTGAACGGGGTTGCCGTCTTCCTGGCCGCCTTGCTGAGTTGGAAGTACGACACGATGCTGATGTGGCTCACGCCGGACGGTCGGCGGCTCATCTTGGACGTCTAGGCGTCGTAAACGTCGCTCACCAAGAGCTCCATGAGTTCGGCCCGCGTGGCCCGGAGGCTGTCGATGGTGGCGTCGATCTTCAATAGCCGTCGTTGCCGCCGCTCCACTTCGGCCGGGGCCGCCCCGTTCGCTGGATGCGAGAGACGGTCGATGAAGTCGCGGATTTCGCCGACGGTGAACCCAAGGTCCGCCAGATGCCCTACACGCCTGGCGACGGCCGCCATTTCGGGGGCGTAGCTGCGGTGGCCGTTCTCACCGCGACGGCCGGCGATGAAGCCTTCGCGCTCGTAACGCCGCACTTGGTGCACGGTGAGATGGGCCCGGCGGGCAAGTTCGCTGATCTGCATAGCGTTTGTCTCCGGCTCTGGCCTTACCGATTCTGGCGAGGTCTTTCGTGGGAGGCAGGGTGCAGGCCCCGCCCTGCACCCCTGCCCGCCGGCGAGGCTGGGGGTAGCAAGTGGGACGCGGCCGGGGGGAGGGGGATCGCCCAGCCTGCACGACCGAAGGGAGGAAGGTTGGGGAACCCCCCCGGCCGGTCGTAGCGAAGCGGAGACTTTACGTCCCGCGCGCGAGGGGCGACGCCCCTTAGCTTATCCCCCTGTCTGTTCGGGTTGTTGGTCATGGCCTTTCTACTGCAGCGGTTGCTGACTTGGGCGCTTTGCGAGACATTCGCAACCCACGGTCGCCGAACCTATCCCATCCACGCTTAACGAGGCGACCATGTGGCCCGACTCATGCGAGGGTTCTTAGGCTGAGGGGGAATCTTGAGGGGTGTGAGGGCAGGATAGGCTTTGCGCCGGCATATTTATAAATTACGCTCCGCTCATGGCCATGTTCGCCTTCCAGCTTCCCGATGCGCTGGCCGCAAAGTTCGACGCGATCGCCTCCGGCGGCCGCTCCAAAAGGCTCCGCGCCCTTGTCTCCGAGGCCGTCGGTCAAGCTCCGCCAACCCGGCCCGCAACCGTTCGCGGGCAGTCGACCAAGCTGACTTTGCGGCTCAAGGACGAGGACCAGGCCGCCCTTGACGCGGCCGCCGAGGCTGACGGGCTGCTGCGGACGGAGTGGGCGTTGGCGGTGCTCCGCCGGCGCCTGCATGGGCGACCGAAGTTCGGCCGTCGCGAGGAGCTTGGGCTGTTCGCCGTGCAGGAGGAGCTGCGGCGGATCGGGGTCAACCTCAATCAGATCGCCCGTGCGCTCAACACCGCCGTCATGCCGGGATCGGTGCTCGATGCGGAGATCGCCCAGCTCGAGGCCTTCCGAACCGAGATCCGAGCCCACGTCGGCGGGCTGAAGGCCGCGTTCAGAGGCAACCTCGACTATTGGGAGGGCGACTCGTGAGCGATTTCCGAACCGTCCGGGGGTTCGACACGCTGTGGCGGCCACCAGCGGGCGGCCGGAAGATCGTCCCGAAGCAACCGGTCATCAGCGCGCCGTCAAAGCGGGGCGGCGGGGGTGGGGAGGACAAGGCGCGTCTTGCGCGTGTCGTCCAGAAGGCGCCCGAGGTGATGGTCAAGATCACCGGCCGGACCAAGGACGGCGATCATCTTGCGGCGCACCTCGAATACATCTCCCGGAAAGGAGAGCTGGACCTTGAGCAATCGGATGGCGCTTTGATCCACGGCCGTGAGGCCGTGCGCGAACTGGCCGACGATTGGTCGGAGGTGGGCGAGGGGGACAGCCGACGGCGGGCCAACAGCAACATGTCGGTGTCCGTCGTCCTGTCGATGCCGGCGGGGACGGACCCCAACCGCCTGAAAGACGCGGTAAGGGCGTTCGCCCGCGCCGAGTTCGGCGACACCTTCCCCTATGTGTTCGCCTTCCACCAGGACGCCAAGGGCGAGCAACCCCACATCCATCTCAGTGTGCGGGCCCTGGGCGTAAACGGGGAGCGCTTGAATCCGCGCAAGGCCGACCTGGCCGATTGGCGCGAGCAGTTCGCCAAGGAGCTGCGCGGGCGGGGTATTCAGGCGGAGGCGACGCCGCGGCGTTCCCGGGGGATCACCCATAAGCCGGAGCGCACCTCGGTGCGGAAGGCGCGCGAGCGTTTCGAACGGACCGGCGCTAACGAACCGAGGGTGTTGCGCGAGGCGCGGCGTGAAGCTGAGGCCCTGGCGCACGGTGGGGCCAAGCCACAGCCCTGGGACAAGCAGATGCTTCAGCGGCAAGCGGAGGTTCGTTCAACCTACCAAGCGGCGGCGCGCGTTCTGGCCGCTTCGGCCGATCCTAAGGACAAGGCCCTTGCGCGCGATGTCCAGGCCTTCGTGAAAGCGATGCCGGCGCCGGTCAGCCGCAAGGTTGCGATGGCGCGGCAGATCGCTGTCGATGGCCAGCGCGCGCGACCCGCGAGCGAGCCCAAGCCGGATCGACCCGGCCCCGACAAGGGCCGCGGGCGGAATCGTTAGTTTGGACATACAAACCGGCAGGGCAGGGGACGTGACCGCTGCGAAAAGGTCGGACTTCATCAAGGCGTGCGACGACTACATCGCGCGTGTCCGGCAATACGGGGATGCGCGCGCCGAGCAGGACAAGGCGTTACTGGGCTGGACCCTTGATCCAGACCGCGATTGTCGCGAAGAGGCCGAGGTATGGCGCGAAGGCTGCACGGCCGCCGCGGAGCCACCTCGGGGCCGGTGCGCGCAGATACGACGTCAGCCTCGATGACCTGATGAGGTGGCGTCGGTCGCTGGCGCAAGCCCGTCTGCACAAGCGCGCTTGACCTCTTGAACGATTTCGTCGGCGCGCTGCAGCGGCCTGTACCGCTGCATCAAGTCCGGGCGTCGGGCCAGGGCCTCATCTATCGCATGTCGGCGCGCGTAAGGCGCGACATCGGTCAGGAACCGCTTGGCCTTGCGGTCAAGGGCCAGGCCGAGCTGCTGGCCTGCCGCCGCGGCTTTGAGCAGGTCGTGGCCGTGGACGCGGCGGTTATGATCATCGGTAACGCCGTGCGCGAGCAGAAAGGCCTTGAGCACCAACTCCAGACCCCAACAGACGTTCGACAGAACGTGTTCGTCGCTGTGGGCCTGGGCGGCGGCCCAGTGGGCGCCGGCGATGAACGCCTCGCCCCGGCTGAGGAAGAGCGGCGCCAGATCGCGATCAGTCATCAGAGACGGGTTCCTGAGCCGCCGACCTGATCAGGTCGGCGAGGAAGTTACGTTTGGAGGTCGGCAGGGCCCGCCAGGCCTGGAGGAGGGCGATGCCGCGCGGGTCGGCAGCCAGGTCCTCGGCCAAGGGGTCGACCGGCCCCTTGGCCGCTTGTGGCACGCCTTCGATATCCGCAAAGAAATAGTCGACCGGAAGACCGAGGTAGATAGCCGCCATGGCGAGGCTGGAGGCTGAGATGCGGTTGGCGCCGCGCTCGTATTTTTGCACCTGCTGATGGCTGGCGAGGCCCAAGCTGGCGGCGAGATCGCCCTGACTTAGGCCGCGCGCCTTGCGGGCCATGCGGAGGCGTCGGCCGACGGCGACATCGTAGGGATGCGGGGCAGTGGTGTTTGTATGAACAAACTCACGCTGGCCCGGCGGTGGCGGTCGCGAGGGACCGGGCATCAACGGCCCCGCGTTCGCTCGGGAGCAGGCTTGTTCAGGTCAGGCTGACGCGTGGATGTGCCGCTGTCCCTCGCAGACCCCCGATCGGCCGGCGGTCGATCCCTGTCGGCCACCGGCTCTCGCAGGTTCGCACGCGAGAACCGGCCGCCTTGTTCGATGTGGGCGGCGATCTTCTCCTTGGCGCCGGCGATGAGGCGGTCCTGTACGGCCGGGTTCGGGTGGCGATCCTTGACGACAGCGGCTACGACCGCCAGACGGCTTTGGGCGTCGCGAAGGGCCGGGTCACGGGCCGCCTCGGCCGGGCTGGCGCTGCGAAAACGCTCCGCCTCGATGGTCCAGCGGTTCCGAGGCACCTCGCGCTGTTGCAAGGTGAGCTCCCCGGAGGCCTTGTCGCGGACCTCGAATGTCCGAGTGACCCGTTCGACGCCGTCGCGGCGGAGGGTGATCTCCTCGCCGATCTGAGCGCCTGAGCGCTGCAGCGCGGCGGGAAGACCCACGCCCCAGACTTCGATCTGACGGCCGTTCGCCTGCTCGACGCGGACGAAGGGGGTCAGCTCCTGACCCGAGCGGTGCTTGTAGGGCGCTTCACCGCTTTCCAGCAGCCGGCCCGTGACGCCCTTGTCGTAGTCGAGCCGGGCCGGCTTGGACGGGCCGTCCGCCGCCTTGCCAGGCGAGGAGGGCGGTGCGGCTGAACCCGCTTCGCGGCGCAGGTCCTTGGCAGGGGCGACGGAATTGACGTCCCGGGCGTCGAGGTGGCGGGCCAGCTCCTGCAGGTCCCGTTCCGTAGGCTTATAGCCGCGGACCTCGAGCCCGGCGACCTTCGCCTCCAGCCAGACGGCCCGGCGAAAGTCGTCCTCGCCCCGAACCTCAATGGCCTTCCAGCCGCGATGCTCGGCGATGGCCACCAGGTCGCGCACGATATCGGGATTGCTATCCCGCACGGTCAATTTGCCGCCGGCGTCACGGAACGCCGGCTGTTCATTGCGGGCGTCGGTGAAGAAGCGGACTTCAGGCGAGAACTGAGGCTCCTCGGCGAAATACCGGCGCTTGATCGCGTCTGGCACATCGCCGCGCTCCACAGAAAGCCGCTCCAGGTCGTTCGCGTTGGCGGGCTGGGGGTCCGCAGCGTCGCGAAGAGTCCCCGGCGGCGAGGAAGGCTCTTCCCCGTCCTGATGGCGAGCCGCTTCGGCGGACCGCTCCGAGACCGGCGCAACTGTGTTTTCGTCCGCGACCCGGTCCACCTCCTCGCGATCAGCGGCCCCCAATGGCACCGGCGCATTCGCCGCGAGGGGGCGGGGCGGACCAGGCGTCGGATCGGCGCCGGTGTCGGTTTCGTCGGCCATGGCGGCCTCCTTTACAGTCAGCGTTCGATAGCTTCGGTCTCAAGCAGGAGGCCGGAGTTGATGTAGCGGTCGATCCATTCTTCGGACTGCTTTTCGGTGGCGCCCGGCGGCAGGTCCTCGAGGTCGACGGAGTCGAGTTCGAGCGAGATCGCCTCCATGTTCAGCTCCGCCTCGCCTGCGGCCTCGGCCTCGGTCAGCGGCCGCTGAATGATCCGGGCGTGGATTTCTCCCACTGTGCGGGTGAGATCGGCCAGGTCGGCCGCCATGGCGTCGAGACGGTCATGGGCGCCGGCAGGCTGCGGTGAGGCCGCTGCCGCTGCAGGAACCGTCGGCGGCCGCTGGACGCGCTTGGTGAAGTCTTTGCTGGCGAAGTAGAAGATCTTGCGGGCCTTCACCGGCGGAATTCCGCCGCGCAGGACGATCAAGGCGTCCCGGCTCATCTGCAGGAGCTCCTGCGGCAACATGAGCGCGCGGCGCTGCTCGGAGGCCGTCGTCGTCCATTTGCCGGACCCGACAAAGGTCGGACGGCTCTTCGAGCGGCCTTCGTAGGTGTAGTAACCCAGACGCTCCGAGAGGTCCTGGGCGACCTTCAGCTCCTTGGGCGTGAAGACCACCTCGACACCGCAGTTGGTCATGATCTCCTCAGCGACGTCGGGCCCGTACTCGGCGCGAAGCTGAGAGGGGCTTTGGATAACCGGCAGCAGGCGCAAGCCGTAGCCGGCGACGTAGGAGAAGCCCTTGGCGATCACAGCCGCATGGCCGAGGCGGGCGAATTCGTCCAACAGAACCAGGACTTGGAGAGGATGGCGGTCGCCGCTTGGCAGATCGCGGGTGTTGAGGTCGACGAGCTGCTGGAAGAAGAGGTTATAGAGGGGCGCGACGCGGGCCATGTTGTCGGGCGTGACGCCGAGATAGATCGAGATGCGGCGAGACCGCAGGTCGCGCAGGTCGAAGTCGCTGGCGCTGGTGGCCGCGTCGACGTGCGGATTGAGCCAGAGGTTCATCCGAGAGGTGATGGTCTGCCTGACGCCGGCGAAGGTGTTGTCGGAGGACGCGCAGAAGTCGCCAAGAGCGTTGACGCAGCCCTTGGAGAGGGGCACCGGACCCTTGGCACGCGCTTCGATCAGGGCCAGCAAGCGGGCCTTCGGGTTGCCGGTGGTGAGCTGGCGGTAAATCTCGCCGATGGTGAAAGGCAGATCGGGCGTTTCGGCGACGTAGGCGCCGACACCGAGAAATCCCGTGCGGGCGGACTCCGCCCAGAAGGGGTCGGTCTTGTCCGGCGACGGGAAGAGCATCGTGGCCAACTTCTGCAGCTCGTCGAGCGCTTCGACGGAGTTGCGCCGGTCGATCCAGCCCAGGGGATTGTAGCGGGCGGTCCGTCCTTCCGGATCGAGCGGATCGAACATCACGACGTGTTGTCCGTGCACCGCCCGGAAGCCGGCGCTGGCCTCCCAGTTTTCCTTCTTGATGTCCAAGACCACGACGGAGTCCGGCCAGTTCAGGAGGTTAGGAATGACCACGCCGACGCCTTTGCCGGTCCGCGTCGGCGCGTAGAGCATCACATGCTCGGCGCCGCCGAACACCAAGTACCCCGAGCCTTTGCGGCCGAGGATGATTCCCTTCTTGGCGCGCAGGTTCTCGCGGGCGATTTCTCCCTCGGTCGCCCAGCGCGCCGCGCCATGCAGCGGTCGCCTGACCCGCAGTGCGGCGAGGACGGCGATGGCAAGGATGAAGAGTCCCGAAGCTAGGCCCGCAACCTTGAACCAGAGCTGGACCTGCGGGTGGGCGCGGTTAGCCCAGAGCCAACGCGGCACGGCGACGAAGTCGACGTCGGAGCCCAGCCGTCCAACGCCGGCGAGGGTGCCGACCATCGTCAGCGCCGCCCACAGGATGAGGAGCAGGACTGCGGCGGCCGCGACGATGCTGGCCTTACCGGCCGGCGAGGCGCTTGCGAAGCGGGTCATAGTAGAGCTCCGTCATGCGGAAGCGGCCGTCGACCTTCTTCATCTGCACGACCACATCGACCAACAGGTGCAGAAGGCTGCGAATGTCGTCCCGCCCGAGATCGCGACCGCCTTCCGACTCTTTGACGAGCAGGGTCAGCTGCTCGAAGGCCAGGCTGGCGGAATCGGCGTGAACGGTCGTGATCGAGCCGGGATGGCCCGAATTGACGTTGCGGAGGTAGAAAAAGGCGGTCCCATCTCGGAGCTCCTGCAGCAAGATCCGATCCGGACGCATGCGCAGGGCGCTTTCGAGCAAATGCTTGGGCCCGACCTTCGCGAGGCCCTGCTGGTCCTTCGCATAGATCAGGTGGACGACGTTGCGGTGGGGGACCGTGAGTTCACGGGTATCCTCGATCGTCAGCAGCCTCTCGGTCTCCGGGATGAGCTGGATCAGGCCCTTGCTGAAGGTGGTCTTGCCGGAGCCGGTGGCGCCGCTGATGAGGATGTTCTTCCGGGTCCGGACGGCGAGGTCGAAGAAGGCCGGCCACTCGGCTGCGTCGCGCAGACGCAGCAGCTCCGTCTCGGTCTCGTCCAACTCGTCGGAGGCGGCCTTCGCCGCCTCAAACAGGCCCGACTTGCAGAAATCCTCCATCCCGAAGGTGATGCTGGAGGGTTTGCGGATCGTGATCGAAATCTGGTCGACCGGGACCGCAGGCGGCAGCACGACCTGGCAGCGCTCGCCTTGGGGCAGGACCGTTGAGCAGATCGGCGTTTCGGCGTTCACGTCCTGACGGGTGAAGGCCGCTGCGGCATTGGCCAGAGTGGCGAGCCATGCCGCGCTGAGCTCGGGCACTTCGTGCCAGCGCCAGCCGCCCGGTGCTTCCACACCGACCTCGCCAGGACGGTTGATCACCAGCTCCGTGACGTCGGCCGGCTCCAGCAGGCGCTGAAGCGGCTGCAGGTAGTGCACCAGGACGGAGCTGTCGGCGTTCATCGGGCGCTGACCCCGTAGACGTCGGAGAAGTCGAAGTCCTGGGCCACCATGATCCCGACGTCTTCGCCCTGGTTTTTGCGTAGGATCGGCGGGAGGTTAATCGAGTTCTGCAGGGCGATCCCGGCGACGTCCGAGGGCACCCGCACCGTATTCTGGAAATTGCGCTGGTCGCCCTGGGCGGCGATGTAGACCCCGTCGTCGACGAGCGAGAGCAGGATGGCGCTGCCAAAGCGTTCGAAGAACCGGCTGTCGAGATCGCCCCCGAAGCCGGCCCGGCCCAATGAGTCTGAGGCCGGAGAGGCGAGGTCGATCGCCACCCCGCGCGGGGTCACGGCGCGGTTCCAGAGGACGAAGAGCCGGCGCTGGCCGCGTTGCATGCCGCCGCGATATTCGCCGAGGACCTTGGTGCCCTTTTCGAGCAGGACCACGCGGCCGTTGTCGGAGAAGACATCCCTCGGGATGATGCAGGTCGTGTAGCCCGGCAGCGACGAGTCCATCGCCGTCTGCAGCACGCAAGGAATCTGCGTGCCGGCGAGGATCATGTAGCTGCGGTCGCCCAGGACTTTGGCGCGCGCCGTGTTGATCGTCGAGCCGCGCCGGAGGTTCTCCAGCTCGGTCGGCGTGCGGGGCGCAGCCATCTCCAGCGGCATGTTCGCCGGTACGGCGGCCGCGTAGCCGTTCCCGAGTTGGCCGCCACCGGTGGCGCTGAACGCCATGATGGGCGCTCGACGGGACAGATCGGCGAGGCTTTCGCGCGTGCCGCCCGCTGTGGCGCCTTGCGCACCGTAGGGGCTTGGTGCGGGTACCACCTGGCCGGCCGCGAGGGGTTGGCCCGTCAGCGGATCGATCCCTGGGCCCGGACCAGCGGTCGGCGCCGGCGGGAGGGGAGGGGGAGGGGTCTTGGCGACCTGATCGTAGCTAACCACCTGGCGGGCCGGTTCTTTTGGCTGTTCCTTGCCGTTGCGGGCGTCGCCACGGTCCCACGTGAGGAAGAGAAGTAACGCGGCGCCGCCAACCATGGCCACGACGCCCGCCATCTTGGCCTGATCGGAGCTGAAGCGGCCCGCGACGGGCGTGATCCCGCGCTCACCGGCGATGCCTTCGCCGCGTCCGGTCTCTCGATACTCTGGCGGGATATTGGCGTCGTCCAAGGGGCGACGGCGATTGAAGGGATCGTCGGCGCCCACCTCGTCGCGGCGGACGTCGTCTTCGGCGCGGCGCGGAGCGCCGGGGTCGTGAGGATCGCTCATGGCTGTTGTCCCGGGCTGCGGGTGGTCCGTTCCACGGAGGAGGAGGCCGTGTTGGTCCCGAAATTGACGCCGTAGGGCTGGACGGCTTCGTTGAAGATGCAGAGGACTTCCTTGCCGCGGCGCAGGACGAGCTTCGGCGCGACGGTGTGGATCACGACGAACTCATCGCGCACATCGAACGGGACCTGGCTCTCTGTGCCGTCAGGATTGGTGGTGAAGAAGCTCGGCAACTCCTGGTTCGCCGGGAAGCGCAGCACGGTGAACTGACCGTTGTCCGACACCTCGGACGGCTGGAGCCTCGAGGAGCCCTGGATCGTGTAGTTGAGGTTGCGTGGCCCCTCGACGACGGCGTGATCGAGCATAAGCCCGGTCCTGGCCTTGTCGATGAGGCCCGCTTGGCGCTCGAGGACCAGCGCCGCGGCCGCGCGTTCGTCCTGGGGGTAGCGAAACCGGACCTGGAAAAACGTGTCCGGGGAGTTGGCGGAGATCGCGCCGGACCGGACGCCGAGCTCGAAGGTGTAGTTGCGCAGCTCGGCGCCGCGCCGCGTCGTCACGATGAGGTTCGTAGGCATCCCTTTTTCGCGGGGCTTGATGAAGAGGATGTTGGTCTCCGCCGCGACCTCCCAGGACACCGTGTCGCCGAGGGCTACGTGCTGGATTTCCTCCCCCGGCCCGAAAATGATCTGCGTCGCCGTCCGGAAGGTCCCGACGATGCGGACCACCTGCTTGGGGTCGTAGTCGACCTCTTTGACGCGAGGATCCGCCTGGCCAGGTTTGGGAATGTCGACGGCCGCCGCGGGCGAGGCGATCGTGGCCAGCGCCGCGCTGGCGACCAAGGCGAGCAGCGCGCGCTTCATTGCAGAATCTCCGGATCGGCCCGGTAATTCTGGACTTGGAAGCCCAGCGGATTGCGCAGGCGGTCCGACTCCAGCATCGGGGCTTGGGTGTATGAGAACGTCAGGGTCGCGATCCAATCGTTGGCTTGGACCTCCTGGGCCTTGCGGACGGTCCGCGTGAACCGGACGTTGGCCACCTTGTCGTTGATGAAGGTGATGTTGCGGATCGCGACGGTGGCGACCCCGTCGGGCCCGAGGACCGCCTGCGGGCTCAAGGGGTTGGTCGAGCGGTAGGCGTCTGCCCAGCGCTGTTGCTCGTCCGGCGTCGACATGATGGAGACGAAGCGGAAGTTCTCTTCGGCCGCAGGCGGGAGGTAGCCCTCGCGGGCCCGGACGTACTGGCCGAGGAAGTATTTGCTGACCGCCTCGTTGTAGGTGACGTCCCTGGAGCCATTCACCCCTGTCATCACGTCGACGGCGCCGGTGCTTTCGTTCACGCGAACGACGAACGGTTCGACGGTTTTGAGCGGGGCGAGGGCGACGACGGCGGCGATCGACGCCAGCGCCAGACCGCTCGTGATCGCGGCGATCGTCCAAGCCAGTCGCTTCGACCGATTCGCGGCCTGGACCCGATCCTGGTCCCAGCGCCGGGCTTCTTCAAAATAGGTTTTGAGGTCGTCTGCGGGCACGCCGGTCATCCGCGCCCCTCCGATCCGCAGCTGGAATAGGCTGGCGTCAGCGCCGACACCTTGCGGGCCGCCGCCGCCGCCGCCGCAGGTCGGGTCGCGGCTGTCGGGGTTTTAGGAACCGCGCCTGTGGCAGAGGGCGGTGGCGCCGCGGCGCCAGTGGGCGATTTTGTCGGCCTGCCGTTGGGCCCAGGCGTCGGCGGCGGAGGAACGGGCGCCGTTGTTGCCGGCACCGGCGAACCGGGGAGGACCGAGCCGTAGATATTGACCGGACGACGGCTGTGTCCGTCGCACGACTTGGGCTTCGATGCGCCGGTGGTGGAGCAGGCGGCCAGGGAAACTGCGCAAGCCGCCAGGGTGACGATACGCAACACGGAAGAATCTCCTCGGAAGGGAAGGGGGGCGTTCATCGGCGGGGGTGCCCGTTGCGGTTGCTTCCCGTCTGCCGCGTCGGTCGGACGGACCCGCCGCCTTGAGGGAAGGGACCCCTGCCGCCGCCGACAGGGACCGATGATGTCCGTTGACCTCCGAAGGCGGCGCTGGCGGCATTGGCGAAATCTCCAATCCCCGCAGCTGCTCCGCCGGCGATCCCGGCCGCGATGTTCGGTGTCTGAAGGAAGAAGATCCCGCCGAGAATGCAGAGGGCGGTGAACAGCACGCCGCCCATCTCAGGATCAGCCTGGCCGTTGATGCTGGCCCACTGGCCGTCGACCAACGCAAGGATGAGCTCGAAAATCGTGATGATGAGGGCAAATAGAAGCAGGTAATTCACCCCCTGCTTCAGCCAGCCAAAGAAGAATTGCCTGGAGGCCTCGAACACCAGGCAGGCGATAAAAATCGGCCCGAGAGCCACTAGGAGCGCCAAAGCGACTTTGGCGATCATGACGATGCCAAATCCTAGTCCGGTGACGAGCACAGTCGCGACGATGACGATCGCTGCGGTGATGTAGGGACTGGGATCAACCAGTGTGGCTGTATCGGTGATGCTGGTGGCGAGGTCGAAGCCTCGCGCCAGGAACTTGTCGAAGGAGTTACCAACCGACGAGACGGTGCCGCCGCTGATCGCGCCGGCGAGCCAGTTGGGTAGGTCGTTGAACAACGGCTGCGTGACATAGTCGTTGTAGGCTACGGTCGTAGCGACTGCGAAGATGAAGCAGAGCTTCACCAGACGCAGGACCCCATCCATTATGGGCTCCGAGATTGAGCCGCGGAAAATCGCGTAGCCGTAGAGGACGATGTAGAGCGTCAGCGCCACGAGGAGCGGACCGCGCACGGCGGCGATCACATTGCCGAGCCCAGTCCCGAGGAAGTTGGCAAGCTGGCCGTCGACGTATGTGTAGGCTGGTCCGTAAATCTCAAACACGAGGCTGCTCCAGCATTCTTACTTAGCCGGCGGGGCTTCGTAGGTTTGGCGCAAGATTTCGCGTCGGTTCGCGTGGCGTTGTTTGACTGCGATAGTGTCGGCCGCGAGCTGGGCGAGCTGACACTCTTGGCCGGTGTGGGTGCCATTCTTGCAGCCGGCCAATACCTCGGCGCGTTCAGCCTCATGGATCTCGAAGTAGCTTTGGGACCGCGGCTCCCTCCCGCAGCTGGTCAGGCCACAAGCGCCGATCGCGAGGAGGAGCACTGGGAAAGTCACCTTCATTGATAAACCTCCTGTAGGGCCTGATGGCGGGCCTGCCGCCGAGCGGCCGCGGCTTCGCGGTCGCGTTGTTCGGCCAGTCGGCGCTCTGCGTCCTGCATCATCGCCAAGCCCTGGAGCTGCATCTGGTCGTTGTTGATGAGCGCCTGTTCGGCGTCGATCCGGGCCTGAAGGTCCATGACCTCCTTCGCGGTCTTGGCGTTGTTGAGGGCAAGGCGGAGTTCATCCAGACCCGTCTGCCGCTGGGACGCGGTGCGGTAGGCGCTTTCGCCCAGAGCGATGTCGCGGGCGGCGCGATCGCCCGATTTCACGAGCGAGTCCTGATAGTATTGCTCGACGGCCGAGAGCCCCGAGGTCACCGGCGTGAACAGACGATTGGCGTCGCGGATCGAAGTCGCCCGCGTGCCGATCGAGCCGAGATCTGAAAGGGTCCCGTTGAGAAGGCGGGAGGTGTCCTGGACTTCCGCAGGCAGGTAGCGCCGCAGGGCAGGGTTGTTCAGCACACCGGCCAGGCTGTTGACGTTGGTCAGCTTGTTGAAGTCGTCGTAGAGCTGCTGGCCCTGGGAGATCAGCCGAGTGCCTTGCTGGACCTGGGTCTGGAGTTCCTGCAACTGTGAGCGTGCTTCGTTGAGCTGCTGCAGCATCCGGGCATAGGCACCGGGATCCGTAACCGTCATCTGGGCCGAGGCCGGCGGCGCAGCCGCCAGGATGAGGACGGCCGCCGCCGCCCCTAAAAGCCGGGTTCTCATAGGATTCTCCGTCGCTCTTTCTGGAAGATCGGCCCCCAAACGGCGGGGTCGTCGCCGTGCTGGGCCCGGATGCGGTCAAGCAGCTCGACGGTCTCAGCCCGGCCGGACAGGACCGCCAATTCGTCGTCAAGGCCGTTGAGGTTCAGCTCGACGACCACGGAGTTGTGTCCCTGCTTGACGAGGAACATCCTGGATTCCGGTGACAGCTCCTCGCGGACCAGGCGGAACTCCTCGCGCGTCAGCCCGAAGCCATCGACGTAGTCGCGGGCCTGCCCATAGGGGTTAGGAAGGAAGATCTTGGTCGGGCATTGCTCCAAGATCGTGTGCGAGATCTCCGAGCGAAGGACGTCGGCCGGGCTTTGCGTGCCGAACACCATGAAGGCGTTCTTCTTCCGGTAGGTCTTCAGGCCGTCCTGGGCGAGGCCCCGGAAGCTCTCGTCGCCCAGCGCCTTCCAGAACTCATCGATGTCGACCACGAGGCGGCGGCCGTCGACCAGGGCTTCCAGCCGGTGGATGAGGTACATCATGATCGGCGTGCGGACCTCGGCGTTGTCGAGGAAGTCCGTCATGTCGAAGCCGATCAAACGGGCCTCCAGCGGCACCTGGTCGATGTCGTTATCGAGGACCCAGCCGAGCGAACCCGACCGTGTCCACTTCTCCAGCCGGGCCCCGATGCCCTCGGCGTCGCGCTGGCCGAGTAGCTGGCGGAGGGCGAGGAGGGAGCGTTGGCGCGGCGCCATGGGCTGGAGGGCGGCGATGCCGTCGGCGATCAGGCGCTCCTCCTGAACGCTCAGCGGCCGATCCGGCGGGGTGACGAGCTTGCGCACCAGCTGCGATAGAAACACCAAGTTCGCCGGGCTGTAGTCGAGCGCTTGGAAAGGGGCGAAGCCCGTCGGTGACCCGTTCTTGAGAGAGAGGTAGGTGCCGCCCGACGCCCGGACGAAAATCTCAGCCCCGCGGTCCTTGTCGATGAAGACCTGCTGCGCTCCGAACTTCTCGAGCTGGGCGAGCATGAAGTTCTGGACGACCGTCTTGCCCGAGCCCGACGGGCCGCAGATGAAGGTGTGGCCGAGATCGCCCGCGTGGAAATTGAAATAGAAAGGCGACAGCGCCGAGGTGCGGAGCAGCGCCACGGCCGGTCCCCACTGATTGCCGGTCGGCCGGCCGGACGGATAGGTGTGGAAGGGCGACAGGGCCGCGAAATTGCGGGAATTGATGGCCGCCGGGCGAGACCGCTTAGCAAAGTTCCCGGGGAATTGGGCCCAAAAAGCCGCTTCGAGCGCCAGGTCCTCTCGCGCGACAACCAGACCGGAATCGGCGAGCGTCGCCCGCGCGGCCGACATGTTGTCTGCGAGCTCCTTGGTGTTGGTTCCGTAGACCAACATCGAGAACTGATGTTCGCCCATGACGAAGCGGTTGCTGACTAGGTCGTCGATGGCGTCGTCCAGGCCGTCGACCTGGGAATGGGCGCGATCGTTGGCCTTGATGAGCTGGTTCTGTTTGCGCTCCAGGATGGCGCGCGCCGACGCCTTCGACAGGAAGGCGAAGGATTGGGTGGCGACGAAGGGGTATTTGGCCCGCAGGAGGCCGTCCCACAGGCCTGGCCGTGTGGTGGCGGGATATTCCTTCACCCCAAAGATGCCGGCGAACTTTTCCTCGCCGGGTTCGCGGATCTCCAGCGCCTCGCGGCCGAAGATCACCCGGCAGGTGTAGAGCGCATGGCCCAGATGGCCCCTGACGAGCGGTATCCGCTGCTGGCGGCCGGTCAGGACCAGATGGAGCAGCTCCATCGGCTCGGAGAACGCCAGGCCGTTGTGCTGATAGAGGCCAAGCGGCCGCACGCCGTACCGCGACAGATACTGGAGAAGGTCGCGTCCCTTGTCCTCAAGGAGCCTGATCGCCTCCTCGTCGACCTCCAGCCCTGCCCGGCTGCGCGCGCGCAGCCTGTTGAAGAAGGCGGCGGCGCGATCGGCGGCGTCGCGGCCGGGGTGCAGGACCACGGTGACATAGAGATCGTTGGTGAACAGCCGCGTGCCGGTCACCCGCTTGCGGTACTCGGCGTCGAGATCGCGCGCGAAGGCCGATTGGAAGGCGCCTTCGGGATAGCCGCGATCCTCACGCCGGATGATGTGCGTCCAGATGGCCAGGCGTTCGTCGGCAAGGTTGCGCCAGGCATTGTTGAGCTTGGCGTGCCAGTCGTTGATGTCACGCACGTCGGCCGTCTCGAACGAGGCGCCGTCGAGCTTGAAGCAGATCATCAGGGCGCGATTGTCGAGCGCCACGACATGGTCCGAGACATGCCGAGCGTAGGAAAGATTGCCGCCCAGCTCGGATTCGCGCTTCAACACGCCCAGAGGCGGCCGCGCCGAGGGCGCGGCCAGCACGGTCGCCGCCTTAGCCATTGGGGAAATCCTTCCTGCTGTAGCGGCGCAAAACAGTCATTGGCGATGGCGAGCTGCCGCCCCACCAGCTGCGGTTCCGGGCCCGGCCCTTCGTCTCAAACCACATGAAGAGGACGCGGAACGCGTTGTGGTCGTGCTTGACGATGGCGCGGAAGAGGAAGTGCAGCGCCACCCCGAGGCTGAGGTAGAGGAGGCTGTGTCCGACCAAATAGACGAAGCCGGTGACGATGACGTTCATCCCCATGGCTTCGACCGGGACGCCGAGCACCATGGCCGGGCGCGTGCAGGCCAGGAATAGGGTGTCTTCAGTGATGCGTTCGTCGTCTTCCATGGCGGGGGGACCTCATCCGCTGCGCGACCGCCCCCCGGCGTCGCGTGGCGTGATGACGGGCGGCTAGGCCGCGCCGCCCGTCAGGAGGTTGACGATCTCCGCCGCGCCGAACACGACGATGATCCCCACGACCACGATCGCCATGCGGCGGAAGTCGAAGATCCCGAACATGGCGAGGATGCCCATGATTACGATCGCGATCACCGCCAGGAGCCGGGCGGTGTTGCCCGTGAGGATGTCGAGGACGTTCTGTAGCAATCCTTCGACGTTCTGGGCCGCGGCCGGCTCGACCAGACCGAGCGTCAGGACAAGGACGGCGAAGGTTACAGCGCCGATCCGCCGCGCGGTCGTGATCCGCGCGCCGACCGGCCTATGACCGATTCCTTGTGGGCTCATCATGGGGGGCTGGCTCCTGCTTCTCTGTTTCGAGAATTATCGGGCCGTAGTAGTGGTATGCGTCCCGACAATGGGCGACCGCGGCGGACAAGTGTTTGTACCGCTTCGGTTTCGTAGAGCCGTAGACGGAGACCAGATGTTCTCCGCTCTTCCAGCTCAACGTGACGTACATGGTCCATGTACTTTCGGTCGCCTCGACGATCCGGACGCCGACAATCCTGCCGCTCTTTGGCCGCAGGCTGGTCAGCATTCGCTCTCGGATCGTCCCGTCGGGCATACGCCCCACCCCCAAGCTCACAAGGGGTCCAGCATACGTCGGCGGGGCAGCCGTGGTCACGTTTGACGTTTTTGAAGGCGATCAGCTTGCTCACCTTCTGAACACGAGTTTGGGGGATTCCTTGGTCCGGGCGAACACGTCCCAGGCCGGGGGCGGCGGCTCGGCCGGCGCCAGATCGGGGCCCAGATTCTCCGCCGCGATTTGTCGGGCGACCTCGGCCGGTGTCGGCGCCGGCGGTGCGAAGGTCCCGCCGATCGCCGGCACGACCTGGCCGGCGGCCGCCTCGACCTTGGCGACATAGCCGTTTGTGAAGCCGCGCCCGTGATCGCCCGTGTTGTAGGCGGAGAACGCCATTCGTAGCGCCTGCTGCTGAGGCGCCGAACGTGCGGCGCTTACGTAGCCCGCCTCGAGCACCCTCGCGGCGCCGGCAAGGTTCCGGCAGGGGTCGAAGGCGTCGGCGACCGTCATGCCGAGCCAGGCGAGGTTCTTGCTATTGATCTGGGCGAGGCCAAGGTCGACGCTGCGGCCCTGCCGGATAAGGGCCTCTGCGGTGCGGATCGCTTCGCTCGCGGTCCGCGCCGGCGCAGGATCCGCCGCCCCGTTGACGTTGATGGCCAGAGGATTGAAGCGGCTTTCGACCTGGACGACGCTCAGCATCGTTTCTGGGGCGATGGTCGGAGCACACCGCTGGGCCAACGTCAGAACGGCGGCGAGCTCCAGGATCATCCCTACGCTCCTGTCGCCTGCTGGGGTTGTGCGGCAGCATCGACGCCGTGGCGCGAGGCCTTGTCAGGCAAGGCTTCAGGGGCTCTGACACGCCCTCTCAACTGCAATCGCGACGCGAGCTTCATCATTCGCCGCGCAGCCTGGGCCGCGCGCCCTCAACCCGGATGCTTGCCCGGAAAATGTCGTATTTCCTGACAAATGCGACACTAACCCGGTGCGGATTCGTCTATCAAGTGCTATTTTGGGGGGGAGTCGGCAGAAAGCCTGGTGCAACCCTGCGGCGCATGGATCGGTAAGGCAAGCGGAGCCATTGTGTTTTTCAGGTCGAGTCCCATACTGGAACATGGCGCGAACGCGATTCCGCGCGCCACCCCCTCGGCCGACTCGGAAGTCCACGTCATGATGTGCGTGGTTGAGATGCAGGCCGCTAGGCGGGCCAACCCTCGCAGGGGCTCAATGGGCCGCTGGATTAGCTGGGAAACAACTTTCGGCGCGCGTCAGGCGAGCCTGACCGAAGGCGGGAAAGGCGCCGAGAGCAGACGATGAACACTAGGTCCGACCCGCACCCCATCCGAGATTTCTTCATCTCCGACCTGGTCGATTACGCGCCCAAGGACAGCGCGGAGATGATGGAGCGTCCGTTCTTTTCGATCTCCAAGCGCAAGCGCAACAAGTCGATCCATTACGAGAGCCCCGACGGCAAGCTCTGGATCAAGGTGAACGCCAACCCCACACACGGCATGGCGACGATCTGGGACGCCGATATCCTGATCTGGTGCATTTCGCGGATCATGGCGCAGAAGGACGCGGGCAAGAACGAGGTCCGGCCGATCATTCATACGACCCCCTACGAGCTGCTGCGCGGTATCGCGCGCAGCACTGGCGGGCAGGACTATGTCGAGTTGATGAAGGCGATCCGCCGGCTACGGACCACGGAGGTCGAAACCAACATCCGGGCTGGCAAGCGTCGCTACATCGCGTTCCACTACCTGGGGGACATCGAAGGGGATGGCGACAGCCCGGAAGATCCAGAGCAGCTGAAGTCCCTGACCCTGCGGGTCCCCGATTGGCTGCTTGAAGGCATCATGGGCGGTCACGTCCTGACGCTCGATCGGGAGTATTTCCTCCTCACCGGGGGCATTGAGAGGGCCATCTATCGTGTGGCGCGCAAGCACGCCGGAAACCAACCGAAGGGCTGGGTCTGCAAGATGGAGACCCTGCACACCAAGACCGGCAGCGAATCCCCGCTGAAGAAATTCACCTTCCGGCTTCGCGAGATGTGCCGCAACGACGAGCTCCCCCGCTATGCGATGAAGGAGACCAAGACCCAGGACGGCAGCGCCGCAGTGCTTTTCATCGACCGGACGTTCCTGACCGAGCAGGCGGCGGAGCGTCGCGCTGCAGATGCCGGCCAGCGGCATCGGGAAGACGGACGTACCGCCTGGATCGACGCCGATCGCGATCCGCGCGACTTCGATCTGGCCTGGTCGGCCTGGATAGAGAAGGGTCACGCGCCGGCCGAGTTCGCCGCCGCTTGCAGCGACAAGCGCGCGATCATGCCGTCCTAGCGCGTCGGGGTAACAGGAACCCGCCCTTCAAGCATGGGGCCGCCGGCGCATGAGACTCGGTGTTTTAGGAACCAGCGATGGGGTGGAGTCACCGAGTGAGGTGCGATTCGTGGCGATTCGGCGAGTCCAAAGCGACGTCTGTCGGGGTTTCAGGAACCCAAGGCCGAGCCTGAGTCGATTAGTTGGCGCCGATTCTAGGTGGAGCGCGAGTCTGGCATGTCGCATTGTCTAGCAAATCCGCCATATCTGCTTAAGGAACCGCGTCTCGGGGTTTCAGGAACCCCTGGAAGCGACCCGAGGCGGCGTCACCCTCGGGGTTTTAGGAACCGGCGAGGCGCTTGCTGGCGCCATCCCCTGCCTGCTCAGACCGCCCCCCAGTGTCGGGGTATTGGGAACCGTCTGGATCGGGGGATCAGGAACCCCGAATCACGGGGTATTCGGGACCGGATTTCGTGGTAACAGGAACCAACTCACGGGGTATCAGGAACCGCGCGTCTGAAAATCGCAAGATTTTCCAAGACCTAAGTCAGTTATCCACAGCCCTTAACGCCTTAACTTCATTCTATAACAGAGTCTCTTTTAACGCGGCGGGGGCCGAACCGTCCGGAAAGACACCGCCTCTTGGGGGCTTCGCCCCCGCCGGCTCGCTTCGCCGCTTCGCGGCTACGCCCCGGGCGCTAACGCGCCCTCCCACCCGGCATCCCCCGATCGGCGTCGGGCTCCGCCCGACAAGTTATTCTTGGAATCGAAGGTTCCCATGATCTTGGTCCTGGAAAACCGTCGAGTCCGCCGCAAACGCCGCAAGGGGCTTTCCGAGGAAAGCCTCGCGTTTTCGGCAGAGAATCCCAGGAACCATTGGTGGGCTGCCTCGACGTCGCAGGGGGGCGAACTTCGGTGAAGTCCCGGTTCCTACGATTTTCGAAACCGCGCTTCAGCCTGGACACCGGGCTCTTTTTGGCGTTTGCGGTCGCGGCCATCACCCTGGCCGGCCCGCGGGTCATCGGCGGCCTCCGGGAGCAGGCTCCGGCGCTTCCCACCTTCCGCCCGATCACCGGGCCGGTCAGCCGCATCGGCGACGGCGATACGTTCTGGATCGGGCGCGTGAAAATCCGGCTCTGGGGCATCGATGCGCCCGAGGCCGCGACGACCGACGGTCCGGCGGCGACCCGCTACCTGACCGAGGTCGTGGCCGACCATCTCCTCACCTGCCGCCAAGCCGGCCCGCCTTCGCATGATCGGCTTGTGGCGCGATGCGAGGACCCGTGGGGACGCGACATCGCGGAAATCATGGTCGGCGCCGGCTGGGCGCTGGACTGGCCTGAATATTCGCGCGGCCATTACGGGCCGGCGCAGAATCGCGCCGCTTCATTGGGCGCTGGCCTACATGCCGGGCCGTGAATCGACGGCCAAGGAAACTCCTAACTGGCGGTCTGTTCAACAAGGCGTCTCAGAGGAGGGCGCTCGCGACGGTTATGCTGTCGCTAATGCTCGCTCGCGCACCGGCTATGGTCAGCTAGTGTCTCTATCACACGGCAGTCGCCTGCTATCCCGCGGCAACCAGCATCGGCCATACGCTTCAATTCGGTGCGCAGCGCCATCAGCTGGGCGATCTTACCTTCGACCATAGCAAGTTGCTGTGCGGCGAGGGCGTTTGCGTCGTCGCACGCGCGGTCGGGATGGTCTGCCAGATCGAGAAGCGTGCGGATCGCATCGATCGGAAAGCCGAGCTGCCGGGCGTGCTTGATGAAGGCGAGCCGCTGCACGGCGCCGTGGCCATAGACGCGCCTGTCGTTCGCTGTGCGGTCCGGTTCGGGCAGCAATCCAATTTGCTCGTAGAAGCGGATCGTAGGTACCTTCACGTCCGCCGCCTTGGCGAGCTTTCCGATGGTGAGCGCCGACATGAGTCCTCCGAATGAGGCCTTGAAATAGGTGCTTGATCCTCTAGCCACTAGAGGATGCAAGGTGGCGGCATGTCGAGTTGTTCTACATCCGAAAAGCCGGCGAGCGCCGGTTGCGGCTGCGGAAGCGCGGTCGCGTTCGACGGCGCGTCTCCAGCCTATCGTCGGGCGCTCAGCGCCGTCATCGTCATCAATGTTGTGGGCTTCGTCGTCGTCGCCGTCGGCAGCTGGTTCGCCGACTCGGCGGCGCTCGCGGCCAACACCCTCGATTTCGCCGCCGATGCGGCGACCTACGCCCTGAGCCTGTGGGTGATTGGGAAGAGCGTTCGGGTGCGCTCTGGCGCCGCCCTGATCAAAAGCGGGAGCCTCGCGCTTATGGCTACCGGCATCCTCGGCCTGGCGATCTGGCGAGCCGTGACGGGAGCCTCGCCCGAAGGGGGCGCGATCTCCGGTCTCGGGCTGTTCGGCGCAGCGGCCAATCTCTTAGCCGCCTTGCTTCTGGTGCGCTTTCGCGACGGAGACGCCAACGTACGCTCCGTCTGGCTTTGCACGCGCAACGACCTGATCCAGTGCTTGGCGGTGGCCGCGACGGGTCTGGCCGTTACGGTGACTGGCTCGCGCTGGCCAGACCTCATTGTGGGCGTGCTGCTCGCGGCCGTCTTCTTCCGTTCGGCCTGGCTGATCACCGCACAGGCGACGAACGAGCGCCGCAGTGCAGCCAATGAACGTAAATTTGTAACGCATTCCCCTAATAGTCTGACGCGCGTATAGGGTCCGGCGATGGCGAGCTTTTCGACATGGACAAGAGCAGTGAGGTGGCTTGCGGCCGCCTTGCTGGTCGCTGTCCTGTCGCTCGGACCGAGTGTGGATGCGCTCGTCTGCGGGAATGATGGAAGCTTGAGTGCAGCCGCGGCGGAAGCGCCGACCGTGGCCGGCCAGTCAACCGCCGCTCCGGAGGATCAACATCAGGGATCTGACGTCGCGGATGTCTGCATTCACGGACATTGTCACCACTACGCTCCTTTCGTGCCTTTGAATGGCGATGGCGAGTTCCTCGCGAGGAAAATTCAGTCCCAGCACGACTTGGAGCGAGGTGCTATTCGCACCTCCGATCCGCACTTCGGCCTGAAGCGACCACCTCGCGGCTGACGACCGACGCGCCCAGCGCGAGTTCTGTCGTCATCAGCGAGAAGGTTTATGTCTCTCAATCATCGAAGGCCGCTGCACGCGGCCGCTTCAGGGCTGGCTGCCCTGGGGCTCCTTAGCGGCACCGCCGCCGCGGAGCCTGCCCCGCCCTTCACGGAACTTCTTCGGCAAGCACAGGCAACCGCGCCCAGGCTAGCCGAGGCACGGGCGGAAGTCGCGCGCACGGAGGGGCTGGCTCGCCAAGCCCGCGCGTACCCCAACCCGTCGCTCGGCCTAGAGGTGGAGAATTTCTCCGGATCGGGCCCCTACAAAGGTATCGACCAAGCCGAGACTACCGCGTCGATCAGTCAAACATTCGAGCTGGGCGGCAAGCGGCCGGCGCGCATCGCTGCTGGCCAAGCGGAGGTGCAGGCGTCTCGTCAGCGCGTCGCTCGAGCGCTGGCGGACTTCCGCTTCGATCTGACGGCGTCATACGCCGAAGCCGAAGCCGCTGACCGCCGACTGCAACTCGCCAAGGAGTCGTTGTCGCTCGCCGAAGAGGATGCCCGGATTTCCCGAGCTTTCGTCCAGTCCGGCCGAGAGCCTGACCTTCGCCGCATCCAGGCGGAGGCGGCCGTACAGGCGGCGCGGGCGAGCCTTGAGGAGGCGCAGGCCACGCGCACAACAGCTTTTGCCAGCCTCACGGCGCTCGCGGGGTCGTCAGCGCCTATCACGTCGATTCCCATCAGCCTGTTGGACCAGCCGCCCCCCTCGCTGGGGTCAGCCGGGCTGAGCACGGCTAGCGCGCCAGGAATCATGGTGGCCCAAGCCGAGCGAGACGCCGCAACACGTCGGCTGAGCCTTGAGCGTCGGCGCGCTGTTCCAGACGTAAACGTCTCCATCGGCTTTCGGCGGTTCGAAGACAGCAATACCTCCGCTGTAGTCGCCGGAGTTTCTGTTCCGCTACCTCTGTTCGATCGAAATCGCGGCAACGTCAGCGCCGTTCGAGCCGAGGTGACGGCCGCGGAGGCGCGCCTTCGCGCCGCGAGGCTCGATGCGGAAGCCGCCCTTCGGTCAGGAACGGCGCGGGTGGCGGCGGCGGAGACGCGGCTTGTCGCATCTCGAAATGGCGAGCGAGCCGCCCAGGAAGCCTACCGACTTACACGCATAGGGTACGAGAGCGGAAAGCTCAGCCTCGCGGAACTGCTCGTTGCACGCCGCGCGCTCATTGATGCGCGCGGCCAATCCATCGCCGCCGCCGTCGAGCGGGTAAGCGCGCAAGCAGCCCTCACTCGGTTGAGCGGAGCTCCCGGGCCCGGAGAATCACAATGAAGCAAGATAAGTCGCGCCTCTATGGCGCTGTCGCCGCTGTGGCGCTGATTGCAGCCGCCGGCGGCTTCGGTCTGTCTAGCCTATTGAACCGTAGCGATGCCCCCCCTGCCGCAGCTGCGGACGAGCATGCAGAAGGCGAGGAGGGACATAAGGAAGGTGAAGGGGGGGCGGAGAAATCGGCCGAAGCCCCAGAGGGGATCGTTGCGCTCACGCCCGCCCAAATCCAGGCCTCCGGCATCAACGTCGTTGGGGTAGGACGTGGCGGCGGCGGCGAAGCCCGGCTCTCTGGACGCGTCGAGCCGATGATCGACGCGCGAGCCAGCGTGGGCGCTTCCGTCGCTGGTCGGGTGGAACGAGTGCTGGTGGCGCCGGGCCAGTCGGTTCGTGCTGGTCAAGCGTTGGCGATCCTTGTCAGCGGAGACGCCGCGACCTTTCGCGCCGAGGCTGACGCGGCCGCGGCGTCGGCCGACGCCGCCCGTCGTGCCTACGAGCGGGACCGAAGTCTTGGCGAGCAGGGTGTCGTAGCGCGCCAGGAAGTCGAGGCCTCGCGCGCCCAGGCGCTGAGTGCTGAAGCCTCCACGCGGGCGGCGCGGGCGAGGGCGTCGGCGGCAGGGTCGCCAAATGCGGCTGGCCGGGCCAGCATTTCCTCCCCGATAGCCGGGGTCGTAACAACGGTGCAGGTGGGACCGGGAGGTTTTGTCGCGCAGGGCGGGATCGTTGCAGAGGTGACGAATCCAAGCCGCGTCGAACTGGTCTTCAACGCGCCGCCGGCAGCTGCAGCGGGGGTTCGGGTAGGATCGCCCATCCGGGTGCAAGGTCCCTCTGGTGAGTTCGAGGCCGTTGTCACCGGCGTCGCCACGGGCGCCAACGCGCAGAGTGGTGCAGCCATCGTCCGGGCGCGTCCGAGCGGTGGGGCGCTGCCGCCGGCCGGCTCGGCTGTGACAGGCGCTGTGGTCACGGGGGCTTCCGGCGAAGGGACCACTGTCCCCTCCGAGGCCGTTCAATCGGTCGAAGGCGCAAGCGTTGTGTTCGTGCAGACGCAAGGCGGCTTCAGGGCTGTCCCAGTACTCGTCGGGCGCCGAGCCGGCGGTCGAACGGAGATCCTCAACGGGCTCAATGGCTCTGAACGAATCGCCGGCGCCAACGCCTTCCTACTCAAAGCCGAGCTCGCCAAGGGCGAGGCCGAGCACGGTCACTAGGGGCGACGATCTTGTTCAAAGCTATCATCGAAGCGTCGGTTCGGTTCCGCTGGTTCGTCATTATTGCCGTCAGCCTCGTTGCGGCGCTGGGTCTGTTCGAACTGACCAAGCTGCCGATCGATGCGGTCCCCGACATCACCAACCGACAGGTGCAGATCACCACGGTCGCCCCCGCCTTGGCGCCAGAGCAGATCGAGCGTCAGGTCACATATCCGCTGGAGACGGCCCTGGCCGGCATTCCCGGCCTGACCAGCACGCGGTCCCTCTCGCGCAACGGCTTCAGCCAGATCACCGCGATCTTCACGGACCGGACCGACATCTACTTCGCCCGTCAGCAGGTCGCCGAGCGGCTTGCCGCAGCGTCCGAGGGGCTTCCCGAAGGTGTGGAACCGGCCCTGTCGCCCATCACGACCGGCCTCGGTGAAGTCCTGATGTGGACGGTCGACTATGTCCCGTTCTCGACCAAGAGCCTGGCGAAGCCGGGCGAGCCTGGTTGGCAGGCGGGCGGCGTCTATTTGACCCCCGAGGGCGAGCGATTGTCGACGCCCGAACAGCGCGCAACCTATCTGCGCACGGTCCAGGATTGGATCATAGCGCCCCAGATGCGCACCACCTCCGGTCTCGCCGGAGTCGATACCGTAGGCGGCTACGTCAAGGAGTACGCCGTCCGTCCCGACGCCGCGCGGCTGTCCGCCTATGGCCTGGGCCTCGGCGATCTGGTCGAGGCGGTGGAGCGCGCCAACACCCAGGCGGGCGCCGGCTACATCCAGCGCGCGGGCGAGGCCCTGGTCGTTCGTACCGACGCTCTGGCGCTAACCATCGGCGACCTGGCCCAGGCCCCGGTCGTCAATCGCGGCGGTTTGGTCGTTCGGGTCGCCGACGTCGCCACGGTCGAGATCGGTCAGGCCCCCCGTCTGGGCGGCGCCAGCCGCGACGGCCACGAGGCCGTTCTGGGGACGGCCCTGATGATCGCCGGCGGCAACAGCCGCACCGTCGCCCAGGCCGCCGCCGACAGACTGGCGGTGGTGGACGACAGTCTTCCCCCAAGTATCGTCGCCATCCCGGTGCTGAATCGCAGTGAGCTTGTCAACTCCACCATCGCGACGGTCGCCCGGAACCTGACCGAGGGCGCCCTTCTCGTCGTGGTGGTGCTGTTCCTGCTGCTGGGCAACATCCGCGCCGCGACCATCACAGCATTGATGATCCCGCTGTCCTTCCTGTTCGCGGTCATCGGCATGAACCGGTTCGGCATCAGTGGAAACCTGATGAGCCTTGGCGCCCTCGACTTTGGTCTGATGGTCGACGGCGCGGTTGTGGTGATCGAGAACACACTGCTGATGCTGACACAGCGGCGGGCTCAGCTCGGTCGGATGCTGACGCGCCACGAACGATTGGGCGTTGCGGTTCAATCCGCGCGTCAGATGGTCAAGCCGGCCGCCTTTGGCCAGCTGATCATCCTTCTCGTATTCGCCCCGCTGCTGATGCTGGAAGGCGTCGAGGGCAAGACGTTCCAGCCCATGGGCGCGACCGTCATGCTAGCCCTGGTTGGAGCGTTTATTTTCTCCTTCACCTTCGTGCCTGCCATGACAGCCCTGCTGGTGCGCGATCCCAAGTCGGTCCACGTCGGCCCCGACGGTCAGGCCGTCGAGCATGAGACTTGGATTCTTCGGTTTGCCCGCCGGTTTGTCCAGCCCGCGATCAAGGCTGCGGTCGGACGGCCTAAGCTCGTGCTGATCTCGGCGGTGGCGACCCTTGTCATCGGCGGGGTCTCCTTCATGTCGTTGGGTCGGGAATTCATTCCGACGCTCGACGAAGGCGACATCGCCCTGCAGGCGCTGCGCGTGCCATCGGCATCCTTGGAACAGTCCTTGGCCATGCAGATGGCTCTGGAGCGCGTCATCAAGGCCCAGCCTGAAGTTGAGACCATGTTCTCACGCACCGGCACGGCCGAAGCGGCTGTGGACCCGATGCCGCCGAACATCTCCGACAGCGTGATCGTGCTGAAGGACCGCAAGGACTGGCCCGATCCTAGCCTTGAGAAGGAGGCGCTGATCGAACGGGTGGAGAAGGTCGCGGGTCAGCAGATCGGCAACAATTTCGAGTTCAGCCAGCCGATCGAACTCCGCTTCAATGAACTGATCTCCGGCGTCCGAACCGACCTCGCCGTCATGGTCTATGGCGACGACTTCGACACGCTCCAGCGCGTCGCGGATCAGGTCGCGACTTCGCTCCGGAACACGACCGGGTCGGCGGACGTACGGGTCGAGCAGGCCTCCGGCCTGCCCACCCTGACCGTCAGCGTTGATCGTACTGCCGCCGCCAGCTACGGCCTGTCTGCGTCCGACGTCAGCGAAGCGGTTTCGGCCGGGATCGGCGGCGCTGAGGCCGGGCGTATCTTCGAGGGGGACCGGCGCTTCGATGTCGTCGTTCGCCTGCCGGACGACGCCCGCAACGATCCGGCGGCCCTGGCGGCACTCCCGATCGTCTCCAGTACCGGGGTTATCGTGCCGCTGTCTTCCGTGGCCCGCATCCAGACTGGTGAAGGTCCGAACCAGATCAGTCGTGAGAACGGCAGCCGTCGCATGGTGGTCCAGGCCAATGTGCGCGGACGAGATCTGGGGGGCTTCGTCACTGACGCCCAGCGCCAGGTCTCGGAGATCGAACTGCCGGCCGGGGTCTATCTCGATTGGGGCGGCCAGTTCGAGAACCTCAAGCGGGCTGAACAACGGTTTGGTCTCGTCATCCCCGTCGTCTTCGTGTTGATCGGCCTGTTGCTGTTCCTGGCGCTGGGATCTTTCGCGGAGGCCGGGCTCGTTTTCGCCTGCGTCCCCCTGGCCCTGGTTGGCGGCGCGCTCGCGCTGCTGTTGCGCGGTATGCCCTTCTCTGTCTCTGCAGCGGTCGGCTTCATCGCCGTCTCCGGCGTGGCGACCCTGAATGGCCTAGTGCTTATGCAGGCGATCCGCGAACGGCTGACAGCCGGGCTGACTCCCTACGACGCGGCCATCGAAGGCGCCTCAAGCCGTCTTCGGGCCGTATTGACGACCGCCCTCGTGGCGATCGTTGGCTTCATCCCGATGGCGCTCGCGCATGGTGCGGGTGCTGAGGTGCAGAAGCCCCTGGCCACGGTCGTCATCGGCGGCCTCCTCACAGCGACGGCGCTGACGCTGCTGGTGCTGCCGACCTTCGCCGCGAAAGCTGTGAAGCACCGGAAGGCTGAGGGGATGGACGATTGAGCCCGCCCACGTTCGAAGACGATCAGCAGCGAAAAACGCTGCTGATCGTCTTGATCCTCAACGCGCTGCTGTTTGCTGTCCTCGGTGTCGGCGGGCTGATAGCGGACTCGAGCGCTCTGGTGGCGAACGCCGTCGACAATGGCTCGGACGCGGCCGTCTACTTGATCAGCTTCCTGGCTGTGGGTCGCGCCGCCCGGTGGAAACGCCGGGCGGCGCGCGCCTCCGGCATCATGCTCCTGATCTTTGCGGTCGGCGTGCTGATCGACGCGGGGCGGCGCTGGTGGTTCGGGGCGGAGCCTGTTGGTTGGACGATGATGGCTCTCGCCCTTGTAGCGGCAGGCGTGAATCTGGTTTGCCTGCTACTGCTGCGCCGCTCGCAAACCGATGACGTGAACATGCGGGCCGCGGAAACCTTCAGCCTAAACGACTTTGCGTCCAACGGGGGCATCCTCGTCGCCGGCGGACTTGTCATGTGGCTGGACCGCGCTTGGCCGGACCTGGCGGTCGGCGTTCTAGTCGCAATCATCGCCGCCAAGGGCGGCCTCGAGATCCTACGTGACGCCGCCGCAAGCGGCGACCAACCCGACAAACAGGCCTAAAGGGGGGGCTGCCATGGCCGAGGAAAAACTTCGTCTCGCGATCCCAGTGTTACTCCCGTCCGATGGGGACGCATGCGAGCGCTGCGTTCAAGAACTGACGGAAATCCTCAAAGGCCGCACCGGTGTAGCTGAAGCTCATGTCGAAGGGCGCGAGGACGCACATCTTTGCATCCACTTCGACCCGTCGCTGATCACCCCATCGCAGGTGCGCGCCCTTGCCAAACAGCAGGGGGCTCGGATCGCCGAGTCCTTTGGACATATGAACTACCGGCTCGCGCAGCCTATGCACGCGAGGGCTGCGCGAACCCTAGCGGAAGATCTGCGCGCCAAACCGGGCGTAGTTCGCGCTGAGGTGGGCTCTACCGGGGCCGCCATCGTCGAGTTCGACCGAAATCAGCTCGACGAGCAGACGCTGCGGGCTTTCCTCGACAGTCGCGCGGTCGCTTTAGGGCAAGCGCCAGGCGCCGAGGCCCCTAGCAGCTTCGTGGAACCCTCGAACGACGACCATGCCGCCCATGGTCACAGGCCGGGCGAGGGGCACGGCCATAAGCACGGAGGCGTCTTCGGCGAGCGAACTGAGCTCGTCTTCGCGGTGCTCTCTGGTGTCGCCCTGCTAGTAGGCTGGCTGGCGTCGTTCCGGCTCTCTGGGCCCGTTCCTCTAGGCTTTTACGTGCTGGCCTATGGCTTTGGGGGCTACTTCACCCTGCGGGAGGCTCTGGAAAACCTCCGCAACCGGCGCTTCGAGATCGACACCCTGATGCTGGTTGCGGCGGCGGGCGCCGCAGCATTGGGCGAGTGGGCGGAGGGCGCCCTGTTGCTGGTCCTGTTCAGCTTGGGGCACGCACTGGAGCAGTACGCAATGGGGCGCGCCCGACGGGCCATCGAGGCGTTGGCCGAGCTCGCGCCTGAGCGTGCGAGCCGCAAGCGCGGAGACGTTTTCGAAGAGGTGCCGGTCGAGGCGCTACAGGTTGGCGACATCGTCCTGGTGCGGCCTAACGAACGGCTCGCCGCAGATGGCGTGGTGGTGCTTGGAGAGAGCGCTGTCAATCAAGCGCCCGTCACCGGCGAGAGCATGCCGGTGGAAAAGCGCCCATCGACTTCGGAAACCCCGTTCGAAACCGCAGACGCAGCTCATAAGGTTTTCGCAGGCACCATCAATGGCGCGGGTGCGCTGGAAGTCCGCGTGGCTCGCCTGTCGAGCCAGTCCACGCTGGCGCGTGTGGTCACCATGGTCGCCGAGGCGGAGGCGCAGCGATCTCCTACGCAGCGCTTCACCGACAAGTTCGAGCGCATCTTCGTGCCAGCGGTGCTGGCCGGTGTTGTCGCCCTGATGTTCGCCTGGGTCGTCGTGGACGAGCCTTTCAGTGTCAGTTTCTATCGGGCGATGGCCGTTCTAGTCGCCGCCAGCCCCTGTGCCCTGGCGATCTCCGTACCCAGCGCTGTGCTGAGCGGGGTGGCTCGCGCCGGTCGCGGCGGCGTGCTCGTCAAGGGCGGCGGGCCGCTTGAGAACCTGGGAACGCTGCAGGCGCTGGCTTTCGATAAGACCGGCACACTGACCGAAGGCCGTCCGCGGGTCACCGACGTCGTGCCGCCAATCGGCGTCACCAAAGAGCGACTGCTGGAGACAGCTGCCGCTGTGGAGGCGCTTAGCGACCACCCGCTGGCCTCAGCTGTCGTCACGGCCGCCTCCGAGGCGCTGTCTGCGCCACCTGGGCGGGCGGAGGAGGTGGAGAGCATCACAGGCCATGGCGTCCGCGGTCGCTATCGCGGCGAGGACGTCCACATCGGCAAGCTCAATATGTTCGAGACCGTCGGCGGTCCCCCTGTTCCCGACGAGGTTCGGGGCGAAGCTGAGCGGCTCGCGGCCTCCGGGCGGACCGTCATGGTGGTTCGGAGCGGCGAGACCTATCTCGGAGTTCTAGGCCTTCAGGACACGCCCCGAGAGGGCGCCGCAGAGGTGATCGCCTCCCTTCGCCAGCTTGGCGTCAAACGCATGATCATGCTGTCTGGCGACAATCAGGGGGTCGCCGACGCCATCGCGGCGAAGCTCGGGCTGACCGAAGCGAAGGGCGGCCTGATGCCCGAGGACAAGGTCGCCTTTATCAAGACCATGCGCGAGCAGCGCGGCGGCGTCGCAATGATCGGTGATGGTGTCAACGATGCGCCGGCCATGGCCAACGCCACAGTCGGGATCGCCATGGGGGCGGCGGGGTCCGACGTCGCGCTCGAAACCGCAGACGTGGCGCTGATGGCCGACGACCTGCGGCGCTTGCCGTTCGCAGTCGGGCTAAGCCGTCAGACGAGCGCGATTATCAAGCAAAATCTCTTCGTCAGCCTCGGGATGGTAGCCTTCCTCATCCCGGCCACGATCTTTGGGCTCAAGATTGGCGTAGCTGTCATCTTCCACGAAGGCTCGACCCTGCTGGTGGTCGCCAATGCTCTTCGGTTGCTGGCTTTTGCTGAGAAGCCCCTCCGCGCCCGGATCGTCCAAACTCCGCGGCGGGGATCAAAGAGAGCTATGCTTCCTGACTCCCAGCCGCCCGATCTCTGAGGCTGAGCCATGCATCAAGCTTCCCGAGAGATCGTTGTGCGGGCGTCATCGAAGCGCGTCTGGGACACACTCACGACGTTCGGAAGCTATCCCGATTGGACCCCCGCTGTCCGAGTGAGGGGTGACCTCGCGCCTGGCGGCAAGTTCGACTACGCCATCTTGGTCGGGCGTCCCGGTGGCCAGCCGCGTCACTTCAGCTTGGCCGGCAACATCGAGCAACTTGAGCCCCTTGCTTTGCTGTCTTGGGACGTTGGCCTGTCGGGCCTGCTGAGGATGCAATTCGCCATTCATCTCACCCCACGGCCGGACGCAACCAAGGTTCGTCAGAGCGTTCAGATCACCGGACTGCTGGGAGCCGTCGCCGGCAATCATCTGGCGAGGGTCTTCGGAGCGATCTTCGATCGATTGGGCGGTGATCTTCAACGTCACCTGGGCGGGGCCCCTCTCAAGCATGGCCGGAATGGTCGAAGGCGCCGGGGGTCATGACCACGAATTTCTCGCAGTTCCGGCGGTCATTGCGCCGGCTGCTGCCGGCTGCGCCTGAGGCCGGCGCCAACACTGCAGTTCTCTAGTCCCGCAGGAATATGCGACTTTCGGACCACTTACGTCACACTCTAGCTGAAGCAAAGGCGACGAACGACGACCGGCACAGACGTTGATCGCCGGCTGCTGCTCGGCCACAGTTGGCCTTGATGGGGATGGAGTGCCCCCGATAACCGCCGCTGTGGCTGATGACTCCTACCTCGCGCCGTTCTGGCGGAGGTAGGTTCGTGCGCCGCCTCCGAGACAATCGAGGAGGCATATGGGCTCGTTCACTTCGTACTTCTGGCTGTTTGTCGGCGCTGGAATCGGCGGCGCGCTTCGACACGGCGCAAACCGAGCCAGTGTCGCCTTGGTGGGGATTGGATTTCCTGCCGGCACGCTTTTCGTGAACTTGGCTGGTTGTTTCGCGATGGGCGTGCTGGCCAGCCTGTTCGCTTTCCGCGGCGAGTGGTTCACGCAACACAGCCGCTTATTCCTGACCACGGGTATTCTGGGCGGCTTCACCACGTTCTCAGCATTCTCGCTTGACGCCGCGGTCATCTGGGAACGAGGCCAAACTGGGTTAGCCTCGACCTATGTGCTCGTCTCCCTGGCCGGATCCCTGGTTGGGGTGTTCGTCGGTCTCTGGGTCGGGCGCGTGATCTTCCGGTAGGGCCGCGATGGCGACAAATCGCGAGCTAAGCTCACTCCTTCGTTCCCGGGTACGGCCAGGCCGTCCCAAAACTCCTAAGTTTCGAGACTGGGCTGGAAATGCGGAATCCGCCCACCGCAGCGTGTCTCAAAAGTCAGTCTCGAAAGCATTGACTAGCGAGACGAGTTTTGGGACGCTACCGCATGCTGCTCGGCTACGCCCGCGTTTCGACCGATGATCAAGACCTCGCGCTGCAACGCGCGTCGTTGAAAGATGCGGGCTGCCGGAAAATCTTCGAGGAAAAGGTATCGGGAGCGAAGCGGGCACGCGCGGAGCTCGATCGCCTGTTGGAGCACCTGCGAGACGGCGACGTCGTCGTCGTGTCGCGGCTGGACCGGCTGGCGCGCTCGACGCGCGACCTGTTGACGTTGGCGGAAGAGATCGCCGATCGCGGCGCGGGGCTGCGCTCATTGGCTGAGCCCTGGGCCGACACCACTTCGGCGGCGGGCAAGATGGTGCTCACCGTATTCGCCGGCATTGCGGAGTTCGAGCGGAGCTTGATTCTGCAGCGGACGGGCGCTGGCCGCGTGGCCGCGCAGGCGAGGGGCGTGAGGTTCGGTCGTCCATCCAAGATCAGCGACGAGCAGTGGGCCCACTATGGACCTTTGCTGCGCAGCAGCGCGCTGAGCGTACCTTCCGCTGCGAAGCTGATCGGGTGTGGGCGAGCCACGCTTTACCGACGGCTGGCGAGGGACGAGGCCGAAGGCGCAGAGGCCCCGCCATGCTGATGTCCACCTGGAGGAGCTTCTCGCGCCATCAACCATTTCGGGGCATGGATACGCCATGACCCACGTGAACCCGGCCATTCTGACCTGGGCCCGTGAGACCGCCGGTCTCGCGCTACCGGAGGCTGCTCAGAAGGTCGGTCTGCGGGACACGCGCCAAGGGCCTGGTGCTCAGCGCCTGGCCGCTCTGGAGGCGGGGGAAGGGGAGGTCAGCCGGCCCACCCTGCTGAAGATGGCGCAGGTCTACCGGCGGCCGCTGATCACCTTCTATCTGGCCAAGCCGCCACCGAAGGCCGACCGGGGCCATGACTTCCGGACGCTTCCGGAGGAGCAGCGTGCCGATGCCGCAGGGGCTGTGGATGCGCTCGTGCGGGATATTCGCGCCCGGCAGGGTGTGGTGCGCGCGCTGCTGGAGGACGAGGACGCCTCGCCGCTCGGCTTCGTCGCATCGCGAACCTTAAACGACGGGATCGCTGGCGTGACGCAGGCGGTGCGGGAGGCGATCAGCTTCAATCTGGCCGAATTCCGGGCACAGCGCACCACGGAGCTCGCCTTCAACTATCTGCGGCGTCAAGCCGAGGCCGCCGGCGTTTTTGTTCTGCTCATCGGCAATCTAGGATCGCACCACAGCGCGATTGACGTCGAGGCCTTCCGGGGCTTCGCCTTGGCAGACGAGATCGCGCCCTTCGTGGTGATCAACGACCAGGACGCCAAGTCGGCGTGGGCGTTCACGCTGCTGCACGAGCTCGCCCACGTGGTTCTGGGGCAGACCGGTATCAGCGGCGGGTCGATGGAGGCGCGGATGGAGCGCTTCTGCAACGACGTGGCCAGCGCCTTGCTGCTGCCGGCCGACGAGCTCGCCAGGCTTGATGTGCGCAACGCCGACCTCGCGGCTGTGCAGCAGCGGATCACCGAATTCTCGACGGGGCGCCACATCAGCCGGGCCCTTGTGGCGTACCGGCTCCGTCTAGTGGGCGCCTTGACCGAGGAGCGCTGGCGAACGGTCAGCGGAGCCTTCCGAGACGAATATCTCAGGGATCGCGACGAGCGACGGCAGCGGGAGCGTGCTGCAGAGGGGGGGCCCAACTACTATGTGGTTCGTCGGCACAAGCTCGGCGGCGCGCTCCTTCAACTGGTCCGCCGGACCTTGGATGAAGGCACGCTCACGCCGACCAAGGCCGGCAAGATCCTTGGCGTCCGTCCACGCAACGTGGAGCCGTTGGTCGCCGGGGGCGCCAGCTAGTGCTCTACCTGCTCGACGCCAACGTCCTGATCACCGCCCACAACAACTACTACCCCATCAACCGGGTGCCGGAGTTCTGGGATTGGCTGCTGCACCAGGCAGAGCAGGGGCGGGCCTGCATGCCGCTCGAAATCTTCGAGGAGGTGCGGGACGGGACGGGCGACGCGGAGAAGGATCTTCTCTACGGCTGGCTGCAGCGCGCAGAGGTGAGGCGCGCCCTCGTGCTTGACGAGGCAATTGCGCCTGAGGACGTCCAGCGCGTCGTCGACGATGGGTATGCCCCCGACTTAAACGACGTGGAGTTGGAGCGCGTCGGGCGCGACCCGTTCCTGATCGCCTACGCGCTGCGCGCGGCTCAAGAGCGCTGCGTCGTCAGCAATGAGACCTCGAGTCCGAATCGCCAAAGAGCGAACCGTAAGGTTCCCGATGTCTGCCGTGCGCTCGGCACATCGAGCTGTAACACCTTTGCCCTGCTGCGGACTCTCGATTTCACGACCGGCTGGCGGCGTTAGCTAGGGGCGACCACCCTCCGGTGACCGCCAATCGGCCGTGAGCCTAGCTGGAGCCTGTCCGGCCGGTCCCGTCGACGCGCATCATCTCGAAGACGGCGACGATCTGGGGAGGGATCGCGGCCCCGATGGTCAGGGCCGCGATGCTCTCGCCGTAAGCCTCGGCGGAGGCGAAATTGAAGAGCGAGCGCTCGTCAAACCAGCGCAAGCCGGCGGCGAGCAATACGTCGTCGGGCTGCTGGGTCGCGGCCTCCTGCAAGACTCGGCTGTAGAGGCTGGCGTCGTCAAAGAGCATCCGCCAGATCTCATCATCCGTGCAGGATGGCTCGACTGCGATCTGCACGCGCCGAACTTCCTGATGCATCTTTTGGAGGAAGGCGCACATGAATGCCTTCGGCTTGTCGCCTCGCAACTTGCGGCGCGCCAGCTCGGCGTCCGCCGAGATCCAGGCAACAGCCATGAAAAATCGCGTGACGCCCGCTCTTAGTCGGGCCTCGGCGGGATCGCTCATGGGACCCATAACGAACTTGTCTCGAGAACGCGCGACGATCTCGAACAGCCTGTCGCCAATTGCTTCCAATCGTCGTTTCCCCTATCAGCTGAGGCTCGTTCAGATCGACCGCATCTGATTGCGTATACGCACCGGCAGACCGGTTCCCCGCACCCCCCAACTGCCGCGGTCGAGTCGGCGCGGGTTTTAAACCTTGGCGATCATCCGCATCCGGCCTCGCTGGGCAGCGCTGAGCTGTTGAGTCTACAGGTGGTGAGGGCTCCGAGAGGTCTGGCGCGTATCTCTTTTAGTGGTGCTGACGGGATCAGGCGGCTGCGCGAACACCTGACCACCCCGCCATGCTGGAGCCTGCTGCTTGAGCTAGGCCTGCGACTCAAGATTTCGGGAGGCAAACTCTTGGCAAACTGGTCTCTTCGCGAGCCGCGCACACACCTCTTCGCACTCACCGTGCTCGCGGTCGCTGGGCTTTTGATCGCCATCGTCGCCGGCGCCGTCATAGCACTGGGCGTGTACAACATCGGCGCCGACGCGCCCCACACCCGACCCGTCTATGCCCTGATAGAAGCCGTCCGAGAACGCTCGATCAAGGTTCGGGCTAGTCGCATCAGTGCACCAGGGAATCTCGACAGTCCGCAACGCATCGCTTCCGGCGCAGGCCTTTACGCCGAGATGTGCTCCGGCTGTCACCTGGCCCCAGGGATGATGCCATCGGAACTGAGCCAGGGCCTCTATCCGCAGGCGCCGGAGCTGGCGCGCCACTATCACGACGACGAGGCGGAAGCCTTCTGGACTATCAAGCATGGCGTCAAGATGACTGCGATGCCCGCGTGGGGGCGGACCCATAGCGATGAGCTGATCTGGGACATGGTCGCGTTTCTACGCAAGCTGCCGACCCTTTCGCCGGACACCTATAAGACGATGACCGAGGCGGCGCCGGGCGGACATGATGAGCTCATGAAAGAAGGGAACGGCATGCCCGGCATGACCATGCCTCCTAAGTGTAGCGGCGCGCAATAGTGAACGGCTCGACGCGAGATACAAGGCGTGTTTCGACGCATATTAGCTGAGACGTCTGTGCCTACTCGGCGCACATTGTGTGAGACTGAAACCACAATGGTTGAGACCGACGCGCGCTATTTGAGACCGACGCACGGTCGATGAGACGCTTCAGAGCGGCAGGCCCGCGGCGCGCATCTCCTCCATCAACTCCGTCGAGCGGGCGGGATCGAGCCCGCCGCGGAACAACTGCCGGATCTCTGCCGGCTTGGCGTCGAACAATTCCGCGAGAGACTTGAGATCGTAGCCGTGCCGCGTCAACTGCGGCTCTAGATCGTCGGCGCGGCGCGACAAGACGGTCTCGACGATCGCCTTGTCGATCGGCTTCACGCCAGCCTCGAAACCGGCCTCGAACACCCGCACCAGCGAACTGCTGAGCTGCAACGGCGTCTTCAGACGCACCGCAAGCAAAGTGGCGGCTTCCTCTGTGATGACGTCTTCAGGTTGGGCGTCGGAGTGGAGGGAACTCTTGAGGGTCCAGTCGAGAAAGTCACGCTGCCGTTCGCGCAACCCTCCGAACTCGAAAACAGTCGTCCGGTCGCCGACCTCTTCCATGCTGGGCCGCCGCAGGTCATTTTTGAGCTTGGGGTGGCCGACCAGAACGACGGAGAGTTGTCCGCCGCCTTCCACGACGAGTTCGATGAGACGTTTGAGCGCGGTCAGCGTCTTGGGGTGCAAGGCGTGGGCGTCGTCGATGAATAGGGCCACTGGCTTCTTGGCCTTGCGAAACAGTTCCTGAAGGTCGCGCTCACGTCGTTCACTCTGGCGGGAAATGACGACGGCCTTGTCCGACGACAGATCGTAGAACAGTGCGGAGATCAGCAGGGGAACCGTGATCTTCACCTTGTCCACCGTCAGGGACCTGGAGACGATGACCCGCCCTTCACGCTCAAGTTCGGTCCGAAGCTGACGCGATAGCACCGTCTTGCCGGACCCGATGACGGCGGTGAGCGCGATCAGCCGACCGCGCATGATCGCTGTGCGCAGGTCGCGCGAGATCTGAGCGTGGTGATCAGTCTCGAAGAATTCGACATCGACCGGCGATCGTTCGAGGCCGTAATATTCCATCACTTCGGTCAGCATCCGTAGAGCCCTCCTCGGCGCCCTTGGGGAAATCGCTCGCGTATCGCCGCCAAAATCTCCGGCCTAGCCAGCGTCCGGCGAAGCAGGTCATCGACAAAGCGGCGGTCGTCATCGGACAGCTTGGCCAGCGGGAAGCGCACTTCGTCAGCGATGGCCCGCCGGGCCGCCAGAACGCTCGGAAAGGCCAACTCGTGGAAGGGGTCGGGGTCGCGGAACGGTCTGGATGGAAGCGCGGCCGAATCCTGTTGAACGCCGATCATCACCACATCGTCTTCGCCGCTCAGCGCCGAACGCGGGAGCTTGAGCTGCGCCGCCAGCTCTCCGACCTTGTCGGCGCGAACCTCGCGACGACCCTTGCGATGTTTTCGATAGCGATGAAGGGGGATCGGGCCACCGACCGGGGTGTAGGGTCCGAAGCGCTCCTCGCCCTGTTCGACGAATAGCTCCTGATCGAAGAGGCCCCACCAGACGACAACGGTCTCGCCCGCCAGGTCAGGATCGACCTCATAGGTGACGCCGGCCACCGTGATCCGGCAGTCGATGCCGACCGCGCGTCGTTCGGGTTCACGGGCGAAGGTGCAAAACCGCTCCCAAGCGCACATCTGGCGCACGCCATCGGGCGGCAGATTGCCGAGCCAGTCATGAAGGCGGCTGTGCGGCTCGGATCGATGATCGCCGCTGTTGTAGGTGGCGATATAGCGGGCGAGCCAGCGGTTGGCCTCTTCCTCGGTTTCGGGCTGATGGAAGTGATAAAGCGTTTCGTGGGCGTCCTTCACGGTCCTGAACGGCCGCTCGACCTTGCCCTTGGCCCGGGCTGTGGTCCGCCGGCCATCGCTACCGGCTGGCATGTGGATTATCGCCTCGATGTTGAGGCTCTCCATCACGCGCTGAAACACCCCGGATTTCGCGACCGGGCCATTGTCGAGATAGAGCGTCGTGGGGACGCCCTGGAATGGATTGGCCTCGTCCGGCTTGGCCGACATGGCGTTGAACAAGAAACGCAGCGCCGATTCAGCGTCCTCGCCATAGACACAACGATATTCCTGATAGGCGACGCCGGAGCGGTCATCGACCACGCTGAACAACATCAGCGTCGGCGCGCCGTTCCGATCAGGATCGATCCAGGGCGGGACGGCGAGTTGCTTCAGCTCCGAAGGGCTCATGTCGAAATGCCACAACGCGTTCGACTGCTCGGCTTGAAACCGCACTGCTGGCGGCGGCCGGGTCATCCGCTCGTTGTCGTAGCCGAGGCGACGCATGTGACGGTTGATGGTCGAAGCGGTCAGCTTGCCAGGTGGAAGCTTCTGCAGGCCGTCCGGGGTCTCGACCCCATGCTTCTCTAGTAATTCGAGAATGCGGACCGTTGAGAGATGTCGCCCTTTTCGGTTGGTGGTTCGCACCTTCATCGCCGCGATGATCTCGCACCAACCTTCGACTTCGGCGCCCGACAAGACCCGCGGCCGGCCACGGTCGGCGCGATGTGCATGGCGGGGATGGCCGCCCCCACGGAGCAGACGATACAGCGTAGCCCGGCTGACGCCGTAGAGCGTGCCGGTGGAGAGCAAGAGTTGCTGACGATCAGGGTGTTTGGCCGGCAAGGCGGCCAGACGCCGACGGAGCATCACCAGCGCCTCAACGGGGACGCTGGTGCTCGGCGCCATCAGCCAGCCACTTGAAGCTGGCGCGGCCGAACTGCCGCTGGCGCATCGAGTAGGGCCTGGCCCGCCGCCTTGGGCGTTCCATCGCCGTTGACGTAAACATAGAGGGTCGTGGTGGTCAGACCCAGGCGGCGGGCCACCTCCGTGGCTTTGGCCTCGCGGTCAGCCATCGCCGCCATGGCCATCATCAACGTCGCCCGGTCCATCTTGCGAGGTCGGCCGCCCATACGTCCCCTGGCCCGCGCTGCGGCCAGGCCTGCGTTGGTCCGTTCTGAGATCAGCTCGCGCTCAAACTCGGCGAAGGCCGCAAAGATGCCGAACGCCAAGCGGCCGTTGGCCGTCGTCGTATCGATCTGCGCGCCAGCTCCGGCGATGACCTTCAGGCCCACCCCGCGCGTCCGCAACTCATCGACAGTGTTGACCAGGTGGCGGAGATCTCGGCCGAGCCGGTCGAGTTTCCAGAGCACCAAGGTATTGCCAGGCTGGAGCGCCTTGAGGCAGGCCGCCAGTCCCGGCCGATCATCACGCCGGCCGGAGGCCAAATCCTCATAGATGCGGTCAGGTTCGACGCCGGCTGCGGCCATGGCGTCACGCTGCGGCGCCAACGTCTGGCTCCCGTCGGCTTTGGACACGCGAACGTAACCCACCAGCACCCGGCCGCTCCGTCAGAAAAGACAGATCGGAGGGTGCAAGCTTGCGATCATTTCCGCAACGGGTTTTCTGGTGGCGCAGGATCACTCCTGGGCCAATTGCGGCGACCGTCAGGAAACCGGCCGTTTTCCTGGGGGGTGACGCGGGCGAGCCCATTGGCGTGATTAGCGTCTCAATGACGTCTCTGGTTTCGCGCGGCGCTGAAAGGCCAGGGCAATTGTTGCTGCGATTTCGTTGAGCTGCGCGAGGAACTGTTCGCCTGGAACTCCATGGTCCTGCACGAGGTGCATTTCGAAGGCTCGGCGAACGTGGCGCGCCGGTCGCACCGCTCGCGAGCGCCATCGAACGTGACTTCGGAAGCCACGATAGCTGGGCGGCGGAGTTCGCCGGCATGGGCAAGGCGCTCGGCGGCGGTTCCGGCTGGGTTCTGCTGGCCTGGAGCGAGCGCGACCAGCGGCTTGTCCATCAGTGGGCCTCCGACCACACCCAAATCGCCGATGGCCGGCCGCTGCTTGCTTTGGACATGTACGAGCACGCCTATCACATGGACTACGGGGAGCTCACGTCGACGCCTACATGAAGGCGTTCTCCTGGGGAGGCGACAACGCGCGCTTCGCCCGCGCCGTCGCCTGATACGCATCGATGTCGAATCGTGAGCGGCTGTGGCCCTGACGGGCTGCGCGGCGCCAATTGGACGAGCAGGCCCTTCCAATCGCGCTTGCAATGCGGTAGCTATCGCCCACCGGGCCATCGCGGATCGCCCGGTTAGACGGCCCGGTCGTCCAAGATCCGCTCCTTGGAGCGTGCGCGTAAGGCGCGCGCAGGGGAGCGTGTGCCTTGGATTTCGGTTTGTGCGTCGAGCCCGCGTGGGCTTCTTTTTTCCTAGCAAGCGAACGTCACCGCGAAAGTCGGGTCGGTCCGCCTTGCTTGGGCGATTTCGCGAGCCATCCTTCAGCGCGGCCACGCAATCGCGCGTGCGATCTGAGCCACAGCGGAGTGATGGCATGACCGCGTCTGCCGAACTCGATATGGCTGCCGAGCCGCAGCCGCCGGCGCTGAGCTATCCGCAGCTGTTCTTACGCTTCCTGCGATTCGGGCTGATGGCCTGGGGCGGGCCGGTGGCCCAGATCGCGATGCTACGGAAGGAACTGGTCGAGGAGGAACGCTGGATTTCCAGCGCGCGCTTCAATCGCCTGCTCGCTGTCATGCAGGTTCTCCCTGGGCCAGAGGCCCATGAGCTCTGTGTTCACCTTGGCATGCGCGCCAAGGGCCGGCTCGGAGGCATGCTCGCGGGGCTGGCGTTCATGCTTCCCGGCTTCCTGCTGATGTTCGCCTTGTCCTGGCTCTACTTCGCGATGGACATCCAGTCGTCTGCGCTCGGCGCCGCCTTCCTCGGCGTGCAGGTGGGCGTCGTCGCCATGATCGTGCGAGCGGTGCACCGGATCGGCGAACATGTGCTGAACGACCGGTGGCTCTGGGGCCTGGCCCTCGGCGTCGGGTTGGCATCGCTCCTAGGCGCGAGCTTTTGGGTCGTGCTGCCCATCGCCGGGGTGGTCTATGCGCTTGCTGCATCGGGTCGGCAATCTCTGGCGCTCGTGTGCGCGTTCATCGGGGTCGCCCTAGCGACCGCCGTCATCTGGTGGTCGCCGGGCGTTCAACCGGGCGATGTGCAAGCCGTCGGCGCATCGGCTGGTCCGGTGGCTCTCTTCCTCTCCGGTCTCAAAGCCGGGTTGCTGACGTTCGGCGGAGCGTACACGGCCATCCCGTTTCTCCGGAACGACGCGGTGGGGCGGGGTTGGATGACCGACGGTCAGTTCCTCGACGGTCTGGCGCTCTCGGGCATCCTGCCGGCGCCGTTGATCATCTTCTCCACCTTCGTGGGCTACGTCGGCGGCGGCCCGATTGGCGCCCTAGCCATGACCGCCGGGATTTTCCTGCCCGCCTTTGCGTTCTCGCTGATCCTCTACGATCGTCTGGAAGCCGTCCTGGAGGTCAAGCAGCTGCACGCGCTCCTGGAGGGCGTCGCTGCCGGCGTGGTGGGCCTGATCGCCGCAACGACGCTGCAGCTCGGGCAGGCGACGGCCGACCTGGCCCCGGTGCTCTGGCCAGCCCTGGTCATCTTTGCTGGCGCGCTTGCCATCCTTTATCTTTGGAAGAGCAAGCTCAACATCGTGGCCGTGATCTTCGCCGCCGGGGCGGCGGGCTGGTTCGCCTATGGGTGAGCAAAGCCCCCCCGCGGGGTCAGACGCCAGTCTGGACGCCCACGTCCCCATAGCCGGCCCAACAAGTTGTTGACTGTCGAAACCGTGTTGATGAGCCGCAGCGCACGGGCGCTGCGGCGAACGAGGAGAATATCTATGAAGCGAATTACGCTGACGCTGACGCTCGTCGCCGGCGCCTTTTTTGGCCAAGCCGCGAGCGCGGCCCCTGACTGGGCCGCCGTGGGCCGCGCACTGGGCAAAGAGGGCGCTGTGCAGCCCGGCGGAGTCTATCGAGTCGGGATGCCGCGGACCGATCTCAAGGTGACCCTGGACGGGGTGCCGATCAGGCCTGCGCTGGCGCTCGGATCCTGGCTTGCGTTCCAGGACATGGGCGACCACGCCATGGTCATGGGCGACCTGGTTCTCACGCACGAGGAGGTGAACCCGGTCATGAAGGTTCTCGTCGAAAACGGCCTCGAAGTGACCGCGCTCCACAACCACCTTCTGCGGTCCTCGCCGGCCACGATGTACATGCACGTAGGTGGTCACGGAGATCCGGTGAAGCTTGCCGCGGCGCTGCAGAAGGCGATCACGCAAAGCAAGACCCCGATGGGGGCGGCATCCACGGTCGCGCCCGCTACGCCCGCTCCCGCGATCGACACGGCCGGCCTTGACCGCACGCTGGGCTACAAGGGCAAGGCCACGGGCGGCATCTACCAGTTCAGTGTTCCGCGCGCGGAGCCGGTTCGGGAAGCCGGCGCTGTGGTGCCCGAAGCCATGGGCTCGGCCACGGTCATCAACTTCCAGCCCACCGGCGGCGGCAAGGCCGCCATCACCGGTGACTTCGTCCTGACGTCCGACGAAGTGAACCCGGTGATCCGGGCGCTTCGGGCGAACGGCATAGAGGTCACCGCGCTCCACAACCACATGCTGGACGACGAGCCGCGACTGTTCTTCATGCATTTCTGGGCGAACGACGACGCGCTGATGCTCGGGCGCGGGCTTCGGTCGGCGCTGGATCACGTCAAGGCCGCCAAGCCATGAGGACCTGGGCCGGCATGGCGGCGACGGCGGTCTTGGCCGCCGCGCTCTCCAGCGGAGTGACTTGGGCCGTGGCGGGCAAGGATCGTGAGCCGACAGCGTTGCAGGGGGTAGGCCCGAACGGGCCACCGCTCACCATGACTGTGGCGGGGCTCCAGGCCGTTTGCGAGGTCAATGGCTCAGACCCTCGGAGCTGGTGCGCCGGCTACCTCATGGCCGCCGCCGACACGCTGCAGGCTTTCGGCGCAGGAGGGCACAAGGCCGGGACCTGTGCTGTCTCCTACCGGGTGGAGGATCTGGCGCCCCTCTACACGGGATGGGCGCGCCGATCCCCGCAGGCTGCGGATCTGCCGATGCTCGCCGGGGTCAGTCTGGCATTCCGCGAAGCCTGGCCCTGCCCCTAAGGCTTCACGGGGACACTCGGACAAGGCGCTAGGTCTCTTGCAAAGGCGCTCGCCCCGGCGTTTACGTGCGTTTCGAGGTGATACTCGTTCCGACCGATCCAGTTCAGATATCCGGCGCGCAGCGGTCGTCGGATTGCGGAGGATCGTCGCACACGCCATGGCGATCACCCGCAATGCCTCCCGCTCTGAGACGCGTCTCACCGACCGTGGGTCGGTCTCAAATAGTGCGCGTCGGTCTCAATCATTGTGATCTCAGTCTCACACAATGTGCGCCCCGGAGCGGCGAACGTCTCAGCTAATGTGCGTCGAAAGGCGTCATGAATCTCGCGTCGAGCCGTTCACTATTGCGCGTCCCTACACCTAAGGCAGCTGACGAGAATCCTAGACACGACCATTAGAGCTCCTGCGCCGGCCAGCGCTCTGCACGCGGACCAGACGATCTTGGCTCATCGGTCACCAGCCCTGGAGATGGCGGGCATGATGGTGTGGGTGGTGGCGATCAGCACTGCCGTAGGCGTGCCTCCGCCGCCGAGTCGATCGGGGCCTAGTGTGGCTATACGCATAGACCTCATGTGGCATGCCGCAGGACACGGTTCGTCTCCCGATGAGAACGGCCGACAATAGATCCATCAGGGCTTGATCAGGCAGGCGTGCTCAAAAGATCCAGTCAGAACCAGTGTCACTGATCCCGGCGACAAAGCCTGGCGCGTCGACGAACATGAAGTCGCTCTGGCGCAGGTCCGCCCTGAAGACCCCCTGAAGGAGAACGCCCCCTTCGGGATCAGAGTCCCGGTCGGTGTTCCAGGAGACGAACGCGCCCTCCGACCGATCGACGACCGTCACCTGGTCTGGCCGGATGTCCCGGAGCGCCAAGTGGTCGAAGGCGCCCTGCGCTTCACCCCGCACCTCCATGTCCGTGATCGTGTCGAAGCCGCTATGGGGATCGACGATGAAAGCGTCGGCGCCGGTTCCGCCGGTGATGGTGTCATCGCCCATCCCGCCTTCGATCATGTCGTGGCCGGCGCCCGCGTCGATAGAGTCAGCGCCATCCATGCCCATGATGTCGTCGACCATGGCTCCGCCAACCCAGGGTGTCGGCACCCTTGCCGCCATCCAGCCGATCCATACCGTCGCCGCCTTCGAGTTGGTCGTCGCCGGCGTCGGCCTGTAGGACGTCGTCGCCGCCCAGGCCAATCAAGGTGTCGGCTCCGTCTCGACCGAAGATGTTGTCAACGCTGGCGCCCCCAGTCAGGGCGTCGCCTTGGCGCTCGCCAACGATCACCTGGTAGGCCTCGTCGCCGGTGAAGGCGAGGCTGACGTCCCCGTCACGGAGGGCGGCGTCCGCCGCTTGGTCGAACCGTTCGCCTGGAAGATCACGGTGTCCGAAGGTCGGACCTTCGACGCTCGGGCTCGGGCGCTCTGCAGCGGGTGCAGTCGCATCGCGCGAGGCCGGCGGCAGGTCGGGCGCATCGGCGAACATGAAGTCGTCCTGGGCGAGCTGCGACTTGGCCACGCCTTCCAGCAGCACCGAGCCGCCCTGCCAGCTGACGCGGACGCCGGCGGTCGTCTCCTCGAAAGTCAGGTCCTCCCAGCGAAGGTCGCGCAGCGCCAAATGGTCGAACATCCCCGGGCCGGCGGTGAAGTCGCGAATGACGTCGTTCCCACTGGTCGGGTCCACGGCGAATGCATCGGGCCCGGCCCCGCCGACCAGAGTGTCATCGCCCATGCCGCCATTTAGATCGCCGTGGCCTGCCCCCTCGTCGAGGTAATCGGCGCCGGCGCCGGCCATCAGAGCGTCCGCGGCTTTGCCGCCGTAGAGGCGATCGCCGCCGCTGCCGCCGGTGAGCCGATCGGCCCCATCTCCGCCGCTCAGGGTATCTCGGCCCTGGTCGCCGTAGAGCACGTCGTTCTGGCGCGTACCGGAGAGCTGGTCATCGCCGTCCAGACCCCAGAAGTGGTCCCGATCGCCTCTTCCGCCAAGGACGTCGCGCCCTGCATCGCCAACGGAGACCTGATAGTCGTACCGCTCGCGGCCGGCACGGAAGTCAAACGTAAATCCATCGGCGGCCATGTACTGACTGGCCAGGTCCTGGAGAGGCGTATCCCTCCAATCATGGGAAAACTTGTGTGACATGGCGGGGCCTAGCTGAAGATTGCTACAATGGGAATGTTCGCTGTCGTTCCATTGCAAAACGGCAATGCGAGTCCGCAACTCATCTTCAGACCGGAAGTTCCGCCATCGTCTTCATTTGCCACCCCGGCGGATTTTTCAGGACTAGCGATTGAAGGACGGCCGCCGCTTGACGGGGTCCGACGGCTCCTTGCCTTCCGTCAGATCTGCGAGGATCGGGCAGTCCGGCCGATCGTCGCCGGCGCAGCAGTGCGAAAGGTGGCGCAGCGTGTCGGCCATCGCCTGCATCTCGCCGATGCGGGCGTCGAGATCCGCCACGTGGCGGTCGGCGATAGCCTTCACCTCTCGGCTCGGGCGCCCCCGGTCCCGCCACAACGACAGAAGCTGAGTGATCTCCTCCATTGAGAAGCCCAGGCTGCGGGCGCGTTTGATGAAGCGCAGCTCGTTGATCTGGCGATCGTCGTATTCGCGGTAGTTCGAGTCCGTCCGGCTCGCCGGCCGCACCAAGTCGATCTCGTCGTAATAGCGGATCATCTTGGCGGTCACGCCGGTGGCCTTTGACGCCTGACCAATATTCATGCGGCGGCTCCTTGAACGGCGGGTTGGGATGGGGCTGCTCGGGCGGCCACAGGCTTGAAGGCGCGAAGGCGCAGGGCGTTGGCGAGCACGCTGACGCTGGAGAGCGCCATCGCGCCGGCGGCGACCATGGGCGAAAGCAATAGGCCGAAGGCCGGAAAGAGCAGCCCGGCGGCGACCGGGATCAGCACCACGTTGTAGCCGAACGCCCAGACCAGGTTCTGGCGGATGTTCCGCAGCACCGCACGGCTGAGCGCGATCGCCGTGGCCACGCCGCGCAGGTCGCTGCGCATCAGCACCACGTCGGCGCTCTCTATGGCGATGTCCGTTCCGGCCCCCATGGCGACCCCGACGTCGGCGCTCGCCAGGGCCGGGGCATCGTTCACCCCGTCGCCGACGAAGGCCACGCGACCATAGCGTTGCTGAAGGTCCTTCACGGCGGCGACCTTGCCGTCGGGCAGCACGTCGGCGATCACCTCGTCCAAGCCGAGCGCCGCGCCAACCGCCTGCGCCGTCCGCCGATGGTCCCCGGTGATCATCACTACCTTCAGACCCGCTGCGTGCAGCATCGCCAGCGCCTCGGCCGTGGTGTCCTTGATCGGATCGGCCACGGCGAGGATGGCGGCGAGTTCGCCGTCGACCGCCGCGTAGATCGGCGTCTTGGCCTCACCCGAGAGGCGATCCGCGTCGGCGGCGAAGGCGGCGACCGAGACGCCGAGTTTCGCCATGAAGCGGTCCGCGCCAACCTGGATCCGCCGGCCGTCGACGAGCGCTTCAGCGCCGAAGCCCGGCAGGGCTTCGAAGCGGGAGGTCTCGGGCAGCTGCAGGCCGCGGGCTTGGGCCGCCTCGACGATCGCCTGGGCGATCGGATGTTCCGAGCGGCTTTCGACCGCCGCCACCAGGCGCAGGAGATCGGACTCCGCGAATCCATCCGTGACGCGGACATCCGTCAGGACCGGCCGACCGAGCGTCAGTGTCCCTGTCTTGTCGAAGGCGACCGCCTGGACGTCGCGCAGGCTCTGCAGGGCCTCGCCACGGCGGAAAAGGACGCCCAGCTCCGCGGCGCGGCCGGTGCCGACCATGATCGAAGTGGGGGTCGCCAGGCCCATGGCGCACGGGCAGGCGATGATCAGCACCGCCACGGCGTTGACCAGCGCGAAGCTCAGCGCCGGGCTGGGGCCAAAGACCAGCCAGGCGGCAAAGGTCAGGACAGCGCCGACGATGACAGCCGGCACGAACCAGCTGGTGACCTTGTCGACGAGAGCCTGGATCGGCAGCTTGGCGCCCTGGGCGGCCTCCACCATCCGCACGATCTGGGCGAGCAGGGTGGCTGCGCCCACCTTGGTGGCGCGGAAGCGGAAAGTCCCGGTCTTGTTCACCGTGCCGCCTACGACAGCGGCGCCCGGGCCTTTTTCGACCGGGATCGGCTCGCCCGTGATCATGGATTCATCGACGTAAGAGGCCCCGTCCAGGACCTCGCCATCCACCGGCAGCCGTTCGCCCGGCCGGACCACGACGATGTCGCCGACCAGGACCTCGGAGACGGGAACCTCGAGGATCGCGCCCGCCCGCTCCACGCGCGCGGTCTTCGCCTGCAGCGTCATCAGGCGCTTGATCGCCTCGCTCGTGCGGCCCTTCGCCTGGGCCTCGAACAGGCGTCCGACCAGGATCAGGGTGACGATCACGGCGGCGGCTTCGAAATAGATGTGGTTGGCTCCGGCCGGCAGCAGGCCGGGCATGAACGTAGCGACGGTGGAATAAGCGAACGCGGCCGTCGCGCCGAGCACCACCAGGGAATTCATGTCCGGCGTGCGCCGAACGAGGTTCGGCACGCCCTTGCGATAGAAGCGCAAGCCCGGACCGAACAGCACGAAGGCGGCCAGCGCGAAGCTGATCAAGCGCCAGGGCTGCTCGCCGATCGTGCTCGCCAGGAGATGGTGGGCGCCGGGCACGAAGTGGCGGCCCATCTCGACCAGAAACAGCGGGATCGTCGCCAGGGCGGCGAGGCCCACCGCGCGCTTCAAGCCCCGGATCTCAGCCGCGCGCGCCTCGCGTTCGCGATCGGAGAGGTCCGGGCCGGCTTCGACGATCGGGGCGGCGTGGTAGCCGGCCTTCTCGACGGCGGAAACGAGGGCGGCGATATCAGCGCCCTCGAGCACGGTGACCGTCGCGCGCTCCGTAGCCAGGTTTACCTGCGCTTGCAGCACGCCCGGCGCGGCGCGAAGCGCCCGCTCCACCCGCCCGACGCAGCTAGCGCAGGTCATGCCCTCGATCTTCAGCTCCAGGGTTCGTTCAAGCGGCTCGTAGCCGGCCTTGCGGATCGCTTCTACGACGGCCTCGGTCTGACCGTCGGGCGTGAGTTCCACGTGGGCGCGCTCGGCGGCGAGGTTGACCGAGGCGCGAACGACGCCTGGGACGGCTGAGATCGCCTTCTCCACGCGACCGACGCAGCTTGCGCAGGTCATCCCAAGGATGGGAATCTCCAGCGGCTGAAGGATTTGTGCGGGCATTGGCGGCTCCTCAAGGACGATGCCCAACGCAGATGGACCTTCCCATGATGGGAAGGTCAAGAGCGCGCGGAATCTGCCGCCCGACGGTCGGAGTCGCCGATCGGTCCTCTTGGGATACGCGCGAGAAAAGCCGGGTCCCTCGGATGCAGGAGCGTCTCGGGCTTAAAGGCGAACGGCGCGAAGGCGGAGGGCGTTGGTGATGACGCTGACGCTCGACAACGCCATGGCCGCGGCCGCGATGGCCGGTGAGAGGAGCCAGCCCGTTAGCGGGTAGAGAACCCCTGCCGCCACGGGAATGCCTGCGACGTTGTAAGCGAAGGCGAAGAACAGGTTTTGGCGGATGTTGCGCATCACCGCACGGGACAAGTGTCGTGCTTTGACGATCCCGTCGAGATCGCCCCTCAAGAGCGTCACGCCGGCGCTCTCGATCGCCACATCAGCGCCGGCCCCCATCGCGATGCCGACTTCGGCGGCGGCCAGGGCGGGGGCGTCATTCACGCCGTCGCCGGCCATGGCGACCTTGCGGCCTTCGCGCATGAGTTTCTCGACGACGGCCGCCTTGTCCTGCGGCAGAACCTCCGCCTCGACCTCGTCGATGCCAAGCTTGCGCGCGACCGCCTGAGCGGTCGTGCGATTGTCGCCGGTCATCATTACAAGGCGCACGCCCTCCGCCTTCAATCCCTGAACGGCGGCGAACGATGTGCTCTTGATCGGGTCGGCGATCGCAAAAATCGCGGCCGCCCGGCCGTCCAGCGCCATGAAGATCGCGGTGGCGCCATCGGTTCGGAGCGCGTCTGCCGCCTCCTCCAAGGCCCCGGTATCGACACCCTGTTCCTTCAGGAACTTCCCGGAGCCGATCACCAGGCGGCGGCCATCGACGACACCCAGCACCCCCTTGCCGACGGGCGAGTCGAACTCGGCAGGCTGCGAGAGCGACAGGTTGCGCTCCGTGGCGGCGCGCACGATGGCGTCGGCGAGCGGATGCTCGCTCGCCCGCTCCAGACTTGCGGCGAGCCGCAGGACCTCGGCTTCATCCTGGCCCGGCGCAGGTCGAACGGCTGTGACCGCGGGCCGGCCCTCGGTGAGCGTACCGGTCTTATCGATCACGAGGGTGTCGATCTTTTCGAAGCGCTCAAGCGCTTCGGCGTTCTTGATCAGAACGCCGGCCTGCGCCCCTCGCCCGACGCCGACCATGATTGAGATCGGCGTGGCGAGGCCGAGCGCGCAGGGGCAGGCGATGATCAGGACCGAGACGGCGGCCACGAGGGCGAACGCAACTCGTGGATCCGGGCCGACGAGCGCCCAGACGGCGAACGCCACGAGGGCGACCGCGATTACGCTGGGGACGAACCAGCTGGACACCTGGTCGGCCATCCGTTGGATGGGGGCGCGGCTCCGCTGCGCCTGTGCGACCATCTGGACGATCTGCGAGAGGAGGGTATCCGCCCCGATCTTGTCGGCGCGCATGACAAAGGAGCCGGTCTTGTTGATCGCGCCGCCGACCACCTTCGCGCCGGGTTCCTTAGTCACCGGCATGGACTCGCCCGTGACCATCGACTCGTCGATGGACACCCGACCCTCCAGGATCTCGCCGTCCACCGGCACTTTTTCGCCGGGCCGGACGCGCAGGCGGTCGCCCACGGCGATCAAGTCGAGGGTGACCTCCTCGTCCGAACCATCGTCGCGCAGCCTGCGGGCGGTCTTCGGCGCCAGGTCGAGCAGCGCCTTGATCGCGCCGGAGGTGCGCTCCCTCGCGCGCAGTTCCAGGACCTGGCCCAGGAGGACGAGGACCGTGATAACGGCGGCGGCTTCGAAGTAGATCGGGACCGAACCGTCCTCGCGCCGGAAGGCCGGCGGGAAGATGTGCGGCGCCAAGGTCGCGACAACGCTGTAGAGCCACGCCACGCCGACGCCCATGGCGATCAGCGTGAACATGTTGAGGCTGCGGGTCGCGAGCGAGCGCGCGCCCCGCTCGAAGAACGGCCACCCCGACCAGAGGACGACGGGCGTGGCGAGCGCCAGTTGGATCCAGGAGGAGGTCTGCCCTTCAAGGCGCATCATCATGCCCGTGAGATGCCCCCCCATCTCCAGGGCGACCACGGGCAGGGCGAGGACCAGCCCGATCCAGAAGCGTCGGGTCATGTCCTTCAGCTCTGGGCTGGGGCTCGTTTCGGAGGTCATCACCTCCGGCTCCAGCGCCATTCCGCAGATCGGGCAGGAGCCCGGCCCAACCTGGCGGATCTGAGGATGCATCGGGCAGGTGTAGATCGTGCCGACCGGGGCGGCCGGCATCGGCCGCGGCGCGCTTGGCGTATAGCGCGAGGGTTCCTTCTGGAACTTCGCTCGGCACCCGGCCGAACAGAAGAAGTACTCGTGACCCTCGTGGTTCGACTTGTGCGGGGTCTTAGCCGGATCGACGTCCATTCCGCAGACTGGATCCTTTACGGCCGCGGTCGCTGCGCCCGAGTCCGGCCCTTCATGGCCGTGACGCTCATGGCCATGATGGTGATGATGATGGGTGGGCGCTCCGTCATCTCCGCCGTCCGTCGAGACGTGCTTTTCGGGGTCTTCGGCCATGCGAGCAGCTCCCATTGGCGGCGCAGCCGCCCCTCATCAATCGCTACGCAGTTGTCGGGCGGCGCCCTCGACTGGTCCTCAATATTCCGCCGGGCCTACGCCGGCGCGACGCCGCTGCTGAGACGGCGCCGCGCGGCTGAAGTCAGCCTACCACTTTGCGGCCCCAGCCTGCACGTTCCAGTCGTTGGAAGGTCAAGAAGACATTGGACCTGCTGAACTATAGGAAACGCACAAGAGCCCTGAATACGCAGCCAGACGCTCACCCCCTCACGCGAGATCAAACTTTTCCGGTTTATTTCCAGATCCGGAACCGGCGCTTCGGGGAGGAGTTGAGCGGCCATTCACCTGCATACGGAGGACGGCTATGCACGCTCACGAAATGATCAGTACGCACCCCCAGGTGCGCGGAAACACAAACGACAGCCTGATCCGCTGCATCGAGGAATGCTTCGACTGCGCTCAGAGCTGCACGTCGTGCGCTGACGCCTGCCTGGGCGAGGAGATGGTCGCGCAGCTGACCCAGTGCATCCGCCTGAACCTGGACTGCGCCGACATCTGCACGACCGCCGGCCACATCGCATCGCGCCGCACCGGCTCAAATGAGCCGATCATCCAGAGTGTGCTGAGGGCATGTGAGGAGGCGTGCCGCCTCTGCGCCGAGGAATGCGAGCGTCACGCCAGCATGCATGAGCACTGCCGCATCTGTGCGGAGTCGTGCCGGCGGTGCGAACAGGCCTGTCAGGCCGCCCTCCAGACGTTCCATTGATCGCGAAAGGACCGCAGATGAAAGCCATCGCTATCCTTGCGGCTTCGGCCGCAATGTTCGCCGCGCCGGCGCTCGCTCAGCAGAGCGGCGCCCAACAGCAGGGCCCCGCCAGCATGCAGCACGGCCAAATGGCCAAGCAAGACTACATGAAGGGCATGCAGGACATGCATCAGAAGATGATGTCCGCCAACGACGCCGATCCTGATCGAGCCTGGGCGCTGAAGATGATCGAGCACCACAGGGGCGGGATCGCGATGTCCGATGCGGTGCTGAAGCACGGCGACGACGTGGAGGCCAAACAGATGGCGCAGAAGTCGGCGGAGATGCAGCGCAAGGAGATCGCGGAACTGCAAGCCTGGCTCGACAAGCATGGCGGTCGCACACCGAAGCCTTAAGCCATCCGCCGCGTGGCGGGGCCCCTTACGCCCGCCCAAGCCGTTGTAGTCTAGCTCAATCGCCCGTGGCTTCAGTGTTAGACGTCGGGTGGCTGGGAGCCTGGCCGCATCTGCGCCCGTGCTTCAGGGGCGGGCCAAAGACGATCGGCCCGGCGACGAATCCAAGCGCGGGCCGGACCTTCGAACAGGAGGTGAAGGGCGATGGCCGACAGAAGCGACAGCGCCAGGAGCGCGGCTACCTCCCACCAGCCGAGTACATAGCCGCTATCGCGCCCCTGGGCGGCCGACCAGACGCCCTTCCAGGCGATTAGGATGGGCATGTGGACTAGATAGAGCGCGTAGGAGGCTTCGCCCCCGAGGCGGGGCCAACGAGCCTTGAGGACACCCTCGGCCTGTACCTTCGAGAGCATAGCCAGAGCCAGCACCAGCGGGCCCGCCGCAGCCACGACCCATCGATCATCGGCCTTCAGGTGCATCAGCGCGACGAGAAGAATCGCCGCCGCCCAGGCGAACAGGACGGCGGCCTGCCGGCCAAGAAGCAGGCGTTCTCCCAAACGGTAGAGGGCGACGCCGTAGAGGAATTCGGGGATGATGCGCAGGATCCCCATGTTCGCCTCGGCATGCACGACGATGCGACCGAAGACGGCTTGATAGATCTGGTCGAGGGCAAGGAAGAGCAGGGCTGTTAAGGCCAGGAGCAGGACCGGTCGGCGGCGAAGCTTCAAACCGACCCAGGCGAAGGCGGGGAAGGCCAGGTATGCGAACCACTCGGCCGACAGCGACCAGGACGGACCGTTCCATTCGGCTTTCACGACCTCGGGAAGCCAGGCGTGAACGAGGAGCAGTGTCGTGACGAGGCCGGCGGGATTGTAAAAGTCGCGGTCGAACTGAGCGCCCACCAGGCTCGCCGTGGTGACCATGACCAGCACGAAGGCGAGTACAGCCAGGTGGGCCGGATAGATTCGGGCGAAGCGGGCGACCAGGAACCTGCCATAACTCAACCGGTTACCGGCGATTGCATCGCGATAGGCGTGGGTCAGGACAAAGCCGGAGAGGATGAAGAAGGCGTCGACCCCGAGCCGCGCCCGGTCGAAGAACCCGGTCGACGACATGGCGTCCCAAGGCCACTGCAGCTGGTAGTGGAAGAGCACCACCCCCAAGGCCAACAAGAAGCGTACGCTGGTAAGACCCGGAAGATCGGCTGGAAACATGTCTCCAGCCTCGCGCGCTTCGCTTTCGCGACGAACCATTGCAGCCCCCCAGATCCCGACCTCTATAGGATATACGCAGGACGGCGCCGCCGGCCCTCAGTTGAGGGGCGCCATCAGATCCTGCGTATAGAGTCATGACGGTTAATCGGGGTGTTGCGATGGACGACAGACTTGATGACGAACTGAGAGCGCTTCGATCGGAGCCGCTACCCGCCGGCTACCAGAGGCTGGAGGCGAGGGTCTGGCAGGGCATCGAGCGCGTGCGCCAGGCGCGGGCGGCGGCCCCAACGCTCCTGGCCGTACGGGCCGCGGCCGTCGTCGGCGCGCTGGGATTGGGCGTGGCGAGTGGCGGCGCGACTGCGGTCGCCGTGGCCGCGCAATCCGAGGAGGTGTCCGCATTCTCCGCTAAGGCGGAGCTCGCCCCCTCCACCCTCTTGGATCACCACGGATGAGTTTCTTCAGCCGTGGGCTGATCCTCACGCTCCTCCTGACCCTCATCGCGGCCGTCGGCGGAACGTGGATTGGCGCGCGCTACATCTATGATCAGCGCCACCAGCCTTCGCTGCATGAGTTTGTCCACGAAGAGCTGAAGCTTTCGGCCGAGCAGCGGAAGCGGCTCGACGTGCTTGAGCAGGATTTCGCAGTGCGTCGCCGGGCGCGGGAGGCCGAACTGCGCGCCGCCAACGCCGAGCTCGCCCGGGCCATTCAGGTGCGTCACGAATATTCGCCGGAGGTGAAGGCCGCGGTCGAGCGGTTTCACGACGCTATGGGGGCCCTTCAGAACGAAACCATCCTGCACGTCCTGGCGATGCGCACCGTGTTGACGCCGGACCAGGCCGCGCAGTTCGACAAGCGTGTCTCCGAGGCCCTCACCGAACAGGCGCCGTGACGCTTGAGGACGAGACGGACGTCGATCTCGTCCTGCGCGCGCGGGGCGGGGAGGATCGGGCGTTCACCACGCTCATGCGTCGGCACAAGCCGTCGCTGTATGGCTTCGTGCGCCGCTACGTCGGCGACGCCGACGCGGCCGTCGATGTCGTGCAGGAGACCCTCGTCGCGGCGTGGAAGGCGCTCGCGCGTTTCGACGATCGGCGGGCGTTCCCGGTCTGGCTGCGCGCCATAGCCCTTAACAAGTGCCGCGATCGCGCCCGCCGTCTGGCGGTTCGTCGGTTCATCCTGGGCGAGAAGGACGACCAGTCGCCCGAGGCGCAGGCACAAGCGGATCCGGCGCCCGACGGCGAGGAGTCCATCGTTTCGGCGCAGCGCCGGGCCATTGTCCAGAAGGCCGTCGACCGCCTACCCATCAAGCTCAAAGAGCCGCTGCTCCTGACCTATTTCGACGAGCTCACGCAGCAGGAAGCCGCCTTGCTCCTGGGTGTGACCGTCAAGACCGTCGAGACGCGTGTCTACCGGGCCCGCCAGCAGCTTGCGGAGCTTATCGACCGCTCGGCGATTTAATCCTCGGAAGTTCAGGGGCAAGCGCCCCGAGCTGCGTAGAGTTTGTGTGGGCGGGGCGCTTGACCTTCCCGCGGTGGGAAGCCCCATCACCTCGTCTATTGTTCCGATCGTAGGATTTCGAATGTCCAGGCCACGACCTGACCTTGACCGCCGCGCCCTGATCAAAGGCGCGGCCATCCTCGGGGGCGGAGCGGCGATCAGTTCGCTGCTGCCCGCCTGGGCGCAGAGCGCGACGCCCGGCCAGGTCTCGACCCTGCCGACGCTTTCCGGCGAGGACATCAAACTGACGATCGGCCACACACCGATCACGATCGACGGCAAGCGTCGCCATGCCGTGACGATCAATGGGACCGTGCCCGGTCCGCTCATTCGTCTGAAAGAAGGTCAGCGGGTCCGTATCGCGGTGACGAACACCCTCGATGAGGACACCTCGATCCACTGGCATGGGCTGCTGGTGCCTTTCGAGATGGACGGCGTTCCGGGGGTCAGCTTTCCCGGCATCCGCCCCGGCGAGACCTTCGTTTACGAGTTCCCGATCATTCAGTCAGGCACCTACTGGTACCATAGCCACTCCGGTCTGCAGGAGGCGGAGGGCCACTACGCCCCAATCGTCATCGAGCCGGCGAAGCCCGATCCTGTCGCTTACGACCGCGAGCACGTCCTGGTGCTAGCCGACCATAGCGAGATGCACCCGCACCTGATTTTCAAGCGGCTGAAGCAGCAGGGCGGGGTCTTCAATTATCAGCGCCAGACGATCGCCGGCCTGCTTGCCGGCAAGGACCAGACCCTCGCCGAGCGGATCGAATGGGCCAAGATGCTCATGGACCCGACCGACATCTCGGACGTCACCGGCGCGGTGATGACCTTCCTCGTCAACGGCCACGGCCCCAAGGACAACTGGACCGGGCTCTTCAAGCCCGGCGAGCGGGTGCGCCTGCGCTTCATCAACAGTGCGGCGCAGATGGTCTTCAACGTCCGCATTCCCGGCCTGAAGCTCACGGTCGTCGCCGCCGACGGCCAGAACGTCCGCCCTGTCGAGGTGGACGAGTTCCAGATCGGCAACGCGGAGACCTACGACGTGATCGTCCAGCCGACGGAGGATCGCGCCTACACGATCGTTTCGGAGGCGATCGACCGCTCTGGCATGGGGCGGGCGACACTGGCGCCCCGCGCCGGCATGAGCGCGGCCGTGCCGCCGCTGCGTGAGCGGCCCATCCTGACCATGAAGGACATGGGCATGGACATGTCGGCGCACGCCGGTATGGGCGCTACGGGCATGGCCGGGATGGACCATTCGCAGATGGCTGGAATGGACCACTCCAGCATGCCTGGCATGAATCACGGGGCCATGCCTGGCATGGCGGCCGCCGGGCCGCCGCCCGGCATGGCTCCGCCGCGCCAGCGTGGCTCGGATGTGATGGGCGACATGGGCGGCATGGAAATGAACATGCTGGACTGGTCGAAGGCCCCTCAAATCAAGAAGGGGCCGGGCGTGCAGATGATCGCGCCCATGCCGATGGATCGCACCGGCGATCCCGGCCTTGGGCTGGAAAGCGTCGGTCATCGGGTGCTGGTCTACAAGGACCTCATCGCCCTGGATCCCAACCCCGACTCCAGGCCGCCGGATCGCGCGATGGACATCCATCTCACCGGCAACATGGAGCGGTTTATCTGGGGCTTCGACGGCTGGAAGTTCAGCGAGAACCCGCCGGCCTATTCCTTCCGGGCCGGCGAACGGGTGCGCGTCACCCTCATCAACGACTCGATGATGACGCACCCCATCCACTTGCACGGGCACTTCTTCGAGCTGGTGCACGGGCCTGTCGGCCACCTGCCGCGCAAGCATACGGTGAATGTGGCGCCCGGCGGGAAGGTGTCGTTCGATTTCACCGCTGAGGGCGGTGACTGGGCCTTCCACTGCCACATGCTCTACCACATGCACGCGGGCATGTTCCAAGTCTTCAAGGTGCGCCCGATCGAAGGAGCGGCGGCATGATCCGGACCTCGCTCCTGGCCCTGGCGTTGGCCAGCGCGGCCACAGCCGCCGCCGCCCAGGCCGCCGATCCCCACGCCGGTCACGCGATGCCAGCGCAGCCCGCCGCGCCCGCAGATCCGCACGCAGGCCATGCGATGCCCGCGGCGCCGGAGCCGCTGAAGGCCACAAGCCCATCGCAGCCGACCCAAGGCTCCGAAGCCTCGGCAGCGCCCGCGGACCCCCATGCTGGTCACGCCATGCCCGCTCAGCCCGCCGTGCCAACCGATCCTCATGCGGGACACACCATGGCGCCGATGGAAGGCGGCCAGACCGCGGCCGACTTGCCTGTCGGCAATGCGCCGGGGCCGGCCGTGATCACCGACAACGTGGCCGATCAGGTCTTCGGGTCGGAGCCGATGCAGCGCGCCCGAGGAATCCTCGCGGACGAGCACGGCGGCTCGCGGGTCTCCAAGCTCCAGGCGGATCTCCTCGAGTGGGCTCCGAACGGCGACCGTTACAGCTGGGAAGTCGAAGGCTGGTACGGGGGCGACATCAATCGATTCGTCTTCAAGACCGAGGGCGAAGGCCAATCACGCGAAGGCGTGGAAGCTGCGGAGGTGCAGCTCCTCTATTCCCGCGCCGTCGCCCGCTACACGGACGTGCAGGTCGGCATCCGCTACGATCTGGAACCCCGCTCGCGCGCCTACGCCACGCTCGCTGTGGACGCGATGTTCCCCTACTGGTTCGAGGCGGAAGGTTCGCTGTTCCTGTCCGAGAAGGGCGATCTGCTCGCCCGCGTCGAGGGCAGCTACGATTTCCGGCTGACGCAGCGGCTCATCCTGCAGCCGCGGGCGGAACTCGAGTTCGCGGCCCAGGACATTCCTGAAAGCGAGATCGGTTCGGGCCTATCGACGGGCGAGCTCGGTCTGCGGCTTCGCTACGAGATCCGCCGGGAGTTCGCCCCTTACATCGGCGTCTCCTACGAGCGCGCGTTCGGCGACACCGCCGGCTTCGTGCGCGCTCGCGGGGAAGACGTGAAGAGCACACGCTTCGTCGTCGGCCTGCGCGCGTGGTTTTAGGTCGTGGACAGAAAGGACGCCAGGCGACGCTGGGCGTCGCGCCAGGGCGCGGTCATGTCTGAGGTCAAGCGTTCACCGACGTCACGGACGTTGAACGCTGAGCCTGCAGTCGTCGGGGCGCGAAATCTCTCAGGAGGCTGACATGAAAAACGCAGACCACAGCGAGTCCGGCATGAGCGCGAAGGAGGGTCGGCATCACTATGTGATGCTCGCCATCAATCTGGTTCTGAGCCTGGCGGTTATGTATTTCGCCATGTTCACGATGATATTCAGTTGGGGCGAATTCATCCAGAACATCAACTTCTTCTACATGGCGCTCGTGATGTGGGCTCCCATGGCCATCATCATGTTGCTGACGATGAAGTCCATGTACATGAACGCCAAGCTGAACGTGGCCTTGCACGTCGCCTTCGCCGCCATTTTCGTGCTCTCGTTGATCGGCATCCGCGCGCAGGGCCTGGTCGGCGATCGCCAGTTCGTGCAGTCGATGATCCCGCACCATTCCGGCGCCTTGCTGATGTGCAAGGAAGCCTCGCTCAAGGATCCGGAGCTCCGCGCACTCTGCTACGGCCCTGGCGGCATCATCGAGTCGCAGAGGCGGGAAATAAAGCAGATGAAGGCGATCCTTGAACGCCTTTAGGTTCGATTGGGCCTTGACCTTACCATCGTTGGAAGCCCTACCTGTTCAGGCGAGGCTTTGACCAGGAGGTTTCCATGCTTCGCTACCAAGTCAACGACATGAGCTGCGGCCATTGCGTGCAGGCCATCACCGCCGCTGTGAAGGCCGTCGATCCGGCGGCCCAGGTCGCCATCGATCTGCCGAGCAAGTCGCTGGAGGTCGCGACGACCGCCGCCGACTCGGCTGTACGCGACGCTATTCGGGAGGCAGGCTACACCCCGCAGGAGGCGGGGGAAACCGCGCCGGCCGCGAAGGCGTCCTGTTGCGGCGGTCGGCGCTGACCCTTGGAGGCTGATAGTCGATGATCCTTCGCCGTAACCTGCTTGCCGCTACAGCAGCCGTCCTGGCGGCGCCGCACGCCTGGGCGGCCGCGCCGCCGCCCTTGACCGTCTACAAGACCGCGTCGTGTGGATGCTGCAGGGGATGGATCACGATCATGACCCGGGCGGGCTATCGGCCGAAGGTGGTCAACGTCGAAGACATCACGCCGATCGGAAAGCGTCATAGCGTCCCGTTCGAGCTCTCATCCTGCCATCTCGCGACGATCGGCGGCTACGTCGTCGTGGGCCACGTCCCGGCCGCTGATGTCGGCCGCCTGCTGAAAGAGCGGCCGAAGGCGCTGGGCATCACAGTACCTGGGATGCCGCTGGGCTCGCCCGGCATGGAGATGCCTGACGGACGCAAGGAGCCTTACCAGACGTTGCTTCTGCTGCCGGGCGGCAAAACGCGCGTGTTCGCGCGCCACGGCTGAGCCGGGCGCGGGGGCACGTCCGCCTTCGCACGGCCTCTTATTGCTTGGCGATGGTCGTGATCTCGCCTGAGCCATCCTTCAAGGTCAGGTCGAAGGCGACCTTATCGCCCGGCTTGACGCTCTGGATCAGGCCGGGCGCGGCCTTGAAGCCCATGGTCATCGCCGGCCAGCCCGCTTCCGGAATGGGGCCGTGGTCGACCGTGATGGTCCCAGCGCCGGCGTCGACGGACTTCACCGTTCCGGTTCCCTTGGCGGTCTTGGCGGCCTGGGAACCGGCCATGTTCATTCCCCCCATCTCGCCGGCAGGGGCGGCGGGGGCGCTCGCCGCGGGCGCGGGCGGCGCTTCGGCCGACGTCGTCTCGGACTTCTGACCGCAGGCGGCCAGCGTGAGGGCGGCGCCGAGGACGCCGCCGGTGAGGAATAGGCGCTTCATGATGGGTCTCCTTTAAGGGCTGAAGCAGAGGACGCGGACCGTCGCCGGAGCAGCAACAGGTAGCCGGCCGGCACGACGAACATCGAGAGCAGCGGCGCGGTCAGCATGCCGCCGATCATGGGAGCGGCGATCCGTCTCATAACCTCCGAGCCGGCGCCGTGGCCGATAAGGATCGGGAAGAGGCCGGCCAGGATGACCGCTACGGTCATCGCCTTGGGCCGCACCCGCAGAAGGGCGCCTTCGCGGACCGCCTCTTCCACCTGCGCCGAAGAAGGCTCGGGGCCTCGGTCGCGGAGCGCCTCCTTCAGATAGATCAGCATGACCACCCCGAATTCGGCGGCGACGCCCGCCAGGGCGATGAGGCCGACCCCCGTTGCGACAGACTGGTGGTAACCCAGGAGGTAGAGCGCCCAGATGGCGCCGGTGAGGGCGAAGGGCAGGGTGGCCATGATCAGCGCCGCCTCGTCCAGACGGCCGAAGGTCATGAAGAGAAGCAGGAAGATAATCACCAGCGTCGCCGGAACCACGATCTTCAGCCGCTCGAGCGCGCGCTGCAGGTATTCGAACTGGCCCGAGTAGGCGACCGCAACGCCGGGCGCGAGCTTCACATTTCCAGCCACTGCGGCCTGTAGATCGGCGACAACGGAGGCGAGGTCGCGTCCCCGGACGTCGATATAGACCCAGGTGGAGGGCCGGGCGTTCTCCGTCTTCAGCATCGGCGGACCGTCGGCGATCTGAACGGCCGCCACGGTTCCGAGGGTGATCTGCTGACCCGCCGCGGTCAGGATCGGCAGCTGGCGCAGGCCTTCCAGGCTCTCCCGCAGCTCACGCGGATAGCGGACGCTGATCGGGTAGCGCGCCAGGCCCTCGACCGTCTGGCCGATGGTCTCCCCGCCGACCGCGGTTGAGATCACATCTTGGACGTCGGCGATGTTGAGGCCGTAGCGCGCCGCCGCCGCTCGATCGATGGTCACGTCGACATAGCGTCCGCCGGTCAGGCGTTCGGCCAGCGCCGAGGAGACGCCGGGCACGGTCTTGGCCACGGCCTCGACGTCGTGGGCGATACGGTCGATCTGCGCCAGGTCCTGGCCCGAGACCTTCACGCCGATCGGACTCTTGACGCCGGTGGCCAGCATGTCGATGCGGTTTCGGATTGGGGGCACCCAGACGTTGGCGAGCCCGGGGACCTTCACTGTCTCGTCCAACTCCTCGACCAGCTTCTCCGGCGTCATGCCCGGACGCCATTGGCTGCGCGGCTTGAACTGGATCGTGGTCTCGAACATCTCGAGCGGCGCAGGGTCGGTGGCGGTTTCCGCCCGGCCCGCCTTGCCGAAGACGGTTTTCACCTCGGGGACCGTCTTGATGAGGCGGTCGGTCTGCTGAAGCAGTTCCGCCGCCTTCTGGGCGGAGATCCCCGGCAGGGCCGAAGGCATGTAGAGGAGATCGCCCTCGTCCAGTTGCGGCATGAACTCGCCGCCGAGCCGACTGAGGGGCCAGGCTGTGGTGGCGAAGGCGAGGAGCGCGATGAGGAGGGTCGTCCTCGGGCGCCGCATCACCCAATCGAGCGCCGGTCGATAGGCGGCCGTGAGCCAGCGGTTGAGGGGATTGGAGGCTTCGGCCGGGATTCGGCCGCGGATCAGCCAGCCCATGAGCACCGGGACGAGGGTCACCGACAGGATCGCCGCGCCGGCCATCGCGTAGGTCTTGGTGAAGGCCAGGGGCCCGAAAAGCCGCCCCTCCTGGCCCTGCAGGCTGAAGACCGGCACGAACGACAGGGTGATGATCAGGAGGCTGAAGAAGAGGGCGGGGCCCACCTCGGCGGCCGCGTCGGTGATCACCCGCCAGCGGGTTTCGCCCTCCAGGCGCTCGCCCGGGTGGTCGGCCTCCCAGCGCTCGATCTTCTTGTGGGCGTTCTCGATCATCACCACGGCGGCGTCGACCATCGCGCCGATCGCGATGGCGATCCCGCCCAGCGACATGATGTTCGCATTCACCCCCTGCAGGCGCATGACGATGAAGGCGAAGAGCACGCCCAAGGGCAAGGTGAGGATGGCGACGAGTGCGGAGCGCGCGTGCCAGAGGAACAGCGCACAGACGAGCGCGACGACGACGAACTCCTCGATCAGCTTCTCACGCAGATTGCTGATGGCCCGGTCGATGAGCAGCGAGCGGTCGTAGGTCGCGACGATCTCGACGCCGGGGGGCAGGCTGGTTTTGAGCTCGGCGAGCTTGTCCTTCACGGCGGCGATCGTCGCCTGGGCGTTCTTGCCCGAGCGCAGCACGATCACGCCGCCGGCGACCTCGCCTTGACCGTTCAGCTCGGCGATCCCCCGGCGCATCTCTGGGCCGACCTGGACCGTCGCCAGATCGCCCAGGCGCACGGGAACGCCGCCAGCCGCCGTTTTGAGCGGGATGGCGCGAAAGTCGTCCAGGCTCTTCAGGTAGCCGCCGGCGCGGACCATGTATTCCGCTTCGGCCAACTCCAGCACCGAACCGCCCGTCTCCTGGTTGGCCCGCTGGATAGCCTCCACCACCTCGCTCTGGGTGACGCCGTAGGCGGCGAGGCGCACCGGGTCGAGGACGACCTGATACTGCTTCACCATGCCGCCGATCGAGGCGACCTCGGCCACGCCGGGCAGGGTCTTCAGCTCGTATCTGAGAAACCAGTCCTGCAGCGATCGGAGCTGGGCGAGGTCGTGCCGTCCGGACCGGTCGACAAGCGCGTATTCGAAAACCCAGCCGACGCCTGTGGCGTCCGGCCCCAGCGCCGGCTTGGCGGAGTCCGGCAGCCGGCCCTGCACCTGGTTGAGGTATTCGAGCACGCGGGAGCGGGCCCAGTAGAGGTCGGTCCCATCTTCGAACAGCACATAGACGAAGCTGTCGCCGAAGAAGGAATAGCCACGGACGGTCTTGGCGCCCGGCACCGAGAGCATGGTGGTGGTGAGCGGGTAGGTGACCTGGCTCTCCACGATCTGTGGCGCCTGGCCCGGATAGGTCGTGCGGATGATCACCTGGACGTCGGAGAGGTCCGGCAGGGCGTCGACCGGCGTGGCGCGCAGGGCGAGAAGGCCCGCGGCGAAGAGGGCGGCGGCGCCCAGGAGCACGACGAGGCGAAAGCGCACCGACAGACGGATGAGGGCGGCGATCACCGGCGTGCTCCCGCCGGCGAGATCCGCCGAACCACAGGCCCGTCCGGCCGTTGCTCGAACGCGAAACCGACCTGGTCTCCCGTCTTGAGACCGACGGCGAGAGTCGGCGGATCAAGCCTGAACGTCATGGTCATGGCCGGCCAGCCGATCGCCGGGACCGCCTCATGGCTGAGGGTCACCTGGTCGCCTTTGAGCGCCTCGACACGCCCGCGGCTCTCGTGGAGCGCGGGCGTGTGAGTGGTGGGCTGTGGCGGGGTCGCCTGCGCGAGCGGTCGGGCCTGCAGGCCGGCGAGGTTGGCCTCCGAGTCGAGCAGGAACTGGCCGGAGGCGACGATCTTCTGCCCTTCCTGAAGCCCGGCGAGAATCTCGATGAGCCCGCCGTCCTCGCGTCCGGGCTTCACCTCCACGGGCTGGAAGCGGCCGTCGTCGAGAGCCAGCATGATGATCGCACGGCGCCCGGTTCGGATCACCGCCTCGGCGGGGACGACCAGGCCCGGCCGCGACGGCCCGTCCAGGTGGATCGTCCCATACATGCCCGGCCGGAGCCGACCGCTGCGGTTGGGCAGTTCGATGCGGGCCTGGAGCGTTCGGCTGTCCGCCTGGGCCGAGGGCAGGACGGCGCTAACGCGTCCGGAGAAAGCCTCGCCCGGGAAGGCGGCCAGCTCGACCTCGGCAGGGGCGCCGGGGTGGACGAGGCCGGCCTGAGCTTCGGGAACTGAAGCCGTCATCCAAACCGTCCCGAGGCCGGCGATCTGGGCGAGGGTCTGGCCCATGCTGACCGTCATGCCCTGACGAACATCGAGCGTCTGGATCGCGCCGTCCACGGGCGTGGTGACGGTGACGACCGAGCGCGGACGGCCCGAGCGGGCGACGGTCTCGATCATGGCCTCTGGCATGCCGAGCAGGCGAAGCCGCTGGCGCGCGGCCGCTTCGAGCGCGGCGTCTCCAGACCTTCGCACCGCGAGATACTCGGCCTGGGCGCCGCCCCAGCTCGGGACCAGCAGGTCGGCGATGGGCGCGCCGGCGCCGACGACATCGCCGGGTGCACGGCCGTAGACCCGCTGGACGAAGCCCGCCGCCCTGGCCTGCACGACCGCCACGTCGCGCCCGTTGAACTCGAGGACGCCTGGGGCGGTCAGGTCCTCGGCGAAGGCGGTCCGCCGCACCGTCGCGTATCGCACGCCGAGGCTCTGGAGCCGGGCAGGGTCGATCTGCACGCCGGCCGCCTCAGACGCCTCGTCCGCGTAGCGGGGGACCAGCTGCATGTCCATGAACGGCGATTTGCCGGGCTTGTCGAAGCGCTGCGCCGGGACCATCGGATCGTACCAATAGAGGACCTTGCGCCCGGCCTCCTGCACCGGGCCCGCCGTCGGCGGGCGCAGGTACGCTACGCCATAGCCGGCCAAGGCGCCGATCAACGCGACTGCGGCGGCCCCGGCCGTCAGCTGAGCGCGGGTGAGATTGAAGGCGCTCATGGCTCGCCGGCTCCATAGGTGAGATTAATGCGAACCGCGTCGCGGACGACGGCCGCTTCGCGGTCCAGGGCGTCGACGCGGGTTTCCGCCAGGCCCAGGAAAGCTTGCAGCACCTCGGAGAGGCTGGCGTTGGCCGCGGCGTAGCTGGCGGTTTCCAGATCCGCCTTGCGCCGGGCGAGGGGCACGAGCGTGTCCCGCGCGCGCATCATGCGGTCGTGGTGCATGGCGTGATCGGCGAGGTCGGCGTCGAGCTGGGCGCGCAGCTGCCGACGCATGGCCTCCCGCTCGGCGCTTACGCGGCCGGCGCTGGCGGCCTTGGCGGCGATCTTGGGGTCCTGCCGCTTGCCCGGCAAGATCGGTAGGCTGACGCTCCCGCCCAGCGAGACCATGTCTCCCCACATCGGGTCGCGGCGATGATAGGCGAGCTCCCAACTCCAGTCGGGCCGCTTGTCCGCCCGCGCCGCCGCCAGATCGGCCGCGGCCTGACGGCCCATGGCGTCATAGGCGAGCAGCGCCGGATGGCGCTCGAGGGCGGCGCGTAAGGACGGACGATCCACGTCCTGCGGCGGCGGAGCCCCCATCGCCTCCGGCTCAGGCTCACCCGTCCAGCGGGTCAGTTCCGCTCGCGCCTTGCCCGCGGCCGCCAGCAGCTCGGCGCGTCTGTCGCCCAGCGCCGCCGTCAACTCGTCCGCTTCCAAGGCCGCCGCCGGTCGGCTTGAGCCGGCCGCCATCTGCGCCGGGGCGGTGTCGTGCAGCGCCTTCAAGGCCGCCTCGATCTCATCCAGGGCCGCAAGCTTGCGCTGGGCGTAATAGAGATCGACCCAGGCCAGAGCCACGGCGAGGCGGACGTTACGCGCTTCAACAGCCTGCCCGGACTTGGCTGCGGCGATATCGGCGGTCGCCCGCTCGCGCTCGGCGCGCCGCTTCGCGCCGTTCGGGACGTCCTGCATCACGCCGAGCGTGGCCATGGTCATGCCTTCGGGTCCGAACCGCCAGGCCGGCGGGCCCGAGACGGGAAAGTTGTCGAGGCCGAACCGAAGCTTCGGATCCGGCAGACGGCCCGCCGCCCCGGCCGCGGCACGGGCGGCGGCGACGTCGGCCGCCTTGGCCTGGAGCGTGGGGGCGTCGCCGGCGCGTTGCAGCGCCGCTTGGTAGGTGAGGGGGGCGGCCTGGGCGGCGCTCGACAGAAGCGCTGCGCCCAGCATCAGCCATAGGGGCTGCATGAGGGTTCCTCCGGAGAGAACAGGAGATGACGCGGAAGCGTCGGCGGCCAGGTGAACCGGCCGCCGACACCCTCGCTCACCGCGCGCCCAAGGGGATGGGGGTGCGCGCGGCGATCGCGATCAACGGCCCGGGCCGCTCTTGGGCGCGGGTGGCGCATGCTCCGGCATCATGGTCATGCACTGCTCGCGCATGGCCTGGTCGCCCTTCATCATCGGACAGTCGCAGTCCCGTGCAGGGCCGGCTTGGGCCGCCGGCGGCTTTTGGACTGGAGCCGTACTGTAATTGCCGCCCTTGCCGTAGGGCTGGGCGGAGGCGGCGCTCGCGGCCGCGACGAGACCGAGAGCCAGCGCCGCTGCGGTCAGGTGAATGCGATAGGTCATGGGAAACTCTCCCGAGTGAGATCGATCATCGTGGCCGGACGGACTCCGGCCGGGTTCTGCACGCGATGCGCCGCCCTAGGGGCGGTGCAGGGGTCAGGCGATCGGTCTGGGAGGTCGTTCGAGGCGTCCCGGGTCGTGAGGCGTCAAGGACGCCATCCGCCCAGGCGGCGGGGCGCCATGGTCAGGCTTCGCGAGGCTGACAGGTGGGGCGCTGGGGAGCGCCGCCGTTACGCCGCACATCGCCATGCAGGCGAGAAGGCAGGCCATGTCGTCGTGCTTGGAGGGCGCTTTGTCCTTGGCGGGGTCGCAGCAGGGGTCGGCCTTGCCGTCGGCGTGGTCCATCCCCGGCATGTCCGGCATGGCCATGCTCATCATCGCCTCGCCATGACCCTGGCATACCGCCTGGGCCGCCGCGGCGGACGCCGGGCTGGCCAGGAGGCCGATCACGGCCAGAAGGGCGAGCAGGAAGCGCATTGTCCACGAGGGTAGCGCCACGGCGACCGTTGTCATCCGATTTCGCGTGTCGAGGCGGCGCGCCATGAGTTCACATCGCCGCCGGCGGAGCGAGGGTCCCGAACCAGGCCACCAGCCAGAGCACGCCGAGCGCGGCGGCGGTCTCCAGCGCGATGCTGCGGCGCAAATCCGCGAGCGCCGCGCCTTGCCGTGAGGGCTCGTTCAAGGCCAAGGCCAGGGCGGGCGTCAGCCGGAAGCGGTTTGCGGCCGCCAGGCCGAGCATGGCCACGAACAGGAGGAGCTTGAGGCTCAAGAGCCGCCCATAAGGGGTGGTCCAGAGGCCGTCGATCCGGTCCACCCCGACCAAGAACCAGCTGTTGGCGAGTCCGGTCGCCACCAGGACCGCCACCAGCAGCGCGCCGATCCCCGAAAAGCCGTGCAGCGCCCGGTGCAGGGCGACCAAGCCCGCCGGCGCGGGGCTGCGGGTGCGCAGGATCAGCGCGAAGGCAACGAGCGCGCCGATCCAGACGGCCCCAGCCCAGCTGTGAAGGATGTCGGAGACAAGGTGGATGACACCGCCTGGCCCCTCCGTCGCCGCGCCATGACCCATCCAGGCGAAGGTTGCGGTCGCGAGAGTTCCGAGCGCGGCCGCGACGATCCAGCTGGCTCGCGCTGGCCTCAGCATCACGGCGAGGATCGTGGCCAGGAGGGCGACGCCCGCCCTAAGGACGCCCGCCTTGCCGAGGTCCATGCTCGTCACCACGGCGCCGAGCGCCTCGGGTTTGAGTCCCTCCGCCATCGATCCGGCCAGCACGCTGGCCTGGGCCGCGATCCAGAGCAGCGTCGCGAGCGCCAGCAGCGCGCCCGCGCCCGCCAGCAGCCTGCGGGTCCACGGCGCCTCCGCGGCCGAGCCGGGACCCGTGGCGGGGAGGGCATAGATGAAGAAGAGCGATGATCCCATGAGGACCATCGCTCCCGCATACTGCAGCAGCCTGAGGATGATGACCGCAGGCTCGAGCACGTCAGCCGACCTTGAAGGCCACTTCGCCTGTCATCTTATGGCCGTCGGCCGAGGCCGCGGACCACACGATCTTGTAGGCTCCATTGGTCAGCGCGCTCTGCGGCGTACCGGTGATGGACTTGCCGTCTTTGGAAACGGTCGTCTTCACCGGCACTTTCATGCCGCCATGCTCCGGCATGGTGAGCTCGAACTTGGAGAAGGCCGGCACAAGCTTCTCGTTGAAGGTCAGGGTGATGACCTTCGGCGCGACCGCGACGGCGGCGTTGGCCGCCGGATTGGAACTCACGAGATGCGCATGCGCCCAAGCCGGGCTGGAAGCGACGAGGGCGGTTGCTCCCGCAAGGGCGGCAAGTCCGAAAAGGCGGGTCTTCATTGGGGGCTCCCGACAAGGTGTCTGTGAACGTCTACGCATCTCAGCGCGCCAACCCCTCAAACTAGCCGCCGCGCCTGCACCGGGCGTGAATGAGCTCCCGGCTTGAGAAGCAAGGCGCCTCCTCCGGTCGAAAGGCGCCTCGCCCAGTCCTCGCCAGCGGTTGGTCCGTGAAGCGCGCAGAGAGCGTGCGCACGTAGGCGAGGGCTGGTGGTTCCGCGTCGTATAGGGTAGGGGGGTAGCCTATGGCGCATACGACGAACAACAAAGAGCAGCTCTTGGCCCGGGTCCGGCGCATTGCCGGCCAGGTCGCCGCGATCGAGAGGGCCATCGCCGACGAAGCGGGCTGTTCGACGATCCTGCATCAGGCTGCCGGCGTGCGCGGGGCTGTTAACGGGCTGATGGACGAGCTGATTGAGGACCATGTCCGCGAGCACGTGGCCCGGCCCGACCTAACGGATGCGGACCGAGCCTCCGGCGCCGAAGAGCTGATCGCAGTCGTGCGCCGATACGCAAAATAGGAAGAGCCGCCTTGAATCTGTCAGCCTCAGACGAGGCCTTGTCCCACGACCACGTCTTCCTCGGCGAACGGCACGATGAAAATGCCCGACGCACGCTGTGGGTCGTGGCCCTAACCGCCGTGATGATGGTTGGCGAGATCATCGCCGGCAGTGTCTTCAACTCAATGGCCCTGCTCGCCGACGGCTTCCACATGGCGACCCACGCGGGCGCTCTGGCCGTCGCGGCGGCGGCTTACGCCTACGCTCGCCGTCACGCGCGCAGCCGGCGCTTCAGCTTCGGTACGGGCAAGGTCGGCGATTTGGCCGGCTTCGCCTCTGCGCTTGTGCTCGCCCTGATCGCGCTCGCGATCGGTGTCGAATCCGTCGTCCGCCTTCTCAACCCGCAGCCCGTGAGCTTCGGCGAGGCCACGCTCGTGGCCGTAGTGGGACTCGCCGTAAACGTCGTGAGCGCCCTTCTCCTGTCGGGGGGGCACGATCACCATCATGGCCACGCTCACGTTCACGAGCATCCCGATGGCAGTGATCACCACGGCCACGCCTCCGATCGAGCGCACGCGCATCACGACAACAATCTCCGCTCCGCCTTCGTGCACGTCCTTGCTGACGCGCTGACCTCGGTGCTGGCGATCGCGGCGTTGGTGGCCGGGCGGTATCTGGGCTGGATTTGGCTCGACCCTGTGATGGGCATCGTCGGCGCGGTCGTGATCTCCGTCTGGGCCTGGAACCTGATGCGCGACACAGCCGCCGTGCTGCTCGATACGGCTGATGCTCACCTGGAGGGCGAAGTGCGGGAGGAGGTTGAAGGGCTCGGGGACGCCAAGATCACGGACCTGCATGTTTGGCGGATCGGACCCGGCGCCCACGCGGCGATTGTCAGCTTCACGGGCGACGCCTCAGCCGCCGACGTGCGCCAACGTCTGCGCGCAGTGCATGAACTGGCGCACGTTACTGTCGAACCCCGATGAATCCGACAGCACGACAGTGTTTGAGGGAGGGCTTCACAGGTGCGTCCGAGCTGCGCGCCCAATCGATCCTATCGGACCTGATCAGCGCCTTCGGCAAGGCCAAGGCATCCCTCGTGCAGGGCCAAATCGAACATCACCTCGAAGACATCGTTTCGCGGCTCAGTCGCATCGCACGACCAACTCGGGCGCCTATCCGGACTCGCGAAATACCTGTGAGCGTCCGACGCTTAAGTTCGCGCTGAGGAAGCGAACGTCATGTTGAGCGTTCTAGGAGACCGCACCTATCGGCATCTCTTTTTGGCCCAGGTCATCGCCCTGATCGGCACGGGCCTAGCGACCGTCGCGCTGGGTCTCCTGTCCTACGATCTTGCGGGCGCGAACGCCGGCGCCGTGCTCGGCGGGGCCCTGGCGATCAAGATGATCGCCTATATCGGGGTAGGCCCGGTTGTGAACGCCTTCGTCGACCGTCTGCCGCGGCGCGGCTTTCTGGTCTCGATGGACCTCGTCCGGGCCGCCGTGGCGGTCATGCTGCCCTTCGTGACCGAGGTCTGGCAGGTCTACCTGCTTATCTTTCTGCTGCAATCGGCCTCAGCGGCCTTCACGCCGACGTTCCAGGCCGCGATTCCAGATATCCTCCCCGACGAGGAGCGCTACACCCGGGCGCTGTCGCTCTCGCGACTGGCCTACGACATGGAGAGTCTCGTCAGCCCCATGCTGGCGGCCGCCCTGCTGAGCGTGATCGGCTTCCACTGGTTATTCGGCGGAACAGTGGTCGGCTTCCTGGGGTCCGCCGCTCTGGTTGTGTCGGTCGTGGTCCCGCAGCCGAAGCCGATGAAGCGGGAAGGCGGCATATACGCCAGAACGACGCGCGGGGCGCGGATCTACCTCAAGACCCCGCGCCTGCGGGGCCTTCTCGCGCTCAACCTCGCCGCCGCCGCCGGCGGCGCCATGGTGATCGTGAACACTGTCGTCTACGTCCGCGATGTGCTCAGCCGCTCGGCCGACGATGTGGCCATCGCATTGGCTTTCTTCGGCGGCGGCTCTATGGCCGCCGCCCTGTGCCTTCCGCGGGTTCTGGAGCGCATCGGCGACCGGCCGGTCATGGTCGCCGCAGCGTCGCTCCTCACCGTAGCCCTCGCGGCCATGGCTGTACTTGCGGCCACGCCAGGAGTGGATCAATGGATCCTGCTTCTCGCGTTCTGGGCCGTGATGGGCGCGGCCTATTCAGCCGTCCTGACCCCATCGGGGCGACTCCTGCGGCGCTCGGCGACCCCCGAGGACCGGAGCGCGGTCTTTGCGGCTCAGTTCGCCTTGTCGCACGCCTGCTGGCTGTTGACCTACACAGTCGCCGGCGGCCTCGGCGCGGCGCTGGGTATGTCCGCGACCCTCGTGGCGCTGGCTCTAATCTGCCTCGCCGGGGTGGTCATTGGTCTGAAGGTATGGCCGGCGCGCGATCCCGATCAGCTCGCGCATACTCACACCGAACTGCCCTCTGACCATCCTCATTTGCGTGAGGGTTCCCGGGCCGGCGGGCGGCCCGAACACGTACATGCTTTCGTCATTGATGATCTCCACCATCAGTGGCCGAGAATGGGCGTCTAGTCGCATGTCGCTGTTCTTGCATCCGCAGGCTGCGCAACCTAGTAACGCCTGCCAGGAGTTCTGAGTGGTAGCGCTGCGAGCCAGAAAGCTAAGGACGTTCCTCGCCACGCTTTGCCTGGCGTTGACGGCCGTGCTTGTCTCTCAGACGCCGATCGCGACCCTGGACCAAGCCCAGCACAGCTTGTCGATAGATCACCCGGCCGTCTCCTTGGCCGGTCAGGTGTACTTCGACCAAGACGACCACGGCGCCGATCACGACCACGAACCGCAGGCCGACGCTCCGGCTGATGGCGCTGGAGAGACCCCGGCCCATCACCACCACAGCGACGGGCCCCAGATTTCCCTGCTTCCTCGAGCGGACGCTGCGCCGGCGATCGAAGGCCAGTCACTGGTGCTCCGTGCGCCAAATGACGCTCCGCCGGCCGCCGGCATGATCTTTGGGCTAGAACGCCCTCCCAGGATGCCTCTCGAAGTCTTCGCCTGACGTGGCGCGGCGATCAGGCCGCCCGCGTCTGATCCCCCCTGCTTCGAGAGACAGATGTCATTCAGATCGCAATGTCGCGCGTGCGCGCGGCTCGGGCTGGCCTTCGCGGCCACGCTCCTCCTAAACCTTAGCGGCCCTGCGACCGCGCGAGCTCAAACCGAGCCGCCGGCCCTCAGCCTAGCCGAGGCGCTCGCCCGGGCGTCCGCGGCCGATCCGACTATCGCCGGCTCTGAGGCCCGCCTGGCGGCCGCTGAAGCCAATCTGCGGCAAGCGGGGGTGAGGCCGAACCCGACGCTTGGCGTCGACTTGGAGAATTTCGCGGGCACCGGCGCATATTCACTGCTGGATCGCACCGAGGCGACGCTCAGCTATCAGCAGACGCTTGAGCGCGGGGGGAAGCGCGAAGCCCGGACGGGACGCGCCCGGGCCGAGATCGAGGCCGCGCGGCTGCGACGCCAGGTCCGCACGCTGGACGTCCTTCGTGACGTGCAGGTCGCTTACGCAGAGGCGGCGGCGGCCGAAGCGGAGCTTTTGATCACCGAGGCCCGGCTCATCGCCGCTCACCAAGCCCAGGCCGACATCGACCGGCGCGTGAAGAGCGCCCGCGATCCGCTCTTCGCCGGCTCGCGCGCCGACATGATGACGGCCCAGGCGGAGATCGCACGCGATCAGGCTCGGGACCGCGCCCGCAACGCTCGGGCGGCCCTTGCACGGTTCTGGAGCGGCCAGCCTGACTTCCGTCTGGCGTTAGAGCCATTCTTCGACGCCAAAGCTCCCGCCGTTCCCGCCACATTCACCACGCCGGACTTCGCCCTGCTGGAGGCCGAGCGGGATATCGCGCTTGCCAATATCCGCGTGGAGCAGGCGCGCGCTGTGCCTGATCCGACCCTACGCGCTGGCGTCCGCTACTTGGGCGATGGCTCGAACGTGGCCTTTGTGGTGGGCGGAACAATCCCGCTGCGGCGCAACGACACCAATCGGGCGGCTATCGAGCGCGCCCAGGCCGAGCGAACGGCCGCTGAGGCGGACATCGCCGCGGCTCGTCTGACGCGAGAGCGCGAGATCGCGCAGCTGACCGCGCGAATTTCCTCGGCCGCGGCCGAGGCGGAACGCATCCGGTCGGAAGTTATCCCGCCAGCAATCAAATCCGTCGAGCAGGTCCGCGAAGGCTTCAACCGCGGCGGTTTTCAATACCTCGACGTGACTGAGGCCGAGCGGGCTTTGGCCGAGGCCCGGGCTCGGCGCGTGAGCGTGCTGCGTCAGTACCACATCGACCAGGCGGCCCTAGACCGCCTCACCGGCCGCCACGCCGGGATCTCTCCTTCAACTTCGACCGCGGAGCGTCGCTGATGAACGCCTATGCACTCAATCGGCTGGCGCGCCTTGGGCTCGCAATCACGGCCGCCGCTCTCCTTACCGCCTGTGGGGATGGGAATCAGACGCCGGCGGAAGGCGCCGAGCACGGCGCAGCCGCGGCCGCTGACTACGAGCGCGGGCCTCACCGCGGCCGCATGCTTCGGGACGGAGACTTCGCCGTCGAGATGACCATCTTTGAAGAGGGCGTGGATCCGGAGTTTCACGTCTACGCCTACCGCAAAGACAAGCCCATCGATCCCCGGCAGGTCCAGCTCACCGTCGAGCTCGCCCGCCTGGGCGGCCGGGTTGATCGGTTCGCCTTCGCCCCTCAGTCCGACTACCTCCGCGGCAATGGCGTGGTCACCGAGCCCCACTCATTTGACGTGAAGGTCCGCGCAGTCGAGGGGGGCCGAACCCATCAATGGGCCTACCCCTCCTATGAAGGCCGCACCACCATCTCCGCGGAGGCGGCGCAGGCGGGCGGGGTGAAGACCGAGCGCGCGGGTCCGGTGCTGCTGGCCGAGCTCGTCGATATGGCGGGGCGGGTGGAGATCACGCCAGAAGGAGAGGGGGACGTCCGCGCCTGGTACCCTGGCCGGATCATGGCCATGACCGGCCAGCTGGGACAACAGGTCCGCAAGGGGCAGGTCCTGGCCCGTGTCGAGTCGAGCCAGAGCCTGCAGACCTACGCCATCCCGGCCCCGATCGGCGGCGTCATCGTCCAGAAGAACGCCAATGTCGGCGACGTGGCCTCCGACCAGGCGCTGTTCGTCATCGCCGACCCCACCAAGCTGCATGCGGAGTTCTTCGTCTATCCACGCGACGCCGAGCGCGTGCGCGTCGGCCAGAAGGTGGAGGTGCGCAGCCTCTCGGGCGAGACCCGCATCGTGGCGCCTGTGGAGGCCATCCTGCCGACCGCCGACATGGCCAGTCAGACCTTGATGGCGCACGTGCATCTGCCGCCGGGCGCCGCCGCCACCTTCCGACCGGGTATGGGCGTCGAGGGCTCGTTCCAGGTGGCGACTCAGCAAGCCTCGTTGGCCGTTCGCACAAAGGCCCTCCAGCGCTTCCGGGATTTCACCGTTGTCTTCGCGAAGGTCGGCGACACCTACGAGGTGCGAATGCTGGAGCTCGGCCGCAGAACCCCTGAATGGACCGAGGTCCTCGGGGGCCTTGAACCCGGGACCGAATACGTCACCGACGGCGCCTTCCTCATTCGCGCGGACATCGACAAGTCCGGCGCGAGCCATGACCACTAGAGGCGGATCAGAACATGCTTGAACGCATTGTCGCGCTCTCGATCCGCTTTCGCTGGGTCGTGCTTGCGCTCGTGCTCCTCAGCGCCGCCATCGGCGTCTGGAGCTTTCAGCGTCTGCCCATCGACGCCACGCCGGACATCACCAATGTCCAGGTGCAGATAAACACCGAGGCGCCAGGCTTCTCACCGTTGGAGTCCGAACAACGGATCACCTTCCCGGTCGAGACGGCGATCGCAGGGATCCCGGGGCTGCAATACACCCGCTCGGTCTCACGCTATGGCCTGAGCCAAGTGACGGTCGTCTTCAAAGACGGGACCGACATCTACTTCGCGCGCCAGCTGGTCAACGAACGGCTGCAGGGCGCTCGTAGCCAACTGCCGGAAGGCCTGACGCCGGAGCTCGGTCCGATTGCAACGGGCCTCGGCGAGATCTTTATGTACACCTTGGAGGCCCGTCCTGGTGCGCGCAAACCGGATGGCGCCGCCTACACGCCTGAGGACCTGCGGACCTTGCAGGACTGGGTCATCAGACCACAACTGCGCAACACCCCCGGCGTCACCGAGGTCAACACCATCGGTGGCTTCGAGCGGCAATATCACGTCACACCGCTTCCCGAACGGCTGTCGGCCTATGGCTTGACGATCGGCGACGTGGTCGCAGCTCTGGGCGCCAATAACGCCAATGTCGGCGCGGGCTACGTGGAGCGCTTCGGCGAACAATACCTCGTGCGCGTGCCGGGGCAGGCGGCCGGACTTCAGGATCTTCGCGGCATTATCGTCAGCAACCGGGGCGGCGTGCCGATCCGGGTCGGCGACGTCGCCAACGTCGGCATGGGCGAGGAGCTGCGAACAGGCGCCGCGACCGAGAATGGCCAGGAAGTGGTCCTGGGCACCGTATTCATGCTGGTGGGCGAAAACAGCCGCACCGTGGCGCGCGCCGCGGCCGAGCGGCTGGAAGAGGCCGCCAAGGCCCTTCCACCCGGCGTGACCGCTCAGGCGGTCTACGACCGCACAGACCTGGTGGATCGCGCCATTGCGACGGTCGAGAAGAACCTCCTCGAAGGGGCTCTACTCGTGATCGTGGTGCTCTTCCTGCTGCTCGGCAATTTCCGTGCGGCTCTGATCACCGCCGCGATCATCCCCTTCTCCATGCTGCTGACCATCACTGGCATGGTGCAGACCAGGGTTTCGGGAAACCTGATGAGCCTCGGCGCCCTCGACTTCGGTCTGATCGTCGATGGCGCGGTGATCATCGTCGAGAACTGCCTGCGTCGGTTTGGCGAGGCTCAGCACAGGCTTGGGCGTTTGCTCACCCGCGAGGAACGCTTCGAGCTCACCGCGAGCGCGACCGACGAAGTGATCCGCCCCTCGCTCTTCGGCGTCCTGATCATCACGCTTGTCTATGTGCCCATTTTCGCCCTGACCGGTGTCGAGGGCAAGATGTTCCATCCCATGGCCATCACCGTGGTGATCGCCCTGACCGCAGCCATGGTCCTCTCCCTGACCTTCGTGCCGGCCGCCGTAGCCCTATTCGTCGGGGGCCGGGTCCAGGAGAAGGAGAGCCCGGTGATGCGCGGCGCCCGTCGGCTCTATCAACCTGCTCTCGACGCGGCGCTCCGACTGCGCGTGGCGTTTGTCGCCGGGGCCGTGGTCCTGGTGGCGATCGCCGGCTTCGCGGCCAGTCGCATGGGTTCGGAGTTCGTGCCGAACCTCGACGAGGGCGACATCGCCCTCCACGCACTGCGAATCCCAGGCACCAGCCTGACGCAGGCTATCCAAATGCAATCGGCCTTCGAGGCCAGGATCAAGCGCTTCCCCGAAGTGGAACGTGTTGTCGCGAAGATGGGCACTGCTGAGGTGGCCACCGACCCGATGCCGCCGTCGGTCGCCGACACCTTCGTCATGCTGAAGGATCGGAAGGACTGGCCCGACCCGCGCAAGCCCCGCACCGAGCTGCTGGCCGAGCTACAGGCCGCTGTCGCCACGATCCCCGGCAACAACTACGAGTTCACCCAGCCCATCCAGATGCGCTTCAACGAACTCCTGTCAGGCGTTCGCGCCGATGTCGCTGTGAAGGTCTTCGGCGACGATCTCGATGAGCTCCTTTCCATCGGCGAGACTGTGGGGACCGTGGTCGAGGGCATCGATGGCGCCCAGGACGTGGGGGTGGAGCAGATCACCGGACTTCCGGTGCTGCAGATCACGCCCGACCGGGCTGCGCTCGCGCGCCTTGGTTTGAATGTCGAGGACGTGCAGGACGTGGTCGCCGCCTCGATTGGGGGCGCAGTCGCAGGCCAGATCTTCGAAGGCGACCGCCGGTTTGATGTGATCGTCCGGCTGCCCGAAGACATCCGCCGAAACGTCGATGAGATCGGCCGGCTACGGATCCCGTTGCCGACGGCGGGGGAGGGGCCTCGGGGCTTCGTCCCGTTGCAGGATGTGGCCAAGATCGAAGTCGAGATCGGGCCCAACCAGATCAGCCGCGAGAACGGCAAGCGCCGGGTCGTGGTGACCGCGAACGTCCGCGGGCGCGACCTCGGCTCCTTCATCACCGAGGTTCAGCAGAAGGTCGGAGCCGAAGTCGAGCTCCCTAGCGGCTATTGGGTCAGCTATGGCGGCACGTTCGAGCAGTTGATTTCGGCGGCCAAGAGGCTGCAGCTCGTGGTTCCTGCCGCCCTGCTGCTGATCTTCGGCCTGCTCTTTGCGCTGTTCCGCTCGGTGAAGGACGCGGCCATCGTCTTTTCGGGCGTGCCGCTGGCGTTGACGGGCGGGGTGGCCGCTCTGCTCCTGCGTGGGCTCCCCCTCTCCATCTCCGCCGGCGTCGGGTTCATCGCGCTCTCCGGTGTGGCCGTCCTGAACGGCGTCGTGATGGTGAGCTTCATCCGTAACCTGCTGGCCGAGGGCAGGGGACTGGACGAGGCGATCCGCGAAGGCGCCCTGACCAGGCTACGCCCTGTGTTGATGACGGCCTTGGTGGCGAGTCTCGGTTTCGTGCCAATGGCGTTCAATGTGGGGGCGGGGGCCGAGGTCCAGCGGCCGCTTGCGACCGTCGTAATTGGCGGGATCATCTCCTCGACCCTGCTCACCTTGCTGGTGCTGCCGGCGCTCTACCGTCTGGTGCATGGCGCGGGTGAGCGTCGGCGGATGGCTGCCGAGGCGGCCGCATGACGCGCCTGGCTTTCCACCTCAAACCCAAATCCGGAGTCTTCGGAATGCGCTCAGTGCTCGCGAGCGCCAGGCGTTACCGCCTGGCGCTGGTCGGTGTTCTCCTCAGTTGCGTCGCCACAGCCGCCTTCGCGCACGGGGTGGCCGAGGGGGACAAGGGTTACATCCAGGAGAGCTCCGGGGTGCTGTTCGGACCCTTTGTCTACCTGGGCGCCAAACACATGGTGACGGGGTACGATCACCTCCTCTTCCTGGCCGGCGTGATCTTCTTCCTCTACCGGCTGAAGGAAATCAGCATCTATGTGACGATGTTCGCCGTGGGGCACTCGGCAACCCTGCTGCTCGGCGTTCTCACCGGGGTCAGCGTCAATGCCTACCTCATCGACGCCATTATCGGACTGTCGGTCGTCTACAAGGCGCTCGACAATCTCGGCGCCTTCCAGCGCTGGTTCGGAGTTCAGCCGAACACCAAGGCCGCGACGCTGATCTTCGGCCTGTTCCACGGCTTTGGCCTCGCGACCAAGCTGCAGGACTTCGAGCTGTCGCCGGACGGCCTCCTGGCCAATCTGATCGCCTTCAATATCGGCGTGGAGATCGGCCAGCTATTGGCGCTTGGCCTCATCCTCATCGCCATGGGGTTCTGGCGGCGAACGCCAAGTTTTTGGAAGCACGCCTATGCGGCCAACGTCGTTCTGATGGCCGCCGGCTTCACACTGACGGGCTACCAGCTCGTCGGCTACTTCGTCGCCTGATCGGAGAGACAAGCACATGTACAATGCTCAAAAGCCCGCTCCCTCCGAACTTCCTTCGACTGGCCGATTGCTGCGATCCACCGCCATCGCGATCGCCGCAGCGGCGGCCTTGCTGGTGACTGTCGTCCTGCCCGCGGAATACGCTGTCGATCCGACTGGCGCGGGCCGGCTTCTCGGCCTCACTCAGATGGGCAAGGTGAAGGTCGCTCTGGCCCGGGAAGCCGAGCAAGAGGTTGCGGCACAGGGGAGCGAGGTTGCGCCAGCGACGGCGCCGGTCGTCCCCACCTCCGGCGCGAGGTCCTCGGCGCCGCAGCCCGCCTCGGTCGCGAAGTCGGAGGAGCTGACGCTAACTCTGGCCCCAGACCAAGCCGCGGAGATCAAGGCGGAGATGCGCAAGGGCGCAACCGTGACCTATGTCTGGTCGACGGACGGGCCGAAACTGAACTTCGACACCCACGGTGATGGCGCCGGGATTTCCTATCATGGCTACGGCAAGGGCTCGGAGGTGCGATCCGAGGGCGTACTGACGGCGGCGTTCGACGGCTCGCACGGCTGGTTCTGGCGCAACCGCTCCGGAAAGCCGGTCACCGTCACCCTCCGGGTCAACGGCGATTTCGCCCGCCTGAAGAGGGTGGTCTGACCACGGGCTCTCTATGCGCCACGGAACTGCGCCGTGATCAACACTGCAAGATCCTTGCGCCGCGCCGCTCTGGCTGTCGCGCTCCTAAACCTGGCTT